>Ga0209579_10000287_pt1 | contig 61318 bp, 53 predicted proteins | sample Coa_R1_2_FD_187152 | JGI IMG/M metagenome (GOLD analysis project Ga0209579, IMG submission 187152) | Surface soil microbial communities from Centralia Pennsylvania, which are recovering from an underground coalmine fire - Coalmine... | ecosystem: Environmental > Terrestrial > Soil >...
GCGGTGCCTGCGATATGCACCGGTGCACCGAGCTCTTGTTGCCGATCCAGATGTCGACAGACAGAGTCGTCTTTTTGAGCAGTTGTTCCTCTCACCGGTACGCGGTAGCTGTCGCGCCGGCCCATTTGCCAGCCTTCTGTAGGTCGACTGTGGCTCGGTACTCGGTCGCTCTCGTCCCTGTAAGAGAGCCGGCGGCAGCGAATGCAAGGTGCTGACGTGCGTCGACGACCATTCCCGTTTCTGCGTCTGCGCCGCCGTCGCTATCCCTGCAGCCGTTCGGCCGGTTTGTGCGTTCTTCGCCCAAGCGTTTTGAGCGCGCCATCGCGTCCCGAAGAGGTCGTCTTGGTTCTGAATGCCCGTTCTCGCTCGGCTTCGGTCGTGGATGTACGTCCCGGACAGTGGGCGAGCCGGCCGGAGACCCTCCCATCGAAAGTTGCGGATCGCGGGCTGGAAAGCTGCCCGCCGATCACTGCGCGGGTTTCGCCGCTACGTTCTTGCGATGACCGCAGGTGAGGACGCCACCAACAACACGATTGTCGTGATCGGCGAAGGGTCGGTCACGGTCGCAGCCGACGCCGCGGTGCTTCAGGTCGGTCTTGAAACCAGAGCCGATTCAGCTGGGGAGGCGCTTTCCTTGTTGACGGAGCGGTCGGAGGCGGTTCTGGCTGCCGCCAAACGTCTCCGAACCAGTGGCGTGGCCAACCACGATCTTCAGACCCGTGGCCTCTCGCTTTCTCCCCAAATGGACGATCGAGGTCGCCGGGTAGTCGGCTACGTGGCCTCCTACTCGTTGAGCGTCCACGTGGGCGATCTCGGTGCTGCTCCGGCCATCGTCGATGCCATCAGCCTCGCCGCAGGAGACGCCCTCCGTCTTGGCGGCTTTGGCCTCTCTGTCTCGACAACCGACATCGCCCGAGCCGACGCCTGTGCCAGAGCGGTGGACGATGCCCGACGGCGTGCACAGCGTCTGGCAGAGGCCGCGGGGGTTCGTCTCGGACGTGTCCTGTCAATCAAGGAATGGGGAACAGGGCCGCGCTTCCCCAAGGCGCATGCACTTGTCGCCGCCCGTGCAGCGGCTCCTCCCGTAGAGGCTGGCTCCGACGAACTGACCGCTCGGGTGACCGTCAGCTTTGAGATTGTCGATTGAGCCATGGTGAGCATCAGGACGAGCCTTGGGATCCCAATGCCCCCGCCGCCGCAAGTGCGCCCCCAGCCTGTTTGCCGAGCTCGACTCAGCGGGCGACTCGGCGCGGGTGATCGCGTCGAGAACGCGACACGCGAGAGGCCCTGGCGTTGCGACTTCAGTGACCTGTGGGCGCGATCGACGCAGTAATGGCGGCTGCTCGTCCGCGCGACCTCCAGGGAGACGCTGTGATGTACCCACCCGGATCATCACTGTGACTCTCGGATCGAGGATCGCCACCACCGTGACCGTCATGGTGACGAGAAGGCCTTGAAAGCCCGCTCCGGCGACGATTTGTCGCACCCTGGACGCCGAAACCAACGCGTGCAGACCAGCGAGTGTGCGTGACGACCACCGCCCACCTTTCAATCGTGTCGGTCCCGCAAGCTCGACGATCACCTCTGCGCCCGGCCCGAACCCCGGTGGGAAACAGAGCGGGATCGGACCAGAGCGGGGAGCGTCGAGGTCGACGAGTGGAGCGTCAACCCCGCAGGGAGTCCAGTACGCTTGGCGTACAGGCCAGGTTTCCGGCACGAAAAGCCGGATGCCGAGGGCGCTCACGGACTTCCAACCCAATGGGGGCTGGGCCGCGACCGGCGACATCTGCCATCCGAGCACGCCTGCGCCCACCGTCAAGGCTGCGAGCACCGTCAGGACCACGAACGCGACACCACGCCGCACGATCGCATTGTCGCGCTGTCCTTGGCTAACCCGCCCTTGTCTTGGTCAACCTCTCCGAGCCCGCGATCGAGAAGGTCGGTAAAGAGCCCGATTGATCGACAGTATGCCGGCAGAGCGCCGATCGGCGCTTCATCGGTGCGAGGAGCCGGAAGCGCCCGCTGAAACCGTACGTCTGCTTCCCTCGCCGCACCTCGCGTGTTCGTCGGGAGAGACTTGCGCGAACCCATGGCGGCACGAGTCCGCGGTGCCATCGACAAGGGAGAGGGGACCTTGACTCCGTGCTCCTGGGCGACGTGGTTGGCTGTGGGGAGTGTCGTGCATGATTGCCGCCGCCGTCGGCCTGTGGTGGCCGATGCGACCCTCAGGTGACTCCGAGGTCGGGTCTTGGCACAGCTCCCTTCTGCGGCGTCTGGGTCCTGGCCCGAGTCCCGTCCGGTTGCGCAGGGACCAGCGATTCAGAGTATTGGTTCATTGGCGATACGGCCGGAGAAGGCCGTGGTTAGAGCCACAGCTCGAACTGGATGCCATCAGGGTCCTCGAACGACACGAAGCGCCCTAGGTCAAGTTCGCGCACCGGGGAGTGGGCGACGCCGAGTTCGTCGAGATGGGAGATCCAGCGCTCGAGTTCATCCGCGTCGGCGACCTTGAAGGCGAAGTGGTCGAGCCCGGTGCGACGGTAGTCGAAGGCGTCGCCTGCTCCGTTTTCTGGTTGACACAAGCCCATCACGAAGAAGCATGACGGGTCGAGCAGCAGGACGCGGGGCGTGGCCGCCTCGTCAGCGCCGTAGCGGCGCAGCACCTGCCAGCCGAACACCTGCTGATACCACTCGGCGCTGGCCTTCATGTCCCGGACGGTTAGGCCGATGTGTGAGGCTCCTTGGATTGCTGGCATGCGTCATTATCGCCTCCTCCGGGCGACGCCGCGGCGTATCTCACGATCGCCGGTGAGACACAACACAAGAGCGGAAGAACCTGAGCGAACTGTCTCTCCTGCGGCGAGGGGTCGAAGGGGACTCAGGCGCGCCGTCAGGAAGAGGTCAGAAGGAGCGAGTTCCACTGTCGCGCCCGAGAGGACGATTCACACGCGTCGGTAGAACACCTCGAGCATCGAATAGGTGGCGAAGCTGAAGAGTCCTGCCACCGCGAGGACGATCCACCAGGGTCCGCCGGGCGAATGCACGACCGCCTCTAGGCTCTGGTCGAGACTCTTCGCTCGGGACGGCGCGTTGTCGATGGCCGCTTGGAAGGTGTACGACGCGATCAGAGCCAGCAGCGCCGCTCGGGTCACATTCCCGACCGTGCCGCTGATCCGGGTGGCGGTCCGGACCCAGCGATGGGCCCTCCGGCCGTCCAGCGTTTGCCGATAGTCATAAACGCACCCCCAAACTCCGAGGACGACGGCGCTCACCGCCAAGACCGATCCCAGGATGCCGAGGAGCACCGGCCCACCTGGCCACGACAACACGGTCGCCGCTGCGCTCTGAGGGTGGTTCGCCGGCCCACCGGAGGTTCCGTTTCCCGTCAGGATCGTCAGGGCTTCTCCGAAGAGAACGAAGTAGACGACGGCGGTGGCCAGCCATCCCAGGCGTTTCGGGGCCGACGGCTGGTCCGGAGCCGCCGGTTCGAGTCCGGCGATCGCTTGCGACAGTCGCCAGGCGCCATAGCAGATGAGCCCGGAGCTCAGTAGACCCAAGAGGAAGGGCCCGGCCGGCTGCTTTGCGATCTCAGCCAGTGCTCCGGAACCTGATGCCTGCTCCGGCGGCCGCCCGTTGGCGACGATCAGTGAGGCAAGCACACCGAGCATGACGTAAATGACCGCACGAGACGCGAGGCCGGTGCGGGCGACGATCGGGAGCCACTTCTTCGCTCTCGGTCGTTTGACCGCGGCGCGGACCTGCTGGGAACGGTGTTCGACGGCGGTGGCCACGCAATGGGAGCTACCCGAACCCCTCGGGTCGGAACCCCGAGGCGGCCGCACAGGCGCGGGCGCGCCAGATCGCGTGCTGGCATTGGCCGGGTCGCAATGACCGAGAGCTTCCGGACGTCTCGTGGCAGGCGCGACGTCGGTACTTGCCGGACGCTGACGCGATCCCTCCCTCGCGGATGCCCCACGTGGTCGCGAACTGTCGCCGGCTCTGGCTGGTCACCTCTCACGCACTCGGGTATCCGCCGGGACCGGGAGTTGTTCCCTACCGCGTGCATGTCTACGAAACGCAGAGAGCCTTGCTGGCCGAGCTGAATGGACCGTACCGGGCAACGCATCGTGGACGTTCGTCGGGTCACCGGTCTCGCTGTACGTTCACGCCGCGCCGTAGCCGGCGTAGAGAGGGACAGTGCATCGCGGTGAACCGCGGACGTTCAGCGCCTCCGTGTCCTCGACGCTGTCCCACGTGTGGGATTCGGTGCCTCGAGGGCGCGGACCAGCATCGAGGCGTAGTACTGCGCGCCTTGCGGGTCGAGGTGCACACCGTCGGGTTCGAAGTACTGCGGCGAATGCGCCGCCGTACCGTTCCAGTTCACCATCGTCGCGTCGTGCCAGCTGTGCGCGACCGTGGCGATCGTCTGGTTCACGGCCTCTTCCCACGGACGTGTCTCGTAGGTGTTCACGAGGACCACGCGGCGCATCGGCCCGAGCGACCGCAACAGGTCTTCGAGTTGTGTCACCGAGAAATATCCGTTCGTGCCGAGTTCCAGGACAAGGCGGTCGCCGATGTCCCCCTCGTGTCTGAGGGTCGCGACCTGCCCAAGCACCTGGTACAGCTGCTGGCCGATCTGCGCGTCGACGACGGCCCCGGGGAGCATCCGCTCCACGTAGGGCGCGGCGTCCACCATGATCGAGTCTCCGATCACCGTGACGCCCTGCCCGGCCGGCGGCGGGGGAGCGCCACCGCCCTCGCCGGCGGCGGTCCGGCCCTTCCCGCCCACGGCCCCGAGGGGCACCGCGCCGGAGCGCCGCGAGCTCCCGCCGATGCGGAGTTGCCAGCTGATCCACGCGGGACCGCCTCCCGCGCCGCTCCCTTTCCCGGTCGCGCCCCCGCCCGTCTCGGAAACCTGCGTGACGGGCTCGACGTGGTGTCTCGGTGGAAGGACGCTCCGTTCGGATCCCGGCGACGACGACGCCCCGGAGATCACACCAGAGAGCCCCAATGAGCAGATGACCCCGCCGGCGAGCACGGCGCTCGTCGCGGCCAGTCCTTCGGTCCGCGGGAGGAGCGCTCGCCACTCGCCGCGTCGCCACCGGTCGCGGCCGGCGGTCGCGAGGCGTCCGAGCGCGCCGTGGCGCACCGGTTGCTCGACGAAGCGCCACGAGAGTGCGGAGAGGACGAAGATCGCGACGACCTGCAAGACGTCGCGCAGCAGGCTCGGCTTGGCACCCTCGGGCGTGGAGAGCACGATGACTGGTACCGACCACAGGTAGATCCCGTAGGAGCGCTCGCCGATCCATCGGAGCGGCGCGACGCCCAGCACCTTGGCGACGCGGGCTCCGGGATGCACACAGACGGCGATGAGCAGGGCGGTGACGACGGACAGGACCACCATGCCGCCCCGGTACGCGAACGGGTCGTACTGACCGATGCCCCAGTACATGAAGAGGATGGCGGCGATCGCGGCGGCGCCCGTCCACTCGAGCACCTGACGGGCCCGACGCGTGATGGGTCCGAAGGGCCGGTCCCGGGGCAGTGCGATGGCGAGCGCCGCCCCGATGAGGAGCTCGAAGGCGCGCGTGTCGGTCCCGTCGTAGACCCGCGTCGGGTCGGTGTACGGGACGTAGAGGAGCGCCATGGCCACCGCGGAGCCGGCGGCCAGGACGAGGAACCCGCAGAACAGCAGACGCTTGTCACGGACCCACCGGAGCGCGGCCAAGAGTGCGAGGGGCCACAGAAGGTAGAACTGCTCTTCGATCGCGAGCGACCAGAGGTGGTTGAGCGGCGAGGGCGGGCCGTACTGGGCGAAGTACGAGACGTGGTGGAAGATGTACCACCAGTTGCTGAAGTAGAAGGCGGCCGGGAGGATGTCCGAGCGGAGGCTGGGGAGCTGGGCGCGGTTGAAGAGGGTGGCCCAGACGACGGTCACCGCGAGCATCAGGAAGAGCGCCGGCAGAAGGCGACGCGCCCGGCGCACCCAGAACCGTCCGAGGGAGGCCGTCCCCCTCCGGCGCAGCTGTGCCATCAGGAGGTCGGTGATCAGGTAGCCCGAGAGGACGAAGAAGACGGCGACGCCCAGCAGGCCGCCGCTCGCCCACCCCACTTCCAGGTGGTACGCGACGACGCCGAGGACCGCGATCGCGCGAAGGCCGTCCAGCCCCGCGTTGTACGGACTCGTCCCCTCTACGGGTCTCGGCATCGATCAGCAACTCCCCATGCCCGCGCCATGCACTCCTCTGATGGTGTCAGGCCGCAAGCGCCGCGTCGAGAATCAATGATGGTTGATTTTCGCCCCAGCCGTGCGTCACATCGCGGACGCCGCGGACCAGGGTCGATGAGGACCGGGCGTCGTCTCGCCAGCGGTGTCCCGGAGCCGGCCGCCGAACATGGTTTGCTGATCGCGTGAGCAGCTCCGGCGCTCCCTATCGCCTCTTCCGCTGGTCGGACCCGCCCCTGATCGCGGTCGCGCTGTTGGCCCTTGCGGCGGGATTCGGGCAGTTCGGGGCCGTCGCCTCGCTCGGAGACGTCGCGAAAACGTTCGGACACCTGGTCCACGGCGCGACGTTCGCCGACGAGGCCGGCCTCTCGGGAACTGTCCTCGGGGTCGGCCTCGCCATCATCCGGGCGGCGTCCTTCCTCGGGCTGCCGCTTGCGTCCCTCGCCGACCGGTTCGGGCGACGTCCGATGATCGGGCTCACCTGCGTGATCGGACTGGTCCTGACGGTCCTCACCGCGCTGAGCCCCAGCTACTGGTGGTTCGTCGCCATCTTCGCGATCGGCCGGCCCTTCCTGAGCGCGACCGTCGGGCTCAGCCAGGTGAGCGCCGTCGAGCTCACGTCGTCCCACGAGCGCGCGAAGGCCGTGTCGTTCATGGCGGCCGGCTATGCCGTCGGTGCCGGGCTGACGGCGATCATCCACAGCCTCGCCGAGAAGACCCTCGGGTTCCGGGGGATCTTCGCTCTGGCCGTCGTCCCGTTGCTCTTCGTCCCCCCGCTCCTCCGAAAAGTCGTCGAGCCCGACCGCTTCGCGCGGATGGCCCCCTCGGCGCGGGCGGCGGAGCCGGTCCTCGGCCCCGTCGCCCGGCCCTACCGCCGGCGGCTTCTGCTCGTCGCCGCGCTGGCGTTCTGCGTGTCGGTCATCACCGGACCCGCCAACAGCCTCGTGTTCATCTACGCGCAGAACTTCCTCCATCTCGGCGGGATCGTGACGAGTGCGATGGTCGTCGGGGCGGGCGCCGCAGGTCTCGGCGGTCTCCTCGTCGGCCGGTGGCTCTCTGACCGGGTGGGACGGCGACCGACGGTTGCGGGCTCGATGGTGGGCATGGCCGTCTTCGGCACGATCGCCTACGCGGGGCACGAGTGGGCGCTCCTCTTCGGCTATGTCGCCGGCGTGACGTGTGCCGCGATCTTCGCCCCCGCAGGCGGCGCGCTTGCGAACGAACTGTTCCCCACCTCCGTACGTGCGTCGGTCGCGGGCTGGTACATCGCCGCGGGCGTCATCGGAGCCGTCTTCGGCCTGCTGGCCTTCGGGGCGGTGGCCGACGTCAGCCGAACGTCGAACGATGCAGGGCTTGCCGCCGCCGCCGTCTTCCTGCCGATGACGCTCTCGACCGCGCTCCTGCTTCTCCTGCCGGAGACCAAGGGCGTCGAGCCTGAGGAGCTCTGGGGCGGCGGTGCCACGGAGCTTTCACCTCCGCCTTTCGGCGGGCACCTGGCCCAGCGAGCGGACGAGCAGCCGTCAGCGTGCGAAGGCGTGCACGCCCACCCACACCCAGCCGAGGATCACCAGGAAGCGGAGCCAAGTGCGGCCGGCGAGCAGGTCACGAAGGACGGCCGAGGGCCTGGCGACCCGGCCGTGCCCGACCTTCCAGCCGCGAAGCGACGCGAGCCATAGGGCCCCGGCGCCGAGCGCGACCGCCGCCCAGATCGCGTACGTGACATCCGCCCACGTCATCGGCGTGCGAGGAACCCGCCGACGACAAGCCAGACGAACCATGCCGCCGCGCGCGCGGCCCGGTCGTGAAAGAGCGCGTCCTCAGCGGAGCTGATCGTCGGGTAGCGAGATCTGGGTCCTCCGTGGAAATACGACGCGAGCTCGATCGCGACGAGCACCGCGACAACGACCAGCCACACGGCGGCTCCGCCGTCTCGGACGGGCCGCTTCGGTGTGAGGCGCTTCCACGGTGAGAAGTCGGGCCATCGCCGTTGGAGCACGATCGCCGCGACGAAGGCGGCCGACGGGACCGAGATGGCGACGTCCGCGGCGACGCTGAACGGGGCCGTGCCCGACCCCCACCCCGCGTAGGCAGCGGCAACGAGGAGGAGCGCGACGGCGGCGCCAGGCATCGCCCGGCCGGTCCGCGAGGCGCGGGGATCGTCGATCGCCGGTCGCACGCCGCTCGTGCTCAGCCCGACGGCTCGACGAGCGCGAGCGTCACGCGCAGGGGGCGGTGATCGGAGCCGGCCTTGTCGAGGACTTCTCCCTCGCACGTGACGACCGGTCCGCGGAGGAGCACGTGGTCGACCTGGCTGTGCGGACGCCAGGCGGGCCACGTCTTCTCGACGACGGCGCGCCGCCAACCCGGGAGGAGCGCGCTCACGGGCGGTCCCCACATGTTCATGTCGCCCGCGAGGACACCGGGCCGTGTGCCGACGATGTCGAGCAACCCGCGGGCGAGCCGGCGGAACTGGATCGGTGCGCCGTAGGTGATGTGGGACATGTGGGTGCCGGCGACGACCACGGTGCTTCCCGCGACTTCGAGCTCGACGACGACGGCCGCGCGCCGCGCGCGGTCGCGCGCGAGTCGGCCGAGTTCGAGCACAGAGGACGAGCGGACCGGCAGGCGGGTCAGCACCGCCACCCCCCAGGTGCCCGGCTCCGCCTCCCGGTACCGGTCCGACCGGCGGATTACTGTGCCGAAGGGTCGCTCGCTGTCGAGGAAGATGGCGTGACTCGCCCCGCGCCAGTCGAACGATCGCATCCAGCGTCCGTCCGCCCCCGGGTGGGGTCGGGCGAGGCGGCCGCCGGCGAGCGCCGCCTCGTGCACGGCGTAGCCCATCGCTCCGGCCACACGCGCCGCGACCCCGGGTCCGCTCACGGGCGACCACGTCTCTTCGAGGACCAGCACATCGGCGTCCAGTCGCCGGCACGCGTCGACGACGTCGAAAGGCCTGCCCCATCCGTCGACGCCGGCATGCGTGTTGAAGGTGGCGACGACGAAGGTGGGCGGGGATCGGGAGGGGTCCGTCGAGGTCACGGGTGGCGACGACGTTAGGCGCCCCCGGAAACGACCATCCCGCCGGGCCGCGTCGGGCCGAGCGCTCCGTTGCCCCGGCGGCCCCGGCTCAGGGCGTCGCAGCGGGCGACCGGTACGATCAGCCTCGTGGCAGGCACGCTGGAGGAGGTTGGGCGCCTTGCGCCGTTCGCCACCACGATCTTCGCGGAGATGACGGCGCTCGCGGCCGCGACCGGATCCGTGAACCTCGGTCAGGGGTTCCCGGACACCGACGGTCCGGCCGAGGTGGCCGAAGCGGCGATCGCCGCAATCCGGGCGGGGGAGAACCAGTACCCGCCCGCCACGGGTGTCCCCGCGCTGCGCCAGGCCGTCTCGGCGCACCGGCGGCGCCGCTACGGGCTCGAGTACGACGCCGACAGCGAAGTGCTCGTCACCACCGGCGCGACCGAAGGCATCGCGGCGGCCCTCATCGGACTCTGCGAGCCCGGCGACGAGGTTGTCCTGTTCGAGCCGTACTACGACTCCTACGCGGCGTGCGCCGCCATGGCCGGTGCCGAGGCCAAGTTCGTGACGCTGCACAAGCCGGACTGGCACTTCGACCCGGACGCGCTTCGCGCCGCGATCTCCACCAGAACCCGGGTTCTCGTGTTGAATTCGCCGCACAACCCCACCGGCAAGGTGTTCTCCGCAGCCGAGCTCGCCGAGATCGCACGAGTCTGCTGCGAGCATGACATCGTCGCCATCACCGACGAGGTCTACGAGCACCTAGTCTACGACGGGACCCATCGACCGATCGCGACCTTCGACGGGATGCGCGACCGCACGGTCGCGGTCTCCTCCGCGGGCAAGACGTTCTCGTTCACCGGCTGGAAGATCGGCTGGGTCTGCGGGCCGCCACGCCTCGTCGCAAAGGTCCGGGCCGCCAAACAGTTCCTCACGTTCGCCACCGGCACGCCGTTCCAGCACGCCGTCGCCGCGGCCCTGCCGGCTGCGGAGCGGCTCGTCGAGCCGATCCGCCGCTCGCTCGAGGCCCAGCGCGACCTTCTGTCCGGCGGCCTGGAGGACATCGGTTTCACGGTCTTTCGTCCGGCGGCGACGTACTTCGTCATGACCGACGTCACGTCGTTGGGGGAACCCGATGCAGTGGAGTTCTGCCGTGCGCTTCCGCACCGGTGCGGCGTGGTGGCCGTTCCGAGCTCGGTCTTCTACCACGACCCCGAGCCCGGCCGGTCGCTCGTACGCTGGGCGTTCTGCAAGCGGCCGGAAGTGCTGCACGACGCGCTCAGCCGCCTCGGCGTGTTGAACCGGGCGTGATCGCTCCGGGGCCCCAGCTGCCGGACCTGCCCACGTCGTCGGCGACGTCCGTCCGTCTCTTCTGGGTCGACGCGTTCAGCGACCGTCCCTTCGGTGGCAATCCCGCGGCCGTCTGCACCCTCGACGCGCCCGCTCCCGCCGCCACGATGCAGTCGGTCGCCACCGAGCTCGGGCTCCCGGAGACCGCCTTCGTGTGGCGGCGTGAAGATGGCTCCCGGCGCGGAGGCGTGCTCGAGGTGACGCTCGATGGCGACCGGGTCCTCGTCCGCGGCGAAGCGAGGTGTGTCTTGTCGGGCGAGCTCTCCCCAGAGATCGCCTCGTTGTTCGCCCAGGGCGCAACGTGATGGCCACCCCGCCCCTCGAGGCGGACGCCGTGGTCGCGAGAGCCGGCGCGGACGCGGGTGGTACCGGTGCTGATGGCTCGCGGGTGGGGCTCTCCTCGATCGTCGCTCGCCACAAGCCCAACGACGAGCGGGAGGCCGCCTCACGCAGCCGGTTCCTCGTCGAGCTCGAGCGCCTCGCGACACCCTTCGACCGGAATGCCGACCCGGTCCACGTGACCGCGTCCGCCGTGGTCGTTGGGGCCCGTGGCGTCGTCCTGCACCTGCACCGCCGGCTCGGCCGGTGGCTCCAGCCGGGGGGACATGTGGACCCGGGCGAGAGCCCGCCCGACGCAGCCCTCCGTGAGACCCGGGAGGAGACCGGTCTTCACGTTCTGCACCCGCGCAACGGCCCCGTCCTCGTCCACCTCGACGCTCACCGCGCGGGGGACCACGTCCACCTCGATCTTCGCTACCTGCTCGTCGCGGCCGACGCCGAACCGTCACCGGCGCCCGGCGAGAGCACGGCGGTGCGGTGGTTCAGCTGGGAGGAGGCCGACGCGCTCGCGGACCCCTCGCTCTCCGGCGCGTTGCGGGCCGCACGCGCGCTCGCTCGTGACCACGTCGACCGACCGGGGGGAGGGTCAGATGGCAGCTGAAGGACCCTCGTCGTCACCACTCGAGCTGCTCCTGACGGTGCAGGACCTCGATACGGTGATCAGTCAGCTGGAGCACCGGCGCGCGGCCCTGCCCGAGCGCGAGCGACTTGCCGAAACCGACGCGAGCCTGGTCAACGTCGATCGCAGGCTTACTGAAGCGGGTGCGGAACGAGAGGAGCTGTCGCGTCGCCAAGCGGACCTCGAGGCCCAGATCGCCGCCGCCTCTTCACGTCGGACCACGCTCGAGCAACGCATGTACAGCGCACGCGGCAGCTCGCCGCGCGACCTACAGGCGATGGACGACGAGATCAAGCACCTTCGGGCGCGTGGAAGCGAGTTGGAGGACGCGGAGCTCGAAGTGATGGTCGCGGCGGAGCCGCTCGACGAAGAACTCGGCACCCTCACGGCTGAGCGCGAGCGCTTGCTGGGCGACGCTTCCGCCCTCCGCCACCGCATCGGAGAAACGGAGTCGTCGATCGATGCCGAGCTCGCCGAGCACAGCGCGCAGAGGCAAGCCGCCGCCGAGGCGCTGCAACGGGACCTGCTCGACCGCTACGAGGCACTCCGCGCGCGCCTCGGGGGGACCGGGGCGGCGCGACTCATCGGCACTCGCTGCAGTGGCTGTCATCTCGAGCTCCCCGCGATGGAAGTGGACAGGATCCGCCGCCTGCCACCCGGGACCGTCGTCACCTGCGAACAGTGCGGTCGCATCCTCGTGCCGGGCACGTCGTCCAGGGAATCGTCGACCTCGCCGACCGCCGCAGGCAGCTCGTGAGCCGAGCAGCCAGCGCGACCCCGGCGTAGCGGGGCGGAGCGGGATCGCTCTTCGCCGGTCGCGGTGGCAGAGCGAAACGCCGGGGTGTGTTCAGGCGTCGAGGATGGCCTTCAACGTCAACGTCATGGCGCGCCGCGCCGACGAGCTCGACAGGCCGCTCACCCTGCGAAGCCGCTCCCACGCCTCCCAGCACGTCGCCGCGTCGATCGCGGCGAGAAGCTCTCGCTTTGCCCGGCCGGCGCTGCGAAGTTCCGGGGCAAAGGTCGTCTCCAACCACTCTCGAAGGAGGGCGTCGGAACGTTCGATAGCCCTGGCGACGGCTTCGCTGCGCGCCGCCACGGCGAATCCAGAGCGCCGCACCGGGCTGATCTTCTCGAAGAGCTTCGAGCGCTCGAGGACCGTGCGGTCGATGCGTGCGGCCACCGGAAGCTCGGCGGGGATCACACGAACGCTGCTCCAGTGCCGTTCGAACTGGACTCGTGCGAGCAGCCGGTACAGCGCGTCCATGTCCTCGAAGTGGTGGAAGACGAGCCGCACCGAGACGTGCGCCCGTTCCGCCACTGCTTTGGCGGTCGGGGGCGGCCCACCCTCCTCGAGGAGGCCGAGGAGCGCGTCGGCCACGCGTCGCCGCGTCCGTTCACCGCGCGCTTTGGGCGTTTCGCCCCGTCCCTCTTGTCGCACGGCCTCCGATCTGCGCCCCGGCGAGTCGCGGTCTCCCGAGCGGCGGTCCCGGCCGGCCGCCGTGGAGCTGGTGCCCCGTCGGCGCGCCGTCCCATTCGACGCAGCACGGCTCGCCGACCGGTTCCCCGGGACGGCGACGAGCCTGCGTCGACCGCTCCGGCCTTCCTCGGCCTGCCGCAGAGCCGGCCGTACCGGGCCGGCCGGCCGAGGGGAAGCTTGTCGGTTCATGTCATTCTCCTGCGCGTTTCGGGGTCTTTCGGGTCGGAGGGAGCGCGGTCCGTGCCTCTCGTCGCCACTCACGCTGAGCCGTCGTCCTGGCAGGGCGGCAGCCGGCACCCGGACGATCGGTCGCTCCCCATCCCGTCCTTCATTCGAAGCACAAGCTAGCAAAAAGCCAGCACAACATTTCGCTTGCGGGAAGCATCGTATGCTGCTCCCGGGCAGGATCCCCGGTCGACCTGCCCGTAATCTGGCCACGACCGTTCGCACGTGGGGAGGATCGATGGAGCAGCGCACGCTTGGAAGCCAGGGTCTCGTGGTCTCCGCCCTCGGGCTCGGGTGCATGGGTATGAGCGACTTCTACGGTCCCGGCGACGACCAGGAGTCGACCTCGACGATCCACCGGGCGCTCGACATGGGCGTGACCTTGCTCGACACCGCGGACGCGTACGGGCCTTTCACGAACGAACAGCTGATCGGTCGATCCATCGCGGGCCGCCGCGACGAGGTCGTCCTCGCGACGAAGTTCGGCAACGTGCGGAACCCTGACGGCAGCTTCGCGGGGGTGAACGGCCGTCCCGAGTTCGTGCGCCAGGCGATCGACGGATCGCTGCAGCGTCTCGGCGTCGACCACGTCGATCTGTACTACCAGCACCGCGTCGACACCACCTTGCCTGTCGAGGAGACCTGGGGCGTCCTGGGCGAACTGGTCGATGCCGGCAAGGTGCGGTACCTCGGGATCTCCGAGGCTGCACCGGCGACGATCCGGCGCGCCCATGCGACGCACCCGGTGAGCGCGGTGCAGATGGAGTACTCGCTGTTCACGAGGGATCCGGAGGATGGGGTACTCGAGACGGTGCGGGAGCTCGGCGTCGGGTTCGTCGCGTACAGCCCGCTCGGCCGGGGCTTTCTCTCGGGCGCCGTGACGAGCCGCGACCAGCTCTCCGAAGGGGACGTCCGGCGCCGCCACCCGCGCTTCAGCGAGGAGAACTTCGAAAAGAACCTGGCACTGGCCGAGCAGGTGCGCGCCGCCGCGGCTCGCAAGGGCGTGACGGCCGGGCAGCTGGCGCTCGCCTGGGTGCTCGCCCAGGGCCACGACATCGTCCCCATCCCGGGCAGCCGGCGACGCGTGCACCTCGAGGAGAACGTCGCGGCGCTCGGGATCCGCCTGAGTGAAGAGGACCTCGCATCGCTCGACGAGGCCGCACCGAAGGGGGCCGCGTCCGGGGCGCGTTACCCCGAGCAGCAGATGGCCGCCATCGACGTGTGAACGAAACGGCCGCGTCCCGCCGGCCGCACAACTCCGGCGCGACCACCGCTGCGCTCAGCGGGGTTCGGTCGCCGGACCCTCTTCACCTCTCGGCGGTGGCACGTACACCGCGACGACCCTCCCCTGCTCCACCACGACGACCCGGTCGAACCCGCCCAGCTCGTGTTCGCGGTGCGTGACGAGGAGGAGACTCCGGTTCTCTGCGGACGCGGCGTCCGAGACGTCGGCGACCAGTCGTCGCCCGGACAGGTGATCGAGCCCCGCCGTCGGCTCGTCGAGGACGAGCACCGATCCTCCCGAGACGAGTGCCCGCGCGAGGGCGATGCGGCGTCGCTGGCCACCCGAGACCTGCGCTCCGCCCTCACCGACCTGCGTGTCGAGGCCCTGAGGCAAGGTCGCCAACCAGTCGGTGAGTTGAGCCTGTTCGAGCGCGCGACCGATTTCCGCGTCGCTCGCCTCAGGGCGCCCGAGCACCACGTTTTGCCGGATCGAGCCTGCGAAGAGGAACGCGTCCTGGTCGACCAGTGCGATCGCCCGGCGGACGTCACGCTGTCGCAGCCGCTCGAGCGGCACGCCGCCGAGACTCGCCATCCCGGCTTGCAGCGGCCAGAAGCGAGCCAGCACGTTCACGAGGCTGCTCTTGCCGGCGCCGCTCGCACCGACGAGACCGAGGTGTTCGCCCGGAGCGACCGAAAGTGTCAGGCCGTCGAGCGCCCAGGGGAGGTCCTCACCGTAGCGCAAGCGTGCTCGGTCGAACGCGACCGCGGGGCAGCCCTCGGGGACCGCGTCGGCGCGTGAGGGATCGCGCACGGGCACCGCAACTGCGGCGAGTGCGAGGAGGCGCCGGCCCGCTGCGACCACGTCGTTGGCCCGGACCGCGGCGACCGCGATCGCCGGAACCGTCTCGAATGCGCCGACGGCGGCCAAGGGGAGTACTCCGAGGGTGACGGCGCCGACCGTGTGCGCCCGGACCGCGGCGATCCCCACCGCCAGCACCCCGGTGACGGCGGCGCCGGTGCAGAGAGTCACGACGGCCGACGCGGCACCTGCGGCGCGTGCGCGGCGCCGCGCCAGACGTTCGAGCTCTCGGTCGAGCTCCTCTGCACGCGACAGCGCCACGTCTTCCTGGCCGTAGGCGGCGAGTTCGGGAGCACCGCGCAGGAGGTCGACGACCTCCGATGCGAGCTCCCCCCGCAGCGCCGCTTCCCTGCCGTGGGGCGTTCCGGTGACGACGGCAAGGGCGGCCGACGCGACGAGGCCGGTGACGAGGCTGGCGGCCAGCACCCCGCCAGCGAGCGGAAGAATGGCTGCGACGAGCGCGACGGCCAGGGTCCCAGCCGACGCCGTCACGGCCACCGGCAGGAGGCACCGAAGGTAGAGGTCCTGGAGGGCGTCCACGTCACCGGTGAGCCGGGCGAGCAGCTCCCCGCTTCGCCACCCTGCGAGTCCGGCGGGTGCCAGCGGCTCGAGGTGGTCAAAGAGCCAGACGCGCCAACGGGAGAGTGAGCGGAACGCGACGTCGTGGGCGACGAGGCGCTCGCCGTAGCGAAGCGGACCGCGGGCGAACGCGAGCACCTCGACGGCGGCGAGGATGCCGGCGATCGCGCCGAGCCGGGGGTGGAACGCCGCCCGGTCGACGACGTATCCGGAGCCCGCCAGGAGGCCGACGGTGGCGAGTGCCCCGAGGACTCCCAAGAGGACGGCGAGAAGCAGTCGCCCCCATTCCGGTGCGCCGATGCGCAGAAGCTTTCCCAGGACCTCTGCAGTGCCGGGGGCGCCCCCTGTTTGCTCCCGGCGCTCGCCCCGAAGCGAAGGGGCAGCGGTCGCCGACGTTCTCACTGCCAGGTTTCCGGTTGGGGATCACCGTCTTCGGCAGTGCGTCCGCCCGAAGACCGGAGGGCTCGCTCCGCGACGGGCTCCGAAGGCGCGGTGCCGAGCTCGACGACCCGGTCGATTCTCGCCACGAGCTCCGGTCGGTGCGCCGCGACGAGGACCGTGCGAGCTTCGAGCCACCGCGCGAGCGCGGTCGCGAGCTCCTCCTCGCTGAACCGGTCCAGGTGCGCGACCGGTTCGTCAAGGAGGACGACGGGGGCGTCTCGGAGCACGGCGCGCGCGATCGCGAGGCGTTGACGCTCACCCGCACTCAGTTGAAGACCGCCTTCGCCGACCGACGTCTCGAAGCGGTCCGGCAGTTCGGCCACCATGGCGCCGAGTCCCACGAGCTCGGTGACGGCGCGGAGCTGCTCGTCGCTCGCCGACGGATCAGCCAGCCGCAGGTTGTCGCCGAGGGTGCCGTGAAGGAGGTGAGGCTGCTGCGGCACCCACGAGATGTGTCGACGCCATGCGGCGAGATCGGCCCGCGCGAGGTCGACGCCACCCGCGAAGACGGCGCCCGCTTCCGGGCGGACGAACCCGAGCAGGAGGGAGATGACCGTCGACTTCCCAGCCCCCGATGGACCGACCAGGGCGACGTGTTCCCCGCGAGCGAGGGCGAGGTCGAAGTCCTCGATCGCGGCGGTGGCGCGTCCGGGGAACCGCACCGTCGCGTGCGACACGTGGAGCCCTTTTGCGGAGAGATCGAAGGGGAGCGCGGAACCGTCCGACTCGCCGTTGTGCCCGACGCCGACCCCGCGGCGATCTGCGACAGGGGGGGTGCCGCCGGTCCGGCCGGAAACGGCGTGGTTCGCGTCGGCGCTCGCGCCCATCACCGGCTGATCGAGGACCGACAGGATGCGCTCTGCCGCTGCCTGGCCCTCGGTGCTCGCATGGAATTCCGCACCCGCGCGCCGGAGAGGCAAGAACACTTCGGGCGAGACGAGGAGTACGGCGAGTGCCGTGTACAGCGTCACCTTCCCGTCGAGCAGTCGGAGACCGAGGACCATGGCGACCAGCCCGGTCCCGATCCCGGCAACGAATTCCAACGCCAAGGCGGAGAGGAACGCGACGCGTAGCGAGCTCATGGTCGCCTTCCTCAGCCCCTCGGTGGCCTCTGCGACCTCCCGGCGCCCGCGCGGCTCCTGTCCGAACGCGCGCAACGTGGGTAGGCCGCGTACGAGCTCGAGGAACCGCGCCGAGAGGGACGAGAGCCGTCGCCACTGGCGCGCCGTGCGCGCGGAGGACTGGCGTCCGAAATAGGTCATGGCGACCGGAACCAACGCGGTGAGAGCGAGCAGGATGAGCAGCGACGCCCAATCCTCCCAACCCACCCACGCGAGCAGGGCCGCCGGAGCGAGTCCGGCGAGCAAGGCTTGCGGGAGGTAGCGACCGAAGTAGACGTCGAGGGCGGCCGTGCCACGCGTTGCTGCGAGCGAGAGCTCGCCGGCGCGCTCGCGGCTGAGCCACGACGGCCCGAGGGCGAGTGCGTGACGGAGCAGCTGCCGGCGAAGGGCCGACGTGACGATCGCTCCGGTCCGTTGCGCGGCGGACTCGCCCGCCCAGACGCACGCGGCCCGAGCGGCGAAGGCAGCGGCCAGCCCGGCGAGGCGCGCGGCGACGGCGGCGAGCCCGGAGCCGTGAAGCACGACGTCCGACACGACAGAACCGAGCAGCACGGCCTGGGCGACGACGCACAAGGTCGAGACGAGTCCGACCACGACCGCGATGACCAGGTACCGTCGGGTGACCGCCGCCCTGGTCAACAGACGGCGATCGATGAGCACACGACGACGCCGCTCGAGGGCGGTTGCGGACATCGCGCAGGAGGCTACCGCCGGCTCGGGGAGCTCCTGCTTCGAGGCGTCGAGACGCTCACTCTTCGGTACGCTCGTCTCCGTGCAGGCACAAGAGAGCGACGCGCGACCGTGGGGGACGTACATGGTCCTTGACGAGGAGCCGGCCCACAAGGTCAAGCGCATCACGGTGCTTCCGGGTCGCCGGTTGAGCTACCAGCGCCATCATCGGCGCTCTGAGCACTGGTTCTTCGTCTCGGGGAGCGGGCGTGTCGTGATCGACGACGTGGAGCGTCGGATCGAACCAGGCTCTGCGGTCGACGTGCCGCGTGGCGCCGCCCACCGGGTCGAGAACACCGGTCGCGACGACCTCGTGTTCATCGAGGTGCAGCGGGGTGACTACTTCGGAGAAGACGACATCGTGCGCCTCGAAGACGACTTTGGCCGTGTCGGTTGAGGGGCCGCCGAGACGAGGTCGCGACCCGCGAGTCAGCCCGCCGGACGGCCCGTCGCAGCCTCGAGCGCGAACACGGCCCCGGTGATCCGATGTGCCAGCGTTCGCGCCGCCAAAGGTGTGACGCCGACGGACACGAGCTCGCCTGAGGTCACGGCGTAGCTCGAAAAATTCAGTCGGTGCACGACCCGACCGTGGTGGAAGAGGGTCAACGACCGCGGCTTCGGGTTGCCGGCGTGAAGCTTCCAGCCTCGCACTTCAGCCGCCCCTTCGACGTCTGCGAGGGTCTGCGTCATCCCTTCGCGAGTGTACGACCCGAGCCCGGAGAGATCGCGGATGCCGCGCCGGTGAAGACGACGGATGGAAGGACACGAAGCGTCACTTCGGACAATCACCGTCAGGTATCCAGCTCGAAGACGTCCACCCCCGAGCTCGTCCCCCGCTGTCACGCTACGAGCCCGAAGGCGGAGCTCGGGACGGGCGCCGACACTTTCGTTTTCGCCCGTCCCCAGCCACGCCACTGTGACAGAGGATCGTCTACGCGTCGGCGACGCGCAGCCAACATTCGGACAAGGCCCCGCGAAAGCCATGGACCGCCTCGGAGCCGGCTCGAGTACGTTCCGGAGGTTTCTCGAAATTCAACGCTGGGTAGGCGCCACCATGTGTTGGTCGACATCCTGGTAGCCATTGTCATCGTCGTCGTTGCGGCCGTCCTCGGCTTGGTCGTGCATCCGATCCTCTGGGTGATCGTGATCGCGGCGCTCTTGTGGTTCGTCGGGCGTCACCGGACCCGCCGCCGACACCTCATCTGACAAGGCGGCCCGCGACGATCCCACACGTCTGGGCGGCTCTTCGTCGCGGTCAATCAGCCGCCGGTCCGTATCGGGGGGGAATTCCGGGCACTCCCACCCCCTGGTGGAAGGCGGTGAGTCGACCTGTAGGCGGGGGAGTGATCCACCGCGCCGCCACCAGCCGGAATGCGGGCTGACCTGGATTTATCCCTCTCGACGGCTGCCGTTGTTTTGCAGGGTTTTCGAACCTCTGACGGACAACGACGGACGAGGTTTGGACCCGGTCCCGACCAACCCGCGCAGCCGGGTCGTAGGTTTGGGGGCGCGGTGGGTTCCACAGGCCTGTCAAGAACTCGAAGCCTGCGGGCGAAGCGACTAGGACCGGGGTGGGCCAGCTCTGCGACGGCGAGTCCTCGCAGAAGAACCCCGCTGCCGTATGTGCGGGGTGCCAGGAACCGAGGTCGACCACATCGTTCCGCTTCGTCGACGAGAAACCAGCGTCCGCGAGAACCACGTCTCTGCATGTCCCCTCCGCGAGCGACGGGGCGCCCGGCGCAGCTGTCGGCCAGACTGCGGGACGATGACGTGTCCCAAATGCAAAGGCACCGGCACCCTGATACGTCGCAACGAGTGCCAAAAGTGCGGCGGGTCTGGGCACCTGGCACCCAACGGGCGCGCTGTCGTGCTGCCGAAGTAACCCGCGGCGCGGCGGTTACTTCGCTCAGAAGTCCGCCGTGCAGGCGTCGGCTGCTGACCAATGCCGAGGTTTGCACCCACAGCCCGTGCCGTTACAGGACCACGGACTGTTGGCGCGATCTGTCCGCCGCTCCCCTACCTCCTCTCTGGACACCGTGTTCCAAAGTCGCCCTCAGTTTCAAGGGAGCACATTCCTCGGCAATGACGACTCCGCTGGATCACATGGGGAGAATCTCTGCGTAGCCGCTGATTCCCGCTGTGCTTGTAGGTGCCGTAATGCAACCGGGAACAGATCTAGTTGTGCCGATTTCGTTTGCACCTGCTCCGCCGCTGCCTGCGACACGTGGGACGCCAGCGCCAACGCCAGCGGTTTGGGCGATGCCCTCAGGGCAGTTGACCGTCCCGGAAGCTGGTTGTCCGGGGCTTCCTGGAATCGCTTGTACGGTCGTTCCAAAAAGTGACGCGGTCGCACTAGCTCCGAGACCGCCCGCTGCATCGGCGACCGAAGGTAGGCACGGGGCTGTGCCCCCGTTGCCCCCTTGGGCAGTCACGAGGACGTGACCGTTCAGCAGAATCCTGGTCATCCCACCCAAGCCACCCGCTGTGGCTGGGCACTCTCCGAGGTCTGGTCGCCCGACTCCACCGGCTCCGATCTGGACTGTAAGTACTGTCCCCGGGGTAACCGATTCCAGCACGACTTCGGTGCCACCCTGCCCGCCCCCACCGCCAGCGTCTCCTCCCTCGGCCGGTCCACCACCCCCGCCACCACCGATAGCGGTGATCTCGACTTCGGTGACGCCGTCAGGGACCGTATAGGTGCCAGACGAGGTGAAGGCCACCGCCCCCGGGCCGGGAGGACCCGTTGTCCCCTTTGGTCCGACGAGGTTCGTCCCCGTTGCTGGCCATGCGCCGCTCGCCTTGGGTCCATAAAGGACCTCGGTTGTCGTGTCCAAGTAGAAGTCCCCTGTCGTTCCGACAGAGCTCGTCGGGGCGGCCGCGCCGCTCAGGATCGTCTTTCCGTTCGTGCCCGGAGCTCCATTTGTCCCCTTCGGTCCCTGCTGGTTCCAGGAGATCAACTCGTCCTTTGGCTTGCAGGTCGGCGTTCCTGTGACGGTGACGCGGTAGAGCGCGCCTGTCTTGTGGCTCACACACGCCGTGTAGGTGTGCGTTGTACTGGCAAACGTCACCCCCGAAAGGGTGAGCCCCCCGAGCGTCATGGCGCTCATTACTGCGAGTAGCGCGCCGACGCTGAGATACTTCCTCCGCCTCCGCATAGTTCCCCTCCGGCTTGGGTCCGACACGGTGAGTGCCGCCTAGAGAGTAGGCGACCAGGTGGTACGTTGCCTAGGCCCGCACTCGTGCAAGCGCGCCGGCGAATCGAAGAAGACGGCAACTCGATTCGGACGCCATACTCCTCGTGACGGGCGATACGAATCTCGTTCCGGCAATTGATGCCGTCAAGAGCTTGGGTGTCATGGTCATTGTGGCTGCGCCACCGCAACGGCACCAGGAGCATCTGAGTCGCGTAGCGGACGTCCATGTTCGTGTCGGGCAGAGGCAGCTCAAGTACTCCCCGGTGCCGTTGGCTGTCACGAACTCTGCGGCTACTTGCTTGCGCCCCTACAGGGTGGATTTCGCCCCGACCTCTGGTAATCCGCTCGGACGGACAGTGGACGGACGAAGTTTCCTGGAAAGGTGGCCTGACCAGGAAAAAGGCGGTGAGTCGGCCTGTAGGCGGGGTTCTGTCAAGCCCCTCGGCGGAGCCTGGGTGACCATCCATCTACGCGGCCTACCTGGGGACTGCTCCCGGAGGAGCGGACGGGCCGCCCATGTCCCACGCTTGGCCTTGCTCCGGGTGGGGTTTACCGAGCCGGCCCGGTCACCCGGGCCGCTGGTGCGCTCTTACCGCACCGTTTCACCCTTGCCTGTGCGGACGGGAGTCCGCCATCGGCGGTCTGTTCTCTGTGGCACTTTCCTTCGGGTCGCCCCGACTGGCCGTTAGCCAGCACCCTGCCCTGCGGAGCCCCGACCTTCCTCGACCCGGTGCCGTGCGGGGGCACGACCCGAGCCGCGGCCACCCGGCCGGCTCACCGCCGCCCTTCAGTGTGCCACGAGCGGGCGATCGCGCGGTCCGGCTGCTCGCACGGCTGCGCGGCCTCGCCCCGTCTTCGCCCGTGCGCGCCGCGTGCGAGCCGCGACCTCCGATCCGTGACGGGGGGTCGCCGCCGTTGAGACACCCCCTGGCTATGGTGGGCGCGGTGGTGCGGAGAGCGGGTGAGCTGGCCGGCGAACGCCCGGACGCGCTCTCGATCGCCGGCCTCTACGACCAGGTTCAGACCGCCCTCGAACGGGCGTTTCCGCGACGACGAGAGCTCTGGGTGCGCGGCGAGATCCAGCACATCTCGGTGCAACGCGCCGCACGGGGGCACTGCTACATCGACCTCGTCGACCCCGAAAGCGCCGGAGAGCGCCAGGCGCCGGTCCTGCGCGTGAAGTGCTGGCAGTCGACGTGGTTGCCGTTGCGGGCCGCGCTGAAACGCGAAGGCATCGAGCTGGCGCCCGGGATGGTGGTCCTCATTCGCGGGACGCTCGACTTCTACCGGCCGAAGGCGGAGATCGGCTTCATCCTGGCCGAGCTCGATGTCACCGCCCTGCTCGGTCGTCTCGCGGCGCAGCGCGCCGCCCTCCTGCGCAAGCTCGAAGCTGAAGGCCTGCTCGGGCGCAACGGGGCGCTCGCGGTGGCGGGACTGCCGCTTCGCGTGGGGTTGGTCGCGAGTCCCGGCACCGAGGGCTACCGGGATTTCCTGGGGCAGCTCGAGGGATCGGGGTTCGCCTTCCGTGTGCATCTCGTGCCCGCCACCGTGCAAGGTCGGGCAGCGCCGGTGGCTCTCTCCTCGGCGATTCGACGACTGTCTCGTCTCGGGCCGGGCGCGCTGGACATCGTCGTCGTCGTGCGGGGAGGTGGCTCAAAGGCGGACCTCGCCGCGTTCGACTCCGAGGCGGTCGCCCGCGCGATCGCCACGTCGGTGGTTCCGGTGTGGACCGGGATCGGGCATACGGGCGATCAGTCGGTCGCGGACGCGGTGGCGAATCGCTGCTGCGTGACGCCGACGGCGTGTGGACGTGAGCTTGCGAACCAGGTGCGCGCATGGTGGGAGCGTTCGGTGGCTTCGCCGAGCGACGTCCTCCAACGCAGGGTGACCGATGCCATCGCCGAGTCCGAACGCGGGCACGGGGCGGCGCGCCAGCGGCTCTGCGCGATGGCGCGTCACATGTTGAGCTCCCAGGCAGAACATCTCGCGCGACGAGGCGCCGCGGTCGCACGTTGCGCACCCCGGGCCGCCGAGGATGCGCGGATCCGGATGCTCACGCGTGGTGCGCGGCTGGGTCCTCTCACCTTCTCCCATCTCGAGCGCGCCGAGGACAGCTCGAGATCCTGGCGACGACTGCTCAGCGCCTACGACGTCGAACGTCAGCTCGAACGGGGCTACACGCTCACCCTCGACGCCAACGGCCGGCTTCTTCGACACTCTCGGGATCTTTCCGTCGGAGAGGAGCTGGTGACTCGCTTCGCGGACGGGACCGTCCGCTCGGCGGTGACCGCCCCCCGAGCAGCCCGGTCCCGGCCAACTGAAGCAGGCGAGCGCCCCCGAGACGAGACCGCGACGACCGACGACGCGGCCGTTGGAGGACGAGGGCGCGGTGAGTCCGATGGATGACGACGCGGAGGTTGCCGGGCGGGCCGTCGAGGAGCTTTCCTACACCGAGGCGAGCGCGGAGCTGGACGATATCGTCAGGTTCTTCGAGCAGCGTGACGTCGACGTCGACGAGCTTGTCGGGCGCCTCGTCCGCGCGACGGCCATCGTCGAGGAGCTCGACAGGCGCCTGCGCCGGACGCGACTCCAAGTCGAACAGCTCGTGCCACGGCTCTCGGCGGTCGTCTCGGACGAGGCGGCGGATGAACCTGAGACACCGCGTGAGGGCGGAGGGCGCGCCGGCACCGCCTCGCGTTCGGCACCTGGCCATGAGGCATCCGTCCCGGCGCGAACCAACGAAGGGTGCGGTGCGGCGGTCGACGCCGCGCCGAGTCCTGCGGTGGCGAACAGGACGTCGGAGCGCGCCTCCGACACATCCTCGGAAGCTCTTTTCTGACCGCGCTGAGCGCGCGTGCCCGAATGTCCGTACCGCCTCCTGACGCACCTCTGTACTTCCGTCAGCTCCTCTCGGGCCGCGACTTCGCGCGGGACGACCCGGTGGCACGACAGATGGTGAACTTCGTCTACGCGATCGGCGACCCTTCCACTGGCGAGGCGGTGCTGATCGATCCGACCTACCGCGTCTCGGAGTTGCTCGACGCGCTCGCGGCGGACGGGATGCAGCTCGTCGGTGTCCTGGCGACGCACTACCACGCCGATCATGTCGGCGGCACGCTCGCCGAATGGCCGATCGAGGGGTTGGCAGCCCTCCTCGAGCAGGTTCAGGTCCCCGTCCACGTCCAGCGCGCCGAGCTGCCGTGGGTGGTGCGTTCGGCGGGGGTCGGGGAGGACGACCTCGTCGGGCACGAAAGTGGCGATTCGATCCGTGTCGGCGCCGTCGCGATCGAACTGGTCCACACGCCGGGTCATACGCCGGGGAGTCAGTGCTTCCTCGTGCGCGGTCGCCTCGTCTCAGGCGACACGTTGTTCCTCGAGGGCTGCGGCAGAACCGATCTGCCCGGGGGCGACCCGCTCGCGATGTACGAGTCCCTCACGACGCGCATCGCCCGCATCCCCGATGACACCGTCGTGTTCCCCGGCCACGCGTACGACCAGGATCCCTCCGCACAGATGGGCGAGACCCGCCGGCGCAACGCCGTCTTCCGCCCACGTTCCGCCGAGGAGTGGCTCGCCGTGTTCGGGCCGTGAGGGTCGGCATGGCGACGAAGGTCCGTTCCGCCGTGGCACAGGCCCGGTTGTGACGTTGCGCTCGATGGACCGCGCCGAGCCGATGTCGGCGGTGCCGCGGTGAGCGGCGCGCTCGGTCTCGACGGGACCGTCGTGGTCGCCGGCGCGTCGCTCGCCGGGCTTCGGGCCACGCAGGCGTTGCGCGACGGGGGCTTCCGAGGACGGATCGTCATGGTCGGCGAGGAGCCGCACCCCCCCTACGACCGCCCTCCGCTGTCGAAGCAGGTGCTCGCCGGGACCTGGTCCGCCGACACGATCGCGCTCGCGGACGCCGGCCAGCTGGCCGAGCTCGGTGTGGAGCTGCGACTCGGCCATCGTGCCGTGGCGCTCGACGCGGTGAGGCGGCGAGTCACCATCGACGATGGCGTGGTCGTCGACGCCGACGGGGTCGTGATCGCAACCGGCGCCCGCCCGCGCCGTCTGCTTGCGGCGGCTCGTTCGGATCCGCCGCAAGCGCCCCGGGGAACGCCGGCCCGGGCGGCGCGCGGCCAGGCCGCTCCGGAATCGACCGGCGACGTCGTCCGCGTCATCCGGACGATCGAGGACACCGAGGGGCTCCGTGCGCGAATCGACGAGGTCGGCCCCGGTTGCCGCGTCGCCGTGGTCGGCGGCGGCTTCATCGGATCGGAGGTCGCGGCCACGTGCTCGGGGCTCGGCTGTGCGGTGACCGTGCTCGAGGCGCTGCCGACCCCGCTCGCCCCGGCGGTGGGCGAACGTGTCGGCGCCGCGCTCGGCGAGCTCCACTCCCGCCACGGCGTGGCGCTGCGCACCTCGGCCGTCGTCGAGAGCGTGAGCGGCGGCTCCCCCGACGCCCAGGTCGTCCTGGCCGATGGCGACGTCGTCACGGCTGACGTGGTGGTCGCCGGCATCGGGGTCGTCCCGAACACCGAGTGGCTGGAGGGGTCGGGGCTCGAGGTCGATGACGGCGTCGTCTGCGACCACGCGCTGTTCGCAGCCGACGGGATCGTCGCGGCCGGAGACCTCGCGCGGTGGCGTTGGCGCCACGGCGCAGAGGAGGAGGACCTGCGGATCGAGCACTGGGAGGTGGCGGCACAGATGGGCGCCGCCGCGGGCCGCAGCCTGCTCGCCGGGAGACGGACAGCACCGGCGTTCGACCCGGTGCCGTACTTCTGGTCCGACCAGTACGGGCTGAAGATCCAGGTCCTCGGCCATCCCGACCCGACCGACGAGGTCGCGGTTGTGATGGGTTCCCTCGACGGGCCGGCCGCGGTGGGCCGGGGGGACCGTGCCCCTTCCGCCGAGGAGGCGGCTGCAGCCGGCGCTCAGCCCGACGCCTCGAAATTCGTCGTCGTCTTCGGCCGGCGTGGTCGGCTCAGCGCGGTCCTCGCGGTGTCGCGTCCGCGGCAGCTGATGGCGTTCCGGCCGCTGCTCGTGGCGGGTGCGAGCTTCGACGAGGCGATCGCGCTCCTCGAGGGCGGGTGAATCCCGTGGCTCGAGCCAGCCTCCGCCGGCCAGCCGCCCGGCGGATCCGCCGCGCGTCGCGCACGTAGCGGCGCGCGACGGGTTCGTCGGGCTCTCGGCCGCTCCACGCGGCGAGCTCGGCCGCGACCGCGATGGGCGCTGCCGCGCGACGTGGGACCGCGGCCCGGAGGTCGGGGTGCGCTACCGCGTCCCTCCCGAGCGCGGCGTCGAGCCGGGCCGCCAGCGCAGCGAGCGTCTCGCTCCGGTCGTCGGCCACCCGGGCGAGGCGTGCCGCACGTTCGAGGTCTCGGGTGACGGCGGAACGCCAGCTTCGCGGGCGCCGCCGGAACCACCATGCGGCGCCGGCGGCGGCGACCACGCCCACGCCGATGGGCGCCGTCGGGAGCACCGGCAGTCGTCGAAGGACCGTGACGACGCGCACGAGCTCGTGGGCCAGCGTCGGGCCGTTGCTCGGGGTCGCGAGCGGAACCGAGGCCGTCGGGTCGAAGCTCTGCCAGCCGTAGCTCGGGAACCAGACCTGGACCCACGCGTGGGCGTCCTTCGCCTGCTCGTCGTAGAGACCGGTGACCGGGTCGTATGTCCCCGGCACGTAGCCGACGGCTTCTCGGGCGGGAATCCCGAGGGTTCGGAGCATGACCGTGAGCGCCGTGCTGATCTGTTCGCAGTAGCCACGGCGGGTGCCGAAGAGGAACTCCTCGACGGTGTCCTGCCCCGGCCGGAGCGGAGGGATGTCAAGCGTGTAGCGCGTGTGCGCTCCGATCCAGTGCTCGAGCGCCTCGATCTTTCCGTAGACGGTCGGGACGCCGGCGGTCACCCGGCGGGCGATGGCCGCCACCCGGGGATAGGGATGGGGAAGCTCGAGGTCCGCCGCGAGCGTTCTCGATGTCAGTCCGCTGCGGCCGTTCGAGCCCTCGAGTTGCGCCGGGGTCGGGGTCGAGACTGTGGAGAGCACGCTGTAGACGGAACCGGCTCCGAGCACCGTCGCCGACCTGATCGTCCCGTCCGGAGCGACCGAGACGCGGGGCGTCGGCACCCAGAGCGTCGCCGCGTACTCGGCGTGCAGGACGAGGTCCGACGAGCCGGCCGTCAAATAGAAGGTCTGGTAGTCGGCTGTCCCCACCGTGCCGGTGCTCTGCGCCGCCCGACCGTCGGCAGTGCCCCCGTACGCCGAGCCCTGGGCGAGATCGTCGGGCGCGACCAGAAAGGGCGGGCCGCCGGGGACCGAGTCCCACAGCCGACCGGACCCGCCGGTCGGAGAACCGGGCCCCGCGCCCGAGCGGGCCGGACGCGCCGACGTCCACGACCGCCCCGTCCAGGAGTCGAACGTCTCAGCGAGCCAGAAGGTCGGCCGGTCGGCGCGGACCCGGAGGACGACCTCGTTGCCGAGCGACGCCCGCAGGGCCGTGTCGAGCGGTCCTGCGAACCCGAGGAACCCCCCCACCCCGGTCGGGCCGGCGGGTGACGCGACGGCATGTGTGGAACCGAAACCGGAGCCCGGCCGGACGAGATGCGACGGCTCCGTGGCGGGACTCGCCGAGCCGAGTGCCACGGCGAACGGATTGGTCGAGGCGCTGGTCGGCCGCGGTGCCGGGAGCAGTGCGACGAGCGCGACGCCGATCACCACCGTCGAGAGCACCGCTGCTGCGACGCCTCCCGGTCGCACCCGCGCGCCGCCCGCCATGGACGACCATGCCGCGGTCATCCCGGCGACGCTGCACGCCGCCCAGGCGACGACGACGATTCCGAAGGAGAGGTCCACGGCCTGGGTCGCGGCGACCGCGACGAGCGTGGCCGATCCTGCGATGGCGAAGCCGAGATCGCGTCGTGACGGCATGTCGAACGAGTGGGCGGCCTGCATGATGGCGAAGAGCACCGCCAGCGGGCCCTCGACCGACGCGAGGTCGCGTGCCGACGCGTAATTCGAGACGGTGAGGAGGAACCAGGAGAACGCCACCAGCATCGAGACCCCGAGGGCGGCCTTCAGGTACGGGATCGGCCGGGCCCGCCGGCGGTGCGAGACGACGCTGCCGACGACGACGAGCAGCGCCGCGCCCAGCGCGAACCACCCGGCGAGCTCGCCGACCGCGTTGCACGCGGCGATCCCGAGGACGACCGATCCGGCCGCACTGACGCGCAACGCGACCGACTCCTCGGGCGGCCAGCGCCGGCCCGGGTCCCGGACGAGGCGCAGCACGTTCACGGGCCGCTTCCTTGCCGGGTCGCGCGCAACCGGGGAGAAGCAGTGACGACGGGCAGCGCGAAGGCGAGACGCCGCCCTGCCTCTGCGGACGTCTCGACCGTGCCGAGGACGACGCCTGCGGGTTCGACGGTCTTCAGCCGGACGGTCGCGCCCCTCGCAAGGAGCGCGGCCACGGTGCCGAGCACTCGCTCGGCGTGGCGTTCGGCGGCCTCGGGTTCATCGGGGAGGGTGCCGTCGACGACCGTCGAGGTCCTGAGCAGCCGTTCGGTCTCGCGGATCATGAGGGCGCCGGTGTGGGCGGTCGCCGGCCAGTGGACGAGGTGCCGGCGGTCCCCGTACGCGTACGCGCGCACCCCCCTCGGCTCGGTGCCCGAGGTCGACGCCGCGACGGCGGGGCGGACGACCGCGACGGTGTCCGCCGCCGCGGGGTCGCTGGTCGCGCGCGCCACGACCGCCGCCTCGTCGGCTGGCCCCGTGCGCGGCGCGACGACCATCGGTCGGTCGAGGGTGAGGACGACGCGGCGAGCCCACCAGAGCAGCCCGAAGGGGGCGGCGCTCGCGACGCTGATCGTCACTTCGTCGAGAGGCCCGCGGCGGTCGGGCGTCAGTTCGAGCACGACCTCGTCCGCGCGGCCGCTCCCCGCGGGGGGCCCCGGAGGGTCGAGCGCGCGGAGCTCGGCCGGTCCGTTGACGCGGACGCGCAGGTGTGCGGGAGTTCCGCGCACGGCGTCCGCGGGTGAAGCCGAAATCGTCACGCGCAGGCGCGACAGTGCGACCGCCGGCCCCGCGAGGCCGACCGCGAGCGCTCCGGCGACGAGTGCGCCGACCGCCTGCACCCAGCCGATGCCGCTGTCGCGCGCGACGATCGCCCAGAGTGCCAGCAGCCCGATGCACCCGAGCACCGGCACCGTCGCGCGCCGCGGCAGGGGGAACGATCCGGATCTCACCCGTGCGTCGTCGTCCTGTGGCCCGCTGCCGTGCTGACCAGTGGCGCGTGCTCGCGGGCTGAGGAAGGTGCGCGCGTCACGGACGCGGGGCAGGAACGCTTCGGAGCACGTCCCGGACGACGGCGGCGCGCTCGTCGAGCGTCCCGTCGCCGACCAGGCGATGCGCGAGCCCGGGGACCGCCATCGCCTGCACGTCGATCGGCGCGACGAACTCGCGCCCCTCGAGGAGCGCGTGAGCCTGCGCGGAGCGCACCAGCGTGATCGACGCGCGGGGGCTCGCGCCGAGCCGCACGGCGGACGAGTCACGGGTCGCCCGCGTGAGCCGCACGGCGTACTGGGCGACCGGAGGTGAGACGCGGACGCGTGCGCACGCGTCGACGAGCGCCGCCCACTCCGCCGTCCCGCAGACCGCGTGCACGCGCGAGAGTTCGGGGCGGCCCCCTTCGCCCATGGCCAGCCGGAACTCGGTCGCGTCGTCGGGATAGCCGAGCGGCGTCGAAAGGGCGAAGCGGTCGAGTTGGCTCTCGACGAGCGGGAAGGTCCCGAGCTGGCCCACCGGGTTCTGCGTGGCGATCACGAGATGCGGGCTCGGCAGCGGCCAGCGCGTCCCGTCCACGGTGACCTGCTCTTCGCCCATGGCCTCGAGCAGGGCGGACTGGGTCCGTGGCGGGGTTCGGTTGAGCTCGTCCAAGAGCACCACGTGGGCGAAGACCGGTCCGGGGTGGAAGCGCCAGTCACCGCGGTCCGGCGCGTAGACGGAGACACCCGTGACGTCGGAGGGAAGGAGGTCGGTGTGGCCCTGGATCCTCGACAGCTCTGCCCCGAGTGCCGAGGCGAGGGTGCGGCCGAGCACGGTCTTCCCGGTGCCCGGGACGTCCTCGATCAGCAGATGTCCACACGAAACCGCGGCGACGACGGTGACCGTGACGGCGCCAGGGGTTCCGAGGACGACGCGCGAGACCGTGTCGTAGAGGGCGCCTGCCAGCGCAGAGGCGCGGTCGAGCGACATCGCCGGGCGCGCATCGGGGTCCCGCGCCGCTGGACCGTTCTCGCCCACCCCTGCCTCGCCGAGCCCCCGGCGTACGACCATGTCCCGCACGAGCACGGGATCGGCCCGGCCGTTGCCGTCGTTCCCGTCGTGGGTCGGAGCGTCCAGCAGCTGGGGTGGTGGCGCGTCCGGGAGCGAGGCGGGATCCCGCCCCGTATCCGCAGCGCCCGACCACGCGGTCACGCCGACCGTCCTCCTCAGCTCAAAAGTCGATCCCGGACAGTTCGGGGATGGTTCGTGCCGCCTTGTCCCGGGCTTCCAGCCACCGGGCACGCCACGCCGTCCGCCCGACGTCGTCAAGCCTAGGCCCGACAACTTCCTTCGGGCGATAGGTCCCTGCCAGCTCGTCCGTTCCCGACCACGTGCCCACGGCGAGCCCCCCGAGAAGGCCCGCACCGAGGGTGGTCGCTTCGAGCTCGCGCGAGACCTCGACCGGCCGTCCGCACGCGTCCGCGAGCGCCTGGACGAACACGCCGTTGGCGCTCATCCCGCCGTCCACTCTCAGCGTCGCGACCGTTACCGCGCCATCGGCCTCGGCGGACTCGAGGAGATCGGCGCCGCGGTGGGCCACGCCTTCGAGGACGGCCCGGACGAGCTCGGCTCGGCCGGTGCCCCGGGTGATCCCGAGGAGCGTTCCCCGCGCCCCGAAGTCCCACACCGGGGTGCCCAAGCCCATGAGGGCCGGGACGAACCAGACGCCGCCGGACGTCTCACAGGAGGCGGCGAGCTGAGCCGTCTCCTCCGCGGTCGACACGACGCCCAGGTCGTCGCGCAGCCACTCGACGCAACTTCCCGCCGTGAGCATCATCGCCTCGATCCCCCAGACGACCGCGCCGCCCCGCCGCCACGCGACGATCGGGAACGTCCCTGCAGGGCCTCGACCGGCCCGCTCGGGCGGGGCGTCGCCGCGGAGGAGGTCGAGCATGCCCCCGGTCCCGAACGTCGCCTTCGCGCTCTTCGGGTGGGTGCATCCCTGCCCGACGAGCGACGCCTGCTGGTCGCCCGCCATGGCGCAGATCGGCGGGGCGCCGGGGAGGGCCGTGGCCTCGCCGACGATGCCCGACGTGTCGACGACCCGAGGGAGGACCACCTCGGGGATCCGGAGCGCGGCGAGCACGGCGGTGTCGTAGCGGTCGACGTGCCGGAGGTCGCTCGTGTCCATGAGCCCCGTCACGGCGGCGTTCGTCGCGTCGGTGACGTGGAGGCCGCCTCGGGGTCCACCGGGTCCACCCGAAAGGGTCCAGGCGACCCAGCTGTCGATGGTGCCGAAGCACAACCCGTCCGCCCGCGCGCGCTCGGGGTCGACCGCGTCGAGGATCGCGGCGAGCTTCGTCGCCGACATGTTCGGCGCCAGCCTGATGCCGTCCGCCTGCAAGGCGAGGCACGTGCCGACCGTCCTGAGGTCCTGCCAGCCGATGGCCGGCGCGACCGGCGCTCCCGTCCGTCGCTCCCAGACGACGGTCGTCGCGCGTTGGTTCGTGATCGCCACACCGTCGACGCCGCCGGCCTCTTCCTGCACGACGGCAGCCACCGAGAGCACCTCTTCGGCAAGGCGTCGCGCGTCGAGCTCGACGAGGCCCGGCGCCGGCGTCTCGGCCGCGAGCGGCACCCGGTGCGAGCAGTCGACCGAGGCGTCGGGACGGACGACCGCCCCGCGCACCCCCGAGGTCCCGACATCGATGACGAGGACGCTCCCGCTCACGGCCAGGGCACCTCCCCGAAGGCCGAGGGGATCCCGAGCTTCCCCGGGTTCAAGATGCCCGCCGGGTCGAGGGCGCGCTTGACGGCGACGAGCACCGAGTGCGCCTCGCCGAGGGCGTCCGCGAGGAACCGCCCTTTGCTGAGGCCGATCCCATGGTGGTGGCTGATGGCCGCGCCGAGGCCGTTGACGACGGCGATCACGGCGTCCCAGGCCCGGGTGTAGTAGCCCTCCGTCCACGCCCCGTCCGGGTCCCCGCCGCCCGGCCTCGCCCCGGCGAACGTGAAGTACAGGCACGCGCCGTCGGGATACGCGTGCGACAGGTGCACCGAGGTGCCGACGGTTCCGTCGACGGCGCGCAGCGCGCCCGGTACCTCCTCGGCGAGCCTGTCGAGGATCCGCCAGGGTCCCGCCACTTCGGCCGTGTCCACCACGACACCCTGTCGCCAGAGCGGCACGAGGAGCGAGACGTCGTTTCGCGCTTCGAGCCACGCATCGACGATCCCGTCGTCGAGCCGCTCGGCGGACGCGCACTCGTCGTCGACGACCGCCATCGTGGCCGCAAGGAGGACGGGGTCCGCCTCGTCGAGCACGACGAGGGCGCAGCGACCGACGACGTCGAAGGACCGCTCCGATTCGGACTGGTCGTAGAGGCGCAGGACCGCCGGCGTGGCCCCGCGCCGCAGCACGCGGCGGCACGCGTCGAGTCCTTCGCCGAAGCCGCCGAACGAAAACGCGCGTCTTGCTTCGGCGGCGGGCTTCGGCCGGACCCGCAGCCATGCGCGCGTGATGACCCCGAGGACGCCTTCGCTCCCGGTGAAGAGCTGGGTGAGGTCCGGACCCGTCGCGGCGCGAGGTGCCTGGGCTCCGGTCCGGACGACCCGGCCGTCGGCGAGTGCGACTTCGAGGCCGGCGACCATGTCTTCGATCTTTCCGTAGCGGGTGGAGTACTGACCGGCGCTGCGACAGGCGATCCACCCGCCGACCGTCGACAGGTCCATCGACTGCGGCCAATGGCCGAGCGTGTAGCCCGGGCCGGTCGCACGGAGGGCTTCCTCGAGCGCGCGCCCGTTCATTCCCGCTCCTGCCTGGGCGACGAGGGACGCCTCGTCGACCTCGACGTCGCCGCACAGCCCCGTCGTGTCGAGGGCGACCCCGCCGAAGAGCGGGAGGGAGCCACCGCACACGCCGCTCCTGCCGGCGACCGGCGTGACCGGGACGAGGTCGTCGGAGCAGGAGCGCAGGAGGTCGGCCACCTGGGAGGCGGTCACCGGCCTCGCGAGCGCCGCCGGCCTCGTCGGGACCTTTCCTGCGGCGGCCCAGCCGATCGCGAGCGGCCACCAGTCGCGTCCGGCGTCGGCCAGCTCCGCGATGCCCAGCCCGACCCGGCCACCCCCGTCGCGCACCCGGTCGAGCACCGACTCGGGCACCGCGACGGTGCGCGTCGCGAAGCGTTCGCCCGCTGCCTCCGCGCCGCCCTCGATCGGCAGGGGAGGCGTCGGGGCCCAGCTCTTCATCGACGTGCGGTGTCGGCGGCCCGGAGGCCCGCCGCCTCGAGATCAGCGCGCACCGCCGCGCGGAACCGATCGGCCTGACCGACCGCCTGCTCGGCGCCCCACCCCGTCTCCGCCGCCATCGTCGCAGCCACCCCCGGCGCCGCCTCGATCGCGGCGCGGGCGTCCTCGAGGACGGCGCGCGTCCTTCGCGCGAGCACGTCGTCGACGGACTGGGCCATCTCCTGGCGCACGGCATAGACGACTTCGGCCTTGGTGTAGGGGAGGCCGACCACGAGCTGTCCGGCGAGCTCGGGCGCCGCCGCGACGATCGCGCGGACCTCGCCCGCCTCCGTCCCGTAGCGGCGGTCGAGACGGTCCGTCTCGTCGTCACCCCTGCGGGGTGCCCCGCGCAGACGGAGATGGGCGGTCCGCGACGCGTCGGCTCGTCGGCCGTCGTCGCCGAGCCCCTCGAGGGCACGGCGGACCGTGTCCTCGGCCATCCGCCGGTAGGTCGTGAGCTTTCCTCCGGTGACCGTCACGAGCCCCTCGGGCGACGTCCGCACCGAGTGCCGCCGCGACAGGTCGGCGGTCCGCGCCGAGGGGCGCCGCCCGCGCGTCGTTGCGAGCAGCGGCCGGAGCCCCGCCCAGACGGCCGTCACGTCTTCGGGCCCGAGGGACGCGGTCGTGGACGAGTTGACGGCGCCGAGCAGGTACGCGAGGTCCCCGGGGGTGCACGTCGGGTCGTCCAGCGCGCCCTCGTACTCGGTGTCGGTGGTCCCCACGTACGTGAGGTCGGCGTCGGGCCAGGGGACCACGAAGATCGTGCGGCGATCGCCCCGCACCGGGAGCACCGCCGCGACGTCGCAGGGCAGCCGGTGCCGTGGCACGGTCACGTGGACGCCCTTCGCCGGTCGGAGCGATCGCGACTCGCCGCCGTCCGCGAGCGCACGGACCTCGTCGGCCCAGACCCCGGTCGCGTTCACGACCACCCTCGCGCTGACGTCGAAGTCGGGGCCGACGGCGGCGTCCCCGAGGGAGCCGGCATTCCCGGGACGCACGGCCGGGGAGATCCGTGCGCCGGTGAGCCGTCCGTCCCGGCCGGCGACGAGACCGGTCACCCCCGCGTAGTTTGCGGCGACCGCCCCGTGGTCGAGCACCGCCGTGCGAAGAAGGGCGAGCGTGAGGCGCGCGTCGTCGGTGTGTGCGTCGAGGTACGAGAAACCCCCGGCGAGGGCTGTCCGGCGGACCGTGGGCAGGTGGGCGAGCACCTCGGGAGCGTCGACGCGGCGGTGGCGGCTGCCGATCCGCCAGCCGCCCATCAGGTCGTACATCCACAGGCCGGTCGAGACCGAGCGGGCGGACGGGCGCGAGAAGGCCCGTTCTCGGCCGAACACCGGGACGATGAACGGGAGTCGCGACACGAGGTGGGGCGCGTTCTCGAGGAGCAGCCGCCGCTCGGCGAGGCTTTCGTGGACGAGCCCGAGCTCGCCCTGCTGGAGGTAGCGCAACCCGCCGTGCACGAGCTTGGACGACTTCGACGAGGTCCCCGAGCCGAAGTCCGACTTGTCGACGAGCGCGGTCTTGAGACCTCGGCTGGCGGCGTCGAGCGCCACACCGGCGCCGGCGATCCCGCCCCCGATCACGAGGACGTCGAACCGGTCTTCGGCCAGGCGTTCGAGCGCCCACGCCCGGTCGAAGCGGCTCACCGGGGGGAAGCCTGCCATACCGGTCGCCGGCCTCCGCCGTGCGGACGAGGAGGCACGAGGGCGGGGCGCCGTTCCGACAACCGCTGTCATCTGACAACCGATGACGCTAAGGTGCGCCCGCGATGCGGAGCCCAGCCGAGCTCACCCAGATCTTCCGCTCGAACGGCAAGAAGGTCACGCCCCAGCGCCAGTCGATCTTCCGTGCGCTCGAGGGCAACGACGGGCACCCTTCGGCGGAGATGGTCTACGACGCGGTGAGGACCGAGATGGAGACCATCTCGTTGAAGACCGTCTACCAGACGCTGAACGACCTGGCGGAACTGGGTGAGATCGCCGCGCTCGACCTCGGTACCGGGACCGTCCGCTTCGACCCGAACGTCGAGCGGCCTCACCACCACCTGGTCTGCCGGTCCTGCGGGCAGGTGCGCGACGTGTTCGTCGCCTTCGCCGGGCTCGAATTGCCCGCCGACGTGGCCCAGGGCTACGACGTGGGGGGCGCAGAGGTCGTCTTCAGGGGGGAGTGTCCCGCGTGCCGTGCCCGGGTCGGGGCGCACGGCGCCGCTGCCCCGGTCGCAGACAGTGGCTGGGCGGCGCCGTGAGCCGGCGCCGAGAAGTGTCAGCACATCCATCACCACAGATCAGGGAGGAGCCATGCCCCCGCTGAAGGGATCCAAGACCGAGGAGAACCTGAAGACCGCGTTCGCCGGCGAGAGTCAGGCGAACCGCCGGTACCTGTACTTCGCCCAGAAGGCAGACGTCGAGGGGTACCCGGACGTCGCCGCCCTCTTCCGTTCCGTCGCCGAAGGCGAGACGGGCCACGCGTTCGGCCACTTCGACTTCCTGCGCGAGGTCGGTGACCCGGTCACCGGCTCTCCGGTCGGCCCCACGACCGAGAACCTGAAGAGCGCGATCGAGGGCGAGACCTACGAGTACACCGAGATGTACCCGGGTTTCGCCAAGACCGCCCGCGACGAGGGCTTCGAGGAGGTCGCCGAGTGGCTCGAGACGCTCGCGCGTGCCGAGAAGTCGCACGCCGGGAGGTTCGCGAAGGGTCTCGAGTCGGTCTCCTGAGTCGAGAGGCCGGGGCCGACCCCGGGTGACGGGCGCCATCGGCCCGGCGCGCGCTCGCCGCCCTCGGTCCCGTCTCGACTCGTCGGATCCTCGCTCCCCTCGCCCCGACAGGCCAGCCGTGTCGCGTGCCCTCGTCCTCGACGACGTGCTCGACCTTCGCGCGTACGAGCGGGCCAGGGAGGACTACCGGCGCGAGGTCATGGCGCTCAAGCGCCGCCGCCGCGTCCCGCTCGGCCCGATCATGACGGCCGTGTTCGAGTGCTTCGACACCGTGCGGTTCCAGGTCCAGGAGATGGTGCGGGCGGAACGGATCGCGACCGACGAGGGCGTCCAGGAGGAGCTCGACGTGTACAACCGTCTGCTGCCCGACGCCGGCGCGCTCTCGGCGACGCTGTTCATCGAGCTCACGAGCGAAGGTGAGCTTCGCGAATGGCTGCCGAAGCTCGTCGGGATCGAGACCTCGCTGGCGGTCGAGATCGGCGGCGGGGACGGGGACGACGACCGGGGAGGGTCGGTGGTCGTGCCGAGCGTGCCCGAGGCCACCCACGCCCAGGCGCTCACCCGGGAGGCCGTGACCCCCGCCGTCCACTACCTCCGTTTTCCGTTTCGCGCGGAGGCCGTGCGGCCCCTGGCCTCGGGAGCTCCGGCGGCGCTCGCGGTGCGGCACCCGGCGTATCGGGCCAGGACGCCGCTCTCGGAGGAGACCCGGTCCGAGCTGGTGGCCGACCTCGAGGACCGCGTCGACGCCATCCGGCTCCGATGACGGTCCCTCGGCGGTCCTCGCTCCGGTCGTCCGCGTCGTCCCTGGCCACGGACCCGGGCTCCCTCCGTCGCCTCTTTACAGGGGCGTAGTTCGCGCGCCATAATCGGCGTTCTGCCGCATTTCGGGCGGGGCTTGGGAGGCCCCAGGCGGGGCCGGAGGCTGTCGGCAGGCCCTACCAGACCAAATGCAGAGGATGTGCTTTCCATGATCGCCACGTGGCGCAAACGGGCGGCCTGCCGAGGCATCGACGTGGAGGTCTTCTACCCGGAGACCGACGACGAGCTGCAAGCGGAGCCGGCGAAGGCGGTCTGCGGCGTTTGCCCGGTCCGCCAGGCGTGCCTCGAGCACGCCCTCGCGCACCGCGAGCGCGAAGGCGTCTGGGGGGGCACGACCGAGCGGGAGCGCCGCAGGATCCTGCGCCAGCGCCGCAAGTCGGCCTGAGCCCGGCCCCTCTGGGCCCGATCTCGAGCTGGGCAGGCCGCCCGGGGCGCCGCGGTCCCGGCGCGGCCGGCCGGCTCCGAGCCTGCGTCCGTCCCGTCAACCTCGACGCGAGGCGGCGACCTCGTTCGCACCGCGCCGGGATGGACTGCCGGTCTGCTCGCCGTCACGACCGCCGCTTGCGCCCCCGTTTCCCGAACCACCGGCCCCGCGGTGATCGAGCACCGGCGAGCGCGACAACAGGATGGCTCCGGCCACCATGAGCGCCCCGCCACCCGCCACGAGCCCGAGATGGGCGGCGTCGGTGGCGGCTCGCTCGTCGAAGGCGAACAGGCCCCACGCGATGGCGACGAACGGGTCGGCGAGCGTGATCCCGGGCTGGGCGGCGACGATCTTCCCGGCCTGCAGCGCGTTCTGCACCAGGAACATGCCGAGGATGCCGGCCCCGACCATGGCGTAGCACTGCCAGGTCGTGAAGATCGAGGGGACGCCGGAGGAGAGGTGCACCACGGTTCCCTTCATGAGGGCCGCGGTCGCGCCGAAGGTGATGCCCGTGGCGACGCCGTAGAAGGCGGCTCGTCGGTCCGCCCGCGCCCGCTTGCCCGCGACGACGAGCACGGCCACGGTGCCGAAGCTTGCGCCGAGTCCGATCGTCCACACGAGCATCGAAGCTGTCCTCGCCCGGCCGCCGTGGGGATTCAGGAAGTAGATGAGGGCCGCGAGGCCGACGGTCATCAGGATCGCCGAGGCCCATTCGATCCGGCCGAGACGCGCGCGCATGAAGATCACCGCCCCGACGAAGGTGAGCGGGAGCTCACAGACGAGCAATGGCTCCACCATCGCGAGTGGCCCGAAGCGCAAGGCGGACGCCTGCAGGATGAACGAGAAGATGACGAAGCCGAGCCCGGCGAACCACAGCGGGCGGTGAAGGAGGTCGAGGACGAGGCGCATGGACAGCGTTCGGACCCCGGCCTCGTCTCGATTCGTGATCCGCTGGACGACGTTCGACGCCGCGTTCGAGCACGCCGCGACGAGCGCCAGGAGGATGCCGAGGAACGTCAGCCGCACGGAGTTCCGGCGGCGCTCGAGGCACCGTGCGCGGCGACGTCCACGTGGGCGCGCGGCGCGGCGTTGACCACGCGGTCCGAGGGCATGGACAGGACCTGCCCGGCGCGCGGTGCGGGAAAACCGCGGGCGGCCCGTGACGGTGCTCCGGCCCGTGATCGCCGCTTCGGCGAGCGCGACGGTTCCGGGGGTCCGGATCCCGGCGCCCGCGGGCGTGCGCGGTAGCGTCGGCGCCCGTGGGTTTCGAGCTCTCCGAGGAGATGCTGGCGCTCCAGGCGTCCGTCAGGCGCCTGGCGAAGGACAAGGTGCGGCCGAGGGCGCGCGAGATCGACACGACCGGCGACTACCCGGCCGACCTCTTCGACGTCTTCCGGGACGCGGGGCTCCTCGGCCTCTGCATCCCCGAGGAGCTCGGCGGATCCGGTGCCGGGATCCTCGGGCTCACGATCGCGGTGGAGGAGGTCGCCAAGCACTCCAACACGGCGGCGTTGATGTTGCTTTTGACCCGCCTCCCGACCGGCCCCGTTCTGATCGCAGGGAGCGAGGCGCAGCAGCGTCGTTACATCCCCGGCATCGCCGAAGGCACGCTCCGTGCCGCGTTCGGGCTTTCCGAGCCGCAGGCGGGCAGCGACGTGATGGGCATGCGGACCCGCGGCGTCCCCGACCCTGAGCGCCAGGGAGGGTGGGTCCTCACGGGGACGAAGTGCTGGATGTCCGGGGTCCGGGAGGCGGATTGGTACACGGTCTTCGCCAAGACCGGCGAGCCCTCGAGTCGCGCGCACGACTCGGTCTCCGCCTTCATCGTCGAGCGAGGGTGGGACGGCGTCTCTGTGGGGCGGACCGACAAGAAGATGGGGGTGCGCGGCGTCGACACCGGCGAACTGCTCCTCGACGGTGTCCGCGTCCCGCCGGAGAACGTCATCGGCGAGGTCGGTGGCTTCCGGCTCGCCATGCTGGGGCTGAACTCCATGCGGCCGATCGTCGCCGCACGCGGGATCGGCCTCGCCGAGGGCGCGCTCATGTACGCGACCGACTACGTGAAGCAGCGCGAGGCGTTCGGGCACACCATCGCCGACTTCCAGGGAATCCGTTGGGAGATCGCCAAGTGTGCCGTCGACATCGAAGCGGCACGCCTCCTCACCTACCGTGCCGCTGCGTACGCCGACGCCGGCAGGTTCCACAAGCCGGACGTGCCCTACCTGTCGATGTCGAAGTACTACGCGACGGAGCTCGCGGTCCGTGCGTCGGGCCTCGCCGTCCAGCTCCTCGGCGCCGCCGGGTACATGGAGGACCATCCGACCGAGATGTGGTACCGCGACGCGCGCCAGCTCACCATCGTGGAGGGCACCTCGCAGGTCCAGCTGGACCTCATCGGGCGCGGCGTGCTCGACGGCGACCTGTGGTGGGACTGACCGCCACCGTGGGACTCGCGCGTCGTCCCGCGCAGCCTGGCGGATGACCGGAGGGGTCGCGACGACCTTTGCGGCGCTCGGGTCCTGGCCCGGCGTGATGTCGCGGCTTCTCGCGGGCTCTTCGCTCAGCGAAGACGAGTCGGCCGTCGTGATGGGTCAGGTGCTCGAGGGCGCGGCGACGCCGGCCCAGATCGCCGGGCTGCTCGTCGCGCTGCGCGCGAAGGGCGAGACGGTGACAGAGATGGCCGGGCTCGTCCGAGCCATGCTCGACCACGCAGAACCGCTTTCGCTCGACGGCGACCCGGTGGACGTGGTCGGCACCGGAGGCGACCGATCGGCGAGCATCAACGTCTCCACCCTGGCGGCGCTCATCGCAGCGGGCGCGGGCGTTGTCGTGTGCAAGCACGGCAACCGGGCGGCGTCCTCGTCCGTCGGGACGGCAGACGTGCTCGAGGCGCTGGGAGTCGCGGTCGACCTCGGGTCGGCGGGTGTCGCTCGTTGTGTCGTTGAGGCGGGGATGGGCTTTTGCTTCGCGCCCAGGTTCCACCCCGCGATGCGCCACGCCGGGCCCGTGCGGCGCGAGCTCGGGGTCCCGACGATCTTCAACTTCCTCGGCCCGCTCGCCAACCCCGCGCACGTGCGCCGACAGCTCGTCGGGGTGAGCGAACCAGCCGCAGCTCCGAAGATGGCCGAGGTCCTCGCGAGGAACGGCAGCAGGCGGGCCATGGTGATGTACGCCGACGACGGTCTCGACGAGCTCAGCGTCACCGCCCCCTCGACCGTCCTCGAGGTGACGGCGGGGGACCCGCCCGGCGGCGGGTACGAGGTTCGGAGCTGGAGGCTCGACGCGACGGAGCTCGGGTTCCCGAGATCGACGATGGCCGAGCTCCGCGGCGGCGACGCAGCCTTCAACGCGATGGTGATCCGTCAGGTGCTCGAAGGTGAACGAAGCGCTCGTCGGGACATCGGCGTGCTGAACGCAGCCGCCGCGCTGGTCGTCGCCGGTCGGGCGGCCGACCTGCCTCGCGGCGTGTCGATGGCGGAAGAGTCCGTCGACACCGGGCGCGCGCTCGCGGTGCTGCACGCGCTCGTCCGGGTGTCCCAGGCAGCTGCGCTGGACGAGGCTCGGGCGGTGTCCCCGGACAAGCTGGCCGCGTCGCCGGCCAGCGGCGCCCCCGCCTCGTAGCGGTCAGCGGGGGTTCGAATACACGCGTTCGGGCTGAACGAGGACGGCCGTTCGCCGTTCGTCGCGCATCACGCGGTCGAACGTCCCCCAGTCGTCGTGGCTCCCGCCAGCCGCTCGGAACACCGCGCGCAGGAGGGCGGGTAGGTCGTCGGCCGCCAGGCCGGGAAGCTCGTCGTCCGGACCCGCCAGCGCCGCACTCCCCTCCACGGCGACCCACTCCCAGCCTGCCCTGAAAACGGCCGTGGTGCGAGGCCGCGTGCGCAGGTTGGCGAGCTTCAAGCGCCCGTAGGTCACGAACGCGAGCACGCGCTCGCCGGTGACCGGATGGTCGAGCACCCCCGCGTTCACGACGGACGCCTGCATGGTTCCGTCCGCGCGCGCCGTCACGACGACGGCGAGGTGGTGGTCGAGCGCCGCGATGCGCTCGACGGCGGATAGATCCAACGGCGAGCCGGGCACCGAGGGCCGACGCTATCTCGTGGCGCGCGGAGTCGCCGCTCGCCGGCCGTCTCGATCGCCGTCCCCATCATCGTTCGTGACGGCCGCCGGCGTTCCCCACGTCGTGTAGGACACGTCGTTCTCGCCGAGCCGCAGGTGCATGACATCGAGCGCCTCCGTGCTCGAGTCGACGAGGAGGAATCTCCGGCCCAGCTTGCGCGCGACGGCCCCGGTCGTGCCGCTCCCGGCGAAGAAATCCAGCACCCGCGCTCCGGGGGCCGACGACGCTTGCAGGGCGCGTCGCACGACGCCCTCCGGCTTCTGCGTCGGGTACCCCGTCTTCTCGAGCCCTGAGGTGGGCACGATGGTGTGCCACCAGACGTCGGTCGGGAGCTTGCCGCGCCGCGCCTTTTCGGACCCGACGAGTGCGGGTGCCATGTAGGGGATCCGCTCGACCGCTGTCCGGTCGAAGTAGTGCGCGCGGTCGTTGCGCACGTACACGAGGATCGTGTCGTGCTTGGCGGGCCAGCGGTCCGACGACCTCCCGCCGTAGTCGTACGCCCAGATCACCTCGTTCAAGAAGCACTCGCGCCCGAAGACGTCGTCGAGGAGCAGCTTCACGCCGTGCGCCTCCCGATAGTCGAGATGGACGTAGAGCGTGCCGTCGGAGGTGAGGAGCCTCCGCGCCTCGCGCAGGCGCGGCGCGAGGAATTCGGCGTAGTCGTCGAACGTGTCCGGATACGAGTGCCGCCCCAGTTCGGTCGTCCGGTAGCGGCGGCCCCCGAAACCGCCCCGGTCCCCGTCGTCGTCACGCACCGTGCGCAGCGTGCGACGGCGGCGCGTCGAGCCCGTGTTGAAGGGGGGATCGATGTAGATGACCTGGAACGTGGCGTCGGGGAGTCCCGGAAGGACCGCGGCGTTGTCGCCCAGGACGACGTAGTCCCGGCCGGCGGAGAGTTCCATCACGTCACGCATCGATCGCGCCACCGTAGGCCCGGCACCGGGGCCGGAGGTGGTTCCTGGTCGCGAGGAGCCGCCATGATGGCGCGGTGGACGCCTTCTTTGTGGTGCTGCTCGCCGAAGCCCATCTGACCGGAGTCCCCCGGTGACCGGCCCCCTCCACGGCTACCGGGTGATCGAGCTCGCCGGAATCGGCCCGGCGCCCTACGCGTGCATGCTCCTCGCCGAGGCGGGAGCGGACGTGGTGCGCCTCGGCCGGATCGCCGAGGGGCCGACGGGCTCGCGGCCCGGGCACGCCGACATCCTCGCCCGGAGCCGTCCCTCGGTCGGCATCGACCTCAAGAGGCCGGAGGCGGTGGAGCTCGTCCTCGATCTCGCCGCTCGTGCGGACGCGCTGGTGGAGGGCTTCCGGCCCGGCGTGGCCGAGCGCCTCGGGCTGGGGCCCGAGGACTGCTGGGCCCGAAACGTCCGGCTCGTCTACGGCCGCATGACCGGGTGGGGGCAGGACGGCCCGCTCGCCGGCCGCGCCGGCCACGACATCGACTACATCGCGGTCTCCGGAGCGCTCTGGCCGATCGGCCGCGCCGGGGAGCGGCCGGTGCCCCCTTTGAACCTCGTCGGGGACTTCGGAGGCGGAGGCATGCTCCTGGCGTTCGGAGTCGTCGCCGCCCTCCTCGAGGCGCAGCGCTCCGGAACGGGGCAGGTCGTCGACGCCGCGATGGTCGACGGCTCCGCCTCGCTCACCACGATGGTCCACGGGTTGCGCGCGGCGGGGGCGTGGGCCGACGAGCGGGGGACGAACCTCTTGGACACCGGCGCGCCCTTCTACGAGGTCTACGAGACGAGCGACGGCGGATACGTCGCGGTCGGTGCGATCGAGCGGCAGTTCTACGCCGAGTTGCTCGAGGGCCTCGGCCTCGACCCTGCGCTCGCCGACCACCAGATGGACCGCGCCGGGTGGCCCGAGACGAAACGCCGGTTCGCCGAGGTGTTCGCGTCGCGAACCCGCGAGGAGTGGTCGAAGCGATTCGAGGGGACGGACGCCTGCGTCGCCCCGGTCCTTTCGCCGGGCGAAGCTCCGGACCACCCGCACAACCGCGCCCGCTCCGCGTTCGTGTCACGCGCCGGCTCCCCCGAGCCAGCGGCGGTACCGCGTTTCAGCCGCACGCCGTCGGAGGTTCGCGAGGTTCCCGACGTCACCGAGGCGCTCGGCAAGTGGGGGATCGGAGAGGACGCGGTCGCCGAGTTCCGTGCGGCCGGCGTGCTCGGCGACGCCCTCTGAGCGGCGGTGACCGAACCGTGCCCGTCTGAGCCATGACCGACGCGAACCTCGATCGGTTCAGCGGCTTCGCCGAGCTGTACGACGCCGTGCGACCGTCGCCGCCGCCTGCCCTCGGCGCGCTGCTCTCCGCGTACGCGGGCACGAGGAGCGCAGAAGTCGTCGACCTCGGGAGCGGGACCGGGCTCTCTTCTCGGTGGGCAGCCGGATGGGCCGGGTCCGTGACCGGGATCGAGCCCAATGACGACATGCGTGCGATCGCGGAGTCCCGGATCGGCCTCGGTCTCGTGTTCCGGAAGGGCACGGCCTCGGCGACCGGGCTCGACGCGGCAAGCGCGGACGTCGTCATCGCGGTGCAGGCCCTCCACTGGATGGAACCCGAGCCGACCTTCACCGAAGTCGCCCGCGTGCTCAGGCCGGGCGGCGTGTTCGCTGCCGTCGACGCCGACTGGCCGCCGGTCGCGGGGAGCGCCCGCGCCGAACGCGCCTGGGTGGCCCTCGACAGGCGGATCGCCCTGCTCGAACAGCGCCAGGTCGCGGGAGAGGACCTCCACGCGCCGCTCGGTGCCGACCCGGACACGCTCGGGACGCTCGACGTGTGGGCGGGCGAGGGAGCAGTCGAGCGGGGCCGTGGCGTCCGGTCGTGGGGAAAGGAGGGTCACCTCGGCCGGATGGCGAGCAGCGGCCGGTTCGCCTTCACCCGCGAGGTGCTGCTGCACGCGCCGATCGCGGACGGGCCCAGCGCGACACCCGGTGGGGGCGCACAGACCCACCGGGATGCACAGCGGTTCGTCGCGTTGATGCGCAGCCAGGGGAGCTACCAGCAGCTGCGGAGGGCCGGGGTCGATGACGATGAGCTCGGGATGCCGCAGTTCGAAGACGCGGTCAGGGTCGGTTTCTCCGAGCGCCCCGTCCCGTTCCCCCTATCCATCTCGTGGAGGGTCCGTCTAGGGGTCGCTGGGTGACCGCCGTCGAGCCGGCCCCTGCCGGCGTCGTGGGCGCAGGGGCCGCCGGAGGTGCGGACGTCTCGCGGGACGGCGGACCGGCCGCTCCGGCACCGCCCGGCCGCGCCGGCGCGCCACCGGTCGCCGGCGCGGCAGCTGCCGTGGCGACGTCGCGGGGGTAGTTCCTGGCCGCCCGGAAGAGGAAGTAGGCGCTTGCGGCGAGGGGGACGAGCATGACCACGAAGGTCCAGCGCAGACCGGTGCTCCCGCCTCCGAACAGATCGTCCGACACGGCACCGAAGAGGATCGGGGCGAGCGCTTGGGCGCCGGTCCGCACGAAGGTGCGGACCCCTTCGGCGCGTCCCCACAGCCACGAGGGCATGATGTCAAGCCTCGCTGCGTCGATCGGCGGGTTCTGCGCCGAGAGCGCGACCGCGGCGAGGATGAGATAGGGGAGCGCGCTGAGCGCGCTGTGGGTCACGAGCGGCGGGATGAAGAGAAGGACCGTCAGCGCGGCGCCGACGGCCGCGACGAGCACGCGGCCCGACAGGTGTCCGCGGTGGAGGAGCGAGTCGCCGAGAGGCCCGGCGACGAGGACGCCCACCACCGCGCCTGCGCCGATGACGATGAGCAGGAGGTTGGCGAAGACCTTCGAGACGCCGTAGCCGCCGCGGCCCGAGACGAACTCGACGCCGAAGGTCTGGACCCCGGCGAGGAAGTAGTAGCCGCAGGCGCCCGACAGGATCAGGACGACGTTCGTGCGGACGCTGAGGACGTAGCGGACCGACTCGAAGAAGCCCATGCGCGGGTTGGCGCGACGAACGAGGTCGGCGTGCGGTTTGACGCCACGCTCGAGCGCGAGACGCTGCGCGTCGGTGCGACCGTCCGCGCGCTCGGCTTCGAGCCGGTCGGCCTCGGCGAGCGCGGCCTCCGCCCGTTGCGCGGCCTCCCACGGCTTCGTGCCCGGCTCGGGGGCGAGGGCACCGCGCCCTCCCCGCAGCGGCTCGGGAAGGTTGACGACTGCCCAGGCGATGACGAAGGCCGGGATCGCGAGGATCACGAACGCCAACCGCCAGTTGAGCGCGGCGATGTCACCCGTGAAGGCGAAGCCGGCACCGGCCCCGAGGAGCTCGCCCGTGAGGATGTAGCTGTAGATGTGGCCGCGTTCGCCGGCGGGGAACCAGTCGCCCACGAGTGACGCGATGGTCGGGCCGGCCACCGCCGTCACGCCGCCGAGCGCCAATCGAGAAAGGAGGAGGTTCCCGAACGAACCGGCGGTCGCGCTCCAGATCATGGCGACGCCCCACAGCGAAATCGCCCCTCCGAGGAGCCAGGTCCGGCGCATCCGGTCGGCGAGCGCACCGAAGGGGAGGGCGAACACGGCCCCGACCAGGGCGGTGACGGAGACGAGCAACCCGATGTCGAATGTCGTGATGTGTAACGACTGACGAAGCTCGGTTGCCGCCGCGCCCACCGTCGCCGTATCCGCGCTCGAGAGCGCGAGCACGCAGGCGAGGACGACGATCACCCGCGTCCGCGTCCGGCCCCCGAGAACGGGGATCAGCCGGCGGCGAGCCGATCGGGCGCCGCGCTGGGCGAGCCGCCCGGCGGCGCGGCCGAGGGCGGGGACCGCGCGCCGGCGTCGGGGCTCGGCTGTCACGCCCCCATCATCGTCGCTCCCCGGGAGCGGCGGTTCGACGGGGCCCCGCGGCTGGCGCAGGTCTCGGACGCGGCGGAGGCCGGATTCCGAGCGGGCGGGCTCAGCCCGCCGCCGCGGTCAACCGAGGCGTTGCTCGAGCCTGTCCACCTCGTCGCGGAGCGCCCGGGGGAGCCGGTCGCCGAACTTGGCGAAGTGCTCCCGGATGAGGGGGACCTCCTCGCGCCACTCTTCGGGGTCGACCCGCGACAGCTCCTCCATGTCCTCCTTCGAGACGCTCGTGCCCTCGATATCGATGGCGCCGGGCGCGGGCACGAGACCGATCGGCGTCTCGATGGCGTCACCCCGGCCGCTCACCCGTTCGAACACCCACTCGAGCACCCGTGAGTTCTCGCCGTAGCCCGGCCACAGGTACCGGCCGTCCCCATTCTTGCGGAACCAGTTGACATAGAAGATCTTCGGCAGGACCGTCGCGTCGCGTGCTCCCTCGCCGATCCTCAGCCAGTGCGCGAAGTAGTCACCCATGTTGTACCCGCAGAACGGCAGCATCGCGAAAGGGTCCCGCCGGAGGTTCCCAACCTTGCCCGCCGCGGCCGCGGTCGTCTCCGACGCCATGATCGAGCCCAGGAACACGCCGTGGCGCCAGTCGAAGGACTCGAAGACGAGGGGGACGACCGACGCACGCCGTCCGCCGACGAGGATCGCCGAGATCGGCACCCCACGCGGGTCCTCCCACTCCGGCGCGATCGCCGGGTCCTGCGCGGCCGGCGCGGTGAAGCGGGCGTTCGGGTGGGCGGCGGGCTTGCCCTTGGCCGGCGTCCAGTCCTCGCCGAGCCAGTCGGTGAGGTGCGCGGGGGGCTGCTCGGTCATGCCCTCCCACCACACGTCACCGTCGTCGGTGAGCGCGGTGTTGGTGAAGATCGTGTTCGCCTCGAGCGTGAACATCGCGTTGGGATTCGTGTGCGAGTTGGTGCCCGGGGCCACGCCGAAGAACCCCGACTCGGGGTTGATCGCATAGAGCCGTCCGTCGGAGCCGAACTTCATCCAGCAGATGTCGTCCCCGACGGTCTCGACCTTCCACCCGGGAAGGGTGGGGATCAGCATCGCGAGATTGGTCTTGCCACACGCGGAGGGGAACGCGCCGGTCACGTATCGCGTCTCTCCGAGGGGACTGGTGAGCTTCAAGATCAGCATGTGCTCAGCGAGCCAGCCGTCGTCCCTCGCCATGACCGACGCGATGCGCAACGCGAAGCACTTCTTGCCGAGGAGGGCGTTGCCACCGTAACCCGATCCGTAGGACCAGATCTCGCGCGTCTCTGGGAAGTGGACGATGTACTTGTTCTCGGCGTCGCAGGGCCAGGGGTCGTCCTCCTGTCCGTCGCCGAGCGGCGCCCCGACCGAGTGCAGGCACGGGACGAAATCCCCGTCTTCGCCGAGCACGTCGAGGACCGCGCGCCCCATGCGGGTCATGATCCGCATCGAGACGGCAACGTAGGGCGAGTCGGTGATCTCGACGCCGATGTGCGCGATGTCGGAGCCGAGCGGCCCCATCGAGTACGGCACGACGTACATGGTGCGGCCCTTCATCGAGCCGCGGAACAACTCCGTGAGCGTCCGGCGCATCTCGACAGGGTCCCGCCAGTTGTTGGTCGGACCCGCGTCGATCTCGAGCTCGGAACAGATGAAGGTCCGGTCCTCGACGCGCGCGACGTCGTCGGGGTTCGAATGCGCCCAGTAGCTGTTGGGCCGCTTGGCGTCGGAGAGTCTCGTGAACGTCCCCTTCTCGACCAAGAGCGCGCAGAGCCGGTCGTACTCCTCGGCGGAGCCGTCGCACCACTCGACGGCGTCGGGCGTGGTGAGAGCCGCGATCTCGGCGACCCAGGCTTTCAGCTTGGCGTTCTCCGTAGGAGCCGACTTGTCCGTGTCGCTGGTCGCCATCTGTCCTCTCCTCTGGTCCCTCTGGCAGGCGATGGTGGTCGAGATCGTCGTGTGCTGTCCGGTCGTACCGCCCGGATGTGGGGCGGCGCCGTGGTCTCGGGCCCGTCGTGCAGCCGCGTGCCCACTCCAGTTCCGGCACGCACCCGCGCGCGGGCCCGTACTCGGCGTCCGTGTATCCGGGAGCATAAATGCTATTCATGGCCGGATGGCACGCCCAAAGCGGGTCGCCGAGGGCGAGGACGCGACCGTCGCCCGGATCGCGGCTCGTCTCGCCGCGGGGGCGGGCGGCACGCCCGAGGGCGAGGTCTGGATCGGGGACGACGCCGCGGTCGTTGCGCCGCCGACGTCGCCGCTCCTGCTCGCCGCCGACGCCGCGCTGGAGCACGTTCACGCCGACCTCCGCCTCGTCGGGCTCTCCGATCTGGGTTGGAAGGCGCTCACGGCGACCGTGAGCGACATCGGCGCGATGGGCGGCCGCCCCTGCCACGCCCTCGTCACCTTCTGCGTGCCTCCCGGCACCGATCTCGACCTGCTCGCCGACGGGGTGGCGGAGGCCGCGGGGCGCTGGCGCTGTCCGGTGGTCGGCGGGGACGTCACCTCCTCGGCCCAGGTCGTGGTGAGCGTCGCCGCGACCGGGACGCTCGAAGGGTCGGAGCCCCCCGTGCTGCGGTCGGGCGCGTCGGCCGGCGACCTCCTGTTCGTGACCGGACCGCTGGGAGCCTCCGCCGCGGGCCTGCGGGTCCTCCGTGCCCGGGCGGCCGGGGCGCCGGGCTCCGCGCCGGGACGGGAGGGGCAGGCGGGGAGCCGAGACGAGGACGCGCTCGTCGACGCGCACCGCCGTCCGACCGCACGGATCGAAGAAGGGGTCGCCGCGCGATGCGCAGCGGCGACCGCGATGATCGACGTCTCCGACGGTCTCGCGATCGACCTCGACCGGCTGGCGACGGCGTCGGGCGTCGGGCTGGTACTGCACACGGTTCCGGTCGCGCCGGGTGCGACCGAGGAGGAGGCGCTCGGTGGAGGAGAGGACTACGAGCTCGTCATCGCGGCGCGGGACCAGGACCGCCTGCTCGACACGTTCGAGGCGGCGGGGTTGCGCGCCCCGATCGAGATCGGCCGGTGCACCGGCGCGCACAGCCAGCGCGAGCTCCGGGGCTCACCGCTGTCGCGGGTCGGCTACGAGCACACGCTCGGCTGATCAACGCTTCGTGCAGACGTAGGCCAACAGGTAGCACGAGTCGGCGTCTGCGAAGAGCCCGACATTGCGAGCAGCCTCCGTGATGTCGAACGTCCCGGACTTGACGCTCTCGAGCGCCAGGTTCATGCCCTTGCGCTCGACGATCTCGAAGCCTGCCGCCCTGATCTTGTCCTCGATCTCGTCGGACCGGTACTCGTACTTGTGGTCCGGGTCGATGAACGCTTCCTGTTGGAGGCGCGTCACCCGGCCGTTCGGGGTGTCGAGCGCGAAGCACCCGCCCGGCCGCAGCACCCGGAACGCGCCGGCGAGCATCGTGTCCGCCAGTTCGACGGGAATGTGCTCGACGGACTGCCCGCTGTAGACGAGATCGAAGGAGTCGTCAGGGTACGCCGAGACATCGACCATCGAGTGGTAGGCGTACCGAACCACGCCGAGGGGCGTCGGGACGTCCTTGTCTTCCCCGCCCCTGCTGTAGATGGGGTGGCGCTCGTCGGCGGGGAGGTCGACGATGAGGAGCTCGTCGAAGGGATACGGATAGCCCATGGTGACCATGGCGCCCCACTCGTGGCCCTGGGCCGTGCCGCCGAGGTCCAGGATCCGGCGCGCCGGAGGCAGGCTGCGGACGAAGGCGCACCGGCTGCGGTGGAGCGAGGGCACGAGGTCCCTCGCTGCCGAGACACGTTCGAACTCCGGTGAGCTCACGAGCCGGCTGCCGAGCTCCTCGACGCTGAGCGTTCCGTTGCGAAGTTGGGGGAGGTAGTCGCGTTTGCCGTAGGGGTCCGGGGCACGCTGGAGCACCGAGCGGTACGCCACGTCGAGAGCGTTTTCCTCGCGGCGCCCGACCGCCCGTCGGGCGAGTCGACGCAACCGAGCTGCTGTCGCACGAAGCGACTGAAGGTCCCGGAACCGGCGCCACGATTCCGGCGACATGTGGTGAGACGTTATCCGCAGGGATGGTGGCGCCGGCCGCCCCGATCACCCCGATCGCCCCGACCGACTCGGGGGAGTGCCTCGAGCGACGCGAAGATCGTTGTTGGCCAGTCGGGTCCTGGTTAGTGTCGGCCGGACCGCCATGACCGACCCGCGCCCCACTTCCGGCTTGGCGAACGCCGGTCCTCGTCCGACTGATCGGTCCCGGGCGATTCCCCTGTCAGAGCTCGAGGCACCAGCGGCGAGATCGGGGAGCACCCGGTTTCGACTCGGCACCACCCTGCTCGTGCTTGCCATCTATGCGGGCTGTGCCGTCGCAGGGTTCTGGGACGCATGGGCGCACGGCCCCGCGCAGTACGCGTCGTCGGGGGGCGGAGACCAGGCCGTGTCCATGTGGTTCCTCGTCTGGGCCCCGTTCGCACTCTTGCACGGGCACAACCCGCTGTTCTCGAACTACGCGAACTACCCGTTCGGCGTGAACATGCTCGTGAACACCTCGACGCTCGCAGTCGGCATCCTCGTCATGCCTGTGACGCTCCTCTGGGGTCCCGTCGTGAGCTTCAACGTGGTCGGTACCCTCGCCCCGTTCCTTTCGGCCTGGGCGGCATACGTCTTGGCAAGGCGGTTCACGACCTGGAAGCCCGCCGCGTTCTTCGCCGGGCTCCTCTACGGCTTCTCGCCTTACATCGTGGCCGAGGGAGTCGGACACGTGATGACGGTCTTTGTCCCCCTGCCTCCGCTGATCTTCCTTCTCCTCCACGACATCGTCGTGCGTCAGCCCGGCCGCCCCGTGGCCCGCGGCCTCCTCCTCGCCGTCCTCCTCATCGTCCAGTTCTTCGTCTCGCTCGAGGTCCTTCTGGGCACCGTCGTCATGTCGGCGGTGGTGGTGGTCGTCTCTGCCCTCGTCGGGCGCCGCGAGGTCCGGGAGAAACTCAAGTACGCAGCGACGGCCTTCGTCACGGCTGCGGTGTGCTCGCTCGCAGCCCTTGCATATCCCCTCTGGTTCCTCGTTCGGGGACCCGCGCACGTGGTGGGCGCCGTGCAACAAGCTCCGCAGGTCTACCGGGCCGACCTCTTGGGCCCGATCTATCCCGACGCGCTCCAGCGATTCGCGCCGCACGCGCTGCAGGTCGTCTCGAGCCACTTCGCCGGCAACGGCTCTGAGAACGGCTCCTATCTCGGGTTGCCGCTCGTCATCTTCCTGCTGATCGCCGGGGTGATGCTCCGGCGCCGCCCGGTTGCACTTGTCGCCTTCGTGAGCGGACTCATCGCCTTCGTGCTGTCCCTCGGTTCTCACCTGACCGTCGCCAACCACGTGACGTCGATCCCGTTGCCCGAAGGGATCTTCGACAAGATCCCGTTGCTCCAGGACGCACTGCCCGTGCGTTTCTCGCTCTACGTCGCACTCGCGGCCGGGCTGCTGCTGGCGATCGCCCTCGACCGGTTGCGCGTCGCGGACATCTGGAGGCACCGGCCGATCGCGGCCATCGGTGCGCCACTGGTCCTCGCCGGCGCGACCTTGCTCCCGCTCGTCCCCGCCTGGCCGTATGCCCTGGCGCCCGTGGCGATCCCGGCATTCTTCTCGTCACGGGCGGAGTTGGCAGTCAGACCAGGAGACGCGGCGCTCGTCTATCCGTATTCGAACGCCCTCTTCGCCAACCCCCAGTTGTGGCAGGCGACCACCTTCCTCCGATTCAAATTGCCCGGCGGCCGCTTCAACGTGCCGCAACCGGTGACCGGGCGGTCCGGGCCGACACGGTCTTCGCTCACCGATACGGTGCTGTCGAAGATCGCGGCGGGCCAACCGGTGGCCCAAACCCGAAAGCTCCGCCACGACCTCGTCACCCAGCTCCGTTCGTGGCACATTCACGACGTGATCGTGGTCCCCGGGCCCGACACGGCGCGAGCCGAGTCGTTCCTCGCGTGGGTGCTTGGGCGCCCGGCGCGCAAGTTGGCGGGCGCCGAGGTGTGGCTCGACTGGCGCTGACAGGCGCCGTCGCGCCGCCGGCATCGATGCGCCGGTCGTGAGAGGCCACCATATGCTCACGCGGTGACCAACCTCCGCGACCGGTTCGTACGGGTCGCGAGGCGCGCCGCCGGTCGAGTGTGCCGCTGGGCCGCTGGAACGTTCGCTGCTCCCTCCCCACCACCTCCGTCGTCGGTGTCGACGGGCGCGTTCGCGCGACTTGCGTTCGGCCCGTCGGCTGACGCGGCAACGATCCAGCAGGCGATCGCCGCCGCCGGCTCCGACGTGATCGACGATCTTTCCGCGCTCCGCAGGATGCTCGCCGTCGTCGAAGGTCATGTCACCCCCTCTCCGGTGACGGTCCGGCTCGGGGCGGCGGACGTCGAGTGGGCGAGGGTCGGTGACCTCTGGCTCGCCGTCGATCGTGCCGACGTCTCGGTGTCGAGAACCCTGCTCGCCGGAACCTACGAACCGCACGTGACCAAGGTGTTCACCGACTTCTGCAAGCCCGGGATGACCGTGATCGATGTCGGCGCCAACATCGGTTACTACGCGCTGCTCGCGGCTCACCTCGTCGGACCTGGGGGCCGGGTCGTCGCCTTCGAGCCGAACTCGGAGAACTGCCGCCTTCTTTTGACCTCGGTCTCCCGCAATCAAATCTCCAATGTGACGCTCTTTGCGCTGGCCGCCGCTGAGCGCCGCGGTTGGGCCTACTTCGGTGCCCACCTCGGCTCGAACGGAGCGTTCCTCGCCGACGGGGACAAGCGGCTCCTGGAATGGCCCGGGTCGGTCGTCGCGACGCTTCCCCTGGACGACGTCGTCGAAGGGCCGGTGCACCTCATGAAGTTCGACGTCGAAGGTGTGGAGCCTCTGGTCGTCGACGGGGCGAAGCGCGTCATCGAGGATTCCCGACCGCTCGTCGTCAGTGAGTTCGCCCCGGGGATGCAGGCGAGCTCGTGCGGACGTGGGGGCGAGGACTACCTGAACTGGTTCATCGAGCGCGACTACCGGGTCCTGTTGCTCGAGCCCGACACCGCCCGGCGGTCACCGGTCCAGCCCGCTGAGCTGCTCACATCGCCTCACCGGCTGGACGACGTCCTTTTCGTTCCGGTCGAGTTCGCCGGGGGTGACGCACTGGAGTGACGGTCGGGATCGACGTCGTCAACGCGACCTTCCGAGGGCGGGGCGTCGGGCGTCAGCGCGCGCCGCCAGTCAGACCGCCGCAGTGCGCGTCAGAGGTCCGTCAGCCGCCAGCCGAGTGACGCGCCGGGGAGCGAACGCGAGGTCTTGAGCGGGACGACCGCACGCTGGTCGCCGAGTCGCACGTCCGCCGTTCCGAGCGCCGATGCCGCCGCGACCGGCGCCGAGACCCTGCCCGGGAGCACGACACGCATGGCGACCCGCTGGCCCGGGAGCCCGATCACCGTGACGGGCCGCGACGCCTCGAGGGCGACCGACGACGCCCAGGGTGCGTCGAGGTGTCCGAGCACCTGTCCGGCGTGCACCACCGTGGCTTGGGTGAGGACGTGCTCCGCGCTCGAAAGGAGGGCGATGGATGCGTCGAACGCCGCTGTCAGCGGGCTCGGTTGCGCGGGGGTGCTGATCTGGTGCAGGACCGCGCCCACGATCGTCCGGGTCTTTCCGGCGACGGTGGCATTGGCGGCGAAGACGAAGCACCCGCCCGCCGTTGTCGTGTAGCCGGTCTTGATGCCGACGATGCCGTGCTTTCCCAGCTCAGCGTCGACGTTGTACTGCAGACCGGCAACCGGAAGTGTGACCTGGGGCATCGACACGACCGACCGGAAGGCGGGGAGCTCCATGTCGTCCATGGCGAGCCGTACCTGGGCGCCGGCGCTGCTGGCGGTTCCTGTCGCGGTTCCGGCCGCGTCTGCGTACCGGGTGTCCGCGAGGCCGAGGCGTTTCGCCGTCGCGTTCATCTTGGCGACGAACGCGGTTGCGCTGCCGGCGTCCCAGTCCGCGAGCAGTGTGGCGATGTTGTCGCCGGAGGGGATGAGCAGGGCTTCGAGGGCCTGCAGCTCGCTCATCTGTTCGCCCGCGGTCACCGCGACCACGGAGTCCCCGCCTGCCTTGTCGCGTTGGTACGTGGCGACGTCGCTCGCCGAGACCCCGATGTCGGGGCCGATCGCCCCCGCGGCGAGCGGATGGTCGTGGAGCACGATGTACGCGGTCATCAATTTGGTGACGCTCGCAAGCGGGGTCGGCTTCTGGAGGCCGTGCGTGTCCAGCAGCCCGGCGCCTTCGACACCGATGGCCGCTTGCCCCTGGGCCGGCCACGCGAGGGCAGCCGCCGTGCCCGGGACGGTGACGGAGGTGTCCACGGCGTGCGCCGAGATCGAAGGAACGGGTTGGAGCAGCTGGAACAGGACGTAGGCGATCGCAGCGAGGACGACGAGCAGCACCGCGAGGACCAAGCCGATGGGACGGAAGGTCCCCGCCGGGTCGTACCGGCGCGATCGAGACCGCCGGTGCCGCGCGATGCGCGGCGAAGGGATCATCGATCGATCAGGCGGAGGGTGCGCGACGGGGCGGCTTCTGCACGCGTCCGGCGCGCAGGCAGGAGGTGCAGACGTGGAGCCTGCGGGGGGTGCCGTCGACAAGCGCGCGCACACGCTGGACGTTCGGGTTCCAGCGGCGCTTCGTCCGGCGGTGTGAGTGGCTCAAGCTCATGCCGAACGACGGCTTCTTTCCGCAGAGCTCGCATACCGATGCCATTGGTGTTGCCTCCCAGGCGTCTCACCGGCCAACCTTACGGCCGTCTCGCAGGATCGCCGCCCCGGCGTCCAGAGATTCGAAGGCCGGGCGCGGCGGACCGCTCGCAGGCGGTCAAGATCAGGCCGAAGATTAGCATCGGCGGCCGTGATCCCACCCGTCGCGCTGGCCGCCGACGACCTGCGCGCGGCCATGGTGGCGTACCGCGACGCACTGCGGATGCACCAGGAGGAACTGAACCGCCTGAACGTCTACCCGGTGCCCGACGGCGACACCGGCACCAACATGGCCCTCACGCTCGACAACGTCGTGAAGGAGCTCGACTCCTCGAACGGCGCGAGACACGCCGACGGCGCAGGACGTGAGCACGACCGGGCAGCCATGTCCGAGGTCTGCCGGGCCATGGCGCACGGTTCGCTCATGGGCGCCCGGGGCAACTCGGGCGTCATCCTCTCCCAGCTGCTGCGTGGGCTCGCCGAACGGCTGGGGAAGGAGGACGACGCGGGGCCCGACGCCCTCGCCGACGCCCTGGTGGCGGCGAGCGACCTGGCCCGCAAAGCGGTCGCACGCCCCGTTGAGGGGACGATCCTCACGGTCGCCCACGCCGCGGGCGAGGGGGCCAACGCCGGACGGGAGGCAGGAGAGACGCTCGTCGGCGTCGTCGAGCAGGCCCGGAAGGCCGCTGGGGACGCGCTGGCCCGGACCCCCGAGATGCTCGAGCCGCTCCGGATCGCCGGTGTCGTCGACGCGGGCGGAGCCGGCTACGTGCTCTTCTTTGACTCGCTCCTGAACGTCCTCGACGGCCGTCCGCTGCCGCTGCCCGACGAAGCGGTGCCCACTCGGGTAGACGGGGACGGCCGTCCGGGCGAAGCCCGACGCGGCGCGGCGGAGAACGGCGCTTCGCCAGCGCCCGCCGCTGCGGGGGGCCACGGGGAAGGCTCGGTGGGGGACTTGCGCTACGAGGTGATGTACTTCCTCGACGCGCCCGACGAAGCGGTCGACGCGTTCAGGGAGGTGTGGTCGGGCATCGGGGACTCGATCGTCGTGGTGGGCGGCGACGGGCTGTGGAACTGCCACATCCACACCGACGACATCGGCGCGGCGATCGAGGCGGCCATCGACATCGGCAGGCCCCGCCAGATCCGCGTCACCGACCTCGCCGAGCAGGTGCAGGAGGAGCGGTGGGTGAGGGACGCCGCGGTGCGCGCGGGTCCGTCCGGCGCGAGGCCGACCGGGCCGGCGCCGAGGACCGCGATCGTCGCGGTCGTCGCCGGAGAGGGCATCGGCCGGATCTTCCGGTCGCTCGGGGCCACCCGGCTCGTCCGCGGCGGCCAGTCGATGAATCCCTCCACCGCGCAGATCCTCGACGCGGTCGAAGCCGTCGGCTCCGCCGAAGTCGTGGTCCTTCCCAACAACGAGAACATCGAAGCCGTCGCGGGGCAGGTCGACGCCCTCACCGACAAGTCGGTCCGCGTCGTCCCCACGGGCAGCATCGTCGAGGGCTTCGCCGCGCTCCTCGCGTACGACCCCGCGGCGCCCGCCGAGGAGAACGCCAGAGCCATGGCGGCGTCCGCGTCACGCGTCGTTTCTGCGGCTGTCACCCGTGCCGTGCGGGACGCGGCCACCGCCGTCGGGCAGGTGCGCGAACGGGACTGGATCGGCGTCTCGCGCGCGGACGTCGTCGTCGTGTCGGATTCGCTCGACGGCGCAGCGCTCGGTTTGCTCGACGCGCTGATCGAGGCCCGACACGAGCTCGTCACCGTGATCGAGGGCGAAGGTTCCTCGCCTGCGACGACGAGGCGCCTCACCGAGTGGTTGCACGAGGAGCACCCGGGCGTCACGGCGGAGGTCCACCACGGAGGCCAGCCCCTGTACCCCTATCTGTTCGGCATCGAGTGATCGGCGCGGGGGTGCAGTGACCGCTTCGGGTGAGGCGGCGCGGGCCGCGCCAGCGGGTCAGGGTCGAGTGCGCAGCCTCCGCCAGCTCGCCGGGCTCCCGGTGACGGTGCTCCACGGGCTCGGAGAGCGCAAGGCGAACGCGCTCGCGGAGATCGGGATCGAGTCGGTCCTCGACCTGCTCACGACGTATCCGCGCCGCTACATCGACCGGAGCCGGCGCGCAGACCTCGCCGACCTCGCCGTCGGGGACGAGGCGGTCGTCCTGGGGGAGGTCCGGGCGGTTCGGGCGCGTCGCACGCGCCAGGGCCGGTCGCTCGTCGAGGTGAAGGTCCACGACGGGACCGCCGCGATGACGGTCGCCTTCTTCAACCAGCCGTGGCGGGCGACCCAGCTCCAGGCCGGCACGGAGGCCCTCTTCTTCGGCAAGCTCGTCACCTACCGCGGCGGCCGACAGATGACGAACCCGGTCGTCGACGTCGTCGTGGGCGGGGACGACGCGGCCGGCGGCGCGCGTCGGACGATGCGGATCGTGCCCGTCTACCCCGCGTCCGCGCGCGTCGGCTTGTCGAGCTGGGAGATCGGCGCGTGGGCCGAGGAGGCGGTGGTGCGCGCGGGCGAGCTCGCCGACCCGGTGCCTGCGATGCGGAGGCGCGAGCTCGGCCTCCTCTCGAGGACCCGCGCCGTCCACGACATTCACCTGCCGCCGACCGTTCAGGCCGCGGAGGGACCAGCCCGTCGTCGCCTCGCGTTCGACGAGCTCTTCAGACTGCAGCTCTCGCTCGTGCTGCGCCGGCGCGCGCTCGAGGCCGACGCGCGGGCGATCCGCCACAGCGTGTCGCCGCGCGAGGCTCTCCCGGCGGGCGCACCCGGGGCGATCGCCGACACGCTCGTCGGGCGCTTCCTCTCGGCGCTGCCCTTCGAGCTCACGGGCGCGCAACGAAAGGCGCTCGCCGCCGTCTTCGCCGAGATGGCGGGGCCGCTCCCGATGCACCGCCTGCTCCAGGGAGACGTGGGCTCCGGGAAGACGGTGGTGGCGGTCGCAGCTCTGCTCGCCGCCGTCCAGGGTGGGCACCAGGGCGCGCTCATGGTTCCGACCGAGGTCCTCGCAGAGCAGCACGACTTCGCGGTCCGTGCGCTCGTCGAGGGGCTCGCCATTCCGGATCCTCGCCGCCTCGGCGGCGAGCGGCCGATCGGGATCGCCATCCTCACGAACCGGACGACCGCGACCGAACGCGCCCGGCTGCACGAGGGTCTGCGCTCGGGATCGGTCGACATCGTCGTCGGCACCCACGCGCTTCTGACCGACGACGTGCAGTTCCGGTCGCTGGGGCTGGCGGTGATCGACGAGCAGCACCGCTTCGGAGTCGAGCAACGGGCGGCGCTGCGCGACAAGGGCCGTGCGTCGCTCGCCGCGCAGGACGAGGGTCCCGCCTCGGGCGCGGACCCCGATCTTCTCGTGATGACGGCGACCCCGATCCCGAGGACCGCAGCCATGGTGCTCTTCGGCGACCTCGACATGGTGGTCCTCGACGAGCTGCCGCCAGGTCGTGTGCCGATCGAGACCGTGTGGGCGAAGGGCGCCGACGGCGAGACCGCCGCGTGGGCCCGAGTCCGCGAAGAGGCGGCGGCGGGGCACCGGTCCTTCGTGGTGTGCCCGCTCGTCGAAGGTTCCGAGCGCGTCCAGGCGCGCTCCGCGACCGAAGAACGTGACCGGCTAGCGGGCGGTCCGCTGAAGGGTCTTCGTCTCGGCCTGCTGCACGGCCAGATGCCGTCGAAGGAGAAGGAGCAGGCCATGGCCGACCTGCGGAGCGGCGAGACCGATGTGCTCGTGGCGACGACGGTGGTCGAGGTCGGCGTCGACGTGCCGGAGGCGACCGTGATGGTGGTCGAGGACGCGGCCCGCTTCGGCATCGCGCAGCTGCACCAGCTGCGGGGCCGTGTGGGAAGGAGCCGATTCGCGAGCTGGTGCTACCTGCTCGGCCCGGGCGGCACCGCCGAGGCGGACGCGCGGCTGGCCGCGCTGGCCCGCACGAGCGACGGGTTCGAGCTCGCCGAGGTCGACCTCGAGCTGCGCGGGGAGGGGACGATCCTCGGCGCGCGGCAGAAGGGTCGGAGCGACCTGAAGCTGGCGTCGCTTCGTCGGGACGCCGACCTGCTCGAGGCGGCGCGCCGCGTCGCCGAGGAGGTGACGGGCGACGATCCCTCGCTCGCCGCGCACCCCGAGCTTCAGGACGAGGTCCGGCTCTTCCTCGACCCCGAGGAGGAGGCATTCCTCTTCAAGAGCTGAGACGGTTCGTCGCCCGGCGTCAGCCATGACCCTCGAACCGGTCACCCTCACGCCGGTCGCAAGGACGTCCGGGCAGCCGGACCGGGCGGAGGTACTCGCCGACGAGCTCGCGGTCCCAGAAGCGCCGCTCCCTCCGTCGCACGTCCCGTGAGGTGAACGAGTACCGGTAAAGCCGCGCGCGCACGGCGCGCGGGGGCGCGCCGTCGAAGGGGTCGCCGGCGAGCAGGCGTAGCACGCGCCGGTCCGCGGCGAGGAGTTTTGCGATGAAGGGACGGAACCAGCCGGACGCGTAGCCGGGCGAGATCGCGGCGAACCACATGAGCCAGTCGAGGCGAAGGTGGTAGGGCGCGACCTGCGGCGGCCGCCGCCGGAGATCGCCGGGCTTGCCTTTGAACGCGTACTCACGCCACTGCGCGCCCGGACCTGCGTCCTCGTCCATGGTTCCTTCGACGACGACTTCGTAGCGCGTGCGCGTCACCGATCCGAACGCCCCGTAGGTGTTGACGAGGTGCAGCGGGTTGAACGGCGCGTTCATCATTTGATGGCGCGACGCCATGTTGCGCGCCGGCCACCAACTGAGAGCCGCCACGCCCGCCGTCAGTGCGATCACCGCGGCCTCGAAGGGAAGGGGTGCGGCGACCAGGCTCGGAACGTGCACCGGGACGAGATGCGCGATCCACGCCGGGTCGAGGATCGAGAGCGCGAGGACGATCGCAAGCAGGTTCAGCCACGCGAAGTTGCCGCTCGCGACGAGCCAGCATTGCGTGACGACGACGGCGGCGGCCGCGCCACCCGCGACGGGCTGGGGGGCGAAGAGGAGCCACGGCACGACGAGCTGGGTCAGGTGGTTGGCCGCGACCTCGGCCTTGTGCGCCCAACGCGGGAGCCGGTGGAAGCGCCAGGACAGCGGTCCGGGCATCGGCTGGGTCTCGTGGTGGAAGTACAGGCACGTGAGGTCGCGCCAGCAGCGGTCCCCTCGGATCTTGATGAGCCCCGCGCCGAACTCGAGGCGGAAGAGCAGCCACCTGAGCAGCCACAGGACGAGCACCGGCGGAGCCTCGCCGTCGGGGCCGAGGAAGGCCGCGAGGAACCCCGCTTCGAGGAGCAGCGACTCCCAGCCGAAGCCGTACCACACCTGTCCGACGTTCACGAGCGACAGGTACAGCGACCACACGACGAGCCAGGCGACGAGCGGGGACCACGCCGGCCCCGACTCGGGGAGCCCGGCGACGAGCGCGACCGACAGGGCCGCGCCGGCCCAGCACGCGCCGAGCAGGGCCCCGTCGGAGAAGTGGAGGTGGAACAGGCTCGGCCGCCGTCGGAAGGGGGTGTCCCGGAGGAGATCCTGCGCCGGGAGGATGCCGTGCTCACCGATCAACGCCCGACACTCGTTGGCCGCCTCCACGAACGCGACCACGTAGACGAGGGCGAGCGACCGTTCGAAGACGAGCCGGTTCAGCCAGTACTCGGGAGCCGGCCACCAGTCCATGGCGGCCATCCGGTCAGCGTACGTCCCGACGCAGGGCGGTACCGTGGCTGCGTGCGCGTCATCGCCGGCTCCAGCCGGGGACGGCGCCTCCCGGC
>Ga0209579_10000289_pt1 | contig 60843 bp, 69 predicted proteins | sample Coa_R1_2_FD_187152 | JGI IMG/M metagenome (GOLD analysis project Ga0209579, IMG submission 187152) | Surface soil microbial communities from Centralia Pennsylvania, which are recovering from an underground coalmine fire - Coalmine... | ecosystem: Environmental > Terrestrial > Soil >...
CGGGCGACAACGTCTCGATGGAAGTGGAACTCCTCGTGCCCATTGCGATGGACGAGGGCTTGCGCTTCGCGATCCGCGAAGGCGGCCGCACCGTCGGCGCCGGCGTCGTCGCCAAGATCTTCAAATAGCTAAGGAAATCGGACGAAACCGGCGCCTTGACCAAGCCCGCCGATCCCGAACAGACGACCGAGATATGAACCAGACTGTTACGCACAGCCTCGTCGGCTACGATCGCGCAACCGAACGCCTGGCCGAGGAGTTCGCGGTACCCGACGGCGTTCTTCCGGCGGCGAAGAAACTCGCCCATGTGCCGAGCGATGATCCGGACGCCCTGATGTGCTATCCGCTCGACGCATCCGGCGCGCGTGAGCTGGCCCAGCTCATCAAGGCGCGGATCGACCCGAAACGGCGCGACTATTTCCTCGAGGGCGCCGCCGGTTGATGAACTGGCTGATGAATAGGAGTGTAGCTCAATTGGTAGAGCACCGGTCTCCAAAACCGGGGGTTGGGGGTTCGAGCCCCTCCACTCCTGCCACGCCGCGCGCGGGCGGCGCGGGCTGGCGTGGCCGGGAGGCCCTGCCGGCGCGGCGTTGCCGTTCCTATATTAAGGCGTATGCTTTGGGCGCCGGCTGCGGCCGCCAGGGTTGATCGATCCGAGATGGCCAGAACCAGCGCCGGCGAATTCATCCAGCAGGTGCGCCAGGAACTGGCGCGGGTCACCTGGCCGACCCGCAAGGAGACCCTGCAAACGACGCTGATGGTGTTTTTGATGGTATTTGTCGCGGCCGCCTTTTTCTTCATCGTCGACCAGGTGCTCGCCTACGGGGTGCGGCTCGTGTTCGGGCTCGGCCAATAGACCCGGAGCATTGCAGGATGGCCAACCGCTGGTATGTGATCCACGTCTATTCCGGCTTCGAGAAGAAGGTCGCCTCGGCGATCCGCGAGCAGGCCGAGCAGAAGGGCCTGGCCGAGCGCTTCGAGCAGATCCTGGTGCCGACCGAGGAAGTCATCGAGGTCAAGCGCGGCGCCAAGGTCTCGTCCGAGCGCAAGTTTTTCCCGGGCTATGTGCTCGTTAAGATGGACCTCGACGACGCGACCTGGCATCTGGTGAAGAATACCGCCAAGGTCACCGGCTTTTTGGGCGGCCGCGGGGTGCGGCCCTCGCCGATCAGCGAAAGCGAGGCGGCGCGCATCATGCGGCAGGTGCAGGAGGGGATCGAGCGGCCGAAGCCGTCGATCACCTTCGAGATCGGCGAGCAGGTGCGCGTGTCGGACGGGCCGTTCACCTCGTTCAACGGGGTGGTCGAGGAGGTCGACGAGGAAAAGTCGCGGATCAAGGTCGCGGTGTCGATCTTCGGCCGGGCGACCCCGGTCGAACTCGAATATTCGCAGGTCGAAAAAGTGTGAGCCACGCGAGCTGTCGTTGCGAGCGCAGCGAAGCAATCTCGTGCCGGTTGAACCTCGGCCCGATGAGATTGCTTCGTCGCTGCGCTCCTCGCAATGACGACTGAGGGGCATAAGGGGTAGTCATGGCGAAGAAGATTGTCGGGTTGATCAAGTTGCAGGTGCCGGCGGGCAAGGCCAACCCGTCGCCGCCGATCGGCCCCGCGCTCGGCCAGCGCGGCCTCAACATCATGGAATTCTGCAAGGCCTTCAACGCGCAGACCCAGAACCTCGAAGTCGGCATGCCGATCCCGGTGGTGATTACCGCCTACGGCGACCGCAGCTTCACCTTTGTCACGAAAACCCCGCCGGCGAGCTTTTTCCTCAAAAAGGCGGCTGGCATCGAGAAAGGCGCCCAGACCACCGGCAAGGGCGGCACGGTCGGCCGCGTCACGATGGCGCAGGTGCGCGAGATCGCGCAGGAGAAGATGGTCGACCTCAACGCCAACGACCTCGATGCGGCGTGCCGCATGGTGATCGGCTCGGCGCGCTCGATGGGGCTTGAGGTCGTCGAATAAATTTGGTCGGGAGCGGAAGATGGCAAAAAACGGTAAGCGGCTGCAGAAGGCATATGAGGGCATCGATCCGGAGGCGGCGCCGCTGAAGGTCGACGCGGCGGTGAAAGAGATCAAAGAGCGCGCCTCGGCGAAGTTCGACGAGACGGTCGAGATCGCGATGAATCTGAACCTCGATCCGCGCAAGCCCGACCAGAATCTGCGCGGCACCGTGATGCTGCCGCACGGCACCGGCAAGAGCGTGCGGGTCGCGGTCTTCGCGCGCGGCGACAAGGCGAAGGAGGCTGAAGCCGCCGGCGCCGACGTCGTCGGGGCCGAGGACCTCGCCGAGAAGGTGCAGGCGGGCGACATCGATTTCGACCGCGCGATCGCGACCCCCGACATGATGGCGGTGGTCGGACGCCTCGGCAAAATCCTGGGACCCCGCGGCCTGATGCCCAACCCGCGGCTCGGCACGGTGACGCAGAACGTCACCGAGGCGGTGCAGGCGGTCAAGGGCGGCCAGGTCGAGTTTCGCGCCGAGAAGGCCGGCATCGTCCATGCCGGGGTCGGCAAAGCGAGCTTTACGGACGATGCGCTCGTCGATAATGTGCGCGCCTTTGTCGGCGCGATCACCCGCGGCAAGCCGAGCGGGGTCAAGGGCACCTACATCAAGCGGGTGAGCCTTTCGTCCACGATGGGGCCGGCGGTCAAGGTCGACCTCGCCGGTCTCGCCGAGGAGACGCGGGCCTAGTCGCCGCCCGGCGGCCGGCCTCGGCCGAGAGCACGAGGCGGCTGGATGAAGTTTGGAGTTGAGTGGTGGACCGAGCGCAAAAGCTGCAACTGACGACGAGCCTGCACGAGGATCTGAGCGACACGGTGTGCGTCGTCATCACCCATCAGACCGGGCTGACGGTCGCCGAGGTGACCCAGCTGCGGCGCCAGATGCGCAGCGCCGGGGCGCGCTACCGGGTCACCAAGAACCGGCTGATGCGGCGCGCCCTGGAAGGCACCGCGTTCGCCGGGCTGGCGCCCTTGTTCACCGGGCCGACCGCGATCGCCTTCTCGCAGGACCCGGTGGCGGCGGCCAAGGCCGCGGTCGAATACGCCAACCGCAACACCAAGCTGACGATCGTCGGCGGCGGCCTCTCGGGCCAGCTGCTCGACGCGGCCGCGGTCAGGGCGCTGGCGACGCTGCCCTCGCTCGACGAATTGCGCAGCAAAATTATTGGGCTCCTCAACGCGCCGGCGACCAAGCTCGCGGTGCTGCTGCAGACGCCGGGCGGTCAACTGGCGCGGGTTCTGGCCGCCTATGCCGAGGCGAACGGCGCGCCCGCCGCGGAAGCGGCGCCCGAAACGGTGGCGGAGGCGAGCGAGGCAGCGGCCGAGGCGCCCGAAGCGCCCGAGGCGGCGCCGGAAGCAACCCAAGAGAATTCGTGAGACGCAAGCCTTTAGGGCATAATCGGGAGTGGCAAGATGGCTAATCTGGCAAAGCTGGTCGACGATCTGTCGACGCTGACCGTGATCGAGGCGGCGGAACTGGCGAAGATGCTCGAGGAGAAGTGGGGCGTCTCGGCCGCCGCGCCGGTCGCGGTCGCCGCCGCCGGCGCGGCGCCGGCCGCCGAGGCGCCGGCTGAGAAGACCGAGTTCGACATCATCCTCGCCGCGATCGGCGAGAAAAAGGTCAATGTGATCAAGGAAGTCCGCGCGCTGACCCAGCTCGGGCTGAAGGAAGCCAAGGACCTTGTCGAGGCGGCGCCGAAGGCGGTCAAGGAGGGCGTCAACAAGGAAGAGGCCGCGAAAATCAAGAAACAGCTTGAAGATGCGGGGGCGACTGTCGAAATAAGGTAGGTCCGCCACGACCTTCTGCAGCGCGCAGCGGCGCCGCCAGGGCGCCGCCACTAAATTGAGAGTACCGAACCGGGGTGCGAAATCGTTCGCACGCCCGGTGTTGCCGTCGCGAGGGGCGAATGGCGTGCTGCGCGGCGGCTTCACAGGGCCGCGCGGCGGCGAGGCGCGGCGATCACGCGGGTCTTGGACCGCCCGCTCGACGATGAGTTCGGGCGGTCTACAGCGAGGGATGTAAATGGCGATTTCCCTGAACGGTCAAAGACGGCTCCGCAAAAGCTTCGGGCGCATTCCCGAGGTCGCTCCGATGCCCAACCTGATCGAGGTGCAGCGCAGCTCTTACGACCATTTTCTGCAGATGGGGGTGGAGCCCGAGGACCGCGTCAGCGTCGGGCTGCAGGAGGTCTTCAAATCGGTCTTCCCGATCCGCGATTTTTCCGAGCGCGCGCAATTGGAATTCGTCCGCTATGAATTGGAGACCCCGAAATACGACACCGACGAGTGCCAGCAGCGCGGCATCACCTTCGCCGCGCCGTTGAAGGTAACGCTGCGCCTCGTCGTGTGGGACGTCGACGAGGACACCGGCTCGCGCTCGATCCGCGACATCAAGGAGCAGGACGTCTATATGGGCGACATGCCGCTGATGACGCGCAACGGCACGTTCATCATCAACGGCACCGAGCGGGTCATCGTTTCCCAGATGCACCGCAGCCCCGGCGTCTTCTTCGACCACGACAAGGGCAAGACGCATTCCTCGGGCAAGTACCTCTTCGCCGCGCGGGTCATTCCCTATCGCGGCTCGTGGCTGGACTTTGAATTCGACGCCAAGGACCACGTCTATGTCCGCATCGACCGCCGCCGCAAATTGCCGGCGACGACGCTGCTGCTGGCGCTCGACGACGCCAAGACCGAAGAGAAGCGCGCCCAGCGCTTGGCCGAAACCAAGCCGCTGCAGCCGGGCGAAACGATCGGCATGTCGAAGGAGGAGATCCTCGCGGCGTTCTACGCCACGGTCGTCTACCGGCGCGGCCCCAACGGCTGGATGACGCCGTTCGAGCCGGAGCAGTTCAAGGGCAAGATGACGGTCGACCTGATCGACGCCGACACCGGCGAGGTCCGGGTTCCGGCCGGCGAACGGATGACGCCGCGCCTCGCGCGCCGGCTGGTGGAGGCCGGGCTCGTCCATGTGCTGGCGCCGCCGGAAGAACTGGTCGGCCGCTATTTCGCGCAGGATCTGATCAACGAGGAGACCGGCGAAGTTTATTTCGAGGCCGGCGACGAGATCACCGAGGCGGCGCTGGCGCAGCTCGAAGACGCCGGGATCAGCGAACTGCCGATGCTCGACATCGACCTCGTCAGCCGCGGCGCCGATTCGAAAGGCCCCTATATCCGTTCGACGCTCGCGATCGACAAGAACGCGACGCGCGAAGATGCGCTGATCGACATCTACCGCGTCATGCGCCCCGGCGAGCCGCCGACGCTGGAGACCGCCGAGACGCTGTTCAACAGCCTGTTCTTCGACGGCGAGCGTTACGATTTGTCGGCGGTCGGCCGGGTCAAGATGAATTCGCGCCTCAACCTCGACACCGCCGATACCGTGCGGGTGCTGCGCAAGCAGGACATCCTGGCGATCCTCAAGGTGCTGGTCGATTTGAAGGACGGCCGCGGCGAAATCGACGACATCGACCATCTCGGCAACCGCCGGGTGCGCTCGGTCGGCGAGTTGATGGAAAACCAGTACCGCGTCGGCCTCCTGCGCATGGAGCGCGCGATCAGGGAGCGCATGAGCTCGGTTGAGATCGACACCGTGATGCCGCACGATCTGATCAACGCGAAGCCCGCGGCCGCCGCGGTGCGCGAGTTTTTCGGCTCGTCGCAACTCTCGCAGTTCATGGACCAGACCAACCCGCTTAGCGAGATCACCCACAAGCGGCGGCTCTCGGCGCTCGGGCCCGGGGGGCTCACGCGCGAGCGCGCCGGCTTCGAGGTGCGCGACGTGCACCCGACGCATTACGGCCGGATCTGCCCGATCGAAACCCCGGAAGGCCCGAATATCGGGCTGATCAACTCGCTGGCGACCTACGCGCGGGTCAACCAGTACGGCTTTATCGAGAGCCCCTACCGCAAGGTGAAGGACGGCGCCGTCACCGACGAAGTCATCTATCTCTCGGCGATGGACGAGGGCAAATACTCGATCGGCCAGGCCGATATCGAGCTCGGCGCCGGCAACCGCATCGTCGCCGACCTGACCAATTGCCGCAAAAACGGTGACTTCATCCTGTGCCGGCCCGAGGATGTCGATCTGATCGACGTGTCGCCGAAGCAGCTGGTTTCGGTCGCCGCCGCCCTCATTCCATTCCTCGAAAACGACGACGCCAACCGGGCGCTGATGGGTTCCAACATGCAGCGCCAGGCGGTGCCGCTGATCCGCGCCGAGGCGCCCTTGGTCGGCACCGGCATGGAGGAGACCGTCGCGCGCGACAGCGGCGTCACGATCATCGCGCGGCGCTCCGGCATCGTCGACCAGGTCGACGCGACCCGCATCGTGATCCGCGCCACCGAGGAAACCTCGGCCGCGGCCTCCGGCGTCGACATCTTCAACCTGTTGAAGTTCCAGCGTTCCAACCAGAACACCTGCATCAACCAGCGGCCGCTCGTCAAAGTCGGCGATCTGGTGCGGGCCGGCGAGATCATCGCCGACGGCCCCTCGACCGAGCAGGGCGAGCTGGCGCTGGGGCGCAACGTGCTCTGCGCGTTCATGCCGTGGAACGGCTATAATTTCGAGGATTCGATCCTGATTTCCGAGCGCATCGTCTCGGACGACGTCTTCACCTCGATCCACATCGAGGAATTCGAGGCGAGCGCCCGCGACACCAAGCTCGGCCAGGAGGAAATCACCCGCGACATCCCGAACGTCGGCGAGGAGGCGCTGAAAAACCTCGACGAAGCCGGCATCGTCTATATCGGCGCCGAGGTGAAGCCCGGCGATATTCTGGTCGGCAAGGTGACGCCCAAGGGCGAGTCGCCGATGACCCCGGAAGAAAAGCTCTTGCGCGCGATCTTCGGCGAGAAAGCTTCCGACGTGCGCGACACCTCGCTGCGCCTGCCGCCCGGGGTCTCCGGCACGATCGTCGAGGTGCGGGTCTTCTCGCGCCGCGGCGTCGACAAGGACGAGCGCGCGCTGGCAATCGAGCGGGCCGAGATCGAGCGCCTGGCGAAGGACCGCGACGACGAGCGCGCGATCCTGGAACGCAGCTTCTCGGCGCGTCTGCGGGAATTGCTGCTCGGGCAGATCACGGTCGCCGGCCCGAAAAACCTGAAATCGGGCAGCGAGGTCACCGACGCGCTGCTCGCCGAGTTCACCCCCGGCCAGTGGCGCCAGCTAACGGTGCGCGACGACGGGCGGATGCTCGACATCGAGGCCCTGAAGAAGCAGATGGACGACGCGCTGCACGAATTGGAGGCGCGCTTCGAGAGCAAGGTCGAGAAGCTGCAGCGCGGCGACGAATTGCCGCCTGGCGTGATGAAGATGGTCAAGGTTTTTGTCGCGGTGAAGCGCAAGCTGCAGCCGGGCGACAAGATGGCCGGAAGGCATGGCAACAAGGGCGTCATCTCGCGCATCATGCCGTGCGAGGACATGCCCTATCTCGACGACGGCACGCCCGTTGACATCGTGCTCAATCCGTTGGGCGTGCCGAGCCGGATGAATGTCGGCCAGATCCTCGAAACCCATCTCGGCTGGGCCTCCCATGGCCTCGGCCTGCGCATCGGCGAGGTGCTCGAGGCGGTGCGCCGCAATAACAAGGGCGAGGGCAAAGGCAATGGCAAAATTGCCGCCAAGGGCGCCGCCAAGGCCGACGGCGATCTGCGCCGCCTGCTGGGCGACATCTACGACGGGGCGGACCGCAGCCGGATCGAGGCCTTGCCCGAGGCCGAGCTGATCGAGATGGCCGGCGAACTGACCCACGGCGTGCCGATGGCCAGCCCGGTGTTCGACGGCGCGCGCGAAGACGACATCGTCGCGATGCTGGAACGCGCGGGGCTTGCGTCGTCCGGCCAGGTGACGCTGGTCGACGGGCGCACCGGGGAGGCTTTCGACCGCAAGGTCACGGTCGGCTACATCTACATGCTGAAGCTGCACCATCTGGTCGACGACAAGATCCACGCCCGCTCGATCGGGCCTTACAGCCTCGTCACCCAGCAGCCGCTGGGCGGCAAGGCGCAGTTCGGCGGCCAGCGCTTCGGCGAGATGGAGGTCTGGGCGCTGGAAGCCTACGGCGCGGCCTATACCTTGCAGGAGATGCTGACGGTGAAATCCGACGACGTCTCCGGCCGCACCAAGGTCTACGAGGCGATCGTCCGCGGCGACGACAATTTCGAGGCGGGCATCCCCGAATCCTTCAACGTCCTCGTCAAGGAGCTGCGCTCGCTGGGGCTCAACGTCGAGCTGGAGCAGCGCAACTATTGATGCCTGTTTTCGAACTGATCCAAACAGGGCTAACAGGGGTGGTTCATCCGCCCTGCCCAGAGGGTTTCCATTTCCCGTCACCCCCGCGCAAGCGGGGGTCCAGGGGCAACGCGATCGCCCTGGATGCCCGCTTCCGCGGGCATGACGCCAAAGCGCGAAGGGGTCGTGCATGAATGAGTTGATGAACATCTTCGGGCAGGTCTCGGGGCCGCAAAGCTTCGACCAGATCCGCATCTCGATCGCCAGCCCGGAGCGTATCCGCTCGTGGTCCTACGGCGAGATCAAGAAGCCCGAGACGATCAACTACCGCACCTTCAAGCCGGAGCGCGACGGGCTCTTTTGCGCCCGCATCTTCGGGCCGATCAAGGATTACGAGTGCCTGTGCGGCAAGTACAAGCGGATGAAATACCGCGGCATCATCTGCGAGAAATGCGGCGTCGAGGTCACCTTGTCGAAGGTGCGGCGCGACCGCATGGGCCATATCGAATTGGCCTCGCCCGTCGCGCATATCTGGTTCTTGAAGTCGCTGCCGAGCCGCATCGGGCTCCTCCTCGACATGACGCTGAAGGATCTCGAGCGGGTGCTCTATTTCGAGAACTACGTCGTGATCGAGCCCGGGCTGACCCCGCTCAAATTGCATCAGCTGTTGAGCGAGGAAGACTACCTCAACGCCCAGGACGAATACGGCGACGACCAGTTCACCGCGGCGATCGGCGCCGAGGCGATGCGCACGATGCTGTCGGCGATCGATCTGCCGGAGGAGAAGATCCGGCTGCGCGACGAGTTGCACGACACCAACTCCGAAGCGCGCCGCAAGAAGCTGGTGAAGCGCCTCAAACTGGTCGAGGCGTTCATCGAATCGAACAGCCGGCCGGAATGGATGATCCTCGAGGTCGTCCCGGTGATCCCGCCCGAGCTGCGCCCGCTGGTGCCGCTCGACGGCGGCCGCTTCGCGACCTCCGACCTGAACGACCTCTACCGCCGCGTCATCAACCGCAACAACCGCCTGAAGCGCCTCATCGAACTGCGCGCCCCCGACATCATCGTGCGCAACGAAAAGCGCATGCTGCAGGAGGCGGTCGACGCGCTCTTCGACAACGGGCGGCGCGGCCGGGTCATCACCGGCGCCAACAAACGGCCCTTAAAGTCACTCAGCGACATGCTGAAGGGCAAGCAGGGCCGCTTCCGCCAGAACCTCTTGGGCAAGCGCGTCGATTATTCGGGCCGCTCGGTCATCGTCGTCGGCCCGGAACTCAAGCTGCACCAGTGCGGCCTGCCGAAGAAGATGGCCTTGGAGCTGTTCAAGCCGTTCATCTATTCGAAGCTCGAACTCTATGGCCTCGCTTCGACGATCAAGGCGGCGAAGCGCATGGTCGAGAAGGAACGCCCCGAGGTGTGGGACATCCTGGAAGAGGTGATCCGCGAGCACCCGGTGCTGCTCAATCGCGCCCCGACGCTCCACCGCCTCGGCATCCAGGCGTTCGAGCCGGTGCTGATCGAAGGGAAGGCGATCCAGCTGCACCCGCTCGTGTGCACCGCCTTCAACGCCGATTTCGACGGCGACCAGATGGCGGTCCACGTGCCGCTATCGCTGGAGGCGCAGCTCGAAGCCCGCGTCCTGATGATGTCGACCAACAACATCCTGTCGCCCGCCAACGGCAAGCCGATCATCGTGCCGTCGCAGGACATCGTGCTCGGGCTCTATCACATCACGACCGAGCGCGACGGCGAACCCGGCGAGGGCATGGCGTTCGGCAATGTCGGCGAGATCGAGCAGGCGCTCGCCGCCAAGGCGGTGTCGCTGCACGCCAAGATCAAGGCGCGCTTCGAGGGGGTCGACGAGAACGGCAAGCCGATGGTCCGCCGGGTCGAGACCACGCCCGGGCGCATGCTGCTGTCGGAAATCCTGCCGAGGAGCCCGCTGGTCAGCTTCGAATTGATCAACCAGCTGTTGGGCAAGAAGGCGATCAGCGACCTGATCGACCACGTCTATCGCTTCTGCGGCCAGAAGGAGACCGTGATTTTCTGCGACCGGCTGATGAGCCTCGGCTTTCAGCAGGCGTGCAAGGCCGGCATCTCGTTCGGCAAGGACGATCTGATCATCCCCGAAGCCAAGCACACGCTGGTCGCCGAGGTGCAGGAGAAGGTCAAGGAATACGAGCAGCAATACCAGGACGGCCTCATCACCCAGCGCGAGAAATACAACAAGGAGGTCGACGCCTGGACCAGCTGCTCGGAAAAGGTCGCCGAGGAGATGATCAAGGTGATCCGCACCCCGAAACCGGGCGAGCCGATCAACTCGGTGTGGATGATGTCGGATTCGGGCGCCCGCGGCTCGGCCGCCCAGATCAAGCAGCTCGCGGGCATGCGCGGGCTGATGACCAAGCCCTCGGGCGAGATCATCGCGACCCCGATCATCTCCAACTTCAAGGAAGGGCTGACCGTCCTCGAATACTTCAATTCGACGCACGGCGCCCGCAAGGGCCTCGCCGACACCGCGCTGAAAACCGCCAATTCCGGCTATCTGACGCGGCGCCTGGTCGACGTCGCGCAGGACGCGATCATCACCGAAGTCGATTGCGGCACGACCCGCGGCCTTCTGACCCGCGCGGTCGTCGAGGGCGGCGACATCATCGCGCCCTTGGCCGACCGCATCCTCGGGCGCTGCGCCGCGGTCGACGTGCTCGACCCGCTCTCGGGCGGGGTCGTGCTCGAGGCCGGCGCCCTCATCGACGAGGACGCGGTCGATTTGATCGAGCGCGCCGGCATCGACGCGGTCTCGATCCGCTCGGTCCTGACCTGCGAAGCGCGCATCGGCGTCTGCGGCAAATGCTACGGCCGCGATCTCGCGCGCGGCACCGTCGTCAATATCGGCGAAGCGGTCGGCGTCATCGCGGCGCAGTCGATCGGCGAGCCCGGCACGCAATTGACGATGCGGACCTTCCATATCGGCGGCGCGGCGCAGCGCGGCGCCGAGCAATCCTCGGTCGAGGCGGCATTCGACGCCAAGGTCGAGGTCAAGAACCGCAACGTCGTCATCAACTCCTCCGGCCTGCCGGTCGTGATGGGCCGCAACACCGAGATGGTGCTGGTGGACGACGCCGGCCGCGAGAAGGCGCGCCACCGGGTGCCCTACGGCGCGCGCCTCCTGGCCGACGACGGGGTCGAAATCCATCGCGGCGACCGCCTCGCCGAATGGGACCCCTACACGATCCCGATCATCACCGAGAAGGACGGCGTCGCGCACTATCTCGACCTCTCGGAAGGCATCTCGATGCGCGAGGTGCTCGACGAGGCGACCGGCATCTCCTCCAAGGTCGTGATCGACTGGAAGCAGCAGCCGCGCGGCGGCGATCTGCGCCCGCGCATCGCGCTGAGCGACGACAAGGGCGAGTTGCTGACGCTGGCCAACGGGCTGGAGGCGCGCTACTTCCTGCCGGTCGACGCGATCCTCTCGGTCGAGAACACCGCCCAGGTCAAGGCCGGCGACGTGCTGGCCCGCATCCCGCGGGAAAGCTCGAAAACCCGCGACATCACCGGCGGCCTGCCGCGCGTCGCCGAATTGTTCGAGGCGCGCAAACCCAAGGATTTCGCGATCATCAGCGAAAGCGAGGGCCGCGTCGAATTCGGCAAGGACTACAAGACCAAGCGCCGCATCGTCGTGGTGCCGAGCGACGACGGCGAAGCCCGCGAGCCGGTCGAGTACCTGATCCCCAAGGGCAAGCACATCAGCGTCCAGGAGGGCGATTATGTGCTGAAGGGCGACCTGATGATGGACGGCAACCGGGTGCCGCACGACATTCTGCGCATCTTGGGGGTCGAGGAGCTGGCGAGCTACCTGATCAACGAGATCCAGGAGGTCTACCGGCTGCAGGGCGTGCGCATCAACGACAAGCACATCGAGGTGATCGTCCGCCAGATGCTGCAGAAGGTCGAGATCGAGGAGCCCGGCGACACGACCTTCCTCGCCGGCGAGCAGATCGACCGCCTCGAGTTCGAGCACGAGAACGCCAAGGTGGTCGGCGAAGAGCTGCGCCCGGCGGTCGCCCACCCGGTGCTGCAGGGCATCACCAAGGCGAGCCTGCAGACCAATTCCTTCATCTCGGCGGCCTCGTTCCAGGAGACGACGCGGGTCCTCACCGAGGCCGCCGTCTCGGGCCGGATCGATACGCTGCAGGGCTTGAAGGAGAATGTCATCGTCGGGCGCCTGATCCCGGCCGGCACCGGCAGCGTCGTCGCGCGGTTGAAGGAGGTTGCCGCCGAGCGCGACCGCGAGCTGGCGGCGATCGCCGCCGAGGCCGAAGCCGCCGCCGCCGAGACCGCGCAGATCGAAGAGCAGCGCAGCGTCGGCGCGGCCGAATAGGCCCGCTTCACGGAGCGGGCGGCGGGTCCACCGGGCGAACACCGGCGGGTCCGCCGCCGCCGCGCCGCGGCAGGCGGCTGGGGGTATTTGGCTTGACCGGCCACGGCCCCATCCCTATATTCCGCGGCCTTGCGGCTGGCGGTAGGATGCCACCTAAACGCAGCCGGTTCGCCCTAAGTGGCACAGCGCCCTTGCGAGAGGGCGTGCATTCAGTGGGTAGCGAGATAAACTCCCGCCCGGCGCGCGCTCAGCGCGGGCGCAGAGGTGTTCGGGTTGGCGCAGTTGTTCGGTTTGGCGCGTGTTCGCAGAGGTTGGTGAGGATGCCGACGATAAACCAGTTGATCAACAACCCGCGCAAGCCGCAGGTTGCCCGCAACAAGGTGCCGGCGATGGAGCAGTGCCCGCAGAAGCGCGGGGTGTGCACCCGGGTCTACACGACGACGCCGAAAAAGCCGAATTCCGCGTTGCGCAAGGTGGCGCGCGTCCGCCTCACCAACGGCTTCGAGGTGACGAGCTACATCCCCGGCGAGGGCCATAACCTGCAGGAGCATTCGGTCGTGTTGATCCGCGGCGGCCGGGTTAAGGATCTGCCCGGCGTGCGCTATCACATCATCCGCGGCACCCACGACACCCAAGGCGTCAAGGACCGGCGCCAGCGCCGCTCGAAATACGGCGCCAAGCGGCCGAAATAGGGCGAGGAGCAAAAGCCATGTCGCGCCGCCGCGCCGCCGTCAAACGCGAAGTCCTGCCGGATCCCAAATTCGGCGACAACGTCTTGACCAAGTTCATGAACTGCCTGATGCACGAGGGCAAGAAATCGGTCGCCGAGCGGATCGTCTACGGCGCCTTCGACCGCATCCAGCGGCGCAGCGGCCAGGACCCGATCCGCGTCTTCCACGATGCGCTGACCAACGTGCGCCCCGCGGTCGAAGTCCGCTCGCGCCGGGTCGGCGGCGCCACCTACCAGGTGCCGGTCGAGGTCCGCACCGAGCGCAGCCAGGCCCTGGCGATCCGCTGGCTGATCTCGTCTTCGCGCGGGCGCTCGGAAAACACGATGGAGGAACGCCTCTCCGGCGAATTGCTCGACGCCGCCAATAATCGCGGGGTCGCCGTCAAGAGACGCGAGGATACGCATCGGATGGCCGATGCGAACAAGGCATTCTCGCACTATCGCTGGTAACGCGCCCCGCTAGCTAACCCCGCCGGCGAAATCGGCCGGCCAACACAAGTTGAATTGCAAGCGGCGCCCGGCGCCGCCGGAGTATCGGTCATGGCACGCACAACGCCGCTCGAGCGGTATCGCAACATCGGCATCATGGCGCACATCGATGCCGGCAAAACGACGACCACCGAGCGGGTGCTCTATTACACCGGCCGTTCCTACAAGATCGGGGAGGTGCACGAAGGCACCGCCACGATGGACTGGATGGAGCAGGAGCAGGAACGCGGCATCACGATCACCTCGGCCGCGACGACCTGCTTCTGGAACGACCACCGGATCAACATCATCGATACCCCGGGCCACGTCGATTTCACGATCGAGGTCGAGCGCTCGCTGCGGGTGCTCGACGGCGCGGTGGCGGTCTTCGATTCGGTCGCCGGGGTCGAGCCGCAATCGGAAACCGTGTGGCGCCAGGCCGACAAATACGGCGTGCCGCGGATCTGCTTCGTCAACAAGATGGACCGCATCGGCGCCGATTTCCCGCGCTGCGTGCGCGAGATCAAGGAGCGGCTCGGCGCCGTGCCGATCGTCACCCAGCTGCCGATCGGGGTCGAGAGCGATTTTGTCGGCCTCCTCGACCTCGTCGCGATGCAGGCGCTGAAATGGCGCGACGAGACCTTGGGCGCTGAATTCGACATCGTCGAGATCCCGCCCGAGATGCGCGACGCCGCCGCCGCCGCCCGCCATGAGCTGGTCGAACTCGCGGTCGAGCAGGACGACACCGCGCTCGAAGCCTATTTGGGCGGCGAGGAGCCCGACGCCGAGACGCTGAAGCGCTGCATCCGCAAGGGCACCATCGCCGCCGCGTTCGTGCCGGTGCTGTGCGGCTCGGCCTTCAAGAACAAGGGCGTGCAGCCGCTCTTGGACGCGGTCGTCGACTTTCTGCCGGCGCCGACCGACGTGCCGGCGATCAAGGGCGTCAAGATGGGCTCGGACGAGGTCGTCGAGCGCCGCGCCGCCGACGACGAGCCGTTCGCCGGTCTCGCCTTCAAGATCATGTCGGACCCGTTTGTCGGCTCCTTGACCTTCGTGCGGGTCTATTCGGGCGTCTTGTCGAGCGGCAGCCAGGTGCTCAACACGGTCAAGGACAACCGCGAGCGGGTCGGCCGCATGCTGCTGATGCACGCCAACCACCGCGAGGACGTCAAGGAAGCCCGCGCCGGCGATATTCTCGCGCTCGCCGGGCTGAAAAACACGACGACCGGCGAGACGCTCTCCGACCCGGCTCACCCGGTGGTGCTGGAGCGCATGGAATTCCCCGAGCCCGTCATCGAGATCGCGGTCGAGCCGAAGACCAAGGGTGACCAGGAAAAGATGGGCCAGGCGCTGGCGCGGCTCGCCACCGAGGACCCCTCTTTCCGCGTCGCGGTCGACCACGAGAGCGGCCAGACGATCATCAAGGGGATGGGCGAACTCCACCTCGAAATCATCGTCGACCGCATGAAGCGCGAGTTCAAGGTCGACGCCAATGTCGGCGCGCCGCAGGTCGCCTACCGCGAGACCATCACCCGCCCGTCCGAAATCAACTACACCCACAAGAAGCAGACCGGCGGCGCCGGGCAGTATGCCCGGGTCAAAATCCGCTTCGAGCCGCTGCCGCCGGGCAGCGGGTTCGAGTTCGAGAACTCGGTGGTCGGCGGCAACGTGCCGAAGGAATACGTTCCGGGGGTCGAGAAGGGGCTGAAGGCCTCGCTCGATAACGGCGTGCTTGCCGGCTTCCCGATGATCGATTTGAAGGCCGAGCTGATCGACGGCGACTACCACGATGTCGATTCGAGCGTGCTTGCCTTCGAGATCGCCGCCCGCGCCGCCTTCAAGGACGGCGTCATGAAAGCGGCGCCGAAGCTCCTCGAACCGATCATGCGGGTCGAGGTGGTGACCCCGGAAGATTACATGGGCGACGTGATCGGCGACTTGAACAGCCGGCGCGGCCAGGTCACCGGCATGGACAGCCGCGGCAACGCGCGCGTCATCAACGCGATGGTGCCGCTCGCCAACATGTTCGGCTATGTCAACACGCTGCGCTCGATGAGCCAGGGCCGCGCGCAGTACACGATGCATTTCGACCATTACGAGCAGGTGCCGCAAGCCGTCGCGGACGAAGTGCGCGCCAAGATGGCTTGAGCGTTGCTGCTCGAACGCGAGTTACCGGAGAAAAGCGATGGGTAAGGCGAGATTCAGTCGGACGAAGCCGCATTGCAACATCGGGACGATCGGTCATATCGACCATGGCAAGACGACGCTGACGGCGGCGATCACCAAGGTATTGGCGGAAGCCGGCGGGGCGACGTTCGTGCCGTTCGACCAGATCGACAAGGCGCCCGAGGAGCGCGCCCGCGGCATCACGATTTCAACGGCGCACGTCGAATACGAGACGCAGAACCGGCATTACGCGCATGTCGATTGCCCGGGCCACGCCGACTACATCAAGAACATGATAACGGGCGCCGCGCAGATGGATGGTGCGATCCTGGTGGTCAGCGCGGCCGACGGGCCGATGCCGCAGACCCGCGAGCACATCTTGCTGGCGCGCCAGGTCGGCGTGCCCTCGCTCGTCGTCTTCATGAACAAGGTCGACATGGTCGACGACCCCGAGCTTCTGGAGCTGGTTGAACTGGAGATGCGCGAGCTTCTGTCGTCCTACGGCTTCCCGGGGGACGACATCCCGATCGTCCAGGGGTCGGCGCTGGCGGGGCTCGAGGGGCGCAACCCGGAGGTTGGCCACGACAAGATCATGGAGCTGATGGCGGCGGTGGATTCCTACATCCCGCAGCCGGAGCGCGCCAAGGACCGGCCGTTTCTGATGCCGATCGAGGATGTCTTCACGATCTCCGGGCGCGGCACGGTGGTGACCGGCCGGGTCGAGCGCGGCATCGTGAAAGTCGGCGACGAAGTCGAGATCGTCGGGTTGAAGCCGACGATGAAGACGGTGGCGACCGGGGTCGAGATGTTCAGGAAATTGCTGGACCAGGGCGAGGCCGGCGACAATATCGGCGTCCTGTTGCGCGGCACCAAGCGCGAGGAAGTCGAGCGCGGCCAGGTTTTGGCGGCGCCGGGCTCGATCACCCCGCACACCCATTTCCAGGCCGAGGCCTATGTCCTGACCAAGGAAGAGGGCGGCCGGCACACGCCGTTCTTCAATAATTACCGGCCGCAATTCTATTTCCGCACGACCGATGTCACGGGCTCGGTCAAGTTGCCCGAGGGCACCGAGATGGTGATGCCGGGCGACAACGTCTCGATGGAAGTGGAACTCCTCGTGCCCATTGCGATGGACGAGGGCTTGCGCTTCGCGATCCGCGAAGGCGGCCGCACCGTCGGCGCCGGCGTCGTCGCCAAGATCTTCAAATAACAACAACAGCGCGCGAGGAAGCGGAAACGCCCGATGGACAACCAGAACATCAGAATTCGCCTCAGGGCGTACGACCACCGCGTGCTCGACCAGTCGACCAGCGAGATCGTCAATACCGCCAAGCGCACCGGGGCGCGGGTGCGCGGCCCGATCCCGCTGCCGACCAAGATCGAGAAATTCACCGTGCTGCGCTCGCCGCATGTCGACAAGAAATCGCGCGAGCAGTTCGAGATCCGCACCCACAAGCGGGTGCTCGACATCGTCGACCCGACGCCGCAGACCGTCGACGCCCTGATGAAGCTCGACCTCGCCGCCGGCGTCGATGTCGAGATCAAGCTGTGAACCCGATGTCATTGCGAGGAGCCGTCAGGCGACGAAGCAATCTCGGCGGCCGAGGGGGCAACGCGGCGGGAGATTGCTTCGCGGCGCTCGCAATGACGAGCGTGCATAGGGGATGCAGATGCGCACCGGTTTGATCGCGCAGAAGCTCGGGATGACGCGGGTGTTCACCGACGAGGGCAGCCACCTCGCTGTCACGGTGCTGCGCGTCGACAATTGCCAGGTGGTGGCGCAGCGCACCGCCGAGGGCGACGGCTACACCGCGTTGCAGCTCGGGGTCGGCAAGGCCAAGGTCAAGAACGTCACCAAGCCCCAGCGCGGCCATTTCGCCAAGGCCAAGGTCGAGCCGAAAGCGAAGCTCGTCGAGTTCCGCGTCTCCGAAGACGCGCTGGTGCCGGTCGGGGCGGAGATTACCGCGGCGCATTTCGTTGCCGGGCAATATGTCGACGTCACCGGCACCAGCATCGGCAAGGGCTTTGCCGGCGGCATGAAGCGGCACAATTTCGGCGGGCTTCGCGCGACCCACGGCGTCTCGGTGTCGCACCGCAGCCTGGGCTCGACCGGGCAGCGGCAATCGCCGGGCAAGACCTTCAAGAACAAGAAGATGGCCGGCCACATGGGGGCCGAGCGGGTGACGATCCAGAGCCTCGAAGTGGTGTCCGCCGACGCCGAGCGCGGGCTCCTCCTGATCCGCGGCGCGGTGCCGGGGAGCGACAAGGGCTGGGTCCTGATCAAGGACGCGGTCAAGCGCAAGGCGCCGGACGGGCTGCCGTTCCCGGCGGCGCTGCGGGGCGACGAGCCGGCCGAAGCCGAGGCTCCCGAGTCCGGTGAGGAGGCGCAGCCGTGAAATTGACAGTGCGCAACCTCGACAACGAGGAGGTCGGCGACATCGAGCTCGCCGAAGATGTGTTCGGCGTGCCGATCCGCCGCGACATCCTCGCCCGCGTCGTCAACTGGCAGCTGGCGAAGCGCCGCTCCGGCACCCACAAGACCAAGGGCATCAGCGACATCAGCGGCACCTCGAAAAAGCCCTACAAGCAAAAGGGCACCGGCCGCGCCCGCCAGGGCAGCCTGCGCTCGCCGCAATTCCGCGGCGGCGCGGTGATCTTCGGCCCGGTCGTGCGCAGCCATGAGTTCGGCCTGCAGAAAAAGGTCCGCCGGCTCGGGCTCAAGACCGCGCTGTCGGCGAAGCAGGCCGAGGGCAAGCTCGTCGTCCTCGACGCCGCGAAATTGGACGAAGCCAAGACCAAGGCGCTGCGGGCGCGGCTCGACGCCTTCGGCTGGGAGTCGGTCTTGATCATCGACGGCGCGACGCTCGACGAGGGCTTCGCGCGGGCCGCGCGCAACCTGCCGAAAGTTGATGTGCTGCCGCAGCAGGGCGCCAACGTCTACGACATCCTGCGCCGCGACACGCTGGTCTTGACCCGCGACGCCGTGCAGCAACTCGAGGCCCGGCTGAAATGAGAGGCGCTCACATGAGAGGCCCGGCTGAAATGAAAGGGCTGCGATGAGCCGCTTCCGTGTCATCCCGCGCGCCGAAACCCGGCTCACCCGGCAGGAGATGTACGATATCGTGCGCTCGCCGGTGATCACCGAGAAGGCGACCGCGGCTTCCGAGCACAACCAGGTGGTCTTCCGGGTCGCGCTCGACGCCACCAAGCGCGAGATCAAGGCGGCGGTCGAGGGCCTCTTCCAGGTCAAGGTCGACGCCGTCAACACGATCCGCGTCGAGGGCAAGCTGAAGCGGTTCCGGGGCCGCGTCGGCCAGCGCTCGGACTTCAAGAAGGCGATCGTCCGGCTGGCCGAAGGCTCGCGCATCGACGTGACGACGGGAATCTGAGGCCCAGGGGCTAAACAATGGCGCTGAAAACCTTCAACCCGACCACCCCCTCGCAACGCCACCTGGTCATCGTCGACCGCGGCGAATTGTGGAAGGGCAAGCCCGTCAAGGCGCTGACCGAGGGGCTGCGACAGAAAGGCGGGCGCAACAACACCGGGCGCACGACGATGCGCTGGCGCGGCGGCGGCCACAAGCGGCGCTACCGCCTCGTCGACTTCAAGCGCACCCACGACGACGCGCCAGCGAGCGTCGAGCGGCTGGAATACGACCCCAACCGCACCGCCTTCATCGCGCTCATCAAGTATCCCGACGGCGAGCAATCCTACATCCTGGCGCCGCAGCGGTTGCGGCCGGGCGACATGGTGGTCTCGGGCGAGCGGGTCGACGTCAAGCCGGGCAATGCGATGCCGCTCAGGAACATGCCGCTCGGCACCATCGTCCACAATGTCGAGATGAAGCCGGGCAAGGGCGGCCAGATCGCCCGCTCGGCCGGCACCTACGTGCAACTGGTCGGGCGCGAGCAGGGCTATGCCCTCTTACGTATGACCTCGGGCGAGATGCGCATGGTGCGCGCCGAATGCCGCGCGACGATCGGCGCGGTCTCCAACCCCGACCACCAGAACATCGTGATCGGCAAGGCGGGCCGCAACCGCTGGCTCGGGCGGCGGCCCTCGGTGCGCGGCGTCGCGATGAACCCGATCGACCATCCGCACGGCGGCGGCGAAGGCAAATCCTCCGGCGGGCGCCACCCGGTGACCCCGTGGGGCAAGCCGACCAAGGGCAAGAAGACGCGCGCCAACAAGGCGACGGACCGGCTGATCCTGCGCCGCCGCCAGCAGACCCGATAGACATGCATACCAATCCCACGCGTCATTGCGAGCAAGGCGAAGCAATCCCGGCGGCCCGCGGCACGCCGATCGGGATTGCCGCGGCGCTGCGCGCCTCGCAATGACGCCGGTTTAGAGGGAGAGAAGGCGTGGCACGCTCGGTATGGAAAGGCCCGTTCGTCGACGGCTATCTGCTGCAGAAGGCGGAGAAGTCGCGCGGCTCGGGCCGCAACGAGGTGATCCGCACCTGGTCGCGGCGCTCGACGATCTTCCCGCAATTCGTCGGGCTGACCTTCGGCGTCTACAACGGCCACAAATTCATCCCGGTCCTGGTGACCGAGAACATGATCGGCCACAAATTCGGCGAGTTCTCGCCGACCCGCACCTTCTACGGCCATGCCGGCGACAAGCGGGCGCGGCGGACGTGACAAGGGACCGGACGTGACGAGGGATCTGACATGAGCAAGCCTTCGGCCGAACGCCGGCTCGCCGACACCGAGGCCTCGGCCTTTCTGCGGGCGCTGCGCACCAGTCCCAGGAAGCTCAACCTGGTGGCGCAGCTGATCCGCGGCAAGGACGCCGCGAAGGCGGTCGCCGAGCTGACCTTTTCGCGCCGCCGCATCGCCCAGGACGTCAAAAAGGTGCTGCAGGCGGCGATCGCCAACGCCGAGAACAACCACCAGCTCGATGTCGACCGCCTCTACGTCAAGGAGGCGACGGTCGGCCGCGCCTTTGTCATGAAGCGCTTTCACACCCGCGGCCGCGGCCGCTCGGCGCGGATCGAGAAGCATTTCGCGCATTTGACCGTGATCGTTCGCGAGCGCCCCGAGGAGGAGGCCGCCTGATGGGCCAGAAAGTAAACCCGATCGGGCTGCGGCTCGGGATCAACCGGACCTGGGATTCGCGCTGGTTTTCCCGCAAGGAATACGGCAACCAGCTATTGGACGATCTGAAGCTGCGCAAGTTTCTCGGCGGCCGGCTGGGACAAGCGGCGGTCTCCAAGGTGCTGATCGAACGGATGGCGAAGCGCACCCGGATCACGCTGCATTCGGCGCGGCCCGGCGTCATCATCGGCAAGAAGGGCGCCGACATCGACAAGCTGCGCGGCGACATCGCCAAGGTCACCAACAGCGAAGTTAGCCTCAACATCGTCGAGATCAGAAAGCCCGAGATCGAGGCCAAGCTGATCGCCGAGGGCATCGCCCAGCAATTGGAGCGCCGCGTCGCGTTCCGCCGGGCGATGAAGCGGGCGGTGCAGTCGGCGATGCGGTTCGGCGCCCAGGGCATCCGCATCAACTGCTCGGGGCGCCTGGGCGGCGCCGAGATCGCCCGCATGGAATGGTACCGCGAGGGCCGCGTGCCGCTGCATACGCTGCGCGCCGATGTCGATTACGGCCACGCCACCGCCAAGACCACCTACGGCACCTGCGGCGTCAAGGTGTGGGTGTTCAAGGGCGAGATCCTGACGCACGACCCGATGGCGCAGGACAAGCGCCTGGCCGAATTGCAGGGCGGCGGCGGCGAGCGCCATGACCGCCCCGAGCGCAACGAGCGCAACCGCTAGGACCCAAAACCCATGCTCTCGCCAAAGCGCAGCAAATACCGCAAGGCCCACAAGGGGCGCATCCACGGCGTCGCGAAGGGCGGCACGACGCTCAATTTCGGCGCCTTCGGCCTGAAGGCGGTCGAGCCCGGGCGCATCACCGCGCGCCAGATCGAGGCGGCGCGGCGCACCATCACGCGCTCCATCCGCCGCGTCGGCCGGGTGTGGATCCGCATCTTTCCCGACGTGCCGGTGTCCTCCAAGCCCGCCGAGGTGCGCATGGGCAGCGGCAAGGGGTCGCCGGAATTCTGGGTCGCCCGCGTGAAACCCGGCCGCATCATGTTTGAGCTCGACGGCGTCACCCCCGAAACCGCGCGCGAAGCCTTCGAGCTGGCCGCCGCCAAATTGCCGATCGGCTGCCGCTTCGTGACGCGGCTTGGCGAGGAGGCGCAGCCGTGAAGGGAATGAAGCCCGCGGACGTCAGGACCCGCACCGCCGACGAATTGACCGAAGAACTCGAAACCCTCGGCAAGGAAATCTTCAACCTGCGCTTCCAGCGGGCCAGCGGGCAGCTGGAGAATACCGCGCGGGTGCGCCAGGTGCGGCGCGGCATCGCCCGCATCAAGACCATTCTCGGCGAGCGGAGCCGCCAACATGCCTAAGCGCATCCTCCAGGGAACCGTCGTCAGCGATGCCTGCGACAAGACCGTCATCGTGCGGGTCGAACGCCGCGTCATGCACCCGGTCTACAAGAAATACGTGTCGCGCTCGAAAAAATACGCCGCGCACGACGAGACCAACCGCTACCACGCCGGCGACGCGGTGCGCATCGAGGAGAGCCGCCCGCTGTCCAAGCGCAAGCATTGGGTGGTGATCGGCGGCCCGGCCGAACCGACCGTCCGGGGTGCCCCGGGTGGCGGCGCTGAAGCGGGAGACGTCGCATGATCCAGATGCAGACCAACCTCGACGTCGCCGACAATTCCGGCGCGCGCCGGGTGCAGTGCATCAAGGTGCTGGGCGGCTCCAAGCGCAAGACCGCGACGATCGGCGACGTCATCATCGTCTCGGTCAAGGAGGCGATCCCGCGCGGCCGGGTCAAGAAGGGCGACGTGCACCGCGCGGTCATCGTGCGCACCGCCAAGGAGATCCACCGGGTCGACGGCAGCGCGATCCGCTTCGACCGCAACGCCGCGGTGCTGATCAGCCGGCAGGGCGAGCCGATCGGCACGCGCATCTTCGGGCCGGTGACCCGCGAACTCCGAGCGCGGCGCTTTATGAAGATCGTCTCGCTGGCGCCTGAGGTGCTGTGATGGCGACGGCGAAGCTGAAGATCAAGAAGGGCGACAACGTCGTCGTCATCAGCGGCCGCGACAAGGGCCGCACCGGCGAGGTGCTGCGCGTCTTTCCGGCGGAACGGCGGCTGATCGTCCAGGGCGTCCACGTCGCCCACCGGCACACCAAGCCGAGCATGGGCAACCCCGGCGGCATCGTCGACAAGGAATTGACGATCCACGTCTCCAACGTCGCCCATATCGACCCGCAATCGGGCAAGCCGACCCGGGTCGGCTACAAGATCCTCGATGGCGGCCGCAAGGTCCGCGTCGCGCGGCGCTCGGGGGAAGTCCTCGACAAATGAGAGAGCAGCCATGACCGCCCGCCTCCAGGAGCGCTATCAGGCGACCGTCAAGCCGGCCCTGATGCAGGAATTCGGCTACCAGAACGCGATGCAGGTGCCGCGGCTCGACAAGATCGTCGTCAACATGGGCGTCGGCGAAGCGGTGCAGGACGCCAAGAAGATCGACGCCGCGGTCGGCGATCTGACCGCGATCACCGGCCAGCATCCGATCGTCATCAAGGCCAAGCGCTCGATCGCGACCTACAAATTGCGCCAGAACATGCCGATCGGCGTCAAGGTCACGCTGCGGCGCGAGCGCATGTACGAGTTTCTCGACCGGCTGATCACCGTGGCGCTGCCGCGGGTGCGCGATTTCCGCGGCGTCTCGCAGCGCAGCTTCGACGGGCGCGGCAACTACGCGCTCGGGTTGAAGGAGCAGCTGGTGTTTCCCGAGGTCGATTACGACAAGATCGATACCGTGCGCGGCATGGATATCGTCATCTGCACGACCGCCAAAACCGATGCCGAGGCCAGGGCTCTGCTCAAAGGCTTCGACATGCCCTTCTCGACTTGACCGCCTGCGGAGGTTTTTGGTCCCCCATGGCAAAGAAAAGCTCGATCGAAAAGAACAACCGACGCGCCAAGTTGGCGAAGCAGATGACGCCGCGCCGGGTGCGCCTCAAGGCGATCGCCCGCGACCGCGACGCGCCGCCGGAAGAGCGCTTCCAGGCGCAATTGAAGCTGTCGGAACTGCCGCGCAACAGTTCGGAGACCCGCATCCGCCATCGCTGCTCCCTGACCGGGCGGCCGCGCGGCTACTACCGCAAGTTCAAGATGTCGCGCATCGCGGTGCGCGAACTCGCGTCGGGCGGGCAGATCCCCGGCATGACCAAATCGAGCTGGTGAGAGGAGGCCCGCCATGATGACCGACCCTCTCGGCGACATGCTGACCCGCATCCGCAACGGGCAGCAGGCGCGCCAGGCTGTGGTCCAGGCGCCGGCCTCCAATTTGCGCGCCAATGTGCTCGAAGTCCTGAAGCGCGAGGGCTATATTCGCGGCTTCTCGCGCGAGCAGAAGCGCCCGGGCGTCAACGAGCTCAAGATCGAATTGAAATATGTCGACGGCGAGCCGGTGATCCGCGAGATCGCGCGGGTGTCAAAGCCGGGGCGCCGGGTGTATTCCAAGCTCGCCGATCTGCCGCGGGTCTATAACGGGCTCGGCATATCGATCCTGTCGACCCCGCGCGGGGTCATGTCGGACGGTGAGGCGCGCGTCGCCAGGGTCGGCGGCGAAGTTCTGTGCCGGGTATTCTGAGGGCTGAGCGATGTCGCGGATTGGCAAGAACCCGGTGACGATCCCCGAGGGCGTGACGCTCGACCTGGCCGGCCAGGTGCTGACCGCCAAGGGCCGCCTCGGCACGCTCTCGCTCGCGGTCAGCAGCGAGGTCACCGCGACGATCGCCGACGGCGCGGTGACGATCGCCCCCAACAGCGAAACCAAGCAGGCGCGCGCGATGTGGGGCACCACGCGGGCGCTGGTCAACAACATGGTGACCGGGGTCGCGACCGGCTTTACCCGCAACCTCGAGATCAACGGCGTCGGCTATCGCGCCGCGGTGCAGGGCGAGACGCTCAACCTGCAGCTCGGCTACAGCCACGACATCCCCTACCCGATCCCCAAAGACGTGCGGATCGTCTGCGAGCGGCCGACCGTGATCGCGGTCAGCGGCGCCGACCGCCAGCGGGTCGGCCAGATCGCCGCCGAAATCCGCGCGTTCCGCCCGCCCGAGCCCTACAAGGGCAAGGGGATCAAGTACAGCGACGAAACGGTCCGCCGCAAGGAAGGCAAGAAGAAGTAGCACCATGTCGAACAAGCCAGACGCCCTCTTCCGTCGCCGCCGCCAGCGCACCCGCTTCAAGCTGCGCCAGGCCGCCAAGGGCCGGGTCAGGCTGTCGGTGTTCCGCTCGTCGCGGCACATCTACGCCCAGATCATCGACGATGCGGCCGGGCGGACGCTGGCCGCGGCCTCCAGCCTCGATGCCGGCCTCAAGGCCGCGCTGAAAACCGGCGCCGACGCCGCCGCCGCCAGCGCGGTCGGCAAGCTGGTCGCCGAGCGCGCCAAGGCAGCCGGCGTCGAGCGGGTGATCTTCGACCGCGGCGCCTATCTCTATCACGGCCGGGTCAAGGCCCTGGCCGACGCCGCCCGCGAGGGCGGCCTCGAATTCTGAAAGGGACGAGATGGCACGCACCCAGGGTGAACGGCGCCGGCGCGACGGCGATGGCCCGCCGCGCGACCGCGAGGAAAGCGAATTCACCGAAAAGCTCGTCAACATCAACCGCGTCGCCAAGGTGGTGAAGGGCGGCCGGCGCTTCGGCTTTGCCGCCCTCGTCATCGTCGGCGACAAGAAGGGCCGGGTGGGCTACGGCGCCGGCAAGGCGCGCGAGGTGCCCGAGGCGATCCGCAAGGCGACCGAGCAGGCGCGCCGCAGCATGATCCGGGTGCCGCTGCGCGAGGGCCGCACGCTGCATCACGACATCGCCGACAGCTACGGCGCCGGCAAGGTCATCGTGCGCGCCGCCAAAGCCGGCACCGGGATCATCGCCGGCGGCCCGATGCGGGCGATCTTCGAGGCGCTGGGGGTGCAGGACATCGTCGCCAAATCGACCGGCAGCTCCAACCCGCACAACATGATCAAGGCGACGTTCGCCGCGTTGAGCCATGTGACGAGCCCGCGGGCGGTCGCGGCGCGGCGCGGCAAGAAAGTTTCCGACATCCTGCCGCGGCGCGAAGCCGAGGCGCGGGAGAGCGCGTGATGGCGGCGGAAAAAACCGTCACAATCGTGCAGACCGGCAGCCCGATCGGCCGCCGCGCCGACCAGGAGGCGACGCTGAAGGGCCTCGGGCTCAACAAGCGGCACCGCCGGCGCACCCTCGAAGACACACCCGCGGTGCGTGGCATGATCAACAAGGTGCGGCATCTCGTGCGGGTGGTCGAGGAGGCGTAGGGATCGCGCGTCATTGCGAGGAGCCGAAGGCGACGCGGCAATCTCGATCGGACGAGGCTCCATTAAACCGAGATTGCTTCGCTGCTCTCGCGATGACGCATTAGGGTTGGCAGGACACAGGCGATGAAGCTCAACGAGATCAGAGACAATCCGGGCGCGCATTACCGCGCGAAGCGCGTCGGGCGCGGCATCGGCTCGGGCAAGGGCAAAACCTCCGGGCGCGGCGGCAAGGGGCAGACCGCGCGCTCGGGCGTCGCGCTCAACGGCTTCGAGGGCGGCCAGACCCCGCTGCACCGCCGCCTGCCGAAACGCGGCTTCAACAACAAGATCTTCCAGAAGGACTGGACGATCGTAAACCTCGGCCGGCTGCAGCAGGCGCTCGACGCCGGCAAGCTCAGCGCCGAGGGCGAGGTCGATGCCAAAGGGCTCGTCGCCGCCGGCGTCTTGCGCCGCGCCGGCGACGGCGTGCGCCTGTTGGCCAAGGGCGAATTGAAAGCGGCGCTGACGATCAAGGTTGCCGGCGCCTCGAAAGCCGCGATCGAGGCTGTCGAAAAAGCCGGCGGAAAGGTCGTCCTGCCGGCCGCTACGAAGCCGGCGGAAACCTCCGCATCGCCGAGCTGAGCGATCGGATTCCTTTTTTCACACCGTTGCTCTTCCCATTTGTCACACCGGCGAAAGCCGGTGCCGATGGCAAAAATAGGCCCCGGCCTTCGCCGGGATGACGGTATTGTAGTTGCGGCGAGCGTTCGTTCGGTAGACTGGCGCCGCCGGCATATAATAGCTGCACCTGAGGTCGAGGGACGGGGCATATGGCGTCAGCCGCCGAACAGCTCGCTGCCAGCATAAATCTCGGGGCCTTCGCCAAGGCGACCGAGCTGAAGAACCGCATCTGGTTCACGCTCCTCGCGCTGGTCGTCTACCGGCTCGGCACCTACATCCCGATCCCCGGCATCGACCCGGCGATCCTGCACGACATCTTCTCGCGCAACGCCGGCGGCATCCTCGGCATGTTCGACATGTTCTCGGGCGGCGCCTTGGGACGCATGACGATCTTCGCCCTCAACATCATGCCGTACATCTCGGCTTCCATCATCATCCAGCTGTTGACGGCGGTCTCGCCGACCCTGGAAAACCTCAAAAAGGAAGGCGAGAGCGGCCGCAAGAAGCTCAACCAATACACCCGCTACAGCACGGTGCTCCTGGCGGCCGTCCAGGGTTACGGGATCGCGGTGGCGCTCGAGGGCATGCGCTCGGGCGCGGCATCGGCGGTGATCGACCCCGGCCTCTTCTTCCGCATCGTCGCGATGATCACGATGGCCGGCGGTACGGTATTTTTGATGTGGCTCGGCGAGCAGATCACCGCGCGCGGCATCGGCAACGGCATTTCCCTCATCATCATGGCCGGCATCGTCGCCAATCTGCCGCACGCGCTGGCCTCCACCCTGGAGCTCGGCCGCACCGGCGCCTTGTCGACGATCTTCATCATCTTCTTCCTGGCGATGTCGGTCGGCGTCGTCGCGGTCATCGTCTTCATGGAGCGGGCGCAGCGCCGGATCCTGGTGCAGTACCCCAAACGCCAGCAGGGCAACCGCATGTCCGGCGGCGAAGCCTCGCACCTGCCCCTGAAGCTCAACACCTCGGGCGTCATCCCGCCGATCTTCGCCTCCTCGCTCCTGCTGCTGCCGGCGACGGTCGCCAACCTCGAAGCGGTCAGCCAGAGCCCGGGCTGGCTCGGCACGATCACCGCCTACCTGGCCCACGGCACGCCGCTTTACATGGGCCTCTACGTCAGCCTGATCGTGTTCTTCTCGTTTTTCTATACGGCGATCGTGTTTAATCCGGCCGAGACCGCCGACAATTTGCGCAAGTACGGCGGCTTCATCCCCGGCATCCGCCCCGGCAAGAACACCGCCGATTATCTCGACTATGTGCTGACCCGGATCACCGTGCTCGGCGCGATCTACCTGTCGGCGGTGTGCATTTTGCCCGAGATCCTGATCTCGCAATATTCGGTGCCGTTTTATTTCGGCGGAACCAGCCTCCTCATCGTCGTCAGCGTGACGATGGACACCGTGGCGCAGATCCACTCGCACCTGATCGCCCATCAATACGAGGGGCTGATCAAGAAGGCGCGGCTGCGCGGCCGCCGCTAGTGGGCCCTGCGCGATGAACCTGATCCTGCTCGGGCCGCCCGGCGCCGGCAAAGGCACCCAAGCGAAGCGCCTGGCGGAGCGCGACGGCCTCGTCCACCTCGCGACCGGCGACATGCTGCGCGCGGCGGTCGCCTCGGGGAGCGAGCTCGGCCACAAGGTCAAGGCGATCATGGACGGTGGCCACCTCGTCCCCGACGCGATCCTCATTGAGATGATCGGCGCCCGCATCGCCGAGCCCGACGCCGCCGGCGGCTTCATCCTCGACGGCTTCCCGCGCACCGTGCCGCAGGCCGAGGCGCTCGACGCGATGCTGAAGGCGCGCGGCCAGGCGGTCGACAGCGTGATCCTGATCGAGGTCGACGAGGCGGCGCTGATCGAGCGGCTCAGCGGCCGCTTCACCTGCCCCGAATGCGGCGCCAGCTACCACGAGCACTTCCACCCGCCGCAGATCGAGGGCGAATGCGACGTTTGCGGGCCGACCGATTTCGTGCGCCGCGCCGACGACCGGCCCGAGGCGCTGCGCACGCGGTTTGCCGCCTATCGTAATCAGACCGCACCGATACTACCTTATTACCGTGACCGGGGCATTTTGCGCACGGTCGACGGCATGGCGGAGATCGACGAGGTCACCCGGCAGATCGAGGCGGCGCTGCGGAGCGCCGCGCGTTGACGCGCCGGCGGCGATCCGTATAATCCCCGGCTTGCCCAGAGGCAGAGGCCCAGAGGCAGAGGCTTTCCCCTCCCGACATTCGAGGAGATGCGCACGTGGCGCGAATTGCTGGCGTCAACATACCGAACCAGAAGCGGGTGCCGATCGCGCTAACCTACATCCACGGCATCGGCCGCACCAAGGCGCTGGAGATCTGCCAGCGCGTCGGCATCCCGCTCGAGCGCCGCGCGCACGAGATGACCGACGACGAGGTGCTGCGGGTGCGCGAACTGGTCGACCGCGAATTCACCGTCGAGGGCGATCTGCGCCGGCAGGTTGCGATGAACATCAAGCGGCTGATGGATCTGGGCTGCTATCGCGGGTTGCGCCATCGTCGCGGGTTGCCGGTGCGCGGCCAGCGCACCCACACCAATGCCCGCACCCGCAAGGGTCCGGCGCGCCCGATCGCTGGCCGGAAGAAATAGCGCGCTTTTGGAAGCGCAACGGCGGAAGAGCTGAGCGGAAGAAGTAAATGGCAAAAAGCACGGCGGCACCGCGTCTACGGCGACGCGAGCGCAAAAACATCACCGCGGGCACCGCGCATGTCAGCGCGAGCTTCAACAACACGATGATCACGATCACCGACGCCCAGGGCAACACGATCGCGTGGTCGTCCTCGGGCAGCCAGGGCTTCAAGGGCTCGCGCAAATCGACCCCCTACGCCGCCCAGGTCGCCGCCGAGGACGCCGGCAAGAAGGCCATGGAACACGGCATGCGGACCCTCGACATCGAGGTCAAGGGGCCGGGTTCGGGGCGCGAATCGGCGCTGCGCGCGCTGCAGGCGGTCGGCTTTGCGATCAGTTCGATCCGCGACGTGACGCCGATCCCGCACAACGGCTGCCGCCCGCCGAAGCGCCGCCGCGTCTGAGCGCCGCCGGCCCGGCTTGGCCCGGGTGCCCGTGAGAACAGCTTCGCCGGCCGCAACGCCGGCGCTATTTGCGGACCGGGTCCGCGCTTTATCGATTGAGGTTATCCGTGCTGCAAAAAAATTGGCAGACCCTGATTAAGCCGAAGCAACTGGCGGTCGAGCCGGGCGACGACGCAAACCGCGTCGCGACCGTCGTCGCGGAACCGTTGGAGCGCGGCTTTGGCCTGACGCTCGGCAATGCGCTGCGGCGGGTGCTCCTCTCCTCGCTGCAGGGCGCGGCGGTCACCTCGATGCAGATCGAGGGCGTGCTGCACGAGTTTTCCTCGCTCCCGGGCGTTCTGGAAGACATCACCGACATCGTGCTCAACGTCAAAAGCATCTGCCTGCGCATGCACGGCGAGGGGCCGAAGCGGATGCGGCTGCGCGCGGCGGGCCCGGGCGAAGTGCGCGCCCGCCAGATCGAGACCGGCCACGACATCGAGATCCTCAACCCCGACCTCGTGATCTGCACCCTCGACAACAACGCTCACGTCACGATGGAGTTGACCGTCGAGAACGGCAAAGGCTACGTCGCGGCGACGCAAAACCGCCCGGAGGACGCGCCCATTGGCCTCATTCCGGTCGATGCGCTCTTCAGCCCGGTGCGCAAGATCTCCTACCGGGTCGAGAACACCCGCGTCGGCCAGGTGACCGATTACGACTCGCTCTCGATGCGGGTCGAGACCAATGGCGCGGTGACCCCGGAGGACGCGGTCGCGCTGGCCGCCCGCATCCTGCAGGACCAATTGCAGCTCTTCATCAATTTCGAGGAGCCGCGCCACGCGGTCGAAAAGGAGATCTCGGGCGAGCCGCTGATCAACAAGAACCTCCTGCGCAAGGTCGACGAACTCGAACTGTCGGTGCGCTCGGCCAATTGCCTGAAGAACGACAACATCGTCTATATCGGCGACCTCGTGCAGAAGACCGAGGCCGAGATGCTGCGGACGCCCAATTTCGGCCGCAAATCCTTGAACGAGATCAAGGAGGTGCTGGCCAATATGGGGCTCCATTTGGGCATGGAGATCGCCAGCTGGCCGCCCGAGAACATCGAGGAGCTGGCCAAGCGGATCGACGAGCCGTATTAGCTCCACACCCCCCTCCCGGCCGGCTTGACCCGGCCAGGAGGTCTATTACCAGGCGAAAGACGGAACCATGCGCCACAGGATGCACCATCGCGGCTTCAGCCGCCGCTCGGCCCACCGCAAGGCGATGTTCGAGAACCTCGCCGCCGCGCTCCTGAAGCACGAGCAGATCCGCACGACGCTGCCGAAGGCGAAGGATTTGCGGCCGATCGTCGAGCGCCTGATCACGCTCGGCAAGAAGGGCGGGCTGCATGCCCGCCGCCAGGCGATCGCCCGCCTGCAGGACGCCAAGCTCGCCGACAAGCTGCTGACGACGCTCGCCCAGCGCTACGCCAGCCGCTCGGGCGGCTATACCCGCATCATCAAGGCCGGCTTCCGCTACGGCGACGACGCGGCGATGGCCGTCATCGAACTGGTCGAGCGCGACGAAGCCGCCAAAGGCCAGGATTCCGGCCCGCGTCCAGAGGACGACGAAGCGGAAGCCGCCTAGCCGCCCCAATTTTCGCCCATCCCCGGCGGGATCGATCACCCCAACTCCGTCATCCCGGCGCAGGCCGGGACCCATGCATCAACCATCGCGGCGGCTGAGCGATAGGTCCCGGCCTGCGCCGGGATGACGGTTTTAGATGCATGATCCGATGGGATCGAAACATCCCCCCGTCACCCCCGCGCAAGCGGGGGTCCAGAGCAAGCGGCACGTCGGTTGCCCCTGGATTCCCGCTTGCGCGGGAATGACGCTTGAATTTGGTCGGGTAACGCTCTCGGCGCCCCTTCAGCCGGCGTCCGCTTTGAGGACGCCGCGGCGGATCTGGTCCTCCTCGATCGATTCGAAGAGGGCGCGGAAATTGCCTTCGCCGAAGCCCTCGTTGCCCTTGCGCTGGATGATCTCGAAGAAGATCGGCCCGATCACCGTCTCGGTGAAGATCTGCAATAGCAGCCCCTCGCCCGCGGCGGGCGCGCCGTCGATCAGGATCTGGCCCTGCGCGAGCCGCGCGAGGTCCTCGCCATGCCCGGGAAGGCGCGCCTCGACCGCCTCGTAATAGGTCTGCGGCACCGCCATGAAGCGGACGCCCCGCCAGCGCAGGCTTTCCACCGTGCGGTAGATGTCGGCGGCGGCGAGCGCGATGTGCTGGATGCCCTCGCCGTGGTAGGCCGCGAGGTATTCGGCGATCTGCGACTTGTCGTCGGCGCTCTCGTTGATCGGGATGCGGATCTTGCCGTCGGGGCTGGTCATCGCCTTCGAGCGCAGCCCGGTCAGCTTGCCCTCGATGTCGAAATAGCGCACCTCGCGGAAGTTGAAGAGGCGCTCGTAAAATTCCGCCCACAGCGCCATGCGGCCCCGGTGGACGTTGTGCGTCAGGTGGTCGATGCCGGTCAGCCCCGCTCCGGGCACTACGCGGTCGGCGATCAGCGGCACGAAATCGACGTCGTAGATCGAATGCTCGCGGTAGCGGTCGACGAGGTAAATGAGGCTGCCGCCGATCCCCTCGATCGCCGGGATGTTGAGTTCCATCGGCCCCACTTTGCCGTGCACCGGCCTGGCGCCGAGCTTGACCGCGCGCTCGTAAGCCTGCGCGGCGTCGCGCACGCGAAACGCGATGGCGCAGACCGACGGCCCGTGCAGCCGGGCAAAGGCCTGCGCAAAGCTCTCCGGCTCGGCGTTGAGGATGAAATTGACCTCGCCCTGGCGGTAGAGCGTGACGTTTTTCGAGCGGTGCCGCGCCGCCGCGACAAACCCCATGCGCTCGAACAGCGCGCCCAATTGCGCCGGGTCGGGCGCGGCGTATTCGATAAACTCGAACCCGTCCGTCCCCATCGGGTTGTCCCACAGATCGGCCATGACCAGCCTCCGCTTCGCCCGCTTTCGATGTGGTGGGAGCGTTGCGGCCTGCCAAGCCCACCCCGGCCGCACCCGGGCGCCGGCGCACCTTGGCGGGCGCCCAAAGAGCCACTAAGAGCATCATCCGATCAGGTTGAATCGCCCCATACCCGTCTTGGCCGGGCTTGTCCCGGCCATCCACGTGGATCCCCGGGACAAGCCCGGGGATGACGAAATGAGGGTGATCGAACTTCAATGGATTCTGCTCTAGCCTTCCCCCCGTGCAGCGCTATTCGATCCTTTCGCTCGCGCGCCACGCGCTCGGCGGGCATCGCTTCTGGCGGCCGGCCTGGCGCAAGGCGGCGCCGCGGCCGCGCTACGAGATCATTGTCATCGGCGGCGGCGGGCACGGGCTGGCCACCGCCTACTACCTCGCCAAAAACCACGGCATCAGCGATGTCGCGGTCCTCGAGAAAGGCCCGATCGGCCTCGGCAATACCGGGCGCAACACGACGATCATCCGCTCCAACTATCTGTGGGACGCCAGCGCCCGCATCTACGAGCATTCGCTGGGGCTGTGGGAGGGCCTCTCGGCCGAGCTCAACTTCAACCTGATGCTGAGCCAACGCGGCGTCCTCAACCTGGTGCACAACGAAGCCGACGTTCGCGAGGGGCAGCGCCGGGTCGGCGCCAACCGCCTCAACGGCATCGACGCCGAATGGCTCGACCGCGACGCGGTCAAAGCCTTCTGCCCGATCCTCGATATTTCTCCCAATGCACGCTACCCGGTGTTGGGCGCCACCCTGCAGCGGCGCGGCGGCGTCGCCCGCCACGACGCGGTCGCCTGGGGCTTCGCCCGCGCCGCCGATTCGCGCGGCGTCGACATCATCGAGGATTGCGAGGTGAGCGCGATCCGCAGCGCCGGCGGCCGGGTCGTCGGGGTCGAGACAACCCGCGGCGACATCGCCGCCGACAAGGTCGCGATCTGCGCCGCCGGGCATAATTCCGTCGTCGCGGCGATGGCCGGGGTGCGCCTGCCCTTACAAAGCCATCCCTTACAGGCGCTGGTCTCGGAGCCGGTCCAGCCGGTGCTCGACTGCGTCGTGATGTCGGGCACCGTGCACGTCTATGTCAGCCAGAGCGACAAGGGCGAACTGGTGCTCGGCGCCGGGATCGATGCCTACAATTCCTACGCGCAGCGCGGCTCGTTTCACCTGATCGAGGGGCAGATGGCGGCGCTCCTCGAACTCTTCCCGATTTTCTCGCGCCTCCGCATGCTGCGCAGCTGGGCCGGCATCGTCGACGTCGCGCCCGATGCCTCGCCGATCATCGGCAAGCTGCCGGTCGCCGGGCTCTATCTCAACGGCGGCTGGGGCACCGGCGGGTTCAAGGCGACCCCCGGCGCCGGCTGGGTCTTTGCCCACACGATCGCCCATAACGCGCCGCACCCGCTCGCGGCGCCGTTCGCGCTGGAGCGCTTCACCACCGGCGCCCTCGTCGACGAGCACGCCGCCGCCGCGGTGTCGCACTGAAATGCGCCAGGCCCTGCCCAACCCGTCCGCTCACCCCACACCGCATTCCCGGCGAAAGCCGGGACCCATTTTTCAGCCCTTCCGGACGCTGCCTGGTGGGTCCCGGCTTTCGCCGGGAATGCGGCTGGGTAAATTGCGCCCCTCCGCGGGGCGGCGGCGATGCTGCTGATCCCCTGCCCGTGGTGCGGGCCGCGCGACGAAGTGGAGTTTCGCTACGGCGGGGAAGCACATATCGCGCGGCCGGCCGAGCCCGACGCGCTCGACGATGCTGAATGGGCCGAATACCTCTACATGCGCGCCAACCCGAAGGGCATTCTCGCCGAGCGCTGGGTGCACGCTCAGGGCTGCCGGCGCTGGTTCAACCTCATCCGCGACACCGCCTCGCACCGGATCATCGCCGCCTACCGGATCGGCGATTTGCCGCCGGGCCGCCGCGCGCCGCCGTGACCCAGCCCTTTCGCCTCGCGTCCGGCGGCGCCATCGACCGCGGCCGGGTCTTCCGCTTTCACTTCGACGAGCGGCGCCTCGAAGGCCACCCCGGCGACACGCTCGCTTCGGCGCTCCTCGCCAACGGCGTGCGCCTCGTCGCGCGCAGCTTCAAGTACCACCGCCCGCGCGGCATCTTCTCGGCCGGCGCCGAGGAGCCATCGGCGCTGGTCCGGCTGGAGGATGGCGGCGACGCCGAGCCCAACCGCCGGCCGACCGAGATCGCGCTCTACGACGGCTTGCGCGCGGCGAGCCAGCACGCCTGGCCGAGCCTCCAATTCGATGCCGCGGCGCTGGCCGGCGGCGTTGCCCCGCTGCTGCCGGCCGCGTTCTACTACAAGACCTTCATCCGGCCGCGCGGCCTATGGATGGCGGCGTGGGAGCCATTGCTGCGCCGCATGGCCGGGCTGGGCCGCGCGCCGGCGCTGCCCGACCCGGCGCGCTACGACAAGCGGCACGCCCATTGCGACGTCCTGGTGGTCGGCGGCGGCCCGGCCGGGCTCGCCGCCGCGCTCGCCGCCGGCCGCACCGGCGCGCGGGTGATCCTCGCCGACAGCGACACCCTCTTCGGCGGCGCGCTGTTGCGGCGAGCCTACCGGATCGGCGACCAGGGCGGCGCGGCCTGGGCGGGGTCGGCGGTCGCCGAGCTCGCGGCGCTGCCCGAGACGCTTCTGTTGCCGAATACCACCGTGCTCGGCCGCTACGACGACAATTACCTGGTCGCCGCCGAGCGGGTCGGCGAGCTCTTGGGCCGCTTGAGCCCCGGCGCCCCCGCAGGCCTGCCGCGCCAGCGCCTCTGGCACATCCGCGCGCGCCGCGTCGTCCTCGCCAGCGGCGCCCTCGAGCGCCCGCCGGTCTTTGCCGGCAACGACCGGCCCGGGATCATGCTGGCCGGCGCGGCCGAGACCTATCTCCACCGCTACGCCGTCGCACCCGGCAGCCGCGCCGTGCTGTTCGCCAACAATGACGCCGCCTACAAGGTGGCGCAAGCGCTGGAAGCCGCCGGCGTCGCGGTCGCGGCAATCGTCGACCCGCGCCCAGAGGCGGGCGCGGCGGCGCGGCGCCAAGCCGGCGGCATCCCCGTTCATTTCGGCAGCGTCGTCGCCGGGACGACGGGGCGCGCCGGATTGCGCCGGGTCAGGCTGCGGCGGCTCGATGCCGGCGGTGGCGGCGGCAGAGCGATCGAGTGCGACCTCCTCGCGGTGTCGGGCGGCTGGACCCCGACCCTGCAGCTTTACGCGCAGGCGCGCGGCCGGCTGCGCTTCGACCCGCGCCTCGTCGCCTTCGTCCCCGCCACCGAGGATGCCGAATCCGGCGCGATCGAGTGCGCCGGTGCGGCGCGCGGCAGCTTCGCGCTCGCCTCTTGCCTCGGCGAGGGCGCCGCCGCCGGGGCGCGCGCCGCCGCGCTGTGCGGCTTTGCCGCCGGCGCGCCGCTCGCCTTCCCGGCAACCGCCGAGGACGATGATGCCGAGGCGCCGACCGGCCCGCTCGCGCCCGCGCTCTCGCGCCGCGCCGCGCGCCGCGCCTTTGTCGACCTCCACAACGACGTGACCGCCGCCGACATCGCGCTCGCCGCGCGCGAGGGCTACGGCGCGGTCGAGCATTTGAAGCGCTACACGACGCTCGGCATGGGCACCGACCAGGGCAAGACCGGCAACCTCGCCGGCCTCGCGCTGCTCGCCGCCGCGGCCGGCCGCGAGATCGCCGCCGGCGGCACGACGAATTTCCGGCCGCCCTATGTGCCGGTCGCCTACGGCCTCCTCGCCGGGCGCGAGCGCGGCCCGCTCGCCGACCCGGTGCGGCTGACCCCGATGCACCCCTGGCACGAGCGCGCCGGCGCGCTCTTCGAGGATGTCGGGCAATGGAAGCGGCCGCGCTATTACCCGCGCCCGGGCGAGGCGATGGCGGAAGCGGTCACTCGCGAATGCCTCGCCGCGCGCGACGCGGTCGTGCTCTACGACGCATCGAGCCTCGGCAAGATCGAGGTCCGTGGGCGCGACGCCGGGCGCTTTCTCGACCGCATCTACATCAACCGCTGGCAGAACCTCGCGGTCGGGCGCTGCCGCTACGGCGTCATGTGCCGCGACGACGGCATGGTGTTCGACGACGGGGTCGGCGCCCGCCTCGCCGCCGAGCGCTTCCTCCTGACGACGACGACCGGCAATGCCGGCGCGGTCATGGACTGGCTGGAGGAATGGGCACAGACCGAATGGCCGCAGCTTGAAATCTTCTGCACCGCGGTTACCGAGGAATGGGCCAACGCGACGCTGATCGGCCCCCGCGCCCGCGAGGTGCTGGCGGCGCTGGCGCCGCAGCTCGCGCTCGCGCCCTCCGCCTTCCCGTTCATGAGCGTGCGCGAAGCGGAGGTCGCCGGCATCGCGGCGCGCATCTGCCGCGTCAGCTTCTCGGGCGAACTGAGCTACGAGATCAACGTGCCGGCCGATTACGGCTTGCCGCTGTGGGAGCTTCTCTGCGAGGCCGGCGCAGCCTACGGCATCGCCGCTTGCGGCACCGAGGCGATGCACGCGATGCGCGCGGAAAAGGGCTACTTCATCGTCGGCCAAGAAACCGACGGCTCGGTGACGCCCCTCGATCTCGGGCTCGGCGCGATGCTGGCGCACGACAAGGATTTCCTCGGCCGGCGCTCGCTGCGGCGCAGCGACACCGCGCGCCCCGGCCGCAAGCAGCTGGTCGGCCTCTTGCCCGACAACCCGAGCGAAATCCTCCCCGAGGGCGCCCCGCTCGTCGCGCAGTTGGGCGGCACCCCGCCGGTGCCGATGATCGGCCACGTGACCTCGAGCTATCACGGCGCGCGGCTCGGCCGCAGCTTTGCCCTCGCGCTGGTCGAAGGCGGGCGCTCCCGCCACGGCGAGCCGGTATGGGCGCCGCTCCCCGACCGCATCGTCGCGGCGCGTCTCTGCCCGCCCCTCTTCTACGACATCGACAACCGCCGCCGCGATGGCTGAGGAGCGCCGCTCGCCCTTCGCCGGGCTGCTGCCGTTTGCCTTGGCGAACGGCGCGCTGAGCCTCGCCGAGGCGCCCGCGCTTGAGCAGATCGGGGTGCGGGTCAAGCCGCCGGCGCCGGCCTATCTGGGCGGCGTGCCGCTGCCGCTCGAAGCCAACCGGGTCGCGACGATGCGCCAATTGCGCACGCTCTGGCTCGGCCCCGACGAATGGCTGGTGACGGCGCCGCGCGGCACCACGCCCGACCTCATGGGACGCCTCGCGCGGGCACTGGCCGGAAGGCACGCCGCGGTCACCGATTTGTCGGCGAGCCGCGCGGTGATCGAGATCAGCGGGCCCAGCGCCCGTGCGCTCTTGGAAAAGGGCTGCGGCCTCGACCTGCATCCGCGCGCCTTCGCCCCGGGAAGCTGCGCCCAGACGCTATTCCTGCGGCTGCCGGTCATCATCGACCAGGTCGCGGCGGCGCCCTCCTACCGGCTCTTCGCCCCGCGCTCGGCGGCGCGCTGGCTCGCGCTGGCGCTGATCGACGCCGCCGCGGAATTCCTCGTCGCGACCTGAGCGCGGTTCAGACCGCCCCCTTCGCGCGCAGCCCGGCGATCTCGCGCTCGTCGTAGCCGAGTTCGCGCAATATTTCGTCGGTGTGCTGGCCCTGGTCGGGGGTCGGGCGCAGCCGGGCGGGCTGCGGGGAAGCACTCATGTGGATCGGCTGCCCGACGATGTCGAACGTGCCCAATGTCGGGTGATCGACCGGCCGGCGGATCCCGAGATGCTTGACCTGCGGGTCGGCGAAGGTCTGGTCGATCGTGTTGATCGGGCCGCACGGCACCCCGGCCTTGTTGAGCTGCGTGACCCAGAACTCGCTGGGCTTCGAGCGCACCAGATCGTTGAGATGCGCGATCAACGCCGCGCGGTTCTTGGCGCGCAGCGGCACGGTCGCGAAATCGGGGTTGCTCGACAATTCCCTGTCGCCGGCGACTTCGCAAAACCGCTTCCACAGATTGTCGCCCGAGGCGGCGATGTTGATGTAGCCGTCAGCCGTCTGGAACATGCCGGTGCCGGGCGAGGTCGGGTGAAAATTGCCCTCCTGCTTCGCGACTTCGCCCTTCATCGTGTAGCGCGAGGCCTGGAAGTCGAGCATGAAGATCTGCGCTTCCAGGAGCGAGGTATGCACCCACTGCCCCTCGCCGGTGCGCTCGCGCGCCAAGAGCGCCAGCGTGATGCCGTTGGCCAAGAGGAGCCCGGCCGAGGTGTCGTTGATCGCGATGCCGACGCGGACCGGCCCCTGCCCCGGTATCCCGGTGATCGACATCAGGCCCCCCATGCCCTGGGCGATCTGGTCGACCCCGGGGCGCCCCTCGTAGGGGCCGTCCTGGCCGAACCCCGAGATCGAGCCGTAGACGATGCGCGGGTTGATCTTCTTCACCGCCTCGTAATCGACGCCCAGCCGGTGCTTGACAGTCGACTTGAAATTCTCGACCACGACATCGGCCTTCGCCGCCAGCTGAAAGAAGATCTTTTTTCCCTCCGGCGTCTTCAGATCCAGCGACAGCGAGCGCTTGTTGCGGTGCAAATTCTGGAAATCGGGGCCGTCGCGGCGGCTGCCGGTGGCGTCGGTATGCTCGCCCGGCATCTCGATCTTGATGACGTCGGCGCCCCAATCTGCGAGCTGGCGCACCGCGGTCGGGCCGGCCCGGTGGGCGGTCAGATCGATGACGGTAAAGCCGTTGAGCGGCAACGAAGGCGTCGGCATTTGCGGTGTCTTTCGGTTGCGTTGGGCGGCGGACACCTTACCGGCCCAGGGCCTCGGGCGCCATCGTCGCGCTCCGGGTCCTTCCCGATTTGCCCGGTCGCTGATACGCGTGCTTTAAGAACGAGCGTTGACAGCGCGCTCCGTGGGGGGACCGAACATCTGCCATGACCGAACCGTTGGAGGCCGCGGCCGTCCTGCTGGTCCTGCTGGGCAGCAGCGTACTTGGGCTGATCGTTCAACCGTATCTATCGGATCGGCATCGGAGCCGCGAGACGATGGATCTCGTCCGGCTTGTTGTCGCGATGCTCGTGACGTTTACCGCCCTGGTGCTCGGAATGCTGACCACGTCGGGCAAATCCTCGTTCGACAAGATTGACAGCGGCATGAAAAGCTTTGCCGCCGCGCTCATTCAACTCGACCAGTCGCTTCGTCAATATGGCAGCGAAACCGAGCCGGCGCGCGGGCAGCTGCGCAGCTACACCGCCGCGGTGATCGCGAGTACATGGGTCGACGAGGCGAAACCTGCCGGCAACTACTACCCGCAGGATTTGCCGCAGGGTATGTCCGAGAGTGTGGTCCTGGGCAACAAACTGGCCCGGGTCGGGCTGATGATCCGCCAGCTGGAGCCCCAGGATGCGATGCACCGCCAGCTCGCGGCCGACTGCATTCAACAATTCGACCAGCTGGTTCAGGGACGCTGGCAGCTGATCGAGGACGGCGGCGACGGCGTGATTTCGGCGCCGTTCGCGGCCGTTGTGCTGTTCTGGCTGGCGATCGTGTTTGCCAGCTTTGGCCTCAACGCACCGCGCAACCTGCTCGCCGGCGTTACGATAGCGCTGGCAGCAATCTCTATTGCCTCGGTGATCTATTTGATCCTGGACCTGGATTCGCCGTTCAGCGGGGTTATCGCGGTGCAGAGCCAGGCGATGCGCGGCGCTCTCGCCCATCTGAGCCGGTAGCTGCCATCGCGAAAGCCCCTCCTCGCGCAGCTGTCGCCGGTGCGCCGGGTCTGTCACAATAGCGCCGATCCGTGCTCAATCGCGAAAGGCACCGCCATGCATCATTTCGGCGTCCTCATTCCGTCGACCAACACCACGGCGGAACTCGAATACAGCCGCCATCTGCCGCCGGAATGGCAGGCGCATTACGCCCGCATGGCGACCAGCAGCGCCAACAAGACGCCGTTCGCGCCGCCGAAGGACGAGGATGTCGATTACCAGGCCAAGCTGCTCGGCACCGCGCGGGTCGAGATCGTCTTTCTGCTGCAGACTTCGGCGAGCCTCTTTGCCGACGGCTACTGCGTCGACGTGTGCCGCCGCATCAGCGCCGCCGCCGGGGTTCCTTCGTTCACCTCGGCGATGGCGATCGGGGAAGCGGTGGGGGCGCTCGGCGTCCGGCGCATCGCGCTGGTCTCGCCCTATTCCGAGCCGGTCAACGCCAGCGCCAAGCGCTATTACGAGAGCCGCTACGGCCTCTCGGTGGTCGCGCTCGAAGGCTTCGCGGCGACCGATTCCTATGCGATCGGCCAGCTCGGCCCGGAAAACGCACGCGACGCCTTCGCGCGCATAAACCGGCCCGAGATCGAAGCCTTCGTGGTGCCCGGCGGCAATTTCCCGACGATGGCCTCGATCGAGGGCTGGGAAGCCGAGTTCGGGAAACCGGTCGTCACCACCAACCAGGCCGCGCTGTGGGCGGTGCGCCAGCGCCTCGGCAGCCGCGACCGCTTTTCCGGCGTCGGCCGGCTGCTTGGATAGGCGCCGCCTAGGAAGCGGAGCCGCCGCGGGTAAAAACCCGGTCGGCGGTGCGGCCGATCATACCCGTCATCGCCGCGTCGAAGCCGCCGGCGACGACGCCGCCGATGACCGGCACGAACCTGCCGAGCCGCGCCGCGCCCGACCCGGCGACGCACACCGCCGGCACATTCGCGGCGTGCCGCGCCTTCTTGAACAGCACCGGCGACACCCAGCCGGCGCCGTCGCGCGCGAGGCGCGTGCCAAAGCGCACCCCGGCATCCTTCACCGTGTCGGCTGCCTTGGAGCCGGTCAGGCAGGCGAGCGCCAGGGCGCGCACCTCGGCGCTCCCGGTATCGTGGCCGCGCAGCTGGGCGATCGCCGCGATCAGCCGCGCCTGGATGAAGAGCGCGCTGGCGATATTGGCCGAGAGCGCCGCCGGCAGCACGACAAACCCGCCGCAGCCGGTCAAAAACCCGGCGGCGCCGGCGACCCCGCTCTGCCACTTGATCAGCGCCGCGACAGCTTCGTCGGTGGTGGCATGCCGGGCGCCATAGCGCGCCGCCAGCGCCGCGGCGCCGTCGAGCCCGGGCAGGCCCTCGACCGCCTTGCCCCAGGCCCAGTCGAACCCCTGGCGCAAACTCGCGGCGAGCGCCGGCCGGGCGCGCTCGGCCCCTTGCCGCGCCCAGTTCCGCGCGCTACCCGCTGCCGTGGCGATCGATTGCATCGCGCTGATGTGGGCATTGCGCCGCGCCCCGGCAATCGCCTCTCTGGCATCGCGCGCGACCTCGGGTAGGATGCGGCAAATCATGGAGGACGCGCCGATGCTCTTTACCTGCCGACCGGAGGGGGCGCCGATCCCCGGCCGTTTCCCGGGGCCGATGCACGCCCGCGGCAAATGGTTCACGATCGACATCCATTGCCACGTCACGACCCCCAAGGCCGAGGAGATGGTCGCGGGCTCCGGCCTCGAAAACTGGCAGCCGCGCCACCATTTCGCCAATGAGTTGACGCGCCAGGTCAACCGCGAGCAATCCGCCCGCACCCGCGTGCAGGGCACCACGGTCGAGGTGCGGCTCGCCGACATGGATCTGATGGGGATCGACATCCAGGCGATCACCCCCTCGCCGGCTCAGACCTATTACAGCGCGCCGCCCGAGCTCGGGATCGCCACCGCGCGGGTCATCAACGACAACCTCGCCGACATCTGCGCGCGTCATCCGGACCGCTTCGTCGGGCTCGGCACGGTGCCGTTCCAGGCGCCCGAACTCGCACTCGCCGAACTCAACCGGCTGCACAAGTCGCTCGGGCTGCGCGGCATCGAGATCGCCACCAACGTCGCCGGCGCCGACCTCTCGGAAGAGCGTTTCCGCCCGATTTTCGCGCGCTGCGAGGAACTGGGGCTGACGATCTTCATGCATCCCACGGGCTTTCCCGAGGCCAGCCGCTTCCGCGACCATTACCTCACCAACGTCATCGGCAACCCGCTCGATTCAACGGTCGCGGTGCATCACCTGATCTTCGGCGGCGTCCTCCACCAGCACCCCAACCTGAAGCTCGTATTGGCGCATGGCGGCGGCTATCTGCCGGCCTATTCCGGCCGCATCGACCACGGCGCCGCGGCCCGCCCCGACACCTGCGAGCACCTGCGCCACATGCCGACGACCTACCTCAAGCGGCTCTATTTCGACGCGCTCGTCTTCACCCACCACCAGCTCGAATATCTGGTCGAGCAATACGGCGCCGACCACGTGCTGGTGGCGACCGACTACCCCGCCGACATGGGCGAAGTCGACCCGATCGGCTTCATCGAGGGCGCCCCGGGGCTCGACGATGCCGAACGCGCCGCCATCCTCGGCCGCAACGCCGCCCGCCTCCTCAACATCGAGGTGCCGCCGGCAAAGGGGTAGGACCTCGGCATTCACTGTGATGGGAGAGAGACGATGAAAGCGATTTTCCGTGGCGTGCTCGCGGCAACCCTGTTGGCGCTCGCCGCCGCGCCTGGACTTGCCGCCGAAAAAACCAGCCATCACATCGTCTTCCAGGTGAGCCAGAACGACGCGGCGCGGATGAACCTGGCGCTGACCAATATGACGAACGCGATCAAGTACTACACCGATAAGGGCGAAAGCGTCGAAGCCGAGATCGTCGCTTATGGGCCGGGGCTCAACATGCTGCGCGAGGATACCTCGCCCGTGAAAGACCGCATCAAGAGCCTCAAGGCGTCCGGCATCGGCGGCGAAATCCATTTTTCCGCCTGCCACAACACGCAAATGGCGATGCAGAAGGCCGAGGGTCATCCGATCCCGATCATTCCCGAGGCCACGGTCGTGCCGGCCGGCGTCGTGCGCCTGACGCAACTCCAGGAAGAGGGCTGGAGCTACATTCGTCCCTAAGCCAGCGCGTGGCATGTAGGATGGGTTGAGCGCAGCGAAGCCCATCGAAATCGAGGCCGAGGCGGCAATTGATTGCTGCACGCGGCAGCTTCGCGCCGGAAGGAGGCTCGGATGCAACGGATCGCTGTCGCGCTGGTCGCCATTGCAGCGCTGGCCGGCGCGGACACCTCGACCTCCCCCGCATCCGGGCAGGCCGATGGCGAGGCTGCCCCGATCTACGGGGTCAAAATCCCCGCCGGATATCGCGACTGGAAATTGATCGCGGTGAACCAGCTGCTGATACCAGGCATGGCCGACCAGCTGCGCGCTCAACTCGGCAACGACATCGCGCTCAAGGCTATCGAAGAAGGGAAGATCCCGTTCCCGGACGGCGCCATCATCGTCGCGATCCATTGGACTCGCGTCCCGTCGGCGAGCAACAACAGCGCCCTTGCTGGGCCGTTCCCGGGCGCTCAATCTTTCGTTGTCGGGTCCCGCGCGAATATTCAATTGATGGTCAAGGACTCGAAGAAATACGCCGCCTCGGGCGGCTGGGGGTTCGGCGATTTTACCGACGGCAAACCCGCCAGCGCGGCGATGCACGAAACCTGCTTCCCCTGCCACGCGCCCGCGAAAGACCGCGACTACGTTTTCGCCCACTACGCACCCTGATACCGCGAGGCGAAATCGCGTGTGCGAATTCGTCGGTCGGCGGGACTGTCCGCAATTGATGGGCTTCGCTGCGCTCAGCCCATCCTACGGTGGTCAATCGGCCGCCGCCGCGTCGACCAGGAGGGTGCGGAACCAGGTTTGGGCGGGGTCGGCGGCGGCGCGGCGGTGCCAGGCCATCGTGACGGTGGTCGCGAAGTCGATCGGCAAGGGCAGGATCGCGATCTCGGCGGTCCCCGCGATCTGGCGGGCGGTGCGCTCGGGCACGGTCGCGACGAGGTCGGACCCCGCAAGCGCCGCCGGCACCGCGAGATAGGTCGCGACCAATAGCGCGATGCGCCGCTTCAGGCCGAAATCGACGAGGATGCCGTCGAGCGCGCCGGCGGTCGCGCCGCGCGGCGACACCAGCACGTGGGTCTGCGCCGCGTAGGCTTCGAGCGTCAGCGGCGCATTCGCCGCCGGGTGGCCCTGGCGCATCACGACGACAAACGGGTCGCGCAGCAGCACGCTCGCTTCGAGATGCGCCGGCAGGTGCGGCAGGTGCGCGACCGCGACGTCGATTTCGCCGCGGTCGAGCTGCTCGAGCGCCTGGTGGCCGGTCGCCGGCAGGAGGCGCAGGGTCGCGCCGGCGGCCTCCTCGGCGAAGCGGCGGGCGAGTCGGCCAACCAGCGCGATCTCGGCGTATTCCGCCATGCCGGCGGTGAAAATCGCGCTGCTGGTCGCCGGATCGAAGCCGCCGCCCAAACGCAAGGCCGCCTCGATATGCTCGATCGCGGTCGTCACCAAGGGGGCGATCTCGCGCGCCCGGGCGGTCGGCTCCATGCTGGTCGCGGTGCGCACGAACAATTCGTCGCTGAAGACGGCGCGCAGCCGCGCCAGCGCGTGGCTCATCGCCGGCTGCGACAGGCCGATGCGGGTGGCGGCCCGCGTCACCGCGCGCTCGCGCACCAGCGCGTCGAACGCCTTCAACAGGTTGAGGTCAACCGCGCGGATATCGACCAAGCTCTACCGCCTCTCACACATCGACCGGGCGAATGGGCTTTATATAATCAATCGATTGGATAGATGGTGCCGCCGCTGCTATATCACCAGCCGGACAACAACACGGAGTGACCGGCCGATGCCGCACGATCAAGCGCCGCGCCTCAGCCATGTCGGGCTTTACGTCACCGACGTGCCGAAGATGATCGATTTCTATACCAAGGTTCTGGGCTTCGTCGTCAGCGACGGGGCGGAGGACGGCCGCATCACCTTCCTCAGCCGCAACCCCTCGGACCACCACCAGGTCGTGCTGGTGCGCGGCCGCGAGACCCAGCTCGAAACCCCGATGGTGCAGCAGGTGTCGTTCAACGTCGGGACCCTGCCCAACGTCCAGAAGGCCTACCGCAAGATCAGCGCCGCCGGCTGCGAGGGCATCCGCCCGGTCAGCCACGGCAACGCCTGGTCGGTCTATTTCCGCGACCCCGAGGGCAACCAGATCGAGATGTTCTGCGACACGCCGTGGTATGTGCCGCAGCCCTGCGGCTTCAAGATCGACCTCGACGCCAGCGCCGACGAGGTCTACCGCTTCACCGAGGATTATTGCCGCCAGCAACCCGGCTTCAAGCCGATGGAAGAGTGGCGCGCCGAGATCTCGAAGAAGATCGCGGCGCAACTCGACGCGTGAGCAACCATCCGCCCTTCGAGACGCGCAGCCGGCCTTCGCCGGCCGCGCTCCTCAGGATGACGGAAATTGGCAGATGACATAAACACCTCACGTCATCCTGAGGAGGCCGCCTTGGCGGCCGTCTCGAAGGACGCCGGAGGTTTCAACAGGAGGGAAACATGACTGAGAATGCCGGCTACCACGCCCACGTCTACTACAACGCCGAGACCAAGCCGAAGGCGCAGCGCCTGCGCGATGCGCTGCTCGGCAAGTTCAAGCTCGAAGGCGGCGCGTTGAGCGACGAGCCGCGCGGCCCGCACCCGGTCTCGCAGTTCAACGTCATTTTCGAGACGCCGGAGTTCGAGAGCGTCGTGCCGTGGCTGATGCTGAACCGCGACGGGCTCGACATCCTGGTCCACCCGCTGACCGACAGCTCCTACAACGACCACACCGCCTACGCGATGTGGCTCGGCAACCCGGTCGATCTGAACACCGGCATGCTGCGCCACGCCCCGGTCGGCGACCACCTGATGCCGACCGCGCAGCGCAAGTCGGCCTGACGCATATCAAGCCGTCATCACCGGGCTTGACCCGGTGATCCACGGGCCGCTTCCCGTGGATGGCCGGGACACGCCCGGCCATGACGGTTAGTGTGGACACAGTAGTTTGTAGGATGGGCTGAGCGCAGCGAAGCCCATCACTGCGGCCGGCATCAGCGATGGGCTTCGCTGCGCTCAGCCCATCCTACGTATCGGGAGCTGCGAATGGGCGAGATCCTCGGGGTGGGGTGCACGCATCGGCCGTTGATGCTGCGGCCCAACGAAGACTGGACCTTCATGTTCCGCGCCGCGCTGGACGACCCGGACATGCCGGCCGAGATGAAGGACCCGGCGCGCTGGCCGGCCGGCGTGCGCGAGGAGCTCGGCAACGATTGGGGCGCCGGCGCGGCGGCGCGCGGGCGCGAAATCTACCGCGCGCATTTCGCCGAGGCGCGCCGCGTGCTCGACCAATTCAACCCCGACCTCGTCGTGATGTGGGGCGACGACCAGTACGAGAATTTCAAGGAAGACCTGATCCCGCCCTTCGCGGTCCTCGCCTACGAGGACCAGGAGCGCCAGCCCTGGGCGCACCGCCGCAGCCCATGGAACCCGTGGAACGAGCCGGCCGACACGAGTGTCACGATCCGTGGCCACAAGGAGGCCGGGAAATACCTCGCTTCCGGGCTGATCGAAGCCGGCATCGATGTCGGCTACGCCTATAAGCCGCTGCACCACCCGATCGGCCACGCCTTCGAGAACACGCTGCAATTGCTCGACGACGAGCGCCGCGGCTTCGACTACCCGCTGGTGCAGTTCGCGGTCAATTGCTACGGGCGGCGGGTCAACGCGGCGCGCGGGTTGCGCCTGCCCTTGGCGATGAAGGGCCAAATCATGGATCTCGATCCACCCGGCCCCAACCCGCATCGCTGCATGCAGGTCGGCGCCGCCGCGGCGCGGGTCATGGCGAAGAGCCCGTGGCGCGTCGCGTTCGTCGCGTCCTCAAGCTGGTCGCACTCGTTCCTGACCGAGAAGAACTGGCAATTGTGGCCCGACGTCGCGGCCGACCGCCAGCTCTACGACGCGCTGGAGGCGGGCGACTACGCGACCTGGCACCGCTATACGACCGGCCAGATCGAGGAGAGCGGGCAGCACGAGGTGCTGAACTGGTTCTGCCTCCTGGGCGCGATGGAAGAACTCGGCCGCAAGCCCGACAAGGCGACCTTTATCGAGAGCTGGGCCTTCGTTTCCCCGGTCGTCTTCGCGTATTACACCGCGTGAGCGGCCGCTACAGCAGAAACAGCGCCATCCCGACCAGGGTGACGACGACCACCAGCAGCGAAATCTTGATGAACCAGGTAAACCCGATCCAGGTCCGCCGGTGCCGTTCGAATTCCGGATCGACCGCTGCCATCGTCGCCTCGCGCATTGGGGAGCCCGGCGCCGAGGTATAGCTCAACGGGCGGCCGAGGCAAGCGCCTCCGAAGGGTTGAGCGCGACGATTTGGCTCGGCACGGCGCCGGCGACCGCGACACTGTTGCCGGCGATCCGCAGCCGGCCCTCGGCGAAGAGCCGCACCGCCAGCGGGTAGAGCCGATGCTCGGCGGCGAGGATGCGGGCCGACAGAAGCGCCTCGTCGTCCTCCGGCTGCACCGGCACGACGGCCTGCGCGACGATCGGCCCGGTATCGACTTCGACGCGCACGAAATGCACCGTGCAGCCGGAAAACTTGACGCCGGCGGCGAGCGCCTGGCGCTGCGGGTGCAGCCCCGGAAAGGCGGGCAGCAGCGAGGGGTGGATGTTGACGAGCCGGTCGCGCCACGCCGCGACAAAGCCGCCGTCGAGAATGCGCATGAAACCGGCCAGCGCGACCAGCTCCGCCCCCGCCTGGCGCAATGCCAGATCGGCCGCGGCGGCAAATTCGGCGCGGCTCGGATGCGGGATCGACCGGTGGGCGATTCCGGCGCGGGCGGCCCGCGCCAGCCCCGCCGCCTCCGCCCGGTCGCTGATAACGAGCGCGATCTCGGCCGGATAGGACGGGTCGGCGGCGGCGTCGATCAGCGCCTGCAGGTTGGAGCCGCGGCCCGAGATCACAACGCCGACCCTCAGCCGCGCCATGGCGCCTCCACCCTATCGGGGCATCGGGCGAGGCTGCTGTCGATGGCGTCCCCGCCAAATCTGCGCTATCACCGCATCCATGCGGTCGGGAAAATCGACCATAGGGGATCGGGGGCGCTTTGCAATGAGCTTGCCGCGGCTGCGGGCGAGAACCGGCCGAGGCGGCAGGTGGCGGGCTGCCGGCGTGGCGCTCGCGGCCGGGCTCGCGCTCCTCGCCGCCGCCGGGCCGGTGAGGGCGCAGGACACCGACCCCTACGCCGCGACGGTCACGGTCGACGCCACCGCCGACAGCGTCATCAAGGCCCGCGAAACGGCGCGCATCGACGGCCAGCGCCGCGCCCTCGACGCGGTCGTCCAGCGCCTGTCCGGCGGCACCGCGCCGGCCAAGCTGCCGAAGCTCGACGACCAGGCGATCACCAACCTCGTCGCCAGCTTCGCGGTCGCCAACGAGCGCATGTCGGCGGTGCGCTATGTCGCCGACTACACCTTTCATTTCAACGCGGCCGGGATCAAGCAGCTGGTCGGCAGCGCCGGGATCGCGGCCGCCGCGGCCGAGCCCGGGAAGCCCATGGTCGTGCTACCGGTCTACCAGTCGGGCGACACCTCGGTCCTGTGGGACGACCCCAACCCGTGGCGCGACGCCTGGGAAACCCAATCGGGCGCCGCCGGGTCGGCCGGGGCGGCTCGCGTCATGGTGCCGCTCGGCGACGCCGGCGACCTCGCCGCGATCGACGCCGAGAAGGCGCGCTCCGGCGACCCAGGCGGGCTCGCCGCGATCGCCCAGCGCAACGGCGGCGGCGACGTGCTGGTCGCGCTGGCGGCCGAGCGCCAGGCAACGGACGGGCCGACGGCGCTCGATGTCACGGTGCGCGACTACCGCGCCGGCCAGCTCGTCGGCACGCACCTCGTGACGCTGAGCGCCAATCCCGGCGAGAGCGAGGGCGATTTCCTGCGCCGCGCGGTCGCCGCCAACCTCGCCGGCATCGCCGGAGGCTGGAAAAAGGACACGGCGGGGGTCGACCAACAGGGAACCCTGACCGCGGTTTTGCCGATTACCGGGCTCGATGATTGGGTGCGCGCGCGCCAGCTGCTTGCCGCGGTGCCGACGATCCGCAAGATTGCGCTGATGTCGCTGTCGCGCCAGGAGGCAACGATCGAGATCGGCTATCTCGGCAGCATCGACCAGCTGAAGGCGAGCCTCGCCGGGGTCAAATTCGATCTGACGCCGGGCGGGCCGGGCTGGCGGATTGCCCGCTCCGCGTCCGACCGCACGCCCTGAGCTGGCCCCTTCGAGCGCGCAGCCGCAATGGTCCCCGAGATCACGCCCCGCCCCGAACGCACGACCGAGGCCCTGCGGCGGAGCATCGGATTGAGCCGGGACCTCAACCTGCCCAACCTCATTACCCTGGCGCGCCTCGTCTCGGTGCCGGTCGCGGTGTGGCTCATATTCGGGGAGAAATACGGCGCCGCCTTCTGGCTCTTTGTCGCGGCCGGGCTGTCGGACGCGCTCGACGGCTACATCGCCAAGCGCTTCGATCGCCGCACCCGCCTCGGCGCCCTGCTCGACCCGGCCGCCGACAAGGCGCTCGTCGCCGGCGTCTATCTGAGCCTCGGCCTGCTCGGGCAATTGCCCGCCTGGCTGGTGGTCCTCGTGGTGCTCCGCGATATTTTGATCGTCCTCGGGTTCGCGCTGCAAAGCGCCGCCGCCCCGAAACCGGTCGACCCGCTCTATATCAGCAAGGTCAATACGTCGATCCAGATCACGCTGGTCGGGTTCGTGCTGGCCCGGCTCGGTCTCGGCATCGAAGCCGGCCCGGCGACATGGCTGCTGATCGCCGCGGCCGCGACGACGACGGTGCTGTCGGGGCTATCCTACCTGGCGCGCTGGGCCGGCCTGTGGTCGCGTTCGGAACAGGCATTGTGAGCGCGCGGGCCTACCGGCTGCTGTTCTGGCTCGGCTTTCTCCTCATCGTCATCCTCGCGCTCGGCCTGGTTCAGGGCATCCTGATGCCGTTCGCGACCGGCTTCGCGATCGCCTATGTGCTGGCGCCGGCGGTCGCCCGCCTCGAAGGCTGGGGGCTGCCGCGCAGCCTGGCGAGCCTCGCGGTGCTGGTCCTCTTTCTGCTCGGCCTCGCACTGATCCTGGTGATCCTGGTGCCGCTGATCCAGGGCCAAATCGTGCAGCTGATCAACCGGGTGCCGCGCCTCGTCGCGCTCCTGCAAGCGCAACTCGGCAATCTGATCCAGCTGCTGCAGCAGCAGCTGCCGGCCGAGGATGTCGGCAAGCTGCGCGACCTGCTCGGCGCCAAGCTGGCCGAGGCGCTGACCTGGATCGCCGGGCTGGTGCAGGGGATGATCACCAGCAGCCTGGCGATCCTCAACATCGTCTCCCTGGTGGTGGTGACGCCGATCGTGACGTTTTTCCTGCTGCGCGACTGGCGCAAGATGGTGGCGCAGATCGACGCCTACCTGCCGCGGCAATCGCTCGAGACGGTGCGCGGCCAGGCGCGGCTGGTCAGCGACACGCTGGTCGGCTTCGTCCATGGGCAGGCGCTGATTTGCCTCATTTTGGCGATCTATTACGGCGTCGCGCTGAGCCTCATCGGCCTGCAGTCGGGGCTGGCGCTCGGCCTCTTGATCGGCGTCTTGGCGATCATCCCGATGCTCGGCGCGGCGACTGGCTTTGTGTTGTCGGTCAGCCTCGCCGCCTCGGAATATGGCACCTGGACCGCGGTCCTCGAAGTCGTCGCGATCTTCGCGGTGGGCCAGCTTGCCGAGGCCAATTTCCTGACCCCGAAGCTGCTCGGCGAGCGGGTGCACCTTCACCCGGTGTGGGTGATCTTCGCGCTCTTTGCCGGCGGCACGCTCTACGGCTTCGTCGGCGTGCTGGTCGCGGTGCCGGCGGCCGCGGTGATCGGCGTTTTGGCGCGGTTCGCGCTGGCGCGCTACCGCCGCAGCGCCCTCTACGATTCGCGCCAAGGCGAGGGGGAGAGCGCGGCGGAAAGCGAGAGCGAGCGGATCGCCAACCTGAGCCGCATCCGATGACCCAGTTCGCGATCGACCTGCCGCATCGCCCGGCTTTCGGCCGCGCCGATTTTCTGGTCTCCGCGTGCAACGAAGCGGCGCTGCGCTGGATCGAGCGCTGGCCCGACTGGCCTTCCGGCGCGCTGGTGCTGCACGGGCCGCCGCGCTCGGGCAAGAGCCATCTCGCGGCGCTGTGGCGCGAGCGCTGCGGCGGCCTGCTGCTATCCGGCGAGCGGCTGGGGGAAATCGCCCCGGACCGGCTGGCGCGCGCCCCCGGCGTCGCGGTCGACGACGCCGAACGCGCGCCCGAGCGCGCTTTGCTGCACCTCTACAATTGCTGCCTCGAAGCCAAAACGAGCCTGTTGATCGTCGCCGCCTCCCCGCCGGCTTCCTGGCCGATCGCGCTCGCCGATCTTGCCTCGCGCCTGCGCGCGGCGCCCGCGGCGGCGATCGCGGCGCCCGACGACGCGCTGCTCGCCGCCATCCTGGTCAAGCATTTCGCCGACCGCCAAGTGCGCGTCGCGCCGGAGGTCATCGCCTTTGTGCTGCGCCGCATGGAGCGCTCCTTCGCCGCCGCCGCGGCGCTGGCCGAACGCCTCGACCGCCTGGCGCTCAGCCTCGGCCGCCCGATCACCATCGCGCTCGCCCGCCAAATCCTCGCCGAACCCGGGGATCAGCCCCCCTCGCCCAGCGATTTCGGGGTGACGTAAGCGCTGAGCGCATGCTTGGCGCGCGCAAGCGCCTCCCAGCGCCCCTCGATCGCCAGGCTGGCGCGCGCCATCGTCGGGAACTTGCCGCCGGCGAGCGCGCGAAACCGCGGCGAATGGGGCGCGGCAAGCCGGATCGCCAGCTCGCGCAGCCCCGGATTGTGGCCGACCAGCAATACCGCGACCGCCCCCTCGTCGATCGCCTGCAGCCGGCGCAGCAGCGCCGCATCGCCCGCCAGATAGAGCGCGTCCTCGACGAGGATGCGCGGCGCCGGCGCAAAGCCGGCGAGCGCCAGTTCGGCGGTCTGCCGGGTGCGCAACGCCGGCGAGCACAGCACCAAATCGATGGCTCCGAGCGCCGCCGGCAGGCTCGCGCCGACGCGCCGCGCCTCATCGCGGCCGCGCGCGTCGAGCGGCCGCTCGCGGTCCTCGACACCGGCCTCGCGGCTCGCCTTGGCGTGGCGCAGCAGATGCAGCCGATGCATCGTCCCGGCCCCCGACGCCCTCAGAACATCTCCGGCGTGATGACGTTTTGCGGCCGGTTGGTCAGCAACGCCGCCCGCATCGTCTCGGCCGATTTTTTCCGCGTGTCGTCCCACGAATGCGGCGTCAGCCAGGCCGAGTGCGGCGTGATGACGAGGCGGCCCTCGAGCCATTCCTCGCGGGCCCGGTAGGCGCGCAGCAATTCCGGAATCGGCTCGGTCGGCGGCTCCTGCGGCAAAACGTCGAGCCCGGCGCCGGCGATATGGCCCGAGCGCAAGAGGTCGGCCAGCGCGTCGAGGTCGATAATCGGGCCGCGCGCATCGTTGACCACGACCGCCCCCGGCCGCAGCAGCGCCAGCTGCTCGCGCCCGAGCATGCCGTTGGTTTCCGGGGTCAGCGGTGCGTGGATCGACAGCGTGTCGGTCTGCCGCAGCAAGTCTTCGAGGCTCGCGGCGCGCTCGATGCCGAGCGCCAATTCGACGCCGTTCGGCAGATAGGGGTCGTAAAACGCGACGTGGAACTGCAGCGCCTTGGCGCGCAACGCCACCGCGGTGCCGATGCGGCCGAGCCCGACGATGCCGAAATTCTGCGTGCCGAGGCGCTGGATCAGCGGATGCTGGAACGAGCGGAACGGCGCCGGCGGGTCGTGCCGCTGGTATTCGTGGTGCAGCAGGATGCCGCGCCGCAGCGTCAGCGCCAGCGCGATCGCATGGTCGGCAACCTCGGTGGTGCCGTAATCCGGCACGTTGCACACCAGGATGTTGCGCTCAGCGGCGGCCGGGCGGTCGAGCTTGTCGTAGCCGACCCCCATGCGGACGATCGCGCGGAGCTTGGGGAAGCGGCGCAGATCGGCGCCGGTGACCGCGAACCCCATGATCATCAGCCCGTCCGCCTCGGCGCAATCGGCGTCGGAGATTTCGGCGAGCGCCGCGGCGTCGCGCTTCACGATACGCAAATCGGCGCCGAAGACGCCGCGTTCCAGTTCGTCGGGCTGCTGGCGAGCCTCGGGGTAGAGCACGGTAACGGGCATCGGTTTCCTCGTCGCGAAAGCGTGGCCGAGCGGGGTTTTACCATCGCGGCCGGGAAGGGCCAGCATCCTTCGCGGCGCGGCGGCCGGCAAGCGGCGCCGAGATTTTCCCCGGCGCGCTGCGCCATGTCATTTTCGCCATTGAAAACTTGATAAAGTCGCACGATATGAACAACGCCGTCGCCTCGCGCAAGCTGGAAGCTGATCGCGGACCGTTCGCGGTTGGAGCACTGTCCGATGAGATTGTATCGCCCCCCAATTCGTCTTGGCCGGGCTTGACCCGGCCATCCACGTGGATCCCCGGGACAAGCCCGGGGATGACGAAATGGGAGTGATCGAACTTCAGTGGATGCCGCTCTAGTGGCTGCTTTTGGCGTTTTGTTGGTATGATAATTTAGCATTTTCAAGGGCTTACATGGGTGCTGGCTGTAGATTCGCTGTAGAAGCAGCCAACGCGTCGAAAAACCCAATTGTTTCAATGCCCGTCCAACCCGGGAATGCCAAATTGCGGGGTGATCGAATCGCAATCGACAGCGCGCTAATCGCGGGCGATTTTCACCGGGCGGTTCGTCGCGGCGGATTGGACGATCGCCTCGAAGGCGGCGACGCCGTGCAACACCTCGTCGGGCGGGATCGGGTAGGCCGGGCCGCCCGCGATCGCCGCCGCGAACGCCTCGAATTCCGCGACCAGCGTATTGAACCCGCGGTGCTCGATGGTTTCCGGCGCCGGCTGGCTGTGGCGGCCGGCCGGCATCCCGTCCGGGGTCGCGGTGAAATGGAAATCGAATTGCGGCGTCACGAGTTCGGCGCAGCCCTTGCTGCCGAAGACCGCCAGCCGGTAGCTGACCGCGGTCGCGAGGCAGCACAGCAGCGTCGCCGACATGCCGCTGCGAAAGCGGAACATGACGCTGGTCGTATCCTCGGCGTCGTAGCTGATCGCGCGGCGAATGCTGGTCGCGTAAACTTCCTCGATCGGGCCAAAGAGATGGATCATCGCGTCGAGATTGTGGACGCCCATCGCGGTCATCCCGCCGGCCGGCGCCTCCGCCGGGTCGGCGCGCCACGAATCCGAGTTCATGAAGAGGCCGGCGGGCCCGTTCTGCTCGCCATAGCAATGCGCGATCGTGCCGAGCCGCCCGTCGTCGATCCGCGCCTTCAATTCCCGCATGTTGGGGTGGAAGCGGCGCGGGTAGGCCACCCCCAGCGTGACGCCGGCGCGCGCCACCGCGTCGAGCGCGCGCGCCGCGCTGCCGCGGTCGAGGGTGAAGGGCTTTTCCATGAAGACGTGCTTGCCGGCGGCCGCGGTGCGCTCGACCTGGGCGCCGTGCTCGCTGTGCGGCGTCGCGAAGACGACCGCGTCGATCGCCGGGTCGGCGAGGATGTCATCCAGGCTCTGCGCCAGCGCGATGCCGTGCTCGGCGCAGAAACCCTCGGCATGGGCGCGGGTGCGGTTGTAGCCGGCGGTGAAGCGAAAGGCCGCGCTCTTGCCCTGCACCGAGCCCACCAGCGTGCGGCCCCACCGCCCGATCCCGACAATCGCCGCCCGCACCATCGCATTCTCCCCCGCCAAAGTATGCCCGGCCGGGGTTTTACACATTGCGCGGCGCCGAGGCCATCGCCCCGGCGGCGCTCAGCGCCCGGTGAAGCGCGGCTTGCGCTTTTCGTTGAACGAACGGATGCCCTCGCGGCGGTCCTCGGTCGGGACCATGCGGTTATAGGCCTCGATCTCGAACATCAGCGCGCTGCCCAAATCCATCTGCAGCCCGTGATGGATCGCATGCTTGGCCTGGCGCACCGAGATGGGGGCGTTGTCGGCGATGCGGCGGGCGGTCTCCAGCGCCTCGTCGAGGAGCTTTTCGGGAGCGCACAGCCGGTTGACCATGCCCCAGTCGAAAGCCTCCCTGGCCGAAAACGGGCGCCCCGTCAGGATGATCTCCTTGGCGCGGCGCTCGCCGACCGCGCGCGGCAGGTTTTGCGTGCCGCCGGCGCCCGGCATGATGCCGAGCGTCACCTCGGTCAGCGCGAAGCGGGCGCCCTCGGCGGCGTAGAGAAAGTCGCAGCACAAGGCGAGTTCGCAGCCCCCCGCGTAGGCGGCGCCGTTGATCGCGCCCACGATCGGCACCGGGCAGAAGATAAAGGCGCGGATCATCCGCTCGAACAACAGATGCTGCGCCGCCCAGGTCTCGTCCGACATGCCCTGGCGTTCCTTCAGATCGCCACCGGCGCAGAACGCCTTGTCGCCGGCCCCGGTGACGACGATCGCGCGATAGGCCAAGGGGTCGGCGTTGACCGCTTCGAAGAAGGCCAGGAGGTCGCGCCCCATCTGGGTGTTCATCGCGTTGGCGACCTGCGGCCGGTTGAGCGTCAACAGCACCAGCCCGTCGCCCTGGTCGGCGACCCGCGCGGTCTCGTAATCGTGGTTCATCAGCTTGGCTCCCGGCCGCTACCTCCAGCGCGGCGCCAGCCTAGCATAGCGATGGACGCACGCGAGCGCCGGGCGTAGGGTCGCCTCATGGCATGGGCGGTTCCGCGCGCGCCCTACGCGTCACATCCCGAAAAGAGCCGCGGCCGGCTCCATCCCGAGCCGGAAAGCGACATGCGCTCGCCGTTTCAGCGCGACCGCGACCGCATCATCCATTCGACCGCGTTCCGCCGCCTGAAGCACAAGACGCAGGTTTTCGTCTACCACGAGGGCGACCATTACCGCACCCGCCTGACGCACAGCCTCGAGGTCGCGCAGATCGCCCGCACCGTGGCCCGCGCGCTGGGCCTCGACGAGGACCTCGCCGAGGCGGTGGGCCTGGCGCACGACCTCGGCCACACCCCCTTCGGGCATGCCGGCGAAGAGGCGCTCAACGCCGCGATGCAGCCCTATGGCGGCTTTTCGCACAACGACCAGACCCTGCGCATCCTGACCCGCCTCGAACACGGCTACGCCGAATTCGACGGGCTGAATTTGTGCTGGGAGACGCTCGAGGGCACCGTCAAGCACAACGGCCCGCTGGTCGGGCCCGGCATCGAGCGGCCGGTGCCGGCGTCGGTCGCCGAATACGACCGCCGGCACAATCTGGAGCTCGGGACCCAGCCCGGTCCCGAGGCGCAGATCGCGGCGCTCGCCGACGACATCGCCTACAACAACCACGACATCGACGACGGGCTGCGCGCCGGCCTCTTCGCGGTCGCCGATTTGGCCGAGGTGCCGCTGGTCGGGCCGATGTTCGCCGAGGTCGCGCGGCGCTACCCCGGGATCGCCGAGGCGCGGCTGATCCATGAGGCGATTCGCCGCGTCATCGACCGCATGGTGCGCGATCTGGTCGACGAAACCCGCCGCCGCCTCGCCGCGAGCGGCGCGCGCAGCGTCGAGGAAGTGCGTCGGCTGCCCGAGCCGGTCGCGGCCTTTTCGCCGGAGATGCGCGAGCACGACCGCGCCTTGAAGCGTTTCCTCTTCGAGCGGATGTACCGCCACTACCGGGTTAACCGCATGAGTTCAAAAGCCCGCCGCGTCGTGCGCGAGCTCTTTCAGCTGTTCATCGCCGAGCCCGAATGCCTGCCCGGCGAGTGGCGCGCGCTGACCGGCGCCGGCGACGCCGAGACCGCGCGGATCGTCGCCGATTACCTCGCCGGCATGACCGACCGATTTGCGCTCGACGAGCATCGCCGCTTGTTCGATACCTACGCAGCGGTATGACAGAATCCTGATGACCAACATCTTCGGCGATGTGCGCCGGGCCGTTCTCGCTGCGCTCGATGATCTGGTGGCGGAAAAATTCTTGCCGGCCGGGCACGATTTCGGCCGCATCACTGTCGAGCCGCCCCGAGACCCGGCGCATGGCGATCTCGCGACCAACGCCGCGATGGTGCTGGCCGGTAGACCGTCGGCACTGCTGAATACGTCGCCGTTTGGTACTTACGCTTTTGGGCAGTCGCCGCCCCCACCTCCGATGGTTCTAGCCGAGCGCCTAGCCGCTGCACTTGGTGGTCGCGAGCTTATTACGGGTGATTATCGCGGCCATATTGCCGATGCCGTCGCGGCGCGACCGGGCTTTGTGAACATCCGGCTGGAGCCGCAGGTATGGCACGCGCAACTGCGCGCAATGCTGCAAGCCGGCACGGCCTATGGCGATTCGACTATCGGCGGCGGCGAAAAGGTCAACATCGAGTTCGTCTCGGCCAACCCGACGGGACCGATGCATGTCGGCCACGGCCGCGGCGCGGTGGTCGGCGATGCGCTGGCGGCGCTCCTCGCCAAGGCCGGCTTCGCGGTGCACCGCGAATATTACATCAACGACGCCGGCGCCCAGGTCGACGCGCTCGCCCGCTCGGTCTATTTCCGCTACCAGCAGGCAATCGACGCCGAGCCCGACAGCCGCCTTCTGCACAGCGCGATGGTGCTGGGGTCGCCGCGGGTCGCACCCGAGGGCTTCTATCCCGGCGAATACCTGAAAGAGACCGGCCGCAAGCTGTTCGAGCGCGACGGCGACAAATGGCTCGACAAGCCCCCGTCGGTCTGGCTCGGCCCGCTGCGGGAATTCGCGATCGCCGAGATGATGGCGCTGATCCGCGCCGACCTGGCGGCGCTCGGCGTCGGCTTCGACGCGTTCGCCTCGGAGCGCGAGCTGGTCGCGAAGGGCGCGGTCGATGCCGCGCTGGCCGCCCTCGACACCCGCGGCCTGATCTACGAGGGCGTGCTCGAGCCGCCCAAGGGCAAATTACCCGACGATTGGGAGCCGCGGCCGCAGACCCTCTTCCGCGCCACGCAATTCGGCGACGAAGTCGACCGGCCGCTGAAGAAATCGGACGGCTCGTGGACTTATTTCGCCGCCGACATCGCCTACCACCACGACAAGTTCCGCCGCGGCTTCGCCAATCTGATCGATGTCTGGGGGGCCGACCACGGCGGCTATGTGAAGCGCATGCAGGCGGCGGTGAAGGCGCTCTCGGACGGCGCGGCGGCCCTCGACGTCAAGCTGACCCAGCTGGTCAACCTGTTCGACAAGGGCGAGCCGGTGAAGATGTCGAAGCGCGCCGGCACGTTCGTCACGCTGCGCGAGGTGGTCGACGAGGTCGGCCGCGACGCCTTCCGCTTCATCATGCTGACCCGCCGCAACGACCAGCCGCTCGATTTCGATTTCGCCCGCGTCACCGAGCAGTCGAAGGACAACCCGGTCTTCTACGTCCAGTACGCGCATGCCCGCGCCGCCTCGGTGATGCGCCACGCCGCCGAGCAATTGCCGGCCGCGAGCCTCAGCGACGCGGCGCTGGCGGCGGCGCCGCTCGACCGTCTCGCCGACCCCGCGGAACTGGCGCTGATCCGCCTCCTGGCGAGCTGGCCGCGCCTCGTCGAGGGCGCCGCCGAGGCGCACGAGCCGCACCGCATCGCGTTTTTCCTGCAGGAGGTGGCGGCGCAGTTCCACCTGCTGTGGACCAAGGGAAGGGACGAGGCGACGCTGCGCTTTCTCGTCGCGGCGGATCCGGAGCTGACCTGCGCGCGGCTCGCGCTGGTGCGCGCGGTGGCGCTGGTCGTCGCCTCGGGGCTGGCGGTCTTCGGGGTCGCGCCGGTGGAGGAGATGTGAGGATGCAGCAGACGCTCAGCGAGTTCGACGAGCGCGACGACGGCTACGGGCTGATGGGCGAAGAGCGCGCCGAAGAGTACGCCCGGCCCGCCCGGCGGCTGCCGGCGATCCTCTTCGCGGTCGCGGCGATGGCCATTTTCGCCGGCGGCCTGTGGTTCGCCTACGTCCAGGGGACGCGCCATGCGGCCGCGACGAGCGGTGCCCCCGGCGCCAGTGGTGGCGACGGAGTGCCGCTGATCCGCGCCGATGGCGGCCCGACCAAGGTCAAGCCGGACCAGCCGGGCGGCATGAAGATCCCCGACCAGAACGTCTCGGTCTACAACGAGAAGCCGGGCGGCCCGCCGGTCGAGAGCCTGCTGCCGGCGCCGGAGCAGCCGCTGCCGCGCCCGGCCCCCGCCGCCGAGAGCCCGCCGCCGGCCGCTGCCGCGCCCGCGCCGCCGGCAGCCGCGCCCGCCGCCGCGCCGCCGCAGCCTGCGGTCGCCGCGATCGAGGCGCCGCCGGCAGCGGCTCAGCCCGCCGCGAAGCCGGCCGCCCGGGAGGCGCCGCCGGACCATGTCGCCAAAGGGGCCGCCGGGGGACCGATCCGCCTGCGCCTTGCTTCGCTGCGCAGCGCCGAAGCGGCGCGCGACGAATGGGCCCGCCTGAAGCGCGACAATGCCGACCTCCTCGGCAAGCTCACCGCGGTCGCGATACGCACCGACCTCGGCGACAAGGGTATCTACTACCGGGTCGAGGCCGGGGCGTTCAGCGACGCGGGCGCGGCCGAGCGGCTGTGCGGCGAGCTGAAGCGGCGCCAGCTCGGGTGCATCCTTGCCCGATGATGTCCCCGATGACGCTGCGAGCCGGCCGCTCGCCCTCGTGCTCGGGTGCGCCGGCGAGCGGCTGAGCGCCGACGAGCGGCGCTTTTTCGCCGCAAGCGATCCCTGCGGCTTTGTCCTCTTCCGGCGCAATTGCCGCAGCCGCGAGCAGGTGCGCGCGCTGGTCGCCGAGTTGCGCGGCGCGGTCGGGCGGGAGGATGCGCCGGTGTTGATCGACCAGGAGGGCGGCCGCGTCGCGCGGTTGCGGCCCCCCGAGTGGCGCGCCTACCCGGCGGCGGCGCGGCTCGGCGCCTTGCCCGACCCGGTGGCGGCGGAAGCGGCCTGGCTCGCCGCGCGCCTCATTGCCGACGATCTCGCCGACATCGGCATCACCGCC
>Ga0209579_10000292_pt1 | contig 60730 bp, 52 predicted proteins | sample Coa_R1_2_FD_187152 | JGI IMG/M metagenome (GOLD analysis project Ga0209579, IMG submission 187152) | Surface soil microbial communities from Centralia Pennsylvania, which are recovering from an underground coalmine fire - Coalmine... | ecosystem: Environmental > Terrestrial > Soil >...
GATATCCGTCATACTGGATATTGGGGATGTCGTATAAAGCCCCGAGCAGAGCTCCGGAGTAAAGAATTGTGACAACTCCATACGAGCAATAAGCTCCACCGTCCTGGATCACCCGCGCCTGTACTGCGGTAATTCGGCCATCGCTCTTGATGCCGGTTTTCAGGTCGACAATGGTTCGCGGGCGTCCACGGTGCGCCCAGAACACCTCTTCGCGCGTATAAGTGATCTTAACTGGCGCGCGCGCTTTCCGGGCGGTCACGGCTGCAATGATTTCGAGCGGAATGACTTCGCTCTTTCCGCCGAATCCTCCACCGACCAGCGGCTTGATCACCCGAATCTGGGCCATCGGCATATCGAGAACGAGCGACAGTTTATGCTGGAGGTAGTACGGCACTTGCGTCGACGACCACACGGTCAGCCGTCCGGGCTGGCCTGTCTGCGGATCAATTTCGAACGCCGCGAGCGTGCTGTGAGGTTCCATCGCCGCGTGGGTTACTTCGTTGGCAATGAACCGGGCTTCTGCAATGTGGTCAGCTTCGACGAAACCTTTTTCCGGATCACCGAAAGCGTGGTGATAATCCTTTTCGAGATTGTGCGGCTTGTTGTCATGGATGAGATCGGATTCGGCCTTCATCGACTCTTCGGGGTCGAAGTAGGCAGGGAGAAGCTCGTATTCAACGTCGATCAACTGTAAGGCTTTTTCTGCCGTGGCTTCATCAACGGCAGCGACACAGGCGACGTTGTCGCCGACATAGCGAACTTTGCCGATCGCCAGCGCGTGCTCATCATGACCAACCGGAAGAATTCCGTAAGGATTGGGGGCGTCCTGGCCAGTGGCGATGGCGATCACACCATCAAGTTTTTCTGCGCGGCGGGTATCGATGCGCTTGATTCGGGCGTGGGGATAGGGCGAATGCAGAATTTTGCCAACCAGCATGCCAGGCACGCTGAGGTCGTCGGTGTATTTCCCCGCCCCCGTGGTTTTCTCCGCGGCATCGACCATGGCGATGGGCTTGCCGATGATGGAGAAGCCGTTGGCGGTTGGTCGCTCGTGGTTGGTCATATGAATCGTTTATTAAAGCAGGTCCCTCGACTGCGCATTCCGATTCGCAAGCGAATCGGAATGCTGCCCTCGGGATGACAACGTTTTCAAAGTCATTTTGCGACTGCCAGTCCCTTCTGCTCAGCTTCGATCGCGGCTTTGATTGCCTGGTACATCTGGTTGTAGCCGGTGCAACGGCAAAGATTTCCGCTGAGGGCGTTGCGAATCTCGTCTTCCGTCGGGTTGGGATTTTCGGCGAGTAGATGAGTGACGGTCATCATGAATCCGGGAGTGCAATATCCGCATTGCGCGCCGCCCCAGTCGCCATAGGCTTTCTGAATGGCTGCCAAGCTGCCGTGTTCGCTGACTCCTTCAACCGTCGTGATCTCCTGCCCCTCGCAGCTCGCGGCAAGTATCGTGCACGCGAGCATCGGAGTGCCGTCGATGAGCACGGTACAGGCGCCGCAAGAGGAGTCATCGCATCCGCGCTTGGATCCAGTCAGCCCAAGATCCTGACGAAGTGCGTCGAGCAGCAATTTGCTGGGCTCGACTGCCAGCTCGCGGGTGCGGCCATTAACGCCGAGTTCGATAAGCTGCTTTTTCATTAACTATAGCGATCCTTCGACTTCGCTCAGGATGACAACCTAAAGAGAAATGCTACTTCCCTTTCCATGCTGCCGGTCGCTTCTGCATAAAGGCGTTGATGCCCTCTTGCGCATCTTCGGTCTTCATGAGTTCTTCAAGATAAATCTTCTCAGCCCGAGCTAGGCCTTTGTCGAAGTGAATGGAATCCCAAGCGTAAATAGCTTTCTTCGTTACTGCCAAAGCGGCGGGGCTGAGAGCGGTAAGGTGCTGCACTGTTTCTTCAACCGTTCGCTCCAGATCGACTTCGGCAACAACAGTGTTGGCCAATCCGATGGCGGCTGCTTCCTTGCCGGTCAGACTGCGGCCGGTGAGTACCAGGTCGGCAGCTTGTTTTTGTCCGATCAGAGCTGCGAGTGCGGTTACCGCAACCGGTGGGAAACAACCGAGCTTGATTTCCGGGAAACTCCAAGTTGCAAGTTCAGACGTATAGACCAGGTCGCAGACCATGGCAAGTTCCGCGCCTCCGCCAAGGCAATGGCCTTGCACTGAAGCGATTGTCACCTTTGTTGACGCCACCACGGATCGAATGACCCCGTGAAACTTCGCGAGCATTTCCTCGACTCTATCAGGCGTGTGGGCGGCTACATCGACACCCGCCGAAAATGCGTGTTGCGAGCCGGAGAAGATTAGCACGCTGATATCCGAGCGAGCTTCTACTTCTGCCAGTGCCCGCGACAGTTCCTTTATCATCGGAATATCGATGACGTTGATCGGTGGATGATCGAGCCGCAGACGAGCGACTGGAGGTGTGAGCTCCAGAGCGATGCATGATCGTGTTGCGGGTTGGGTTGCCATCATCAACTGCAGATCGCTCGACTACATCTCGTGGTTCGCACGCGAATCACGAGATTCCGCTCGGGGTGACAAAGGGAAAACAGGCTGCCATTTTGAACAACCGCCAAATCATAAGTTGATCGCCGACTTGCGAACCTCGCCGATAGTGGCCAGCGGATCGCGCGCGCCCTCCTTCGGAGCAATCCATTTTTTCTCGGTATCAATGATGTCAAGCAAAAGCTTGTGATCTTCCGCCGAAGGCATGTATTCCTTCAAGTGCTGCTCGTAGGCTTTGTCGTCAAGCGGTTCGCCCGTCTGCGCGTGGAATTTCTGGCCTGCCCATCGACCGATATTGCGATTGAACTTGATATCCGGCGCGTAGAGCTTCGGCTGCCCCGGCTTGAGCACGGAATTGAAGCGCTCGATAAGGCCAGCCACTTCCTGGCGGTAAAGATGGCGATTGTAATCGTTCAAATCATCCAGCTTAGCTTCAGCATCGTTCTTAGGCTCGTCATAGCGTCCCTTAATGCCCCAAACATAGGCCCAGTGCGCGGAGCCGGAGTTGTCGGTACCGAACAGATCGTAGGAACTTGAGATCCACTTATTCAGATATCTTTGGATCAGCCACGCTGGAATAACGCCTGCTTCCACAATCCGGCGCAGGCCATCGTTGCCAGTGCCCATGTGGAAAGCTTCTTCGCGCAGCATGTAAGACATGGAGCGGCCCAGCGGCGCGAAAGCGGAGTACTTCAGCATCTGTAACTGAAATTTACCATCGCGGTCGACAAAATCGGTGTAGGTGAAGAAGTCCATCCAATTATCGACGTCGACGTTGAAAGCTCCCAGCAGACGCTTATTTTCAAAGGCGCGGCGTTCGAGCATTTTCTGCGCCTCGACCTTCCCCGAATAGCCGAAGTGCGCAATGAGCAAGGCGCACATCTGCCAGCCGTGACGCATTTCTTCGATCATCACGCGAGTCAGAGCGCGGCGATCCCAGTCTGTAGGCGCCATTTCAAACAGATGGCGCTGCTGTTCGACGCTGGCGAATTCGGTGTCGCCCTGGTAAACAATCATGTTCATCAGCGCATCGCGCATTTGCTGGGTGGGCATCTGGCGCAGGTTTTCCCACTTCGCGCGTCCCTTGTATGCGCCGAACTGAATTTCATCCGTCTCGATGGCGCCGTAGAGCGTGTCAAATTTGAAGTCGGCGATTTCATCATGATTGACGCCAATTTCTTTACGCCAATCATCGAATAGCCCAACCCAGTCACTGAATGTTCCGATTTTTGCAACTTTTCCTGGCATAACTCCTCGATAAACCACCAAGGGCACGAAGTATCACGAAGGTCGTTTCGGTGACTTAGTGGTGACTGTTTGTGTCATTGCAGATTCATCCACACGGTCTTCACTTCTGTGTAATGTTCAATTGCATTCATTCCTAACTCCCGGCCGAAGCCGCTGCTCTTGTAGCCACCGAACGGGAGCGCCGCGTCCATGAGGCCATAGGTGTTGATCCACACCGTTCCGGCCCGCAACTGCCGCGAAACCAGATGAGCTTTCTTCACGTCATTCGTCCAGACCGCCGCGGCCAGGCCATATTGATTTCGGTTGGCGAGTTCAATGACTTCATCGACGTCATTAAACTCCAGCGTTGCGAGCACAGGACCAAAGATTTCTTCCTGGGCAATCTTCATATCGTTCTTCACATCGCCAAAGATGGTCGGCTCTATAAAAAATCCCTTGCTGCCATCGACGGCAACGCGGTTTCCACCGGCAATAAGCTTGGCTCCCTCTTTCTTTCCAGCGTCGATGTAACTAAGAACCGTTTGCATCTGCTCTTGGCTGACGATTGCTCCCAGCCGAGTTTTCGGGTCCAATGGATCAGCGGGCTGCATCTTTTTGGCACGACCGATCAGCTTCTCTAGAAATTCGTCACGCACTTTACTCTGCAAAAATAGCCGCGAGCCTGCATTGCATACTTCTCCCTTACCATAGAAGATGCCGTTGATCGCGCCTTTCACAGCGCCGTCAATATCGGAATCGGCAAAAACAATATTGGGAGATTTGCCGCCAAGCTCAAGGGTCACTCGTTTCAGAGTGTCCGCCGAGCCGCGCATAATTTCCTTGCCCACTGCGGTTGAGCCGGTAAATGCGATCTTGTCGATGCCGGGATGGCGAACGATGGCTTTCCCCGCCTCAGGACCTCCAGTCACAATGTTCAAGACTCCGGCCGGAACTCCGGCTTCGATGGCCAGGTCGCCGAATCGTAAAGTCGTCAACGGTGTCTGCTCAGCCGGCTTGATCACAGCGGTGTTGCCACAGGCCAACGCGGGGCCGAGCTTCCAGGAAACCAGCAACAGCGGAAAATTCCATGGAATGATGAGACCCACCACGCCAACAGGTTCGCGGAGGGTATATGTGAAAGCCGCTTCGGAAGTGTTTACAGTTTCGCCATGGATTTTGCTTGCCCAGCCCGCGTAATAACGAAGCACACCGACGACCATGGGCATATCCACATAGCGCGATTCGAAAATCGGCTTGCCATTGTCGAGGGTTTCGAGCTCGGAAAGTTCGTCGATGTTCTTTTCCACCAGATCAGCCAATCGCCAGAGCAACTGGCCCCGCTGGCCGGCGGACATCTTGCGCCATGGCCCATTGCGGTCGTCGAACGCACGGCGCGCGGCTTGAACTGCACGATCCACGTCTTCAGTGGAGGCGTCGACGATCCGCGTCAAAACCTCCCCCGTAGCCGGATTGATGGTATCGAAGTGCTTTGCGCCCTCGACCCATTGACCATCGATCAGCAAGCGCCCGGGAGAGATGCGAGTTTTGGTAGCAGCAATCATCTTGAGTTCTTACTGCGGAGCGACGCTCCGCTTGGCCGAGCCAGAGTCCCGACCCAAATCGAGATCCCTCGCTTCACTCGGGATGAGCGCGCCCGACTCCCGCGTCGCTCACGCCGCGCAGACGCGCTCACTTTGCCGTAAATGTCGCTGGACGCTTGTCTACGTAGGCTGCCAACCCTTCTTTTGCGTCCTCGCTTTGGAACAGCAGTTGCTGATTTTCGCGTTCCACCGCCAATGCCGATTCCATTGGGATTTCCCACCCGGTTTGCACGGCACGCTTAATTCGTCCCACGGCTTTCGCGGCTTTGTTTGGCGGGCAGAACTGGCGCGCGTACTCCATGACGTTCTCCATGAAGCCCTCGCGGTCAAAAATGTCATTGATGATCCCGAGTTCTTTGGCTTCCTCAAACGAGAACGTGTTCCCAGTAACCATCAACTCAATGGCCTTGCTCTTCCCCACCAACCGCGACAACCGCTGCGTGCCGCCGGTGCCCGGCAACACGCCGAGGTTCACTTCCGGCAGGCCAATCTTTCCCGCGTCCTGGCGCGCAATACGAATATCGGCGGCCATGGCGATCTCCAAGCCCCCGCCGACGCAGTGACCGTTGATAGCCGCAATCACCAGCTTGGGCGTGTGCTCCAGGCGCAGCAACATTTCATTGGCATGGAGGCAGAAGAAGTATTTGAAGGTGGGATCGACACTGGCCAGCATTTTGATGTTAGCGCCCGCCGAAAAAAACTTATCACCTGCACCGGTGAGCACAATCACATAGACACTGTTATCCATGCGCGCCCGCAGAATTGCGTCGTCGAGTTGCCGATTCATCTCATAGGTATAGGTGTTGGCAGGAGGATCGCACATCTCGATCACCCCAACGCCGCCATCAGTGCGATAGTTGACGAGCTGCTTGGTGGTTTCTCCGGGTGCTGCCTGGGTGGTGGTCGCCATAAAGTAAAACTCCTTTCGAAATCGTTAATTCGCGGTTGACTTCTTTTTTCGAGCCTTCTTTCCGTTCCGGCTCGCACAGATTCCGCTCAGGAATAGGTCCCCCATCTCCTTCGCGATTGCTTCCGCGTTAGCATCGAGACGCGGGTTGTACCAGGTGTAAATCCAGTTCATCATGCCAAACAGACTGAGAACCGACAACCGAGTGGAGAAGTGAAGGTTCTGCTCACGCTTGAGGTTATCCAGCAACCCGACACAAATCCGATAGTACTCCCGTTTGATCGCAGCAATGTCGCTGCCGAAGCCATTTTTCAGCACTTCATCTTCGTGGGAAAGGACCTTCATAGCCTTGCGATTGCGGAGAAAATACTCGAGGTGATTGAGAATGAATACACGGATTCGCTGCTCAGGATCGGAAACCTCGTCCAGACGCTCGCGCAACCGCTCCACGATCGTGGTGAAGGTGTGCTTTTGGATGAGATAGAGGAGCTTCTCCTTGGACTCGAAGTAGTGATAAAGACCTGCCAGCGACATTCCAGTCGCGCGGGACAAGTCACGCATAGAGGCGCCTTCGTAACCTTTTTCGTCGAAGACCTCGGTCGCGTGCTCCAGGATTTTGCCAAGCCGCCGGTCAAAACGGCTCTCTCCGGACTTTTCGGCGAGCCGACCAGAAGAAACCACAAGGGCTGGAGTCAATGACGCCATACGTTCGAACGTTCGTTCGAATCTATGATACCGCGTTGTGACCGAAATCACAAGCTATTGTGATGTGGCATAGAACCCGGTCTTCTGGCGACCGCGATTCAGGGAGGGAAATTCCGATTTGTACCTGCGGAGGAGTTGACGGGAAAGGGATCCTTCGACTTCGCCGAGTGATTCGCAAGCGAATCACACTTCTCCGCTCAGGATGACAAAGAATTTAGGCTGGACTCTCTAGGGCCGTTCAATTCCGGATGTCCGCCATTAACTGCTCGATCTCGGCCTTTATGTTGGCGGTGACGGGTAGCAGCGGAAGCCGGACTGGCCCACCATAGTAGCCATTCAGATCAAGCGCATGCTTTAACCCGGGAATCCCTAATTCACCAACCAGGCGCTCGGCAGATTTTGCGATGCGCTGCTGTTTCAATTGAGCAAGTTGGTTGTCGCCTTCTTTCCAAGCAGCGTAGATCTCATAACAGGCGGTGGGCGCGGCATCGGCGAAAGCCAGAATGGCTCCGACAGCTCCGGCCTGCAGCGACGGTTCAAGTTTCTGCGCGGCGCCGACCAAAACCTGAAAACCAACCTCCTTTTGGCGCGTCTTCATGCCGCCGAGCACGCTCACAGCAGAAGAGGAAGATTGCGCCGGACGCGAATGCCCGGCCTCTGCGGCAATGGAAACCAGTTCCCCGCTCCCTGCAGACGATGCTTTCAGCATTCGTGGAGTAACGGCGTCGAAAGTTTCGGTGACGGTCGCGCTCCGCTTGATATGCCGAGTTCCGCTAACCATGCGGCGCACCTTCTCCACGTCTCCGCTTGATTCCTTGATCCCGATCAGATTGGGGTGCTCGGCCAGTTCGATAACCAGCTCTGCGGGCATATCGTATCCCGTGGCTTGGGGAAAGTTGTAAATGATCACGGGCAGCGGCGAACGATCGGCGACGAATCGATAGAAGGCCAGCAGATTTGCCGGTTGCATTTGCTTTTTGTAGTAATGGGGCGTTCGCACCATGGCGACGTCGTAACCGAGCTCAGCGGCATACTCGGTCAGCCGCAAGGTTTCCGAGGCCGACTCGATTCCCGTGCCCGCGACTAAGACCTTGTGCAGAGCGGCGGCTTCGCGCGCTGTTTTCAGCACGTCGCGGCGTTCTTCGTCGGAAAGCAGGATCGCCTCACCGGTTGAGCCCAGCACGACGATGCCGGCAACTGTGGTTTTCGAATAGCGCTCGACATTGTGTTCGAGTTTCTTGTGATAGACGTTGCCTTCCGGATAAAACGGGGTGGTGATTGGAGGGAAAATTCCGTGCAGTAGCATACGGGCAGCTCCTGGGTCTCAACTTAAGCTTATCAGTTCAGCGGTCGTCACGACCGAAATCGCCTGGTCTCTCGGAATCACCGCATTTGGGACAAACTCTGTGCATAATCGCTTAGATCGCTTCGGATTCTCTGTTGAGGGAGAATACCTGTCGCTGCTTAGGACAAGTTGAAATGCAGGGATCCTTCGACTTCACGTGATGGTCGCCTTCGGCGAACATCACATTTCGCTCAGGATGACAACTAGGTGGGGTTAGCGTCGGGCCCTTGCGGCGCGTTCGGAGTGCAGGCGCTGTAATGCGTAGATCTTGATCTCCCCGCGCTGCAAAGCCGCAATTCCCTCGGCGGCGGCACGCGCGGCGGAGAGGGTGGTGATGGAAGTGATGCGATTGTTCACGGCTGCGCGCCGAATAGCCTGCTCGTCAAACCAGGGCTCCAGCCCGTGAGGTGTATTGATGATGAGCTGTATGCGCTCGCCCTTGATCAAGTCAACCACGTTGGGGCGGCCTTCTTTGACTTTATAAACCCGCTCGACAGTCATTCCCGCGCTTTCCAAAACATCTGCTGTGCCTGCAGTAGCCACAATGTGAAACCCCATATCAGCAAATTTTTGAGCCACCTGTGCGACCTGACCTTTGTCCTGATCGCGAACGCTAACAAAGACAGTTCCTTTGATCGGCAACTTTTGCCCGGAGGCGAGTTGAGCTTTCGCGAAGGCTTCGCCGAAATTATCAGCCACGCCCATGACTTCACCAGTGGATCTCATCTCGGGACCAAGAACTGTATCGACGCCAGGAAATTTCGTCCATGGGAAGACCGGGGATTTCACGTAGTAGCAGTGGCCGGTATCAAGATCGGCGCTGCGCTCGATAAATTCCGGCAGGAATTCGCGCAGCTTGCGACCCGTCATCAAGCGTGCCGCAATTTTGGCCATCGACACGCCCGTCGCCTTCGAAACGAAGGGAACGGTGCGTGAGGCGCGAGGATTGACCTCCAGTACGTAAACTTTGCCGCCTTGCGATCCGTTACCGGATTTTCCATTGCGCGGGATGGCAAACTGAATATTCATCAACCCTATAACCTTCAATGCTCGAGCCAGCTTGAATGTATACTCGCGCATTTGATTCAAAAGGGGCTCGGGAATATCGACGGCTGGCAGCACGCAGGAAGAATCGCCGGAGTGAATTCCGGCTTCCTCAATGTGCTGCATGATTCCGCCGATCACCACGTCCTCGCCATCCGATAACGCGTCTACATCGACTTCGATCGCATCTTCCAGGAAGTGATCAATCAAAATCGGGCGATCCTGCGAATACTCGACCGCTTCTTTCATGTAGCGGACGACGCTTTCCTGATCGTACGCGATCACCATGGCGCGTCCACCGAGGACATACGAAGGCCGCACTAAAACGGGGTACCCCACTCGTTCGGCTCCCTCCACAGCTTCTTCGATGGAGGCCACCATGGCACCCGGCGCCTGTGGAATCTGCAACTCCTCCAGAAGTTTGTTGAAGCGCTTGCGGTCTTCCGCCAAGTCGATCGATTCGGGCGAGGTGCCAATGATATTGACGCCGGCTGCCTTGAGCGGCAACGAGAGATTCAGCGGCGTCTGCCCGCCGAATTGCACGATTACGCCGACTGGCGCGCCCGAAGACGATTCGTGCTCGCAGATGGCCAGGACATCTTCGAGAGTCAAGGGCTCGAAGTAAAGACGATGGCTGGTGTCGTAGTCGGTGGAGACGGTCTCGGGATTGCAGTTAACCATGATCGTCTCGTAGCCGTCATCGCGCAGCGCGAATGCCGCATGGCAGCAGCAATAATCAAACTCAATTCCCTGCCCTATGCGGTTTGGCCCGCTGCCCAAGATGATGACTTTCTTTTTCGAAGTGGGCGCGGCCTCGTCTTCATCTTCATAGGTTGAATAAAGGTATGGCGTATAGCTTTCAAACTCAGCGGCGCAGGTGTCGACGCGCTTATAGACCGGCTGAATTCCATGTTTCTTTCGAAGATGTCGAACTTTCTCCTGACCGCGCAGCCGCCAGGCGCCGGCGAGCCGGCCGTCGGAAAAACCTTGCCGTTTCACCTCACGCAGGACTTCAACCGGGATCGAATCCATGGGATGTTTTTCCAACTCCAGCTGTGTGTCGTTAATCTCTTTAAGCTGGTAGAGGAACCAGGGATCGATGGAAGTCATCTTGGCGAGCTGTTTGACGGTATGGCCTTGCCGCAGCGCGTACTGCAGGTAGGCGAGCCGGTCCGGGTGCGGAGTGACTAGACGCTGGGTCAAGATTTTGGGTTCAATTTTTTGTCCGCCGACGCGCTTTCCAGTATCCAGCGAGCGGACAGCTTTCATCAGCGCTTCTTTGAAGGTGCGGCCGATCGCCATGACTTCGCCGACCGACTTCATCTGCGGACCGAGGCTGGCGTCGGCGCCGGGGAATTTTTCAAATTGCCACTTGGGAATCTTTACAACGACGTAATCAAGCGTCGGCTCAAAGCAGGCGGGAGTTTTAAGCGTGATGTCGTTACGAATTTCATCGAGGCTGTAGCCGACTGCGAGCTTAGCGGCAATTTTTGCGATGGGGAAACCGGTAGCTTTCGATGCCAGTGCCGACGACCGCGACACACGCGGGTTCATCTCAATAACGACCATGCGGCCAGTGGCAGGGTTCACGCCAAACTGAATATTCGATCCGCCAGTCTCGACGCCGATCTCGCGAATGACCGCAAGAGCGGCATCGCGCATGGCCTGGTATTCGCGATCAGTGAGCGTTTGTGCAGGTGCGACCGTGATCGAATCGCCGGTGTGTACGCCCATGGGATCGAAGTTCTCGATCGAGCAGATGACGATCACGTTGTCCTTGAGGTCACGCATCACCTCAAGCTCGTATTCCTTCCAGCCCAGAACGGATTCCTCGATTAATGCTTCGTGGACCGGAGAGAAATCGAGGCCGCGGGCCAATACTTCAAGCAATTCTTCGCGGTTATAGGCGATGCCTCCACCGCTACCGCCGAGCGTGAAGGATGGGCGAATGATGACCGGGAATCCGATTTTGCCCGCAAACTCCATGCCATCTTTGAGATTGTTCACCAAAGCAGATTTGGGGACATCGAGACCGATCTTCTGCATGGCGTCCTTAAAGAAGAGGCGATCTTCGGCTTTCTTGATTGCCGCGATGTTTGCGCCGATGAGGTGAACGTCGAATTTTTCGAGAATGCCGCCATCGGAGAGTTCGACGGCGAGATTGAGCGCGGTTTGGCCACCGACCGTGGGCAGAACCGCAAATCCCGCGCTTGGAGAGAATTCGCGCTCGATGCGAATGATTTCTTCCAGATACTCCAGGCTGAGCGGCTCAATGTAGGTGCGGTCGGCCGATTCGGGATCGGTCATGATGGTCGCCGGATTCGAGTTGGCGAGCACCACCTCGAATCCTTCGGACTTCAGCGCCTTGCAGGCTTGCGTGCCGGAGTAATCAAACTCCGCCGACTGGCCGATGACGATCGGGCCAGAGCCGAGAATCAGAATCTTCGAGATATCAGTGCGTTTGGGCATGGGGAATTCAGTTGTTGGTGGTTGGTCCTTTTCAAAACTCAACAGCAGGTCCCTCGACTGTGTGATAGCGCACTTCGAGCACTATCACTTCGCTCGGGATGACAAAATTATTATGATTACAACCTACGCGCTCCCGAATTCGTTCTCATCCCGACCGAGTCAGTTGATTTGCGAAGCAAATCAACTGGCGAGTGGAGGGACCTGTTTTTTGTCCGCCAAATCCTTCCCAGGTCGGATTCAGTTGCTCGATCAACCACACCTTCTTCGATCTACTCCACCGTTTCAGTTGCTTCTCGCGATCAATCGCTTTTCCTACATCGTCGAACGATTCGTAATACACAAGACCGATGACAGCGGTATTGTTTGCTAAAGCCATCGATCAGACCGTTCTTGTGTTCCCATATTCGGCGTTCCACGTCATTTGTCATTCCGATGTACAGCGCCCGCGACTTGCTAGCCACCATGTACACGAAATAATGACCTTCTTTCATAACAGCAGGTCCCTCGACTGCGCATGATGATTCGCAAGCGAATCATTACGCTGCGCTCGGGATGACAAATCTTAAAGACATCTTGTTAAAGATCAACTCGACCCTTTCCACTCCCCCATCATCTTGGTGAAATCTTTGAATAAATAATGCGAGTCATGCGGACCGGGAGAAGCTTCCGGGTGATATTGCACGCAAAACAACGGCAGGTTCCGGTGGCGCATGCCTTCGAGCGTGTTGTCGTTGAGATCCATGTGCGTTAGTTCGACTTCGCTTGAGGGCAGCGAATCCGGATCGACGGCAAAGTTGTGATTGTGGGCAGTGATTTCGACTTTGCCATTTCCTAATTGCTTCACCGGATGATTTCCGCCATGGTGGCCGAATTTGAGCTTGTAAGTTTTGCCGCCGAGGGCAAGCCCCGTGAGCTGATGTCCGAGGCAAATTCCGAAAATCGGCTGGCGCCCCATCAATCGTCGGATGTTGTCGACGGCATAGGAGCATGGTTCAGGATCGCCGGGGCCGTTGGAGAGAAACACGCCATCGGGTTTGAGCGCGAGTACATCTTCGGCGGGAGCCTGTGCCGGAACGACGGTGACTTTGCATCCTTCAGCGCGCAGCTTGCGCAGAATGTTCTGCTTAATCCCAAAATCGTAGGCAACTACATGGAAACGCGCCGGTTCGTCCTTTACTCCGACCACCTGTATCGGTTCATGGGATCGTTCGCCGACTTCCCACACGTACGGGCGGTTCGTGGTAACGACCTTGGCAAGATCGGTTCCGTCCATCTTGGGAATTGAGCGCGCCTTCGCGATGAGCTTCTCGGCATCGGATTCGATGGTCGAGATTACGCCGCGCATGACACCATGATCGCGCAAATGGCGCACCAGAGCCCGCGTGTCGATGTCGGCTAATACAGGAATCTTGAATTGTTCGAGATATTCTTCGGCAACCTGCTGCGAGCGCCAATTCGAGCTCACGCGCGAAAATTCGCGGACGATCAAGCCCTCGATGTAAGGCCGTGTGGCTTCGTTGTCTTCAGGATTGGTGCCGTAGTTACCGATTTCCGGGTTGGTAAGGACTACAATTTGTCCGCAGTAGGAAGGATCGGTGAAGATTTCCTGGTAACCAGTGATGGAAGTATTAAAAACTACTTCGCCGTAACATTCGCCTTTCGCGCCGTACCCTTTGCCTCGGAAGACCCTGCCGTCTTCCAGCGCAAGGATTGCTTGCATTCTGTCTCCAGGGAGTGGATTTTTTCGATTTTAGCAGGGATGCGGAATGTGGAAAAGAAATTCGTTATCTGTCGGAGTTTCACTAAGGATGCGAGCCAAACGCGCGGATTCTTGAACCACAGAGGACACAGAGATCACCGAGGTGCGAACGAAGTCTGCTCTGGATAACAATTACGAAATGGCACCGTGTAAGCTGGCAGTGAGGAAGCGATGGCGAATTTGGATATCGATGCGTTAGCACATGAAGTGATGTCGGCCTATCAGTCGGGGCGGATGGTTGCCCCACCCCCATCCGCACGTCCCGGCTTCGATCTCGATGCGGCTTACGCTGTGGAAAGCAAGTTGAAGCAGTGGCGCGAAGCCGGGGGACATAAGTCGGTCGGACGCAAAGTGGGCTATGGCAACAAAGCCATGTGGCGGATTCTCAAGCTGGAAACCCTGGTTTGGGGACATATGTACGAAGACACGGTTCACCAGAGTTCGGGAAATTCCGCGACGCTCAGCCTGCCGCGTGCACGCTCCTTGAAAATTGAACCGGAAATTGTGTTTGGGCTGAAGCCGCCGATTAGTCAGCCAGGGCTGGATGCGGCCGCAGCGCTTGCGGCGGTCGATTGGCTGGCCATCGGATTCGAAATCATTGACTGTCCTTATCCGGAATGGAAATTCCAGCCCAGTGACTTCGTTGCGTCCTTCGGGTTGCATGCTGCATTGGTGATTGGCGAGCGGGTGCCAGTTCAGGAGCACATGATTCCGAAGCTGGCGGATGAGCTCGCGAAATTCAAAGTCAGAATGTTCAACAAGGGTGAGTTCGTTGAAGAGGGGTCGGGAAAGAACGCGTTGCGAAGTCCGGCTCTGTGCCTGGCTGAGCTCGGCACCGCAATCGCCAAGCGGTTCCCCGACGAGCCTCTGAGCGCAGGAGAGATTGTGAGTACGGGAACATTGACGGCGGGACATCTGACGGCGGCAGGCGAACAGTGGAGGGTTGAAGTGGAAGGAATCGAGTTGCCTTCCTTGTCGCTTACGTTTACCTGAGATTCAAACAAACCACGAAGGACACGGAGGAGTAAGCTTCAGCGCACGCGTCCCATCTTGTCCATGGGCCAATAGCCAAAGACGGCTTTGCCGTAGATGTAGGTCTGGTTCACCGGGCCAAAGTCGCGGCTGTCATTCGACAAGCTGCGATGATCGCCGAGAACGAAATAATCATCGGGAGGCACGACCATCTCAGGATAAGAACGCAGATCCTCGTAGATTGGAGGCACGTAATCCTCCTCGAGGCGCTTGCCGTTGACGTAAACCCGCCCCTCGTCGATGCGGATGTGGTCCCCGGCCAACCCGATTACCCGCTTAATAAAGCTCTTGGAAGGATCGCGAGGATAACGAAAAACCACGATGTCACCGCGCTGAATGGGTTCCAACCGGTACACCAGCTTGTTAACGAAGATGCGCTCCTGATCTTCGAGCGATGGCATCATGCTGGTGCCTTCCACCTTCACAGGTTGATACAGAAAAATGATGATGAAGCAGGAAATGGCGAGAGAAATAAGCAAGTCGCGGAGCCATACCGACAACACTAAGGTGCGCGGCGCCCGTGTTGGGGCTTGCACGGGAGCTAATGGAATACAAGTTTGCGCGTCGGCTTGCTCAGGCATGTGCTCTTATTATATGGATGAGTCGCAAGTCGCGAATGATGTATTTGCCAGACGCCTGTGCTAGCTCTGGTTTTGCAGTGCTAGCCGGTCACCTGGTTTCACCACGAAGCTCACCTACTGAGCACGAAGGACATCTCAAAAGGAGCCTGCGTAGGCTTCGTGGTTAGGAACCAGCCTCCGGCCTCCCATAGCCGGTCCAACTTAGGTACAATAACGGTTTCTGAAGGGCTCACATGTTGAAGCGTAGCTTGGCGCTGCTTTTTCTGTTCGTGCTGACCTTGGTGGTTTCGGCTCCATGGGCGAGATCACAGTCGGAGGGCGTGGTCCCCGCCTACAATGCCGGTCCGCCGCCGAAAGGCACGAAGCTTCCGCCGATCATGGCCAAGGACCAGCTATGGGGAGACAATGCCGAGAACCCATACCAGACCCACGCGTATGATCTGGCGGCGCGAATTCCGGCCGTGTTGCACCAGCAGCCATGCTATTGCTACTGCGACCGCATGGGACATAACAGCCTGCACAGCTGTTTCGAAAACGCGCATGGCGCCCGCTGTGATATCTGCCTGAAAGAGCTGTATTACGCGTATGCGCAACACAAGCAGCACAAAACTGCTACTCAAATTCGAAAAGGAATCATCGCCGGGGAATGGCGTCAGGTGGATCTGCAAAGCGCTGCGACGATGAACTAGCCTCGTCTGATCGCCTGGGTTGACGGGAGTGCAATCTCCGCGTATAACCTGCTTTCGTCATCCAATGGGCGGTTTCCACAGGTAAGAAGTTGGCTCTCGATTTGTGATCTTAAGCTGCCTGGAATACCTTAGAAATGGAGATCGTCAACAATAATTGACGTATTCTTTGCAACTTAAACACAATAAACCACTTACTATTGCCACAGGAAGAGTTTTGCAAATGCCACAGAAGACTACAAACAAGAAAGCTGTCAACGAAGATCCGCATTTTGCACAGGCTGTGCAAAACTACGAGGCGGGCTTGCGGGCTATGCAGGAGCACAAATTCGACAAAGCCAAAAGCCATCTGCAAAAGGTTTTGGGTGGGCCGGCTAAGGAACTTGGGGATCGGGCACGGGTGCACCTGCAAGCTTGCGAGAACCAACTGGAGCGGACCGCAACTCAGTTCAAAACTCCCGAGGAACACTACGATTTTGCCGTGTCGCTGATCAATCTGGGCGACTATGTCAGCGCGCGCGAGCACCTGGAGAAATTGGCGAAACAAGTTCCCAAAGCCGACTACGTCGCATACGGGATGGCGGCTCTCGATTGCCTTACGGGGCATGCCGAAGATTCCTTGCGGCATTTGGATGAAGCTATCCGTTTGAATCCGACGTTGCGCTTCCAAGCTCGTAATGACTCGGACTTCCAGAATCTGAGTGAGGATCCACGCTTTACCGAGCTGCTTTACCCTGATCCGGGAGCCGAATTGGCGACATCGCCCGGCTTTGGTGAGGAAGGCTAGAAGGCAGCAAATGCATCAGAAGATCGGCTCCTCTGGCAGCAATCGCGGATTGCGTGTGGTCGCGATTGGAGGGGGCACGGGGTTATCCACGTTGTTGCGTGGGTTAAAGCAGTACGCTGCGGGACCGGAAGCGCCACCACCTACCTCGAGCCAAATCTCCAGCCTTTCAGCGGTGGTCACCGTCAGCGATGATGGCGGTTCCAGCGGCCGGCTGCGCAAAGAACTCAACATGCTTCCGCCGGGCGACATACGAAACTGCATTGTCGCCCTTTCCGAAGATGAGGCACTGCTATCGAAGTTGTTTCGTCACCGCTTCGAAAAAGGCTCCGGTCTCGAGGGCCACAGCTTCGGCAATCTTTTTCTGGCAGCTTTGACATCCATGACTAAGGATTTTGCCGAGGCAGTCAGGCTCTCCTCTGAGGTGCTGGCTACGCGCGGCCACATTTATCCGGCAACCACGTCGAACGTAGAATTGGAAGCTCTATTGGAAGACGGTGCTCGGGTCAGGGGCGAAACGAAGATTACTGCCAGTAAGGGACGGATCCGAGAGTTGTTTCTGGTGCCACCCAATCCCGAGCCTCTACCGCAGACCCTGGATGCGATCGCGAACGCCGACTTAATCACCATCGGTCCGGGATCGCTGTTCACCAGCCTGATTCCGAACCTCCTCGTGCGAGGGATTCCCCAGGCAATTGCCAACTCTCCGGGAATCAAAGTTTACATTTGCAATTTGATGACGCAAGCCAACGAGAGTCTTGGACGGACTGCTGCGGATCATGTTCGCGCACTGAATGCCCATGCCGGTTGCCAGATTTTTGACTATGCGCTGCTCAATAAAAAGATGGCTTCTTCGGACATGAAGGCAAAATATGCCCTGGAGGGCGCCACTCAAGTGGTCGCGGATCGCGGAGCCATGCGGGAATTGGGAGTGGAGTCCGTGATGGGCGATTATCTGTACGAAGATGGGGTGGCGCGACATGATACGGACGCCATCGCGCGCGATCTGATGAAGTTAGTGACAGACCGCGCTAGCTCCTAGCCAAATAATTCAAGAGAGAACAGCAGTTCCCACCCTTTCGCAGAAAAAGCGAAAAAGGTGAAGCACCCGCGCTGAAACCTTTCGTGTTGTTCGCCAGTGTTCCTCCACGTGAGGGGTCACTGCGCTCGCGGTATATTGGGAGCAGTGTCGAAACCTACGAAGAGTTCCCGAAGAGCGCAAACAACGGTTAACTCCCGTCCTGCCGCAAAGAGCGCGACAAGAGTGGGGCATCCGACCATGGGGAAAATCGCCATCGCGATCATGGCGGCGGGGAAAGGTACGCGGCTGAAATCGAAACATCCGAAAGTGCTGCATGAGGTCGGGGGCAAGCCGCTGCTGGCACATGTAATTGCAGCCGCGGCTCAGGTGGTGCCTGCGTCGGATATCTATGCCATCATCGGCCATGAAGCGGATCGTGTGCGCCAGGCGGTCGCCCATACGGGCGTAAATTTTGTTTTGCAAAAAGAACAGCACGGCACCGGGCACGCGCTCATGGTCGCGCGCGATGCTTTGCAACCATACGATCAAGTGATCGTGCTTTCCGGGGATGCGCCTTTGATTACCTCGCAAACGATCTCGATGCTGCGCGATTTTCATCAATCGAAAAGCCCGGCGATGACGATCCTAACAACTCACCTGCAGGATCCCACGGGATACGGGCGCATTCTTCGGAAGAGTTCAAAAAGCGATCAGGTGCAGGCCATTGTCGAGGAAAAATCGGCTACGCCGGCACAGAAGAAACTCAACGAGATCAATTCTGGATTTTACGCGTTCAATATTCCAATGCTTTATCGCCACATCGAGCAACTCGGCACCGAGAACCCGCATGGTGAGTTTTATCTGACCGACATGGCTGCGATTTTTCGCAAGAACAAAGAACAGGTTTGCGCAATTTCGGCGGACGATCCTAACGAAATTCTGGGCGCAAACACGCGTGCCGAACTGGTGCAGATCGATCAGCATTTGCGGATGAAGAAGTGCCGTGAACTGATGGCCGCAGGCGCGACAATTTTCTATCCGGAAACCTGTGTGATCGATGCAGACGTTCAGATCGGCAACGATACGGTAATTGAACCGTTCGTGCAGTTGCTCGGCGCCACACGCCTTGGAAGCGATTGCCGAGTGCGTTCCTACAACGTAATTCGTAATACAAGCATTGGCGATGCGGTAGAGATTCTTCCCGGATGCGTGATCGACGATTCCAAAATCGAAAACCGCGCGACCCTGGGCCCCTATTCCCGCTTGCGGCCGGGCAGCGAAATCTGCGAAGGCGCGAAGGTTGGCAACTTCGTAGAAACCAAAAAGATTCGCCTGGGCAAGGGTTCAAAAGCCAATCATTTGACCTATCTGGGCGATGCGGAGATTGGGGAAGGAGTCAACATCGGCGCCGGCACGATCACCTGCAATTACGATGGCGTGCACAAGCACAAAACCGTAATCGGGGATGGTGTCTTTGTAGGTAGCGATGCGACGCTGGTGGCTCCGGTTCGACTGGGTAAGGGAGCTTACGTGGCTGCCGCCTCTTGCGTTACCGACGATGTTCCGGAAGATGCATTGGCATTGGGGCGTGCGCGGCAAACCAACAAAGAAGGCTGGGCGCGGCAACGGCGGGCTGCGCAACCAAAATCCCACTAGCCATCACGCCTGCGCAGGACTTGTTAAGGCAGCTAGCGCGTCATCCACGGTAGGAAACATCAAGAAAAGCGAGTCAGTTCTGGTTACCTCAAACAGCTTGTAAATACGCTGATTGACTCCCGCTAGTACCACATTGCGTCCGGCCTTCTGACGGGAAACGTAAGCGCTGACCAGCGAACCGAGGCCTGAAGAATCGATATAAGGGACCTGGCTGAGGTCGACAATTACATTCTGGGATTTTTCCTCCCGGCGAATTGCGTTCTGGAATTGCCCGACATTTTCACCGGTCAAAGGGCCATGCAGGGAAAGCACACCATTTTCTTCTATGCTTCCCGGTTTCTCAATTTTGATGGATTCGCTGTACATGTGTGAATGTGGGATGCCCTATTGTAGCGCTGCGTAAGCTGAGCAACCCTCTTCGGTCGTAACCGGCGGCCCGCTGAGTGCCGGAGTGGCTCGGATCACGGCGTCGGAATTTGAGCAGAACCCGCGGACACCGGTCTGGTTGAAGCCGGACGGGGCCGCGCCGACTGTGTAAGAAAGGTTTACGCCGTTATTCGCAACCACTCCCATTCCGAAATAATAACCACTTTTCCCGCTGGCGGGAGTTGTTGCCTGCGATAACGAAAAGTCAATCAAACAGGCATTGGTTGAGGAAGGCGTCGTGCAGGTTGGCCCACTGGGTCCGAGCGACTGCATTGTCGGAGCGTAGCCGACGGTGGGATATGTCGATTCAAATGTCACCTGCGTAGTGTTGATTGTCCGAACCGACTGCACCGCCGAGGATTCGTTAGCGGCAATCTTTGCGCGCAACAAGTTGGGAATGGCAATGGCGGCGATAATCAAGATAATCGCAACTACGATGAGTAACTCGATCAACGAAAAGCCCCGGTTTTTCCTCATGGTATCCCCTGTCATGCGTTGAACGCTAAACGCTGTCGAACTTGCGCCGCGACTTTCAGTTTACTTCATCATCCGCGTGAAAGCACCGCGTAATCGCGAGTCGAAACGGCGGTTAGAGGCGAAATCACTTGGAAAAAAGTCTCTAATGGGAGGCTTTGTCCACAAAGCTGAATGTCGACTTGCTGGATGTCATCCCGAAACTATGTCAGAGAATGAGGGATCTTACGTCGGATTTGGATGTTGATGGCACGAACAGGAACAGCAATCCCGCAAACGCTTACAATGGTCCTGCATTCTCGTAAGGCTCCTCGCGCTTAGGCGCGTCGGGATGGGATGCCTGCGCCAGAACGTCGCTCAAGATCAGCTCAGCCTGATCCACCATTCCGGGATGCAGAGTTGGCAGATAGGTCGGCAATGGCTGCACGCTGGCCGGTGTTTCTGGCAGCGTCAAAATGGCGAGATATGCCGCGAGCCGCCCCACATACAAGAAATCTGCGCCTGCAAAGTACAGCAACGTGACCAGTAGCACGCCGCCCAGCACAACTCCTAATGGAAGAATTCCGGCGAATCCCAGGGGAAACGCGACCACCGACGTTGCAACAACGAATGCCACGAGATGCCCTAAACCAAACCACGTCCCAATAGCAAAAACCGAGCCTGTGCGCTTGCGGCACAGATCAACGGCAGAACCAATAGCTTTAAACGTGTTCTGGCTCTCCACCACTACGAAGACCGCTGCCACTGAGAAGAACCAATTCAGGACCGACCATGAGAGCCCTATAAACAGGATGAGGCTAAGAAAGACCAGGAACGCACTTCCCGGAGTAGGGTTGCTGGCCGTCGAAACGGCCGATGCAAAGAAAAACGTACCCAAAAATCCGACGGCAGCAGCAGCCGTGATTGCCGCGCGATAGACACTGAGCCCCACCAGGGAATGTAACGGTACTCGACACCGCTTCTCAGTCGCCGCATCCCCGCGGAAATAGCCTAGCAATGATTTGATAATGGCAGCACGGGCTAGCGCCCCCACCACGATCCAGGCAATTGTCAGCAACGTTGCTAATACAACCAAAGTCTCGATTAAGCGAGCGGCACTGCCGCGGAATATGCTGGCGATCGCATCTGCTACCAACACCGGCTGGCGGGTTCTTAGCAGTAACAACTCTGCGCTGCTTACCGGAAGGGTTCTCAGGTACTCAACAACCAAATATGCCAGTGTGAGCCAGAGGACTGCGCCGACGCTCCAGCGCCACGCGATCTCGGCCAACCCGAATGACGGCTCTCTTACCATCAGCCGAAAGCCTTCGAGGGTTGGTGAAGTCGATTTCATTCTGTCCAATTATCGCAGGAACTAAGGTGAAGACCTGAGCCCACGCCTCCAAATCCAAAAACTCTCGTGCCACGATATATTCCGCAACCGAAGGAAAACCACGAGCATCGTATTAATTGAGACCGAAAAGGAGCACAACGCGAATGAATTCTGTTAAGTACCTAATGTTGTCTGCAGTGTTTACCTTACTTCTTCCCGGTGTCAGCTTCGCCAAAACCGCGGATCACGGGACCATGCGGCTCGACCAAGCTGTAGAAGTTGGCTCAACTCAGCTACAGCCCGGCACGTACAAAGTGGAGTGGAACGGCACCGGAACCGACGTTCACGTCAGTATCATGCAGCATAATCAGACGTTGGTGACCACCACAGCTCAGCTTAAAACCAATGACAAAGCTGCTTCGCAGGATGCCGTGGTAACCGCGCCCGTACCGAATAACAGCTCAGAAAAGCAGATCTCGGAGATTGACTTCAGCAAGCACAAAGACGCACTGATCTTCAATTCCACCGGGGTCAATAGCAATTCACAACCGATGACTCGGGGACAATAAGACCTCGAATAGCGACGGCCCGTGGCACTGCCAGGGCCGTTCTGTTTCGAGACGAGATTTACAAAGACGAGTGTAGCCCAGCGCGTTATTGCGCCGCTGGCTTTGCTTCAGCTTCCAGCCTTTCGATCGACTTCTTTGCATGCTTCGCGAAAGGTCCCTCGGGCAGGATTCTCAGATATTCCTTGTAGTGCGGAATGGCTTCCTCAGGCTGGTGCAGCTTTTCGTAACACTGCGCCATGCGGAAATTGGCAACCGCGTCATTGTCTTTGTAGATCAAGGCATCCTGATAGCGAGCCAGCGCTCCTTTGAAGTTTCCCTGTTTCAAATAGTAGTCGCCGACTTCATCATCCTTGGCGGCACGGTAGGGATTCCAGGGATGCATCTCCTGCACGTCGCTCATGTTGGTCATGTCCTCGGGAGATGTGGAATTCGGAAATGTCGAGGACGCACCCGATAAGCCCGACCCGCTGTTGGGATGCTTCTTGGCATCGTCCTTGGGAGGGCTGATGTCAATCCGCGTATCCCGGCTTGAGCTCTCGCCGGCCTCGGCGCTTCGCTCGCGTGATTTTTGCTGATCCGCCTGGCTTGACTGACTGTTGTTGCCGGTATCCTGCTGCGCTACACACCAACCTACCAAACACGCCAGCACCAGAGCAGTCAGTATCCACACTCGCATAACTTGATTTTACCTCTGCCGCACGAAAAGGCCATTAGTGTTGCACGGAAGAGCCATTCTCAGGCGATTACCTGTGTATTAGTTTTCTTGGCCGCGCGCTGTTCGCCCTGGACTGCGGGAAAAGGGTACATCGAGGGGATATGAGCGCGCAGCATTACATGGGCCGAACTCGGGAGGGGGACATGCGATTGAACTTTGTTCTTCGATGAAGGAGGAAGTATGAAAGTCCTGCCTTTCTTCTGCTTGCTTCTGCTCGCTGGCTGCGGCGGTGGTTCTAGTAGCTCATCCGGTCAAAACAACTCACCCGGCCCGCCAGTTAATAGCAACGGGGCGCCGACTGGACCATGGGAATACGTTGCGACCTCCACGACCAAACCCGGTCTAATCACCTATGTCGAGGTGAACTTCGGTTCCTCCAATGCAGCCGTCTTTCAGACCCTGACCACTGGGAGCACGACCACGCTTGTTGGCGATGCCTGCAACGTTGGTACGCCACTGATGACCGTTACGGTTGCCGGAAACACCGTGTCAGGAACCTTTACGATCGGTTCCAACACCTACACCTTCTCGGGCTCGGTAAACTCGTCTAGCTCCGCGAGTGGAACTTATAACGGTGGATCAGGCAGTTGCGCCGATTCTGGCACCTTTCAAGCCAATCAGGCGTCCTCGTTTAATGGTAACTACGGCGGCCAGCTCACGTATTCTGACGGCTCAAGGGTACAGGTCGCGGTTTCGATCACTGAGAGCGGAAGTCCGACTTACGGTGTGGCGGCAACAGGCACCGCTACTAACATTTCCGGTGCGGATTGCCTGTCTGGAGCTTGTGACGTGCAGATGAGTGGAATGGCGGTTGGCAATTTGTCGATGTTGAGCGGGTCGATTGGGGAGGCTAGCGCCACCGCAGTCAACATCTGGCTGCATAACGGAAATCTGTATGTAACGGAAAACAACGGTGGGTGGTACGACGGAACTCTGACAAGGCAGCCCTCGTCAAGTACCCAAGGTATTTCCGGTGCATGGGAGTTTCTCGCGGTGTCGAACGCGGGCGCTACAACTCTTATCGAGGCCGACATCACGGCCAACGGAAATCAGAGCAGCGCTAGCGGCCCGAATCAAGTTCAAACGGCGACATACTCCGGCGGCCTATGGTACGTCAATGGTGACTGCGTGAGCGCCTCGCCGGGACAGAACAGCATGTCGGCTAGCGTGAGCGGAACCGCCATCACCCTTAATTTCAGTGAGGGCGGAAACACGTTCACGGGTCAAGGGACTCTTAATGGGACATCGATTTCAGGTACATATTCAGGCAGCAATCCGAACTGCACGAGTTCGGGGACATTTACGGCCAAGCAGGTGCCCAATCTGGGAGGATCTTTCTCTGGAACCTTGAACTTTCCTGATGGTGCCGATAACGTGACCGCCACATTGTCGGAAGGCAATGCTTACAGCCTGACCGTGCAAACCACTTTGAGCGGAATAGACAACGGAAACAACTCCTTCTCGGGATCGGCAGTCGCAAACGTCATGTTTGTTTCTGGCTCCGTGAGCGGAAATTCCTTTTCGCTATTTGGATATTTCGACAGCACAGGCCAGTTCACAGGTACTCCCAACTCTATTGCCGTCTTCGACGACAACACACTCGCGTACTACGGATTGTTAGTCAAGAACTGATCGGCGGCGTTTGAGCGATTTGGCTGCGAAGAGCGGAAAAACTGAATCGCGATGAATGGGGGTACTCAGGAGAAAAGGAGGGTTTCATTGTCCGGGCAGAGGTGTCGCTTTACTCAATTGCGTCGGGTCACACCCGTAACCCTGCCCATCGTGTCGCGAGCTGATTACGGGCACTTTTGATTCTGGATCTCATCCCTTACCACACCGCCAAACCATCCCGTCACTTTTACAAAATCATTGTAGATTGCCGCAAACGCCTCCTCATTGTGCTTTCCGTAGTAGTCAGGCGGTCCTTGGGCAATGTCGATGCCTTCCATGATTCGGTGAAATCGCTCGTACACGTCGAACAGATCGACAGGCCTGGGTGCAGGCAATTGGTTGTAGTGCGCTAGTTTTTCTTTGGCTTCCTGAATGCGCTGACCGAGCATCTCGACTCCCGCGTTGCAAGAGTCTCGCAAACTTTGCCCTGCGGCCTCGTCACAATGAACGCCGGACGCCAGTTGCTGGTAACGGCCCAACGCAGATGTCGCTTGCTCCAGCAATGAATCGATCTTCTCGCGTGGTCCCTGGGCGTAACTTGGTAAGGCTACGGCGGATACACAGGCAATCAATATCAGGCTTCGGAAACTCATGGTGAGACCTCGAGGGAATCACATTGTAGCTCCGGCGGCGGCGTCAGAAAAAAGGCAATTCTGGTTGAATCAGTCAGCGTTGGGAGATACAGAGATCTGAAGCAGGACGCTGACCTACTTGTTGAGCGTCATCCTGACAGCCCGCGGCGGAGCAGATTGCACCCGTAGATTGACCTCAGAACTCCCTCACTTCCGGATGGATTTCTCCCCACAAGCCATCTTCCTCACCTTCGTTTCTCATCTACATGCGGCGTAAGTCGGAGAAACCTAACATGGAGATGAGTATGACCAACAACCCGTTTCGCCGTAAACCGCATGTCACGGTGGTCGGCATTATCACCCTGACTTTATGCGGCATGTTCGTGCTCGCTGGCTGTAACAAGGATAAGTTCCCGGATGAAAAGGATGCCGTCAACAATGCGATGACCGCTAATAATCTGGGGGCGGTGAACGTTTCGCAGGATCGTGAAAAGGGAGTGATGACCCTGAAGGGCGACCTGGAATCAGCAGAAAAGAAGGATCAAGCCCAAACCGTCGCCAAGCAAGCGGCGCCCGACTACACCATCGCCAACGAAATCGGCGTGCGTCCCCCCGACAACGGCCAAGCTAAGGCAGTGGATAACAGTCTGGACAGCGGCATCGAGGACAACTACAAAGCGGCCCTGAAGGCCCATCAGAATCTCGATGCACAGAGTATTTCGTGCAAATCCAAAAACGGAACTCTGGTTCTGAGCGGCAGCGTCAAGACTGCAGCACAGAAGAGCGAAGCCGGTAAATTGGCGAAGAACATTCCCAACGTAAAGGAAGTAGTGAATGAGATCGAGGTGAAATCCGAGAAACAGTCGTGAACCGAGCAATCGTTCACTCGGCTGAACTTCGCTGAGTTTCCCTAACCAACCGCCCGCCATGCTACGAATCCATGGCGGGCAATTTCTTGGCTATAAAAAAGAAGGCCACTTACATGTTGTAAATGGCCTGTGTTGGCGAAGTCCTCCGGGGAGGAGGGAAAGCTTATTGTCCGGGCGGTGGGGCTGCCTGACCCGATTGCGCCGGGGCGCCGCCGGTAGTGTTGGTCATCAATTTCACATCCACCCGGCGATTCATAGCACGGCCGTCCCGCGTCTTGTTCGAGTCGACTGGCTTATCCTTGCCCAAGCCAATCTGATAAATCTTGTAGGCTGGGATCTGGTGCTGCGACGCCAGATACTGAATTACGGCATCGGCGCGGCGCTCACTGAGGCCATAGTTGTAATCAGAAGGACCGACGGAATCCGTACCGCCCTCGACGGTGATGATGTAGCCCTTAGTATTTGGCACATCGGTCGCCAGCTTGTCCAAGGCGTCCTTGGCGTCCTTGGTCAGGTTGTCCTTGTTGAACCCGAAGTGCACCGCGGTTTCCGTCACGACGCGATAATTGTCCAGGTTCGCAACGGTATTCTGCAGTGTGTCTACGCGATGAACAGCATTGTCCGCCGTGGTCTGGGCCTGGCCAGCTTGCTGTCCGGCAGCCTGGGCCTTCTGATCGACTTCGGCGGCTTTCGCTTGTACCTGCTGGATTCCGGCCTGGGCGCGCTGATCAACATCTTTGATCTCGCGCGAATTCTTGGCCGTCATGTCATCCAGTTCATTGGTCTTATTAATCAGCGGCGTGGTCTGTTGGCGTACATAGTTCTTGCTGCTGCAGCCAACCGCCGCCGTCATGCTCAATGCCAACAGCATCGTCAACGAAGTGCGGTTCATAATACGAAGGCTCCTTTGTTCATCTGCAAATAGTTTCCTGGGTGTGGAACCTGCAACTCGCACGGATATGATTCCGAGCAGAGGCTACTCTGCATTCCAAACCCTACTTGAGCACGGGAACTGCCAACCCTCCGAAAACTTGAGCTGACCGTTAACTTACTGATGCTATGTGCGATATCCAGAGTTGGCCAGTCGCACACGCCACCTCCAGTGTAGATCAAAACGAAGAGTTGAGGAAAAAATTATACGGTTAGGAAGAGCGTCTTCGCTGGTTAGACGGTCTGACCAATGATGTCCATGAGGAATTCGTTTACAAGTTCGCAATTATTTGCGCATTGATGAGGCGGACGGTTTGAGATCACCGCCGAGGTGGGCACAGGATCGGGATCGCTTCGCGCTTGTTTCGTCGATAAACCCGGAAGTCGCTCTCATCAACAGTCAGAATCGTGTGCTTTGGATAGAGTTCACTCATGCGGATAAGGCAAAGATCGGCCAAATCCGGTCTGCGGTCTTCATACCGTCGCGCGAGCTCTGCCAAATGGTCGAGGTTTTCTGTACAGCTGAAATCTATGCTCAAGAAACCATCTGTGATGAGCGACAGGACATAAGAAGTCGACCCAATGTGGAATGCCGCTTCCGCAAGAACCGCCTCGCAGGTGAGAAGTGGTTCCGTGACCTCTCTCGCTATCTGTGCCGCCCAAGCGTGATGCTCATCGTTCGCCCTTGCCACAGCTACGATGAATCCCGTATCGGCAATTCCTTTCATGAACGCGAGAACCCCTTACGGGAAGAAAGATCGGCTGGGCCGCCGCGGATCGCGCCGATATGCCGCAGAAAACGTTGTTCGCCGCCATTGGCTTTCGCTGCCTCGAGCTGCTGCCGTATGAGACGCCCGACTGGGACACCAGTGCGACGCGATTTTTCCTTCAGCCACTCGAGGAGCTCGTCTGTAAGACGAATTGTTAGTGTATGACTCATAAGGTATAATTGTAACACGCACCTCCGCGATAGAATGAAGTTTCTCTTGGATCTCCTGCAGAAAATCCGCACTATTCCGACGTCCGCCGGCGTGTACCTCTACAAAAACGCCCAAGGTGAGGTGATTTACGTCGGAAAGGCTAAAAACCTGCGCAATCGCGTGGCTTCCTACTTCCATGCGGGCCGGGTAGGAGACGCGAAAACCGGCACCCTGGTGCGAGAGGCCGTCGATGTTGACTATATCGTTGTCGCCAACAACAAGGAAGCACTGGCGCTTGAAAACCACCTCATCAAGCAGCGGCAGCCGCGATTCAACATCCTCCTCCGCGACGATAAAACCTACCCATACATAAAGCTGACTCTAGGGGAGCGCTTTCCGCGCGTGTACGTGACTCGCCGTCTCAGGAAAGACGGCAGCGATTACTACGGCCCATACTTCCCTGCCAATCTGGCTTACCGGATTGTCGATCTGATTCACCGGCATTTTCTGATTCCGTCGTGCAAGGTCGACCTCGGCCACTTCCATCCACGCCCGTGTTTGCAGTACTACATCGGACGCTGCCTCGGACCCTGTGTTCAGGGCCTGACCACGCCTGAGGCCTATCTGGAAGCTGTCCGCGATGTAAAGATGTTCCTGGAGGGCCGACCGACCGATCTCGCTCGCTCGCTTCGTGAGCGCATGGCCCGAGCCGCCGAAGCCGAAGAATACGAGCGGGCCGCCAAGTATCGCGACCTGATCTCGACCGTCGAGCAGCTGCAGGAGAAGCAGCGCATCGCCGCTGTCGAAGGCGACGACGCCGACGTCTTCGGCTATCACTTCGAGAACGAAATGCTGGCGGTAAATCTGTTCCACATGCGCGCCGGCCGAGTCCTCGATCGCCGTGAATTCTTCTGGGAAGACCTGCCGCAACCTACCACAGATCACGTGGGGACGAGCGACCTCCTGGCTGCCGACGCCCTCGCCCGGGAAGGCGAGTTTACGGAGCACCCGTACCACCCCGGTGAAGATGTTGCCGAGAGCGCAGTGACAGAACACCTCTTTCAGCCCGACTCCTTCTTCTCTGCTCTGCTGAAACAGCTCTATATTGGGCAGCCTTACATCCCGCGCAATATCTACGTTCCGGTCGAGTTCGAGGATCGCGAAGAGCTGGAAGACCTGCTCTCGGAGCAAATCGTGAACGGTGGCGGCCGCGCTGCACGGGTTCACATCACAGTTCCGCAGCGCGGGGACAAGCGTTCACTTATCGACTTGGCTGGCAACAACGCCAAACAGTCGTTCGATCAACGGTTCCGGGTGATGAAGCCCAACCAGCGGCAGATCCAGGAGGCCCTGCAGGACGCGCTCGGATTACCCGAGCTCCCAAAGCGAATCGAGTGCTTCGATATTTCGCACATTCAGGGAGCGGAAACTGTGGCGTCGATGGTCGTCTGGGAAGACGGGCGCATGAAGAAGTCCGACTACCGCAAGTTCATCATTCGCAGCGTGGATGGAGTCGATGACTTCGCCTCCATGCGCGAGGTTGTCACGCGACGTTACAAGCGGGTGCAGGAAGAAAAAAAACCGATGCCGAGCCTGGTGCTGATCGATGGCGGCTTAGGTCAGCTACATGCAGCCGCTGAAGCTCTGACGTCGATTGAAGTCATCAACCAACCGCTCGCCGCCATCGCGAAGCGGGAAGAAATCATTTATGTCTTTGGACAGGAAAACGAGCCGGTGGTTCTCGATCATCATTCGCCTGTATTGCACCTTGTGCAGCTCATCCGCGATGAAGCCCACCGCTTCGCGGTGACCTTCCATCGCAAACGCCGTCAGATGCGCGACCGTTCTACCGAGCTTATGGAAATTCCGGGCGTCGGCACGCGGACTACTCGCCGGTTGTTGGAACATTTCGGCAGCGTGCAAGCAGTAAAGCAAGCCGATGCTGCAGCGTTGTCGGCCGTGGTCACTCGCGGGCAAGCGGAGGCGATTCTGGAACACTTCCGGAAGAGCGTGTAAGCGGCTCGCAACCTTCGACAAGTTGGACAGTTGCGCCTCAACGGCGCGTGTGCCAACGACGCTGCTGTTTTGGCATGGCTAAAGCCATGCCCTACCCGGTCGTGCTGAGCTGAAAAAGGGTGGGGCACGGCTTCAGCCGTACCGATAAAAGTCGGGTTTCAACGCACGCGCCGATGAGGCGCAACCAAACATCCAGTAAGTGACCAACGGGGAAATGCAGAGATCCTTCGACTCTGGAGCGCGAGCCGCCAGCGGCTCACGCTCCCCCGCTCAGGATGACAGTCGTGGAGGGGATGCCGATCGATCTTGTCTACACCTCGTCGCTTTCTTTGAGCTTCGAGATCACGGCGAAATCTTCCAGCGTGGTCATGTCGCCCTTCACTTCGCCGGTGGTGGCAAGTTCGCGGAGGAGGCGGCGCATGATCTTCCCGCTGCGAGTTTTGGGGAGCATGTCGGTGAAGCGAATATCATCAGGGCGGGCGAGGGCTCCGATTTCTTTCGCAACCCAATGGCGGAGTTCTTCTTTTAACTCGGGGCTGGGATTGCGGCCATGCTCGAGTGTGACAAACGCCGCGACAGCCTGGCCTTTGAGATCGTCGGGACGGCCAACAACCGCGGCTTCCGCGACTGCATCATGCGCAACCAACGCCGATTCAATTTCCATCGTGCTGAGGCGGTGTCCGGAAACATTGAGCACGTCATCAACCCGGCCCATGATCCAGAAATATCCGTCTTTATCTTTACGCGCGCCGTCACCGGTGAAATACGCGCCGGGAATTTGCGACCAGTACTGCCGAACATACCGGTCCGGATCGCCGTAGATGGTGCGAAGCATGGCGGGCCAGGGCTTGCGGAGAATTAGGAACCCGCCTGAGCCGTCGGGCACAAGATTGCCTTCGATGGTTACAATTTCCGGCAGAACGCCCGGAATCGGACGTGTAGCAGAGCCCGGCTTGGCCGCGATTGCGCCAGGCAACGGGCTGATCATGATCATGCCAGTTTCGGTTTGCCACCACGTATCGACGATGGGGCAACGTTCGCGCCCGATCACTTCGCGATACCACATCCAGGCTTCGGGATTGATCGGCTCACCCACCGTGCCGAGAAGGCGCAGGCTGTCGAGACGATGCTTGCGCGGCCATTGCTCGCCCCACTTAATAAACGTCCGGATCGCTGTTGGCGCGGTGTAAAAAACGTTGACTTGATGGCGATCAATGATGCTCCAGAAACGGTCGGGTTCTGGAAAGTTCGGAGCGCCTTCGTACATCACGCTGGTTGCGCCGTTCTGCAGCGGGCCGTAAACGATGTAACTGTGGCCAGTGACCCAGCCAATATCGGCAGTGCACCAGTAAGTGTCTTCTTCTTTGAGATCGAAAACCCACTTGGTGGTGAGATAAGTTCCGACCGAATAGCCGCCGGTGGTGTGAACTACGCCTTTGGGTTTGCCGGTGGTGCCCGACGTATAAAGGATGTAGAGCGGATGCTCGGCGTCGAGGGGTTCGGCGGGACATTCATCAGAGACAGATTCCATCAGCTCATGCCACCAGTGATCACGGCCGGGTTGCATGTTGACGTGGGAACCTGTACGGCGGTAGACAACCACATGCTTCACCGATGGGCAGGATTTCAAGGCTTCTTCGACGGCGGGAAACAGCTTGACTTCCCCGCCACGCCGATACGATCCATCTTGCGTTATAACTGCAACAGCCTGAGAATCGTGAATACGATCAATGAGAGCGTTGGCGGCGAACCCGCCAAACACGATCGTGTGTGGCGCGCCAATCCGGGCACAAGCCAGCATGGCGATGGGTAGCTCGGGGGTCATACCCATGTAGATGGCGACGCGGTCACCTTTCTTGACACCCAGAGACTTCAGCACGTTGGCAAACTTCTGAACTTCACGATGCAACTGCTGATAGGTAAGCGTGCGCACTTCACCCGGTTCACTTTCCCAAACCAATGCGGCTTTGTTTTTGCGTGCGGTCTGGACGTGGCGGTCGAGGCAGTTGTAAGAAAGGTTGATCTGCCCACCCACAAACCATTTTGCCCAAGGGCTATTCCACTCCAGCACCTTGTCCCACTTCTTGAACCAATGCAGCTCTTCCGCGATGCCGCCCCAAAACTTCTCCGGCTGCTCGATCGACTCGTGGTAGATGCGCTCGTATTCGTCCAACGACTTGATGTGGGCATGACGGCGGAAGTCGGCTGGCGGTTCGAATTTACGGTCTTCCTGCAGGACGGAATCGATATTGGCATTAATGGCGGGAGCTTTTTCTGCCATGGAGTCCTCGCATAGCGCACGTTTTCAGCCGCCTATTTTACGCGAAGGCTGCCGCGTTTGCCGAGATCGTCATAAGCCTGTGAAAATGTCCAACCGTCACATTGGTGCGGTGCGCCAAAGCACTGTCACACGATCCCTAGTCATCTAGCATTCGAGCTGCTCCCCTGTCGCTGGCCTCCAACATCGCGCGAGGCTCATCATGTCTGCCCGCTTTCGAAGGATCGCTTGCGTACTTGCGATCGTCTTTCTTGCTCGCATTGCCGCCTCCAACGAGCTGCGTTTGCCTCGTAAAGAACCCGTAATACCGAACCTGCGTCAACTGGCAAGAAAGTCAGGCTACATATTTTCCGGAACGGTGCGGGCTGTTGAAAGGATCGCGCCCACCGGGATGAATAGCGTCCCGGTTGTGCGGATCACTTTTCATATTGATAAGGGCTATCTTGGCGTTCATAGCGGACAGCAGCTGATCGTGCATGAGTATGCGGGCCTGTGGCAAGCCGGAGAAACCTATCGCCCCGGAGAAAAACTGCTGCTTTTCCTATATCCGCCGAGCAAACTGGGCCTGACCAGCGCGATCGGAGGAATCAGTGGGCGTTTGGCGGTTGATCCAAGTGGCCGGATCATCGTTGGGCGCGGCCGAATGCCCATCACACCGGTGCGCGGTCCCAAGCCTCGAAATCAAAGTCCCGGCCGAATCCAGCTGACTCCGGAAGAATTTAGGCGTGCTTTGCGTTCAGCGCTGGAGGCAAAGCCGTGACCGCTTCGAATTCTGTCAGCGATCTGGAATTGTGGGTGCGAACCCATCGCTTTTTTCGTTCTTTGGCCACGGTGGCCTTGATACTTCTTCTTGTCCGAATCGCGCAAGCTGGCGGACCAAAGTACGTCGCGGGTGCCAGCTACTTTAATCAAGGCACCATGGGCATGCCGCTGACGTGGTCGGACGGCACGGTCACCTATTACACCGACCAGGGCGATCTCAGCTCGAGTTTTCCGGGACCAAGCGCCGATGCATTAGTCGCAGACGCTTTCAGCCAGTGGACTTCGATTTCAACAGCCGCTCTGGCAGCGGTCCGCGGCGGCCAGCTCGCCGAGGATGTCAGCGGCGCCAATGTCTATGGAAACCCTGATGGCACCTTTACGATGCCGGCGGACATTCTTCCCTCGGCGACCGGCACTCCGGTCGGAATTGTTTATGACGAAGATGGCAGCGTAACCAACGCATTTCTCGGGCAAGGAGCCGGTGATGCGTCCGAGTGCCTCGATAATGCAGTATTTGGCTGGATCGATAATTTCGGAAGCGATACATATTTTGCTCATGCCCTGGTTGTCATCAACGGAAACTGCGCGCAATCTTCCTCGCAACGCACGGATGTTGAATATCGGCTGGTGCGAGTGCTTGGCCGAATTTTTGGACTCGATTGGTCTCAAGTTAACGACAATGTCTTAACTCACAATCCTCAGCCGATATCCGATGATTACGCCGGATTTCCGGTAATGCATGCTTCGGATCCGCCAAATTGCATCCCGATTACAATCTGCTACCCGAATCCTTATCAGCCCAAGATGGACGACCAGGCGGCGCTTTCGCAGCTTTATCCGGTCACGGCGCAGAACATCTCAAACTTCCCAGGCAAACAGGTTTGGTCGACAAACACCGTTCGTATCTTCGGAAGCATCTACTTCAGCAATGCAAACGGGCAGGTAGGACAAGGCATGCAGGGCGTGAATGTGGTTGCACGCTGGATTGATCCTTCCACCGGACGGCCTTCCCGCGCCAATGCGGCCGCGTCAGTGTCTGGATTCCTGTTTGTGGGAAACGCGGGAAACATCATCACCGGCTTTGACGATCCCACTGGTTTGCCATACAACCGCTACGGCTCAAATGACAAAAGCTTGGAAGGATTCTTTGATCTCGGCGGTCTGCAATTGCCGGGCGGAGCAAGTAACGGGCAATATCAATTGACTGTCGAAGCTATCGACCCTATGTGGTCGTCAACGATTGGCCCTTATGAGCCCTATCAAGTAGAACCCTCAGGAGGCTCGCAGCCAATCATTGTCAACGTGAGCGTCGGCGCAAACATTGAGCAGAACGTTTTGATGTCGGGCAGCGCAACGCAAAAATCAGACCCCTTCGTTGTCACGACCTATAACTCTCCCGCGGCAATCCCGGTCGGGGGCGATTGGACTGGCTCTCTCAGTCCGTATGGCACGGCCGATTACTTCCGGTTTTCAGGCCAGGCAAACCGCACCATGTCGGTTTTAGTGACCGCGCTGGATGAGTCAGGTAATCCGACCGAGAGCAAGGCTCAGCCGGTGATCGGTATGTGGGGTCTATCCGATGGCGGGTCGAGTCCTGCCCCGGCCAATACGTCGTCGGCGTTCAACAGTTCGGTCACTGGCATGACTATGCTCAACGCACAACTGATGCAACAGGGCGCATTTCGCCTCGGCATTGCAGATATCCGGGGGGATGGCCGTCCCGATTATCGTTACCTCGCTCGGGTTCTCTATGGCGATACGGTGCAGCCGAACCGCGTGAGCGTGGCGGGAGGAACGCCGTTTGCGGTCCGGGGACTGGGATTTGAATCGAACACAAGAGCGGCTGTTGCTAACGTCAACGTCACACCTCTCGCCGCAGCGGCGAATGAGATTCTGTTGGTAGCGCCTGCACATTCCGATGGCTTACAGAACCTGACGGTTTCCGACTCAGCAACTGGTGCAAGTTCGATTATGAGCGGAGCTTTGACCTACGGCGCCGGACCCGGCGACACGATCAATTTGATTGCTGGTTCCAATCCGTGGACCCCGCTTGGAGGACAAGCGCCGAATCCGATCACCGTGCAAGCTTTGGCGGCAGATGGCATCACTCCGGTGGCAGGAGCTACTGTGGTTTTCAGCTCAACGTTGACGGCAAGTTTTTCCGCTTGCCCGAATGTTTCTCCTTGTTCGGCGGTGACAGACCAGGACGGGCAGGCCACGACGTTCGTAACACCACTTGCTGCAGGGGTGGCAACCATCACTGCACAGCTCGCACCTGCCTCGTATCCGTCAGCCAAGCAAGTCCAAACCACGCTCGCAGTGCGGTCATTGGCACTTGATTTAGCTTTAGCTCCGCAGACAGCGCATGTGGCACAAGGTGCAAATGTCAGTATGCCGTTGAGGGCGAGGGCCCTGGCGAATGGCGCGCCACGGAGCGGCACAAGCATCATTTTTGCCGTGACGAAAGGCTCGGGCATGCTGAGTGCGCCCGTTGTAGTCACCGACGCAAATGGTTACGCGAGCACAAACCTGCAGCTAATATTGATGGCCAGCGATGTACAGGTGACCGCCTGCATTGGGCCAGCGAATCTTCCCTGCGTTAGCTTTTACGCCTACCCAGTACCATCTGCGGGCCTGCAATTGCAACCGGTAGCGGGGATCAGCCAAGCTGTTCTCGACGGCCCGAGCTTCCAACCAGTCGTCGTTCGCGCCATCGATTTTTCTGTGCCAGCGAATCCCGTGATCGGTGCAAACGTGCTTTTTCAGTCGACCGTCGAGAGAGGAAACGCGATTTTCCAAGGCATATCGGCGGGGGATACGACACTTACTCCGGTTCCTGCGCCGATCATCTTGTCATCGTCACAGGTGACCGTAGTCACCGATGGCAACGGCTTAGCATCATTTCATCCAACCACGGCCGGTTTCACCGGAGCTGTGGAGGTTGTAGGAACTGCAATGGCGGGGACGAGCAGCGTGCAATTTGCACTGCAGTCGTTGCCGAGCAGCAGCCATTAGCGGCCGCTCGGTGACAAGAAACCCAGGTTAGCGCTAAAAGACGGCGCGAACCTGGGCCACCAATCACTTCACAATTACAGCGCGGTGCAGACCGCCTTGGTTTCGGTATAGGCCTCGAGCACTTCGTGCCCCATTTCACGGCCCCATCCGGACTGCTTGTATCCGCCGAATGGCAGCGCCGCGTCGAAGATGTTATAGCAGTTGACCCAAACCGTGCCCGCACGCAGTTCCGCAGCCAGGCGATGCGCTTTCTGGATATCCTTTGTCCAGACGCCCGCCGCCAACCCGTAGACACTGTCGTTAGCCTTCGGCACGATTTCCGCCGGATCGCTGAAAGGCATGGCTGTGACCACGGGTCCGAAAATTTCTTCCTGTACCACTTTCATTTTTTCGTTGGTGTTCACAAGCACTGTGGGCTTCACAAAGTAACCTTGATCGCCATGCCTGCTTCCCCCGACCACGGCTTTCGCCCCTTCCGCGAAGCCGGATTCGAGGTAGCTGCAGACGCGATCGAGTTGTTCCTTGGAAACGAGCGGCCCCATATCGCTGCTCGGCTCGAATCCTGAGCCAACTTTGATGTTGCTGGCTTGCTCAGCCACACCATCGACGACTTTGTCGAAGACTTTCTTTTCGATATAGAGCCGCGATCCGGCGCAGCAGCATTGTCCATGGTTGAAGAAGATGGCGCTGGCTGCACCGTTAATCGCCGAATCCAAATCGGCATCGGCGAATACCACATTCGGTGACTTGCCACCGAGTTCAAGCGAGACCTTTTTAAGATTTCCGGCGGCGGCTTGCAGAATCAGCCTGCCCACCTCAGTCGAGCCGGTGAAAGCAATTTTGTCTACGTTGGGATGCGCTGCAAGAGCTGCGCCCGCGGTCTCGCCGTAACCCGGAACAATGTTTACGACGCCATCGGGAAATCCCGCCTCATGGATCAGTTCGCCTAAGCGCAGAGCGGTCAACGGAGTCTGTTCCGCGGGCTTTAGGACGACGGTATTTCCTGTGGCTAGCGCAGGACCTAACTTCCAGGCAGCCATCAACAGCGGGAAATTCCACGGGATGATCTGTCCCACCACTCCCACGGGCTCGCGTAAGGTGTACGCAAGAAATTTCGCGCCGGACGCGTACGGAACCGAGATCGGAATGGTATTGCCTTCGATTTTGGTCGCCCAGCCCGCCATATAGCGGAATAAATCCACCACCAAAGGAATATCCGCTACTCGTGCGATCTTGAGCGGCTTGCCATTGTCCAGGCTCTCGAGTTCTGCAAACTCTTCGAGATTTTCCTCGATTAAATCGGCGAGCTTCCAGATCGTGCGGCCACGCTCGGAGGGAGTCATTCGCGACCATGTCCCCTTCTCAAATGCGTTACGCGCGGCAGCGACTGCCCGGTGAATGTCCTCGCGGTCGCCCTCAGCAATCTGAGCGAGCACTTCTCCCGTTGCGGGGTTGTAGGTAGGAAATGTCTTGCCAGATGCAGAATCCACCCATTTTCCGTTGATCAACATTTTGTGTTTTCTGGAAACGAAGCCTGAAACTCTTTCTTCAGGCGGAGCAATTTTTAGAGCAGTTGCCATATCCTTGCCTCCTTGGCAGATATCAGAGATTCCCTGGGCTCGTTGGGTACTCCGTGGTAAGACAACCACTCAGGGCACCACGGTTCGCAGAGAGACGTATTGAGAACGAGAACGCGCATTTTGAGGTCCTAGTTGCGCGAATGAGAAAGCGGAATGCCTCCCCACCAGACAGGTAAAAATTGTAGCGCAAATCGATGCATGAGGTGTAGTGCAGATCGGTTCCAATACCCGTATTCGCCGCAGTACACGGCTGCGGGCTCCCGCTCCGCTCACGCCCGCAAGACGCCTCACCGACAGATCCCTCGTCGCCCAAGCCCGCGAACTCGGGATTTCGGCTGCGGGCTCCCGCTTCGCTCACGCCCGCAAGACGCCTCAACTTGCAGCCCGTTGTGATTTGGCGTATCTTGCCCCTCAGTCTTTGAGGCCCCGTCTCGCCTCGCAACCAGGTAACCGCTCAGTAAGGAGGAACGTGTGTCTGCTGACGGCAGCAGATCGAATCGCAACTGGGTCAGCCTTGTACCTTACGGGCTGAATCAGCAGCACCCCAATGCCTACAAAGATATTCTGAGCACCATGTGGGAGAACCGCGACAATCTTGGCTACGCTTGGCGGATTCTCCGCGACGGCTGCTGTGACGGGTGCTCCCTTGGCACTCGCGGAGTGTACGACTGGACGATGAAGGGCGTTCATTTGTGTGCGGTGCGCTTGCAGCTCCTGCGATTTAACACCATGCCGGCAATGGACTGGCATGTGCTCGAAGATGTTTCCGGTCTGCGAGGAAAATCAGAAAAGCAGCTCCGCAAGCTTGGCCGTCTCGCAGTACCGATGATTCGCCGCAAAGGTGAAAACGGCTTTCGCCAGGTGTCTTGGGACGAAGCGATCAAAACAGTCGCGCAAAATCTGCAGAGCGTCGATCCCCACCGACTTGCCTGGTATGTAACTTCTCGTGGGCTAACCAACGAGGCCTACTACGCTCATCAAAAAGTGGCGCGCTTTATCGGAACGAACCACGTCGACACCAGCGCGCGAATTTGCCACGCGCCCAGTACGGCCGGTTTGAGTGCAACCGTAGGCTGTGCGGCGACCACGTGCTCATACTCCGACTGGATCGGCGCCGATTTGATCGTCTTCGTCGGCGCCAACGTTGCGAACAATCAGCCAGTCACGACCAAATACCTGTTCTACGCCAAAAAAGCTGGGACCAAAGTGTTCGTGGTAAATCCGTATCGAGAACCGGGACTGGAGCGCTATTGGGTGCCTTCTGTTACTCAGAGCGCCTTATTCGGCACGCGCCTGGCCGATGATTTCTTTCAGATTCATACTGGCGGTGATATCCCGTTTTTTTACGGAGTCATTAAGCATTTGATCCAGAATGGCTGGATTGACCGCGAATTTGTTAATCAGCGAACGGTGGGTTGGGATGAGCTACAGGCAAAGGTAAACACTCTTTCCTGGGAAAGCCTCGAACGAGGCTCCGGACTCTCGCGGGACGACATGTTTCGATTTGCCGAAGCATTCGGCAAAGCGCGCCACGCGATCGTGGTCTGGAGTATGGGGATCACGCAGCATCGATATGGCAGTGACAACGTTCGCGCCATCGTCAATCTGCAGCTTTGCAAAGGCAACATTGGCCGCGATCACACCGGTTTGATGCCCATTCGCGGCCATAGCGGAGTGCAAGGTGGCGCGGAGATGGGCGCCATGCCCGGCGCCTACATGATGGGATTTCCGGTGACAGAGGAAAACGCCAACAAGTTTGCGTCGCCGGAGGTCTGGAACTTTACTCCACCAGCATGGAAGGGACTCAGCGCAGCCCACATGATTCTGGCGGCAGAGCGCGGCGAAATTGATGCGCTTTGGCAGAGTGGGGGGAATTTCAAACAAACCTTGCCCGAGCCCGAGATGGTTGCCCGGGCTCTCGGCAAGATTAGACTTCGGATTCACCAGGACATTGTCGTAAATCCGACGATGTTGGTCGATCCTGCCGACACTGTCGTGCTCTTCCCTTCCCGCACCCGTTATGAACAACGCGGCGGTGGCACCGAGACCAGCACCGAACGGCGCATCATTTACAGCGCGGAAATCCCCGGACCGCGAATTCCGGAGACGAAAGACGAATGGGAAATCCCCGTCCTGGTCGCACGCGCGCTCAACCCTCAGTCTGCGAGAACGGCTTTTTCTTGGCAGAACACACAGGACATTCGCGACGAGATTGATCGTATCTGTCCTACGTACAAAGGAATCAGTAAGCTTCGAAAGAAGGGCGACAGCGTGCAGTATGGCGGGCGTCATCTGCTGGTTGATCGTTGTCTCACGCCTGATGGAAAGGCTCATTTCACCGCCGTCGAATTGCCGGAAGAGAAAATTCCCGAGGGCCGGTTTCTACTTTCAACTCGCCGTGGAAAGCAGTTCAACAGCATCATTAATGCAGAGAAGGATCCGCTCACGGGAGCGATGCGCGACGACGTTCTGATGTCCGCTGAAGACGCCGGTCGTCTTGGATTTCGGAATGGGGATTCCATCACCCTGCGCAACGAACTCGGTGAGTTTGATGGCAGAGTCAGAATTGATCGGATCAAACCCGGTTCGCTCCAGGCGCATTGGCCAGAAATTAACGTGTTGATTCCTGCTGGAAGGCTCGACCCCAGTGGCGTTCCCGACTACAACACAACGGTCGAAGTCGTCGGTGGGACATCTGTCGCGGAGGCGGCCGCAGCTGCCGAGAGTAGAACCTAAGTCCAGAACATTCGTGCGGAGGAAGCTATGGCATCAGAGCGTGTTCGCAATCGCTGGGGCATTGCTGTCGCCGCCGTGCTGATGCAGATCTGTTTAGGCGCAGTCTATGGCTGGAGTGTCTTCAAGATTCCACTGATGCGCGGCCAGCATTGGGCTGAAACTGCTGTGCAATTGAATTTCACTCTGGCCATAGTCTTCCTCGGTGTGGGCACGGTAATCGGCGGCCTGTGGCAAGACAGAGTGGGGCCACGCGTGGTGGCAACCGTGGCGGGAGTGTTATACGGAATCGGTTATTTGGTCTCTGGATATGCGGCATCCGTTCATTCCTTGAACCTCCTCTATCTCGGGTATGGCGTTCTCGGCGGGATCGGCATGGGCATGGGATATATCACGCCCGTGGCAACCCTGGTGAAATGGTTTCCCGACCGTCGTGGATTGATGACTGGAGTAGCCGTATGTGGGTACGGAGCCGGAGCTCTGGTGATGAGTCCGGTCGCTGCCCGCCTGATTGTTTCGAAGGGAATTCCGTTCACTTTTGATGCACTCGGAATCGTCTACCTGATCGTCGTTGTCATCACCGCCCAGGCTTACGCCAATCCTCCGCAGGGTTGGCGGCCGGTGGGGTGGGAACCGCGCAGTACGGTTGCTAAAGCTGCGAGCACGTATGACTTCACCGTGGGCGAAGCCATGGCCACATGGCAATTCTGGCTTCTCTGGGTCATGCTCTTTCTGAATGTTTCCGCGGGAATCATGATCATCAGTCAGGCTTCGCCAATGGCGCAGTCACACGAGTTTGTGGGAATGACCGCCTTGGCAGCCGCGGGCATGGTCGGACTTATTTCTATCTTCAATGCACTCGGGCGCGTATTTTGGGCGTGGGTTTCGGACTCGATCGGGCGAGCTAAAGTCTACTTCCTTCTTTACGTGATCCAAGCGATTGTATTTTTCACAGTTCCATATCTCCACAACGCAACCGCGTTCAGCGCGGCGTTCGCAGTGATCGGGCTTTGTTACGGCGGCGGTTTTGGAACGATGCCTTCGTTTACCGCCGATTTCTTCGGCGCAAAATCTATGGGCGGAATCTACGGGTGGATTCTACTGGCCTGGGGCGCGGGTGCAATTCCGACACCGATCATGGCCGCGCACTTGCACCAAAGCACCGGGACATTCTCGACTTCGTTGCGCATCATCGCGGTTGTGATGGTCTGTTCGCTGGTCTTGCCGCTCTTGGCCAAGCGGCCAAAAAGGGAGCCAAGCGGTGTGCCCGCGGCCAGTTTGGCCGGTTCGCGCTAAACAGTGAAGTGTTGTCCGTCTGAATTTCCGGAATCAATGTCTCAAGCCATTGGCTACGTCGCTCTAGTGGTTCGCGAATACGATGAAGCCATAGCCTATTTCACAAACGTCCTTGGTTTCGCGCTGATCGAAGACACGCCGTTGGAAAGTGGAAAACGCTGGGTCCTGGTTCGTCCGCAAAATTCAAAAAGCACAAGTTTGTTGCTGGCAAAGGCAGTGAATCCTGAGCAGGCCAGCCGCATCGGTAATCAGACCGGAGGTCGAGTTTTCTTATTCCTGCATACCGATGACTTCTGGCGAGACTACGAGCAGATGAAAGTACGCGGAGTGAAATTCATGGAGCAGCCGCGGCAAGAAACCTATGGTACGGTTGCGGTCTTCGAAGATCTGTACCGAAACAGATGGGACTTGCTGCAGCTGAAGAATGGCACACAAGCTAAGGCATTCTAGCCGCCAGCGCGAGAGCTGTGACCGCTTCGCTTACCGGTAGTTCCACAGTCACCCGGGCGCCGTGTGGTTTGATATTTTCCAGACGGACTTCGCCGTCGTGCTCTTTAATGATTCCGTAGCAAATACTGAGACCCAGGCCGGTTCCCTTGCCTACCGGCTTGGTTGTGTAAAAGGGATCGAGCGCTCGACTGATATCGGCGAAACCAGAGCCAGTATCTTCAACTTCAAGAATCGCCCGGTTGCCTGCACTGAAGGCATGGATCGTAATGCGTTTGGCTCCCGGCTCATTTTCCACCGCGTCAACAGCATTGTTGAGCAGGTTCAGGAGGATTTGCTTAAACTGATCTTCATCCACTGCGACTTTAGGCATGTTTTCCTGAATGTCCACTACCACATCCAGGCTTCGCGTTCGGACGTAGTATTCGCGCAGTGCCAACACATCCTGGAGAACCGGCCGCAAATCAACCGACTGGCGATCGACCGCTCGTTGTCGAGAGAAGCGCAACAGGTTCTCAACAATTTTCTTCATCCTCCGGCCTTCGTTAACTAACTTGTCCAGCCGCTCCCGCATAGCTCCGGAAGGAACGTCCTCCGAGAGCAATTCACCGTATCCCATGACCGCAGTCAGAGGATTGTTCAGCTCATGAGCCACCCCAGCTACCAATTGTCCCAAAGCCGCCAGCTTTTCGGAGCGAATGAGCTGCGCCTGCAGCGACTTTAACTCAAGAGCAACGGCAAGATCAGCCGCCAGCAGTTCGATGCGCGATAGCTCCTGGGCATTCACCGCTTCGACCTCTCGAGGATCATCCAAGGCAATGCAGCCAAGGTACCCGCCACGGGCGGAGCAGAGCGGAATCAATAACTCATCGCCGGTATTCCAATACGGATTCGGTTCGTAAGTGACCTTGCTCTTGACGGGATCGTACTTCGCAGCCTCTTCCCGCGAGAGCAAGAAGGAATTTTTGCCAATCAGTCGGCCTCGCGAACAAAACTCCTTGATATCCTCGGTAGTCCAATGAGCAGCCTTGCGCCGGAGTTCTGCCAGTTCGGCAGGTGCGACTCCGCTTGCGCCTGCAAGCCGAAGGCCGTGACCGGCATTATCGAGGTGGATCGCCACCATTTGGAAATTCGTAACCTCAGTGATAGTCGAAGCAATTTCATCGCACAGAGAATCGACAGAAACGCCGCTTAGCAGCTGAGACGTGATGGTGGAAAAGCGTTCCAGCTGAAGTTTCAGCGCATGTTCCTTGCGCTGCATGAGCTCGATCGATTCCGACTTATCTTCGACGATGGCCAGAATCATTCCAAACGCAACGAAAAGCTTGGGAGTGTTCCAGAGTTCCGCCGGCACATGAAGATTGGGAGCAAATCGGTCCAGGAGCATGCCGATGGGAAACACTGCTCCCCAGCAAAAGAATCCTGCAGCAATCGTAAGAATACCCGGCGAAGGGCGCCAATAATTCTTGCAGATGAAAACCCCCGGCAGCCCAAACCCGAGTGCCAGGAAGGCGGTGAGTCCCTCATCGAATGAGCCGTGCAGCGCGGCTTGAATCGCCCAGAAAGCAACTCCGAGACATACCAGGCTGAGTGCAAACACATAAGCCGAAAATCCTTTGCGAACCCAAAACAGAAAACACAAGCCTCCGCCCAAAGCCGCCAAAAGGCTGGCTACATAAGCCCAGCGTGCGTGCACGTCATAGCAAGCCAGAAGACAATAAATGATGGCGGGTAGGCCAATTACGAGCAATAACAAATAACGCTTCAGTCTGTCTTCGACGATTGCAGATACTGACACAACAAACACTACCGCAGAGGCCTGAAGAGCCGTTAGATCAATCGCCAGCAATAGAGGACTGACTGAGACGCCGGCGGGCTCAAACATTTGGGCAACGAAGTGAGTAAATACCAGGAACCAGGCGATCTGCCACAATCGCAATCGTGCCGAGTGGCTATGCCGCTTCAGCCCCGCGAAGATTCCCACCAGTACCGCAACTGTGAGGACAGTGGGGATCTTGTCGAAGAGGGTCATAAAAGGTTCGGTTAACGGTAATTGAAGCGAAACAGAAGGGCCAGATCCCGCACGTAACCAAAGTAATGTCGCCTTCTTTTGCCGCGGTATCGCAACTTATGCGGGACACCTGGGTTCAAGGTTGTTGACAACCCTTGTTCCTACTTGTGTCCCTGGCCCCTTTACAGTGGCTTCCGCACAGGTTCATCATTGCGAAGGTAGGTTCGTGCAAGTAATCGGCAGTGCGTTCACGATGAAAAGAAATGGTTGCTGGTGGTATCCAACTCTGCCGGTTCGCACTCACATCCAATCCTATAGATATATTCGGAGAAAACCTTGAAGAAGCTAATGGTTGTTGCGATCACAGCGGCTTTTCTCGTCCTCGCGTCCACTGCCTTCGCCCAAGGCTTTGACGCGACCTTCGGCTTCGGCACCATTACTTCGTCCAAAGCCACCAGCAGCGGCGGACTCATCTTCCCAAGTGAGCGCGGTGGACTCTATCCTGGCTTTACCGCGGACTTGATGGTTCACCATCGCCTGGGAATTGAAGGGGACGTATTTTGGAGAGCCAGCCAGGGCAACTACGGCAACGAGCCGTATCGGCCGATTTTCTGGTCGTTCAATGCCCTCTGGGTGCCTCGCATCAGCAAGAACCTGAGTGGCGAGTTGTTGGGTGGCATCGGCGGGGAAGATCTTCGGTTTTACGGCATTCAGAATTTCAATAATTTCACCGGATATACGAACTATGTCAGCAGCAACCACTTCATGGGTGACGTTGGAGCTGGAATTCGCGCTTACTTCTGGCATGACGCATTCATCCGGCCTGAAGTCCGCCTGTATCTGATTCACAACAACGCGGAGTTCAGTTCAGGTGAGGTTCTGCGCTTTGGTGCATCCATCGGTTACAGTTTCGGCGGAAAGTGATCCCGGTTCTGTGTACAGAGACGCCCTTTAGGCAATACCGGGCCGCGTGGCGGATTCCTGCACCATCAATGGAAGCTGGGTTGAAGCTTCGACGCCTGACACGACGGTAAGCCATTCCTTGGATCGAGGGTGACGCCCGCGAACCGCCTCAGAAAACGCCTGCTGCAAGCGGCGAGTGACGGGCCCACTGATTCCGGAGCCAATTTTGCGAAAATCGATCTCGCGCAATCCGATGACTTCCGCCGCCGTACCACAAACCAGTACCTCGTCCGCAATATAGAGTTGATCGCGCGAGATGGGCTGCTCGCTAACCATATAGCCAAGATCATGGGCCAACGTGATGACGCTGTCTCGGGTAATTCCTTCGAGTACTTCCGCTGCGGGAGCGGTGACCAGTGTCTTGCCTCGCACCACGAATACATTTTCTCCCGTACACTCCGCCACGTAACCCTGCGTATCGAGAAGAATGGCCTCATCGAATCCGAGCCGTACCGATTCCGACTTGGCCAGAACCGAATTTACATAATTGCCGCAAATCTTGGCTTTGCTCATGCTCGCGTTCACATGATGCCGCGTAAACGAGGAAGTATTGGCACGGACACCGCGCTCCAGAGCTTCTTTGCCCAGATATGAATCCCATTTCCAGGCAGCAATGCCGACGTGCGGCTTGCCACCATCGATATTGAGATTCCATCCACCTTCCGCCAGATAAACCAGCGGCCGGATATAGCAGTCCGAGAAGCCATTTGCCGCGACCACCGCCTGAACGGCTTCTGTCAAATGCTCCAGCGAGAAGGAAATATCGCGCCAACCTAAAACGGCTGCCGACTGCAACAAGCGCCGCATATGTTCTCTCAAGCGAAAGACTGCAGGACCCTGATCGGTTGCATAACAGCGGATTCCTTCGAACACACCGATCCCATAATGCAATCCGGCACTCAGGAAGTGGAGTGTGGCTTCGTTGAAATTAACCAGCTTGCCATTCATCCACACGTACTGTGATTGGAAACCCATGGTTCTCCCTTTAGAACAAATTGTGTATTGCCGCGGAATTCCGCACCTAGACCCCTAACAACAAGCGCCATTTTGTTCGCCCGCGCCACTTTCTGGTGACACCGGGCGAGCCCTGGCAAGTTCTTGCAATAATCTTTGAATCAGGCGCTCCCGCCCGCCAATCATGTGCAACCCACTTTCGCGCTGGTGTTCGGCGAGTACTTTTTCTAATCGCTCTCTCAAGTTTTCCATAACGCTCACTCCTTAACTTCTCCCCAAAACTCAAAAGCCATCATCTTTTTGGATGATGGCCTGATAATCGGTCGATTTCGGCTACATCATCCGCTTGCCGGGACTGTAATCAGCCCTGTAATAGGGATGACCAGCAGATTAAGCAAACGGGACACCACGCCCCTCACTATTGTCTGTGCACCGAATTCTTGTTTTGCAAGCATGAGTGCGAAAGGCGCTAAGAAATTATTCGGATGATATTGCATGTAGTTTGAAGCTGTCAATGGCGGAATAGGCTCGTATCGACAGGATTGCGCATAATCCGAACGCTGTTGACGTGGCGCGGGGAACGAAGCGGCTTACCAGTTCCTCTTGCAAGAACCGGGATCTTCCAAACTAGCTGAAGCCAAATCTGAAGAGTCGCGCGGGCAATCGGGCAACTGGGCCGCGGCAAACGAGCGCGCAAACTCGCCCAGGAATCTGTCTTGTGTCTTTTCATTTCGCAGCAAAGCCATCCTGACATCGCGGCGCAATGACCATTTCGCATGCTCACAGACCGCATGCGCGAATGCGGCGGAGGAACTGGGAGACATCAATGCTTTAATGATGGTCGCTTCCGTGAGCCGCGGATTTTCAAGCGCGGTTCGCATGACCCGGGGTTCCGGGTCGGAGAGCAAGGCTCCCGCCACTCGTCCTGAAGCACGTCTCGCCAATGACATGCGCTCACCAGATGAAATCGATTCCAGACGCTTGATTAATGCGTCTTCGGCGGCCGCTTTGAGGTCTCCCGCCATAACAGGAGTAAGCGCCACCTTCATCAAATCGAACGTGAACAACTGGCGCAGCAAGGAAAGCGAAATGTAGCGGGGTGTTTTGCAGTGCGCAAGGATCGCCAGCTTTACTTTGCGACTCGCAGCGACTGCTGTGCTCTTACTGAGCTCGGCGAGAACCTCCGGAGCTAGATCGTTCCTCTGCAATATGGAAAGCGCCAGATCTTCGTTCAGCGCAGCACCGGCAGCCACGTCCCCGAGCGCGTCGGCAGAGCAAATGTCAATGAATTCTTCTTTAGAGTAGGTCTTTGCTTCACCTTGATTGGACTGTTCAATCGGGTGCGATGGTTCCGGCTTTTGTCTGTTTCCGAGCAATCTGTAACGCCCCGTGCACCGGCTCGATGATCGTATCGATGGCCAGAATTCTGGGATAACTCAAGCCCAATTGATTGTAGAAAACTTGCCGCACGATGGGAGCATTACGGAAGACACCACCGGCGGTGGCCACTCTCACATCCTCCGCTTGAGGGAATAGCCGGGTGGCAACCATTCTGCCCAGGTGAGCCAGTTCCCTTCCCGCTCGGGTCAGCAGGTCACGGGCGAGTGGGTCTTGCCGATCGGCGGCAGCGACAATGGTTGGAAACAGTCTGGCGAAATCCGCAGTTGGCGAGCTATTGGCAGCCATAATCATCTGCTCCCAGGTTTTTAGCCGCCATGCCGCTAACAGTTGCTTCAGTAGTTCGGGACTCTCTCCTTCATCTTTGCTGTGCAGGACCTCACTTACGGCAGCTCGGCCAATCCAATGTGCCGAACCTTCGTCCGAAATCGCGAATCCCCAGCCGCCCGCGCGTGCTATCTTCCCCGACGCGTTGCGGCCATAGGCGATCGATCCCGTGCCTGCGATCACAATTACGCCCGGCCCGGGGCCGAACGCCGCCTCCAGAGCGATGATCATATCCCCGACGATTTCGATCTCGCCTTGGACAATAGTCGATAAGATTTGCCGCACTTGCTGGGCAATCTCGGAGCGTCCACTACCTGCTATTCCGACGCAGATCCGTTGGATCTGAGACGTCTCGATTTTCGCTGCCGAACACGCCAGCGTGACTGCTTTGTTGAGTGAGTCGCGGGCGATCTCTTCTCCGACGCGTACGATGTTGCTCGGACCGGATTCGCCCATTCCCAAGATTGCATGTTCGTCGCCCACAACACAACGCGTCGTGCTGCCACCGCCATCAATTCCGGCAAACAAGCTCACGCACGTAGTTCTACCACAGTGATTTGGCCGGTTGTGGTTTCGTTGATGTGCGGGCTTACGCCTTGACGAGCTAGATACCCCATTCCGATGCATCTCGAATGACATGGGAATCCGAGTACGCTGAGATACGGTTCGGCGAACATGGGACTGAACGTTCTCGATGTCGCAATCATTGCCACTTATCTCGCTGGGGTCACCCTGTTTGGTCTGCGCTTTCGCAAGCGACAACGCACTCTGCGTGACTATTTCCTGGCTGATCGAAATATTCCGTGGTGGGCGATCGCACTATCGATTGTGGCCGCGGAAACAAGCACGCTGACGATCATCAGCATCCCCGGCCTGGCGTATGACACCAATTTCACCTTTCTTCAAGTCGTGCTCGGATATCTGCTTGGCCGTGTAATCATCAGCTTTGTCTTGTTGCCACACTACTTTCGCGGAGACCTTTACACCGCCTATCAGCTGATCGAAAAACGTTTTGGCCAAACATTGCGCTCTCTGACAGCGGGGCTTTTCCTGGTCACGCGTGCCGCTGCCGAGGGCGTTCGCGTGTATGCGGTTTCCATCGTGGTGGCTCTGGCATTCGGCACGGGCGAGATCGCTTCCATTGCAATCATCACCGTACTTACGCTGATTTACACGTTCGAAGGTGGCCTGGCCGCGGTGATCTGGACCGATGTCATTCAAACTATCATTTATATAGGTGGAACTCTGGTTGGATTGGTAATGATCGTTCGGCTGGTTCCTGGTGGGTGGCCTGTCATTCAAACCGTAGCGGAGCACGCCAGTAAGTTTCGCGTTTTTGACTTCACGCCCGACCTTTGGCGGCCTTACACGTTTTGGGCAGGTTTGCTGGGCGGAGCTTTTCTGACCACAGCCAGTCACGGCACAGATCAATTAATCGTCCAGCGGTTGCTGGCAGCACGCAATCAGCGCCAGGCCGTGGCGGCACTGCTCTCGAGCGGCGGCGCAATTCTTTTTCAATTTGCTTTGTTTTTGATGATTGGAGTGATGCTGTTTGTGTACTACGGCAGCCCTTCATCCTCATTCGGCGGCGCCGACCGAATCTTCCCCACGTTTATTGTCACGCGCATCCCACATGGAATTTCGGGGCTGCTGATTGCAGCGATTCTGGCCGCGGCAATGTCGAACTTAAGTGCGGCCTTGAACTCCCTGGCTTCCACCTCCGTCATTGATTTTTACTTGCGGCGCAAACCTGACACCGAAGAACACCGTCGACTGCGGCTTTCACGGATTGCAACCGTCTGTTGGGCGCTCGTGCTTTTCGGCCTTGCCGTGTTGTCACTGCATAAGGTAGGACGTGTAGTCGAGGTCGGATTACAGATCGCTTCCGTCGCCTATGGCGCTCTGCTTGGCGTCTTTCTTCTAGGGGTCCTGACCCGGCGTGCTAACCAGCGCGGCGCCATGCTCGGCATGTTGTGCGGCTTTGGTATTGAACTTTACATCTGGCTCGGCACTCGCGTTCCCTGGACCTGGTATGTGCTGATTGGAACGATGGTGACCTTTTCCGTGGGCTATGCCGCGAGTGCGCTACTCGGTGTCACCTTGGCAAAGCACGACTAAATTTTGCTGGCGCTGCTAACCGGCCCTCGCCTTAAAGAGTCCATATCAGCTATCGAGTACAAAGCGGACGGAGTCCATCATGAGCGGAAAGAGTTTTCTCCCGTATCTGTTGTACAGTTTTGTGATCACGGCTTTGCCTTGCGCTTCAGGCGCGCAACAGAATCCGAATACGCACGCGATGAACGCTCAAAGTTCTGTTTCATCGCATGATGGGCAACATGATTTTGATTTCGAGGCGGGCACGTGGAAGATTCATTTGAAACGTCTCCTGCATCCCTTGAGCGGGTCCAATCAGTGGGTCGAATTCGATGGCACCACTACTACGCGCAAGGTTTGGGATGGCCGTGCCTGGATTGAGGAATTCGAAACCAATGGGCCATCGGGTCGTGTAGAAGGCCTAACGCTTCGTTTATATAATCCTCAGTCCCACCAATGGAGTCTTTACTGGGCAAACAGCAAGGACGGGATTTTAGCCCAACCGACAATTGGCGAGTTTAAGAACGGAGTCGGTGAATTCTTCGATCAGGAGCCCTTCAATGGCCGCTCCATTTTCGTTCGCTATATATGGTCGCAAATCACTCTCAACTCGGCACATTTCGAACAGTCATTCTCCGATGACGGCGGCAAAACCTGGGAAGTAAATTGGATTACTGATCAAACCCGCGTGGGCTCTGAACAGATGAACCAATAAAGCTTTGAAGTAACCGACTCACCAATTCCCTGCCTGCGAAGAGCCGGTTCAGTCCAAATCGGATAAGATACTCACCTGCCTGAACTTCGCAGCCGAGATGAACCGGGAATATCACAAGGGATATAGCCAGGAACTGCACCGCGATATGGAAGCGCTCGTCTTTGGCTATGGCGGGATGCCGCTGATGGTATTTCCCACTTCCATGGGCCGATTTTTTGAATACGAAGATCGCGGCATGATGGGTGTGTTAGCGTCAAAAATCGACGCGGGTGAATTGCAGGTATTTTGTCCCGACGCAGTCGATTTGGAGAGTTGGTACAACAAGGCCGTGCATCCCCGGCAACGCGTGTTGCGGCATGTGCAATACGAGCGTTACCTTCTGCACGAATTTCTTCCCTTTCTGCGCTGGAAAAACTCCACGCCGCGTCTAGCCGTGACCGGCTGTAGTTTTGGGGGATACCATGCAGTGAATTTTTCATTGAAACATCCTGATGTGGTGACCCATTGTGTCAGTATGAGCGGGGCATTCGATATTCATCAGTTTCTGGACGGATACTACGACGACGATTGCTACTTCAATTGCCCACAGGATTGTGTACCCAATATGACTGACGATTGGTTTCTGAGCAGATACCGGCAGATGAAAATTGTGCTGGGGTCGGCGGATTGGGACATGTGCCTGGATGAGAACGTAAAATTGTCCGAGAAACTAAATGCGAAGGCGGTGCCGCACTGGCTCGACGTGTGGAACGATAATTCCAGGCACGACTGGCCATTGTGGTTGAGAATGGCTGGAAAGTATTTCTAAACGAGTAGCTGGTAGCCAGACGCTAGTAGCTGGGAGTAACGCGGTTCCATTCGGTGCGCAGTTTGGAGAGATTATGAAGAAAATCGGAATTCTGTTCGGAATGGAAAATACGTTTCCACCGGCTGTGGTCGAGAAAATTAACGGCATGAAAGTCGAGGAGGTGACGGCCGAGTTTGTGAAGGTTGGCGGCGTAAAGATGGCCGACCCCAGCGGCTACAGCGTCATCATTGATCGCATTTCGCAGGACATTCCGTTCTACCGTGCCTATTTAAAAAACGCGGCACTCGCCGGCACGATTGTGGTCAATAACCCGTTCTGGTGGACGGCGGATGATAAGTTCTTTAACTATGCGTTGGCTACGAAATTGGGTGTAGCGATCCCGCCGACCGTGCTACTGCCGCACCATTCGCATCCCGAGGGCACGACCGATCAGTCGATGCGCAATCTGATGTATCCGCTGAATTGGGAAGAGATTTTCGGCTACATCGGCTTCCCTGCTTTTTTAAAACCATACGCGGGTGGCGGCTGGAAGCATGTATACAAAGTCCATTCGCCGGAGGAGTTCTTCCACTATTACAACCAGACCGGCGATCTGTGTATGACGTTACAACATGGAGTGGAATTCGAAGAATATTACCGCTGCTACGTGATCGGACAGGAAAAAGTGCACATCATGAAGTACGATCCGAAGCTTCCGTTTCACGAGCGATATGTAAAAGGCAATCCTCCTCCATCCACAGCCAAGCTGCAGGAGCGCATCGTAAAAGACGCCCTGACTTTGTGCAGGGCGTTGGGATATGACTTGAATACTGTGGAGTTCGCAGTGGAAGGCGGAATTCCCTATGCGATCGATTTCATGAATCCCGCGCCGGATGCGGACATAAATTCCGTAGGCCGGGAGAATTTCGAATGGGTCGTGAATGCCGTGGCAGAGATGGCGGTAAAGAAGGCTCTCAGCCAGGACAATCCCGCGCGTGAGTTGCGCTGGGCGGCATTTCTGGCCGGGCCAGTGCAGGCTACGACTTCCAAGGCTCCCCCGAAACGACGCGCCAAGGCACAGGGCTAACCAGCGGAAATTTGTGCCTCTGGACGAAAGACTCCGTGCCTTTTAACGAGGCATTGTTATACTGTTGCAATTTGTGATGGAACCTAGTTTCACTATCGGAATCGAAGAGGAATACCAGACCATCGATCCGGTTTCCCGCGACCTGCGTTCGCATATCCAGTCGGAAATCCTCGAAAAGGGCAAAGTGCTGATGCAGGAGAAGGTCAAGGCCGAACTGCACCAAGCCGTCGTCGAGGTGGGAACGGCGGTTTGCAAAAACATCAAAGAGGCCAAAGCCGAAGTAAAAAAATTGCGCCGGGACATGATCAAGCTGGCCCGCGACAATGGCTTGCAGCTCGCTTCGGCCGCCACCCATCCTTTTGCGGACTGGCGCGTGCAGGAGATCACTCCAGACGAACGCTACAAAAATATTGTGGAAGACATGCAGTTGGTGGCGCGCGCGAATCTGATCTTCGGCTTGCACGTACATGTTGGCGTGGAGGATCGCGAAACCGCGATCCACCTCATGAATCACGCTCGCTATTTTCTTCCGCACATCCTCGCGCTTTCGACCAATTCTCCTTTCTGGCTGGGAATGAATACCGGGCTGAAATCATATCGCTGCAAAGTGTTTGACAAATTTCCGCGCACCAATCTTCCCGATTATTTTCCCAGCTGGGGCGAGTATGAAAATTTCATCAAGTTGCTGATCAAGACGAATTGCATCGACAACGCCAAGAAAATCTGGTGGGACATTCGCCCCCACCCGTTCTTCAACACGCTGGAGTTCCGTATTTGCGATATTCCCATGCGGGTGGATGAAACCATAGCCCTGGCAGCTCTCATCCAAGCTACGATTGCCAAACTGTATAAGCTGTACGCGGCCAATCAGGGGTTTCGGCTCTATCGGCGGGCTTTGTTGATGGAAAATAAATGGCGCGCGGCCCGCTATGGTTTGGATGGCAAGCTGATCGATTTTGGCAAGCAGAAGGAAGTTCCCGCTCGGGATCTGATTCAGGAATATCTTGAGTTCGTAGACGAGGTCGTCGACGAGTTGGATTCACGCGAAGAACTGAATTATATCCACCAAATCCTGGAATCGGGCAGCGGCGCCGACCGGCAGTTGCGAGTTTTTCAGGAAACCGGAGACATGAAAAGCGTGGTCGATTACATTATTGAAGAGACGGAAGCCGGCATAGCAGAAAATGCAGCGCTCGCTTCCGCAAGAAAAGCCGGATAATGAGCCTTTCCGCCGCCCAAAGCAACCAACAACTCAGCAGAATTCCCTTCGATCCAGAGCTTACTCCCGGTGCTCGCAACGCGGTAAGCGTCTGTCTGCGCATCCAACCGCAAGAGAAGGTCACGGTCATCACCGATGAGGCCACGAAAGAGACTGCGGCCAGCATCGTCAAAGAGTTAGAGAATGTGGGCGTGAGTTATCGGGCATGGGTTCTGGAAGATTTAGCAAGTCGGCCGCTCACGGCATTTCCCAAAGAAATCGCCGCCGACCTTGAAACCAGCCAAGTCAGCATCTTCGCGGTACAGGCGCAAGCTAACGAACTTCGTTCGCGCATGCAGATGACGGACGTCGTGAATCGGCGCAAGATTCGTCACGCGCACATGGTGAATATCAACCGCCAAATTATGCTGGAGGGAATGCGGGCCGATTTTGCGAAGGTGGATCGCATCAGCACGAAAGTTGCCGAGATAGTGCGTAAGGCTTCGCGAATTCGAGCAACCACGGCTGCAGGCACCGATTTAATGGCCGATTTGAATCCAAACTATCGCTGGCTGAAAACCAGCGGGCTCATCAGCCCAGAAAAATGGGGCAACCTGCCGGGTGGAGAGGTGTTCACGACGCCGGGTGAGGTCAACGGTACATTCGTGATTGATGGGGTCGTGGGTGATTGGTTGTGCGCGAAGTTTGGCGATCTGTGTGAAACTCCTTTGACGATTCAAATCAAGGCGAATCGCCTGACCGAGGCCCACTCCACCGATCGCGAGTTAGAAAATGATTTTTGGAAATATACGCATACTGATGAGAACAGCGATCGGGTGGGGGAGTTTGCGATTGGCACCAATATTGAAGTGAAAGACGTGATCGGGCAAATTCTGCAAGACGAAAAGTTTCCGGGGATCCACATCGCGTTCGGCAATCCGTACGGTGAGCACACGGGCGCAGACTGGTATTCATCCACGCACATTGATGTGGTTGGAAGGAAGTTCGACATCTGGGTAGACAATCAGCAGATTATGCGTGGCGGGCAGTTCTTGATCGAAGCCTGAATTTGAATGGAGTCCAGATCCACGCTCGATTTCCGGGGATTCTATGGCTTGACTGTGGCGGAGGATCGCTCGGGCAGAGGACAAAACTTACCCCTGGAAAACCCTTCGGATTCCACTGCAAAGGTCCGATTGAATCGGGCCCGATAGTTTTCCCAAGCGATTGCAGCGGTTAATTCCACGAGTTCGCGCTCAGAGAAGCGGTCGCGAAGCATTGCAAAAAGATCGTCCGGAACCTCAGAGGGTGTTTGTGTGAGCGCAACGGCCAGTCGCAGAACCAGCTTTTCATCGCTGCCAAAGTGAGCGCTGTCTTCAAACCTTGACAGGTCGAGCAACTGTTCTTCCGTCGTCCCTTTTTTCCTGCTCACGGCAGAATGGATGTCAATTCAAAATGGACACCCGACCATGGCAGCCACCTTGAGTTGGACGAGTTGTTTGAGCTTTGCGTCGGCGACGCCGGAACGCGCATTGTGAGCATTCATGCGCTCGCATAATTCAAGCAGCTTCGTATCGAGGGCACGAATGCGTGTGCCGAGCGGCACATGGCCGTAAAGTCGCTTCACGCGTCGAAAGATCAGTCTCGTCCAAAAACCCGCCTCATGATCCTGAAGACCTTTGCATCGCGGTGACTTAAGATCTCCTTCTACAGGACTGGGGGTACTCGAACCCAGTGAACGATTTAACGAAGGTTCCATTCTTGAATTTTCGGGGATCGATCTCTACGGCCCGCATATTATAGATTGTCCTACAACTTCACGTTGGTTTCACTTTGTGAAACAATCATTCCGCTCAGGATGACAAGTAGCAGAGTTCCTCCGCGAATTTCATGATTCCCTCCTTGCGCAAGCAGTTCAACGAGAAGTTCACAGCGCAAAAATACCAGCAACTGCTGAAGACTATGGAAGAGCGGTCCGGCGCGCCGATGCAGTTTCGCCTTTCCGAAACGCCGTGCTTTTTTCCCCAGGAACTCCTCGACCGGATGGGGCAGTATGGTACGGAGCTGATCCAACAGCTAGAAACGCCTGAATACAGAAAAGCGTCCGATGCCGCCATTCCGCCGGAATTTAATGTTCCGAATGAGGCGCCGCATCCCATGTTCGTGCAGGTGGATTTCGGTCTGGCGCGAGATGCCGCTGGCAGGCTGCAACCAAAGCTTGTCGAATTGCAAGGCTTCCCTTCTCTTTACGCCTACCAGGCGCTGCTATCTCAGCTGTACATCGAAACCTTCGAGCTAGACCAAAACCTGCGATATCTGTATGGCGGGTTGGAGTGGGAGAGTTACAAGCAACTGCTAGGCAGCGCGATTGTCGGCGACCATGACCCGGAAAATGTAGTTCTGATGGAGGTCGACCCCCTGCAGCAGAAAACTCGACCGGACTTTCTGCTGACAGAAAAACTGCTGGGAATCCCGACCGTCGCGATCACCGATGTTAAGAAGAACGGACGAGAGCTGTTCTATGAAAACGCCGGCAAGCGGATTCCGATTCGTAGGATTTACAACCGTGCCATCGTCGATGAGCTGATCCGAAAAAACATAAAGTTACACTTTAAGTTTAATGAAGAACTCGATGTAGAATGGGCAGGTCACCCGAACTGGTATTTCCGCATGAGCAAGTTTTCGCTGCCTTACCTGCACCATGACTGCGTTCCCAAAACGCAGTTTCTGGATCACATCGATCGCATTCCTGACGATCTGCGAAATTCCGTGATCAAGCCTCTGTTTTCGTTCGCGGGGTTGGGAGTAATCATCAACCCGACAAAGGACGATCTGGCCGCGATCCCGCCCGACAAGCGCTCGCAATACATCCTGCAGGAAAAAATCAATTTTGAACCGATCATCGAAACCCCATTCGGCCTGACCAAAGCGGAAGTCCGAATGATGTACATCTGGGTGGACGAGCTACTGCCAGTGATGAGCATTGTCAGAATGGGCAGGGGCGCGATGATGGGTGTCGATCACAACAAGAACATGGAATGGGTGGGCTCTTCTGCGGCTTTGTTTCCGTCAAACGGATAAACCACAAAGGATACAGAGAACTCGGAGGATTGGCTCGCGGAGAAATGGATACAAAATAGAAAAGGCTGTGACATTGGTTATGCTCTAGCCGCCTGTTCCTGCGAGGGAACCTACAGCGTGGAGGCACGCACCGTCACAGCCCTTGATGTGAATACCGCTTTCGCAGTTCCAAACCCCAACTTCTCCTCGCAGAGCGGTTGGTTTTTTCGGGTCTGGATGTTCGACAGGTTGCCCCGCCGAACCAATCACCCAGCCTACTTCGGATTGACCAATTTTATTTGAGCCAACCCTTTCGACCGTCGACGGAAGCCAAGGTAACATTTGTGTCGAAAATGTCAACGCCCTTTTTCGGTGCAAACAGCATCGCGTAGTCTCAAATATCAATCACGAGCAAGCAACTGAATTGTTAAAGACTTGAAAAGCGCCGTGGAAAATCAACCGGATTTTCCACACGATTTTTCACATTTCCTCTTCGACCCCAGGAACGTGCGTATTCGCCCCCACGCGCATTACAGGTGTATATTGTTTTCCGCGATGAGCCGAGATACTACGCTCGAATCCCGCCAGGAGATGCTCAGGGTTGCGGCTCGTCTCTTCCAGCAGCAGGGATACGATGCCACATCCATGAACGACGTGGCGGCCGCGCTAAAGCTCAGCAAAGGGGGACTATACCATCATTTCCAGAGCAAAGATGAAATCCTGTTCGACCTGATGAATCATGCCATGGATCTCACGCAGGAGCAGATTCTTGATCCGGTTCGTCGCGTGGAAGATCCCGAACAGCGGCTTCGCCTCCTGATCAAACAGCACGTCGAAGTAGTTTTGAGTGCGCGCGAGCGGGAAATCACGGTGCTGCTGCACGAAAATCATCCCTTGCCACCCTCGCTGCGCAAGCAGATCAACGCCCGCAAAAAGGAGTACATCCAGTTCGTGGAGGACCTGATCGCTCAGGTCCAACAGGTGAAAGGAAGTATAGGATCGGTGACTGCGCACACCGCTACGTTCGCGCTATTAGGGATGATCAATTGGTTATATCAGTGGTATAAACCCGGCGGTCCGCTGGGTCCCGATCAGATTGCGCAACAATACACCGAGATTTTTTTTGCCGGCGCGTTTTGACAACTGCTCACTTTCCCCGAAATACCGGCTTGCGCTTCTCGAGAAACGCCTTGATTCCCTCCTGATAGTCGCTGCTGTCGTACACTTCCCGCCGAAACGACTGAATGCGTTCATAAGCCTCAGGTGTCAGCGGGTGGGCATTCCCGAGGACCCGCAACTCCTCCTTCAAAATTCGGTGCACCAAAGGGGAAGTCTGCGTAATTCTTTTCGCCAACTCCAGGGTGAAGCTTTCAAGCTCCTCGCGCGGCACGACATGATTGATGACACCGGCGGCCGCCAATCGCTGCGCCGACATCGGCTCGGCGGTAAACAGTAATTCTTTCACCAGATGCATCCCAGCAACCTTCAGGAAATTGAGTGTGCCGGAAAGGTTATAAGGAATGCCAAGCCGCGCTGGGGTTAGGGCAAACGTTGAATCCGTCGCTGCAATCACCAGATCGCAACCCATAACTAACTCGCAAGCCCCTCCCCACACGGATCCCTCAACCATGGCGATGACTGGGGCGGGATGGCTTTCAATTTCTCGGATCACGTGGCGGAGGGGATCGCTGTAGGTCAGCGGATCCCGGCCATTGGTGGGCAGTTCTCGCACGTCATGACCTGCGGAGAATACTTTTGCTCCCTTTGCAGCCCGCAAAATCACGACTTGCAGCCCGCCAGATTTCATTTCCTCCAGCGCCGCGCACATGTCCTCGATCAGCTGTTTGCTGAGCGTATTTACCTTGCCATGGTTGAGTGTGATCGTGCCGATAGAAGTATCTATGCTGGTCAAAACGGTTGAAAAGCAGTTCGTTTCCATAGTTTTTGCCATTTGCCCATTCAGTATCTTGTATCCACGGCGCAGTCACAAGTTCGCTGGTCACAGTCGCGACCACCGGGATTACGTCGGTAACGTGCGCAGTCATCGCACGTCATCAATAATCGGCGGAAGGCACTGCTAATGGGCAATCGCAGCGGTGTCCGCATTTGGGGCTCGCAAGGACGCACTCGCGTGCTATGAGCCATGAAACGAGGGCCATTCCGCGGAAATGATTACCGGAACAGGAAAAGCACGCAGCCGTGATCCGCGAAATCTCGCCGGTTCGCTCTCCCAGCTCTACAAATCCATTCTCAAACTGATCTCGAGTGAGAGTACGCGGGATGAGGTGCTCCAAGCCCTTTGCCAATTTATGGAGGCGGAATATCCAGATATGCTGTGCTCTGTCCTACTCCTGGATGCAGAAGGAGGCACTTTGAGGCAGGTGGTGGCTCCCAGTCTTCCCATGGAGTACAGCCGTTCACTCGGTCTCGTCAAGGTGGGACCTCAGGCGGGATCGTGCGGAACCGCAGCGTACCGAAGTGAGCGAGTAATTGTGGAGGACATATCCAGTGACCCCCTGTGGCAGGAAGCAAGAGACTCGGCACTGCGTCATGGTCTGAAAGCCTGCTGGTCGACTCCAATCTTGTCCCGATCCGCCAAGGTGTTGGGAACGTTCGCGGTTTACTATCGCGAACCACGCCAGCCGGATAACGACCATCTTCAGATCGTTGACTGCGCGACTCACCTTGCCAGTATTGCCATTGAACGGGAGCACACCAGGCACGAACTACGCGCCGTCGAAACCCGCTATCGTGCATTGGTCGAGCGGCTTCCCGCCATTACCTACATCGCGGAAGTCGGCGCCATGGGACGATGGCATTACGTCAGTCCTCAGATTCAATCCATGTTGGGCTTCTCGCCGGAAGAATGGCTGGCCAACTCGACCAACTGGATCAACCACATTCATCCCGAGGATCGTAACCATGCTCTGGAAGCGGAGAAGCGATTTTGGGAGATTGGGGGAATATTCCGCGCTGAGTACCGCATGTTGGCACGTGATGGACGCCTGTTTTGGTTCCGGGACGATGCCGTGTACCTGCAAACGGGTAACAGCCAAAATCCGATCATGCAAGGTGTTCTGTACGATATTACCGAATACAAACTCCTGGAAGAGCAGCTGCGGCACTCGCAAAAAATGGAAGCCGTCGGACAGCTTGCCGGCGGCGTGGCTCACGATTTCAACAATCTCTTGATGATTATTCGGGCCCATAGCGACCGAATCCTGAACGGCCTTTCGAGCGACAACGAAGCTCACAAGGATGCGACCGAGATAAAGCACGCACTCGATCGCGCCACCAGTCTCACTCGCCAGTTGCTGGCGTTCAGCCGCAAGCAGGTGTTGCAGCCCAGACTCCTGGATATCAACGGCATCGTCGCAGATGTGGGCAAAATGCTACATCGTTTGCTCGGTGACAATATTCGGGTCCGGTTGTCTGCGGCGAGTCCCTTGCCTTGTGTGAAAGTGGACCAGGGCCAACTGGAGCAAGTGATTCTGAATCTTGCCCTGAACGCGCGTGATGCCATGCCACAGGGCGGGGAGTTGAAGATCGAAACCCAAGCCGTGCAAGTTACGGAACCTGCCGAACGGGCGCCCGTGGGACCCGGAAGCTACGTGCTCCTGAAATTGTCGGACACAGGCGTAGGCATGGACGCGGACACCCAGCGTCACATCTTTGAGCCATTCTTCAGCACCAAAGAGCTCGGGAAAGGGACGGGGCTGGGGCTTGCCAGCGTATATGGGGTAGTCAAGCAAAGTGGCGGCGGAATTTCATTTAGCAGTCAACTCGGCCATGGCACAACATTTTTTGTTTATCTACCGGAGGCAACCGAAAGCCGGGTATCGGACAACAAGGAACTCCCGGCTCTGCCGCGTTCAAAAGGAAGTGAGACACTTCTGGTGGTGGAAGACGAGGATGAAATTCGTGACATGGTCGGGGAGTATCTTCAACGGCACGGATACACCGTGCTGAACGCCAAAAATGGACAAGAGGCGCTGGAGATTGCACTTCGCTACAGGGGGTTGATCCACCTTGTAATTACCGATGTGGTGATGCCCCAACTGGGAGGTCGCGAACTCGCCGAGGAGATCAGGCGCATGCGGCCGCGAACTAAGGTTTTATTCACTTCTGGCTACCTGGACGATAGCGTCGAATGCGAAGCTGATGATGGACGCGCATCTCATTTACAAAAGCCGTTCGCTCTGGGTGCGCTGGGAAG
>Ga0209579_10000293_pt1 | contig 60480 bp, 56 predicted proteins | sample Coa_R1_2_FD_187152 | JGI IMG/M metagenome (GOLD analysis project Ga0209579, IMG submission 187152) | Surface soil microbial communities from Centralia Pennsylvania, which are recovering from an underground coalmine fire - Coalmine... | ecosystem: Environmental > Terrestrial > Soil >...
AATATCGTAGTCACTGTGCGCGATTGGCTCGACCCCAAGCACTATCTGCACGATTTGTCGTCGACCGACCGGCGCAACCCGACAGTCAACGCCTATGGCCTCATCTATGGCGACACCGAGCTCAGCACCAGCCTGCAGCCGGTGCTCGATCCGGTGCACAATACCAAGACAACCCTTCAGCCGCCGGTGCGCAACGGGACGCCGAGCTCGGCGCTGGCCAACGAGGTCGTCGTCGCCTCGGCCTATTTGGGCATGGAGCAGACCTGGGACAGCAAGGTCAACGCGCACACGTCGGTGATGGACCAAGACGGCCGCGTCTATTGGGCGGCGCAGAACCGCTCGCCGAAGGCGGTCCCCGACTATTGCAAGAAGGGCTCGTCGCTAGCCTCGGCGCAGGCCTATCCGCTCGACGTGCCGCATGACGGGTTCTTCCAGAATTCGCGCCAGGTCACGGTCTACGATCCGAAGGCGAAACAGTTCACGACGATCGATACCTGCTTCGGCACGCATCACCTGAACTTCGCCGAAGACGCCAACAACACGCTGTGGCTCAGCAACAATACCGGTCTCGGCGGCGCGCCCGTGCCGCAGGCGGCGGTCGTCGGCTGGATCGACACCAAGCTGTTCTGGCAGACCCATGACGCAGTGAAATCGCAGGGCTGGACGCCGTATATCGTCGACACCGTCGGCAACGGCAAGCGCACCAAGGAATGGAACGAGCCCGGCCAGCCGATCGACCCGACGAAGGACACGCGCATTCCCTATGCCATGTACGCGATCTCGTATTCGCCGGCCGATGGCGCGATCTGGGGGTCGAGCCTCGCCCATCCCGGCTACATCATGCGCGTCGCGCCGGGAGCGAACCCGTCCGAGACGGCCTTGACCGAGCTCTACAAGATCCCGCTGCCCGGCTTCGGCATCCGCGGCATGGATGTCGACCGCAACGGCATCGCTTGGCTGCCGCTCGACAGCGGTCACATCGCCAGCTTCGACCGGCGTAAATGCAAGGGGCCGCTCAACGGGCCTGGTGCGGAAAAGGGTGAGAAATGCCCCGAGGGTTTTTCGTTCTATGCACTGCCGGGACCAGGCTTCCAGGGCGATCCGGGCGCCGAGGAAAACCCGTATTTCGTCTGGGTCGACCAGCACGATATTCTGGGGCTCGGCGCCAATGTGCCGATCGCCACCGGCAACCAGTCGGATTCGCTTCATGCGCTGGTCGGCGGCGAGGTTATCGAGCTGCGTGTGCCCTATCCGATGGGCTTTTTCGCCAAGGGCCTGGAGGGCCGTATCGACGACGCGCAAGCGGGCTGGAAGGGCCGCGAATTGTGGGTGACGTCGGGCAACCGCACGCCTTTCCATATCGAGGGCATTGATGCACCGGCGCCCGGCGCCCCGGGCGCTACACCCGAGACGCGCTCGAGCCCGCTCGTCGTCGAGTTCCAACTGCGCCCCGACCCGCTTGCGGATTAGATTAAGGTGCGGCCATCCAAGCTCCCGGAACCATTCGGCGAAGACCCTTGAGCGCCGATTCCGTTCGGCGAGATACGCCAGATTAACGGGTCAGTTCGCCGCTGCCGCCGTCTTGGCCGCGTGCCGCAGCACGACTTCGTGCGTCAGCAGCTGCGCACGTCATCCTATGTCAGGCGGATTGGAGAGTGCGCAGCACGGCGATTCCCTCCGGCGACAGCGACACCCATTGCCCTAGCTTGCGCGTCAGGGGGTCGACGAGGCTGGGCGTCGGCGTACCCGGCGGTTGTGGCCCCATATGCCCAATCAGCGACTGTTTCGCCTCGATTTCACGAGGCTACGGGGCGCCTTGCCGCTCTCGTCGTTCGAGCGGGGCCGGCGAGCCGACCTCCGCGGCAGGATTTTCATCGGGTCGATTTGTCATTACAGCAACCTCTCCGGTGTCGCGATCCAGGACCAGCGCGATTTGCGTACGGTGCGGCATTGCGTTTCCTATAACATGTATCTAAACTGACTCTTATAGGATCAAGCAGGTGATGCGACGCGCCGGCGCGGGAGAAAAACAGGCCATGCGTCTGACCTTGGGGACCGATTATGCGCTGCGCACGCTGATCTATGTCGGCGCTGCGGGCGGTCGGCTTGCGACGATTGCCGAGATTGCCGAAAGCTTCAGGATCTCGAAGACCCACCTGATGAAGGTCGTCAACAAGCTTGGCCAGCAAGGCTATCTCGATACGATCCGCGGCAAGGGGGGCGGGATCAGACTGGCGCGTTCGCCTGGAGAGATCGGGGTCGGGGCGGTAGTGCGCGAGACCGAAGAGGACCTCGCCGTGGTCGGGTGCCTTGCCGCGACAGAGTTCTGCCGGATCGAGGGATGCTGCGTTCTGCGTCACGCGCTGCGTGAAGCGACGCTGGCGTTCTTGCGGACGCTCGACCGCTATACGCTCGCCGATCTGCTGGCGCCGGGCGCCGCGCTCGTCCACAGCCTGGGCCTCGCGCCCGGGATGCGGCCCGCGGAATGAGCCGAGGCGAGGGCGGCCATGGATGATGTGGTTCTCGCCCGCGCGCTGCATGTCCTCGCCGTGGTGATCTGGATCGGCGGCGTCGCGATGGTGACCACCATCGTGCTGCCGGCGGTCCGGCGCGGCGATCTCGGCGCTGACCGGCTTGCGGCATTCCAGGCGATCGAGCGCCGTTTCGTGTGGCAGGCGCGGTCCGCGATCATCGTCGTCGGGGCGAGCGGCTTTTACATGGTGGTCCGGGCCGATCTCTGGGGCCGGTTCCGCTCCGCCGAGTTCTGGTGGATGCACGCGATGGTTTGCCTGTGGGCACTGTTCGCGCTCGGCCTGTTCGTGATCGAGCCCTTCATCCTCGACCGCCGGCTCCGCCACTGGGCAACCGCCCGGCCGGACCGCACCTTTGCCTGGTTGCAAACGGCCCATTGGGTGCTGCTCGCGCTCAGCATCATCACCGTATACGGCGCGGTGACCGGCAGCCAGGGATGGTCGGCGTTCTGAGCTGTGCCTGATCGAGTCGCGGAGGATGCCGTTTCGAGGGAAATAGCCATGACGACGACAGATGCTCGGATGACGGATCGGCCGATCGCGGATCCCGTCAGCAATGTCTTGAAATGGGTCCTGCTCGCGGTTGCCGTGGCGAGCTTTGCAATCCTCGGCTGGACGACCGAGCTCACATACAAAGAGGCGCCCCCGTTTCCGGATCGCTTTGTCACCACGGACGGCACCCTTCTGATGTCGGCTGGCGACATCCTGGCGGGGAAGGCTGGCTTCCAGAAGGCCGACCTGATGGATTACGGCAGCCTCTACGGCATGGGGGCATACTTTGGCGAGGATTACACGGCCGCTAACCTTGTCCGCCTCGCCCAGTTCACCGAAGAAGGCATCGCCAAGGCAAAGACCGGCAAAGCGTTCGCGGATTTGCCGGCGGAGGACCGCGCCGCGGTTCGGGCGGCGATGCAGAGCGAGCTTCAAGGCGTCGATTTGACCAAGGCGGTTGCGACCCTCCCGCAGGCCTTGGCCGACGCCGTCTCGACGGTGCGCACCGAAATCGCCCAATCGCTGCTGCGCCACGACTTCGCCCGAGGATGGACGCAGGCCTACAGCCTCGACGCGGACAGCGCGGCGCAGACAGCGGATTTCCTGATCTATTCGTCGTTGACCACGGTCGCACGACGCCCGAGTACCAATGTGTCGTGGACACAGAACTGGCCGTTCGAGCCGCTCGTCGGCAACACCCCGACTCCCAGCACCTTCATTTGGACCTGGATCAGCTTCTGCTTCACGTTCTTCGCCTTCGGCGCGGTGATGTTCATCTACGAGCGCTTTCTGAACGATCCCGACCAGGCGCCGATGGATCCGGTGCTGACGAATTTCGGCGCGCTGACCCCCAGCCAGCGGCGCATCGGCAAGTATTTTCTCATGGTCGCTGCCGTCCTGCTGCTGCAGATTCTGGTCGGGTCGATCATGGCGCATTACTACACGGACCGGACGAGCTTTTACGGCATCGAGGTCGACCGCTTCCTGCCGTTCAATTTCCTGCGCGACGTGCATATCCAGACGCCGATCGTGTGGATCGGGTTGTCGTGGATCGGCGCGGCATTGTTCCTGGCGCCGGCAATCGGCGGCGGCGAGCCGCGGGGACAAGGGTTCCTTGTCGATCTGCTGTTCTGGGTCACGCTGGCGATCGTCGTCGGTGCCCTCGCCGGCAATTATCTCGGCATCATGGGCTATATCCAGCAAGGATGGTTCTGGTTCGGCAATCAGGGGCTTTCCTACATCCAGCTCGGGCGCGCCTGGCAGATCGGCTTTTTGGCGGGTCTGATGATCTGGAGTGTGCTGGTGTTCCGGGCGCTGTGGCCGACCCGCGCGCAACTGGCGGCGGCGACGCGCCAGTTCTGGTCGGGGCACATTCGGCTGGAGAACCTGCTCTGGGCCTCGACCATCAACATCGCACTGCTTTACGCCTTTGGCATGATCCCGCTGACCGGGATCGAAAAATCCTTCACGATCGCCGATTTCTGGCGCTGGTGGGTGGTCCACCTCTGGGTCGAGCAGTCGTTCGAGTTTTTCGCCGCGGCGATCAGCGCCTATCTGTTGATGGCGGTCGGCCTGGTCTCGCGCCGGCTCGCCGAGCGCTCGGTATATTTCGAGCTGATCCTGATTTTCCTCGGCGGCGTGCTCGGCACCGGCCATCACCTCTACTGGGCGGGCGAGCCGGCTCTGTGGGTGCCGCTCGGCTCGATGTTCTCGTTCATTGAGGTGTTGCCGCTGGTGCTCTTGGTCATCGAGGCGATCCGCCATCGCCGGTTGATCAAGGCCGACCAGCAATTCAAGTACCGCCTCGCCTACACCTACATCATCGGCGCGGCGTTCTGGAACTTCGTCGGCGCCGGCGTCTTTGGCGGCGGCACGCTGAATGCGCCGCTGGTCAAATATTACGAGCACGGCACCTTCCTGACCCTCAACCATGCCCATACCGCGCTGTTCGGCGCCTTCGGCCTGCTGGGGATCGGGCTGATCTATTTCTGCCTGCGCTATGCCGCCGCCGAGCGGTATCTGTTCGGCGAGCGGCTCGGGCAGTGGGCGTTCTGGCTCTACAATGGCGGGCTGGTGATGTGGATCCTCTTCAATTTCTTCCCGATCGGCTGGCCGCAGCTCGACGCCGTCTATCAGCATGGCCTCGCCTATGCGCGCAGCCAGGAATTCTATGACATGACCTTATTCTGGCAGTGGATGCGCCTGCCCGGCGACGTGGTTTTTGCCCTTGGCGCCCTGCTGATGGCGTGGGACTTCATGATCAAGTCGCGGCCGATCCTGCCGCGCTTTGTCGGGCGCTTGATCCCGCGCTCGCAGGCGCTGGCGCGCTCGACCGGCCAGCGAGCATGACGACGCTCGCCGCCGGCAGGCGCCCCGCAACGGCTTTCCTCACGCACGGCTTTCGACCGTTCTTCCTCGCGGCAGGAAGCTGGGCGGTTATCGCGCTCGCGCTGTGGCTCGCAATGTTCTTCGGGTATGTGCAGTTGCCAACCCGGTTCGATCCGCTCGCCTGGCACGTACATGAAATGCTGTTCGGCTTGGTGATGGCGGCGGTGGCCGGCTTTTTGCTGACCGCAATTCCGAATTGGACCGGCCGGCCGCCGGTTCGCGGCTATCCGCTCGCCGGGCTCGCTTGCCTCTGGCTGGTGGGGCGTCTTGCCTGCCTGATTTCGGCGGACCTGCCGGCGTGGCTTGCCGTCCTCGCCGATCTCGCGTTTCCCACCTGCCTTCTCGCGGTTGCCGCCCGTGAGATCGTCACCGGGCGCAACTGGCGCAACCTGCCGATGATCGCGCCTCTGGCGCTCTTCGTCGTCGCCGACCTGCTGATGCACCTCGAATCCCTTGGCGTATCCGTACCCGCAGGCCTCGGCTGGCGGCTCGCCCTCGGCGCGCCCATCCTGCTGATCTCGGTCGTCGGCGGGCGCATCATTCCGAGCTTCACGCGCAACTGGCTGCTCAAGGTGAAGAGCCCGCGCCTCCCTTCACCTCCTAGCCTGGTCGATACCGCCGCGATTGGTGTGCTTGCCGCCGCGCTGATCCTTTGGGCGTTTCGCCCCGACCATCGCGTGACCGGGGCGCTCCTCATCGCGGCCGCCATCGCTAACGCATGGCGGCTCAGCCGGTGGGTGGGCTTTTCCACCTGGGGCGAAAAGCTGCTGTTCATCCTGCATCTCGGCTACGCCTGGCTGGTACTCGGCGTCGCTCTTCTTGGACTCTCGATCTTTGACATCGGCGTTCCGGCCGCTGCAGCGATCCACGCGCTTTCGGCTGGCGCTATCGCCGTCATGATCCTCGCAGTCATGCCCCGGGTGACGCTCGGACATACCGAGCGCGCGCTGACAGCCAATCGGGCGACCGTTGCGATCTTTGTCCTCATCAACGCCGCTGCCCTCGCCCGAATCGTCGCCTCGTGGCATTCCGAATTCATGGCTCTCCTGCTCCTCGGGGCGGGGGTATGCTGGATCGCGGCGTTCGGCCTGTTCGAAATCGTTTATGGCCCGATGTTGCTGACGCGGCAGTCCGATCGGGGAAACGGGCCGGCATGAGCCAGCTTCCCGAGCCGCGGGGCGCTACGTGGCCCGAGGGCGCCATCTTCACCGTCGGGCATTCGACCCTGCCGATCGAGCGCTTCATCGCCTTGCTGCATATTTACGGCATCAAACGCCTGGCGGACATCCGCACCGTGCCGCGTTCGCGCCATAACCCGCAATTCAACAGCGACGCGCTCGGCCATGCCTTGAAATCGGAGAATATAGACTACGTTCCGCTGTCGGCGCTGGGCGGCTTGCGGCATGCGCGCAAGGACTCAGCCAACACCGGCTGGCGCAACACGAGCTTTCGCGGCTTCGCGGACTACATGCAGACCGAGGCGTTCGAGGCGGGGCTCGCGAAGCTGATTGGCATGAGCCGCCAGACACCTTCCGCCATGATGTGCGCCGAAGCGGTGCCGTGGCGCTGCCACCGGACCCTGGTGGCCGATGCGCTCGGCGTGCGCGGCATCCCGGTGGTCGAGATTTTATCGGAGAGCAGCTACCGCATGCACACGCTCACACTTTTCGCGCGAGTGGAAGGAGTGCAGATTACCTACCCGCCAGAGCAAGCTACACTGCTGTTGTAATGCAGAGGCGCAGACGCACCCAGGGTCAACCGGTCTTCGGGTGCTGCAGGTGCCGAACGAGACTACAACGAAATGCGTCCGCATAGCGCGATCGGCAACCAAGGGCCACAGTGCGTCACCGATCCGGCCACCCAGCTCTCCGATGAACCCGAGGATTTTCCGGCCCGCAGTGGTCCAAGGTTGGGGTCAAGTCCAATGATCGCCGCCCTTGCACCATGCGACGATCCGCACGCGCAGCAGTACTCGCTTGGCCAGAGCACTCTGGATCAGTCGGCCGGGAACAGATCGTGATTATTTGCTACCCAGTTTGCTACGAACTCGGTAGCACGGCTCGGGACACTTGGTGCAGATGCCGCTGTTGCCGGTCAAGCAGGCAGATTGCAAAGGCCGTTGCGATACGATCGGAGACCGATCGGGCCAGCTGCCACCGAATTAGAAGGCAGGTGCTCTATCCAGCTGAACTACGGGGTCGCGAGAGCGGCACGGCGTTGTTTCGGGCGCGGACGCCAGCTCTCAGCCGCGCACCCGGTCGTAGCGGAAATTGTCTGCGTAGCTTTTCGTTTTCGGGGTGCGGGCGTGCGGTTCGATCAGCGTGTAGTCGAGCCGGCGCTTTTGCGCGAACGCGACCGCCTCCTCCAGCGTGTCAAAGCGCAGCCGCACCTCGTTCAAGGTATCGTGCGCGCTCGACCAGCCCATCAAGGGGTCGGGGTCGCGGCGACTCGCCGGCTCGTATTCGAGCAGCCATTTGTGGGTTTGCCCGCGGCCCGATTGCATCGCGGTTTTGGCCGGCCGATAGATGCGTGCCAGCGCCATTGCGTCGCTGCCTCCTGGTGATGCCGATAACGCCCGCCAACAACGACACTTGCCGAATGGTCGGGGCGAGAGGATTCGAACCTCCGACATCCTGCTCCCAAAGCAGGCGCTCTACCAGGCTGAGCCACGCCCCGAAGCCAGGATTTCCGAGGTGGTCTAGCGGATGCCGCGGCATCCCGCAACCGGCAAAAAACGCCGCCGCGGAACGGAAAATACCGGGCGGTTGGCGGGACGCCGCGTCAGCCGGCGCGGCGCTCGCTCCACGCTTCGCTAAGCGGCGCCACCTCGCGGTGCAGCAGTTCGAAGACGCAGCCGAGGAAATCGCGGCGGCGGAACGGCGACGGGATGAACTCGTCGCGGTCGCGGCCGCGCAGGAACGGCCGCTGCACGACAGTGCCGGTGAAGAGCGCCTTGAGCAGCGGCTGCGCGGCGCGGATCCGGCGGATTGTCGCTGGGCCGTCAAGGGTGCCGGGCAAAACCATCGCGATGACGGCCAGCGCGAAGCGGCAGCTCGAGGCGGCGCGGATCGCGGAGATGCTGTCCGCCACCGCGGTGACCGCAAAGCCGGCGTCGAGCAAAATTTCTTCGCACAGTTGCCGCCGCTCTGCGTCGTTGTCGATCAGGAGAAGATGCTGTCCCTCCGGGTACATCGGCCGCTCTTTCGTCTCTGCAACTAACACGCGACCGGTTATCGCCCAAAAGTCTTGCCGATTTGGTTAACAGCGGCCGATTTCGTCTCGCAAATCGCGGAATTTTAGCGAATTTTTGCAGTGAATATTTTTGCTTTAATTTTACTGAAATAGCGCGGCCCGGCGCGACGCCGCCATCGATCGTCGGGCCGCGAGACCGATCGAGACGCCGGCGGCCGGTCATCCGGCGAGCAGGAGCCGCGTCAGTTCTTCCGGCATGCTCAGCATCGGGTAGTGGCCGGTGTCGAGTTCGGCCCATTTGGCGCCGAGCTTGTCGGCGCAGCGGCGCTGGTGCGCCTCGCCCGGGTTCTGCGCCCGGCGGCACCAGACGACCAGCGTCCCCGGCCATGGCTGCGACCAGAACGAGCCGAGCTTGACCGGCTGGTCGTAGATGCCGATCGGGTGCTGCGTGTAGCGATCGAGCGCCCAGGCGCGGGTCGCCGGTTCGAGGTCGGCGAAGAGACGGGTGGCGGCATCCTCGCGCGATGGGCCGGCGGTCAGCCCGCCGGCGCTTGCGGTCGCGGTCGAGCGGGTGACGATGTCGCGGATCTTTTCGCCGTCGAACAATGCCAGCGCGTCGACAAAGGCAAGGCGGCCGACCCGCTCGCGCATCAATTCGGCGACCCGGCACACCACCATGCCGCCCGAACTGGTGCCGACCAGCGCGACGTCCTGCAAATCCTCATAGAACAGCAGCTGCGCGACTTCGTCGGCCTGGGTTTCGGTGGTGATGCCGGGGCGCACTGTGCCCTTGCGTTCGCCGCAGCCGTCGAGGGAGGGCGCGTAGACCTGATGCCCGGCGGCGCGCAGCCGGGTTGCCACGGGCTGCCAGATCCAGCCGCCCTGATAGGAGCCATGCACCAATACGAATGTCGCCATTTGTTTTTCTCCTTGCCTTCTTCTTCGTCATACCGGCGAAGGCCGGTATCTATTCGTCCGCCTTCTGTGCTTTCGATGGGTGGATCCCGGCCTGCGCCGGGATGACCTCTTCGACGAGGTCGAAAGCGCCACCTTGCCCTGAAAGCGCATCCTTCCCCCTTTTCATGCCGTGCCGCGGGCATGCATGCTGCGGCAAGACCAGCACGGGAGCCAGGGGAGTGCAACAGGCGATGCAACTCGGGATTCATCTGCCGCATGCCGGCCGCCAGGCGACGCCGCAGCTAATCAAGCGGCATGCGCGGCGCGCCGAGGATCTGGGGCTGAGCGACGTCTGGGTCAGCGAGCACATCATCGTGCCGCGCGCGCGATTTCCACGCTCGCCGCTGTTCTACGATCCGGTTCTCACCCTGACCTGGGTGGCGGCGGTCACCGAGCGGGTGCGGCTCGGCACCAGCGTCATCGTCTTGCCGATGCGCCACCCGCTGCCGCTCGCGAAAGAGCTGTCGACGTTGCACAATTTGTCGGGCGGGCGGCTGATCCTCGGGGTCGGGGTCGGCTGGCTCGAAGCCGAGTTCGCCGCGCTCGGCGTGCCGTTCCACGAGCGCGGCCGGCGGATGGACGAGGGCATCGCGATGATGCGCGCGGTGTGGTCCAACGACCCCGTGTCGTTCGAGGCCAAGGTTATCGCCTCCGAGATCCGCGACATGACGATGCTGCCGCAGCCGGTGAGCCCGATACCGATGTGGCACGGCAGCCGCTCCGAGGCGGCGCACCGCCGCACCGTCCGGATCGGCGACGGCTGGCACGGCAGCCAGGTGACGCCTGAACAGGCCGGCGAAGTCGTAAAGCGCCTGCGCCGCGACCGCCCGGAGCCCGGATTCACCATCTCGGTGCGCTCGCACTGGGACGGCAAGGATGTCGGCATGATGAAGGAGCGGGTCGCCGCCTATGCCGAGGCCGGCGTGCAGCACGTCATGGTCCACCCGCAAGACCGCGAGATCGACGATTGGGACACCGTCATCGAGGGCGTCGGCAAACTCGCGGCGGCTTAGGCTCTATGCCGCGAGCGGGTTTTGCCAGCGCAGGCCGGGAAAACGGGCGAAATCGCCGTCCGTCGAGCACAGGATCAGGCCGTGCTCGATCGCCAGTGCCGCTAAATCGGCGTCGGGCACAAGCTTGCCGCGAATGTTCGGCAGCGCGATCAGCTGACCAAGGATTTGCGCGTGCCGTTCAGTAGCTTCCGGCACCCACACCGGGTCGCAACCCAGCCAGCCCGTCACCTGGCGCCAGGCATCGGCCATTCGTGCCGGCCGTTGATAGATCCGCGGATTGGTAGTGACCCGTAGGAACGCCAAGAGGCTGGCCCACGGTAATCCAACCCGCGTCACTCCCAACAATTGACGGTCGAGCCAATCCTTTGCGTCCCCGTGGTGCGAAGAACCCTTATCGGAAGCATAAATCAGAAGATTTGCGTCGATCAGGATCAACGGTAATCTTCACCTTCCGCAAACGCCAATACCTCAGCGATATTGTCGATATTATCTATTAAACAGCGACCAAGATCCATTGACCGAGTGCGGAACGGTTTGTGCTTGTGGCCCGGCCGACCTATGTCCTGCAAGCCGCGACGCAAGGCATCATTGATGAGGGCCTTTAAACTCAGGCGGCGTACCCGCTGCAAACGCTGAAGCTCGGCGGCGACATCGGGATCAATCGTCAGGGTCGTGCGCATGACATCAGGACATAAAGGGATTGATGTCTTGATGTCAACATAGCCGGGCGCGTACGCTCACCGTCAAAGCCCGGACGAATGGGAGGAGTAGCGCGATGGAAAAGCGGTTTGGCGTGGTTTCCGCCGATGGCCATTGCCGGCTGATGCACCTGCCGTTCGATCTGTGGACTGAGCGGCTGCCGCGCAAATTCCAGGATGACGGGCCGCGCGTCGTGATTGGGGCGGACGGCAAGCGGCAATGGGTTGTCGAGGGGCGGGCGTGGAGCGGGGTCGGCTGGGCAGGGGTCGGGCGCGGTCCGGTCAATTGCTATACCCGCGCCGGCCTGCCGGAGGAGCCGGAGCCCGGCGTCTTCCGCGCCGCCAATGCCAAGTATCGCTGCGAGGACATGGACCGCGACGGGGTCGACGCCGAACTCGTCAACGGCCCCTACGAGCAGATTTCGCAGATCAGGAACCCCGAGTTGCGCGCCGCCTGCGTGCGCGCCGTCAACGACTGGGCGCGCGATCTCTACCAGGAGTCGCAGGGGCGCTTCATCATGCTATTGCCGCTGCCGTGCATGACGCCTGAGGAGGCGGCCGCGGAACTCTTCCGGGTCGCCGGGTTCGGCCTGCCGACCGGGGTCATCTTCGACTGGGTGTTCGCGCCCGAGCCGGTCATGCATCAGATGTGGGAGCCGGTCTGGGCGGCCGCCGCCGAGACCGGCATGCCGGTCAACCTGCACGCCTACCCGAGCGGCGGAACGCGGCAGATCGGGGTCGGGGTCCCGGGCCTCGAACCGCGCAACCAGTCCTTGATGCGGGTCGCGAACTTCCCGATCGGGGCGATGGCGGAACTGATGAGCGCGGTTGTCTTTTCCGGTATTTGCGACCGTCACCCGAAAATCCGCTTTGTCCTCGAAGAGGCCGGTGTCGGCTGGGTCCCCTTCATGTTCTGGCGGTTCGACCGCGAGTACGAATTCGGCGGCCCGGAAAGCCGGGTCTTCGCGCCCGACATCGCGCTTTCCCGCATGCCGAGCGAAATCGTCAGGCAGCACGTCTTTTTCACTTTCGAGGTCGAGGAGGAAGGCGGCTTCCGGCGGGCGCCCGAAGTGGGCCTCGGCAATTTCCTGTGGGCCAGCGATTTCCCCGGCCTCGACAGCCCGTGGCCGCATTCGAAGGCGATGGGCCACGCGCCGGCGGAAGCGGCGCTCGGCAATGCCGCGCTCGACCAGCTGGTGTTCGACAACGCGGTCAATTTGTACAAGATCCCGGTCACGCTGCCGCACCGCCAGGCGGCAGCGTAGAACGCGTCGTTGTTCGGCGCGCAAACGCAACACGCTTCCGCTAGGTCGTCAGCACTACGTTGTGCAGCGTCTCGCCGCGCGCGAAGCGGTCGAGATTGCCGGCCACCGTGCCGAAGCGGCGGTCGCGCGCGCCATCGGTCGCGCTGGAGCAATGCGGCGTCATGATCACGTTGGGCAAATCATGGAACGGCAGCTGCGAGCCGCGGCGATTGGGCTCGGCCGGCGTCGGATACTGCCACCACACATCGATCGCGGCACCGCCGATCCGGTTGTCCTTCAAAGCGTTGTAGAGCGCCTCTTCGTCAATGATCGCCGCGCGACCGATATTCACCACGAATGCGCTTGGCTTCATCAAGCCGAGCCGGCCGGCATCGATCAGCCGGGTGGTCTCCGGCCCGAGGCCGGCCGCGATGACCACGACATCGCAGCGTGGCAGCATCCGATCGAGCTCGCTCAGCGGATAGATTTCCGACGCGGCGCCCTTGTCGGCCACGGGGCTGCGATTGGCGCCGATCACCGTGCAGCCGAAGCCGACCATGCGCTGTGCCACCTCGCGGCCGATCCGGCCATAACCGACGATGCCGATCGTCTTGCCGAGGATCTCGCCGTGCGTCGGTCCACCGCCAGCGCCGCCGCCCGTTGACCACACCCCGCCGCGAAACGCCGCGGCGATATCGAGCAGCCGATGCTGCCATGCCAGCATCGTCATCACGACGTATTCGGCGATTGCCTGCTCGTGGCCGGCGACGTTGCACACCGTGACCCCGGCCGGCAGCGACGGCACATCGATCAAATCGATCCCGGCGGCGACCGACTGCAGCAGCTTCAGGCGCGGCGCCTCGGGGAAGTCCTTCTTCCAGATATGGCTGACGACGATTTCCGCGTCGGCCAGGGCCGGGATCAGGCGCTGCGTATCGTCAAGGTCGAACAGCACAGACGCATCGATTTTTGCCGTCGTCTTGGCGAGGATCGCATCGGATATGCCCGGTCGGCCGCCGAAGCTGCCCAGAAACAATGTTTTCATCCACAATCCTCAAATTGTCGTCACCACGTTGATCAGCTTATCGCCACGCGCGAAGCGGTTGATGTTGTCGGCGATTTCGTCCCAGCGCCGGCGCACCATGCCGCCCGTCCAGCCGGAATTGTGCGGCGTCACGATGACGTTGGGTAATTCGTGAAACGGATGGCGCGAGCCGCGCCGGTTGGGCTCGGCGGCGTCCGGGTATTGCCACCAGACGTCGAGCGCGGCGCCGCCGATGGTGCGGTCGCGCAGCGCGGCGTAGACCGCGTCCTCGTCGATCACCTGGCCGCGCGAGATGTTGATGAGGAACGCACCCGGCTTCACCAGATGCAAGCGGCGCGCGTCGATCAGGCCGGTGGTCTCGGGGCCCAATGCGGTGCACAGCGCCACCGTGTCACATAAGGGCAGCATGCGGTCGAGGTCGGCGAGCGGAAAGACGCGCTCGACCCCCGGCTCGGCGTCGCGCGGTGTGCGGTTGGCGGCGAGGATGCGCACCCCGAACGGCGCCGCGCGCCGCGCCACCTCGCGCCCGACCCGGCCGTAGCCGACGATGCCGAGCGTCGAGCCGCGCACCTCGCCGTGCGGCACCCCGCTCTCAACCCAACTCGAACGCCACGAGCCGCGCTCGCGAAACTCGCCGGCAATCTCGAAGAAGCGGTGGTGCAATGCCAGCATCGCCATCACGATGAACTCGGCGATCGCGGTCTCGTGGCCGAACGCGTTGCACACCGTCGCGCCCGCGGGCAGCGCGGCGAGGTCAACGAGATCGATGCCGGTCGCGACCGACTGCACCAGGCGCAAGCGCGGCGCCGGCGGAAAGTCGGCGCGCCATTGGTTGCTGACGAGGATGTCGGCGTCGGCCGCCGCTGCGGGCGACCCCGCCAGCTCCTGCGGGTCGGCAATAACCACACTGTCGAGGCCCGGGGGCAGCTCTCCTTCGATGCCGGCGAAGGTGTCGGCCGCGACATTGCCGAGGAATAAGGCTTTCATGCCGGCACCGTCAAAGCCTGGTTCTTCGCCATCCCGCCCACCCGCGCTCTTATTTTCATGCGCCACCCCACAGGATCTTCGTCGCGCGGCGGGCACCCTCCGCCATCGCCGCGAATTTGGCCCAGCAGATCGACTCGTGCCCGACCCTGGTGCCGAGCCCGCAATCGGTGCCGGCCAACACGTTCTCGCGGCCGACGAGACGGGCATAGCGCACCAGCCGCTCGGCCACCAGATCGGGGTGCTCGATGAAGTCGGTGCAGTGGCCGACAACGCCGGGAATGAGGACCGCGCCGTCGGGCAGCTTGACCTCCTCGAAGACGCGCCATTCGTGCTCGTGGCACGGGTTGGAGGCCTCGATCGAATAGCTGCCGGCGTTGACGCGGAAGATCAGGTCGATGATGTCGCGCAGCGGAATGTCGTCATGGTGCGGCCCGTGAAAGCTGCCCCAGCAGACATGCAGCCGCACCTTGTCGCGCGGGATGCCGCGCAGCGCATGGTTGAGCGCGTCGACCCGCAGCGTCGCATATTTGCGATAGTCCGCGAGCGTGATTTCCGGCAGGCAAGCCCAGCCGTCGGGCAGGTCGGGATCGTCGATCTGCAGTTCGAACCCGGCGTCGACAATCGCGCGGTATTCCTCGTGCATCGCGTCGGCGATCGCGAACATGAACTCTTCGTCGCTTTTGTAATATTCGTTGGCGATCCAATGCTCGATCGTGCCCGGCGTATTGGCCGGCAAGAACGCCCCCGCGACATTTGCGCCGGCGAGGGCCGCGCCAAAGTTGTCGAGGTCGCGGGCAATATCGGCCTGGCCGACATAGCGCAACGGTGCGACGCAGACCGGCATGGTCTGCGGGCCCAACGCCCGGGCGCGCGGCACGGCCTCGAAATAGGCCGGGAATTGCCGCTCGTCGCGCGCCGTCATCGCGAGCCGGCGGCGCCCGCTGTTGGGCCGCGCCTCGTAGCCCGCGATGCGCTCGCGCACATAGTCGGTGAAGTTGAACTTCGACAATTCGCCGTCATTGACGATGTCGATGCCGCACTCCACCTGCCGGCGCACCACTTCTGCCACCGCCGACGGCAACCGCGCGTCAATCGCGGCCTGGTCGTATGGCTGGCCGCTCGTCTTCGCGACGATCAGCTCGCGCAAATCGGCAGGACGCGGCAGCGAGCCGGCGTGGGTCACCAGAATGCGCTCGGTGCTGTACTGCATCGGGTTTCTCCTTGCCGGCCTTGGCGCATCGTCGGCCCGTCGCGACGGCGCGGTCGACGCGATTGCGTCGCCGCGCTCGCGATGACACGATGGACAGGGAAGACAGGAGATCGCAATGGCCGAATTCGCCTACGACCACGTCCATCTGCGCAGCCCCGACCCGGACGCGACCGCGGCCTATTACGAGCGCATGTTCGGCGCCGAAATCATCAAGTCGGTGATGTCGAACGGGCTGCCGCGCACCGACATGAAATTGGGCGGCGTCATGTTCTTCATCGCCCAGGTGCCGCAGGACGCGCCGCTTTCGGAGAAGCCGGAGGGCAGCTTTGTCGGGCTCGACCACATGGGATTGCAGGTGCGCAACATCGACGCGGTCGTCGCCGAACTGAAGGCGAAGGGCGCGGAGTTCACGGTCGAACCGAAGACGATCCGCCCCGGCGTCCGCATCGCCTTCGTGAAGGGCCCGCAGAACGTGCTGATCGAACTGCTCGACCGCTGGGATGAACGATAATATCGCGTTTGCATCGGCGACTCGGCTGCTGGAGCTCTACCGCGCGAAAGAATTGTCGCCGGTATCGGTGATGCAGGCGACGCTGCGCCGGCTGGAGCGCTACGAGGGCGCACTCAACGCTTTCGTCATGTACGATCCCGAGAGCGCGATGGCGGCGGCGCGCGCGTCGGAGGCGCGCTGGCAGAAGGGCGCGCCGCAGGGCTTGCTCGACGGCGTGCCGGTCGCCCTCAAGGATACGCTCTTGACGCGCGGCTGGCCGCGGCTCATCGGCTCGAAGACCATCGATCCGCACCAGGAGTGGCACGAGGACGCGCCGGTCACGGCGCGGCTGCGGGCGGCCGGGGTGGTGTTTTTCGGCAAGACGACGACCCCGGAATTCGGCTGGAAGGCGGTTACCGACTCGCCGCTATCCGGCGTCACCCGCAACCCGTGGGACTTGCAGCGCACACCCGGCGGCAGCAGCGGCGGCAGCGCCGCGGCGCTGGCGGCCGGCATCTGTCCGTTGGCAGTCGGCACCGATGCCGGCGGCTCGATCCGCATTCCGGCGGCGTTCAGCGGGGTTTTCGGGCTGAAGCCGACCTTTGGGCGGGTCGCGGTCTATCCTGCTTCGGCGTTTGGCGACGTCGCTCACGTCGGCCCGATGGCGCGCACCGTCGCCGATGCGGCGCTCTTGCTCGACGCGATGAAGGGGCCGGATTCGCGTGACTGGCACAGTCTGCCCGATGACGGCATTGCCTACCGCGAGCGGGTCCGCGAGGGTTCGCACGATGATTTTCTCCGCGGCAAGCGGGTGGCGCTGTCGCCGACGCTGGGATACGCCGAACCGACCCCGGCTGTGCGCGAAGCGGTCGAGCGCGCGGGGCGCCGCTTCGCGGCGCTTGGCGCAATTGTCGAACTGGCCGATCCGTTCAGCGAATCGCCGCAAGCCATTTTCATGACGCTGGCGCGGGCCGGGTTCTGGGCCTTGCTGCAAGCGCAGACGCCGCAGGCGGTGGCGCTGATGGACCCCGGCCTCGTCGCCGAGTGCCGGCGCGGCGAAGCGGTGACGCAACAGCAATATGTCGCGGCGGTGCTGCGGCGGAGCGCGCTCGGTGCTGCGCTGCGGCAGTTTTTCGACCGCTACGACCTCCTCCTGTCGCCGGCGATGCCGATCACCGCAGCCTATGCCGATCCGCGCGACGACGGCGCGCCCAACCCGAACAACTTCTCCGAGTGGACGCCCTACACCTATCCCTTCAACCTGACGAAGAACCCGTCGGCCTCGATCCCCTGCGGGTTGGCGGACGGACTACCGATCGGGCTGATGGTGACGGGTCCGCTGTGGGGCGATCTTGGCGTGCTGCAAGCCTGCCGCGCCTATGAGGAAGCCACGGGCGAGGCGTGGCCGAGCCCGGCGCTCAGCGCCGCTCTCGCCAGGGCCGAGGGCGCGGCGGACGCCGCGGTCAAAGCGAAGGTCCGGCTCTCGCTCGCAGCTTCGTGAGGACGCGCTATGACGGCGCAGCGTTGGTCAGCGAACAGGAGAATCGAGGGATGGAGCTTTACACCGCCGGCACCGGCAATGGGCAGCGCGCCGCGATCGCGGTCAACGAATGCGGCGTCCCCTGTAAGATCCACGTGCTCAACCTCGGGCAGGGCGACCAGAAAAAACCCGACTACCTGAAGATCAATCCGACCGGGCGCATCCCGACCCTGATCGATCCCGACGGCCCCGGCGGCAAGCCTCTGACGGTCACCCAGTCATGGGCGATCATGCTCTACCTGTGCGAGAAGACCGGCAAGTTTCTGCCGGCGGACCCGGTGGCGCGGGTGCGGCTCTACCAGTGGTATGCCGAAGGCGCCGCCGATTACGCCTCGGTCAACCAGACGATCTTCTTCCTCGGCGCTCGCATGCCGGAGAAGGTGCCGGAGTCGGCGGTCAAGTTTTACGAGGACCGGTTCGTCAATCTCTGGCGCTTTGCCGAGGAGCAGCTTGCCCAGACCCAATACCTCACCGGTAACGAGCTGAGCGCAGCCGATCTCGCGGTCTATCCGATTTATGCCGGCCGCAAGGCGCTGCCCGACAATGCCGGCCTCAAGCACTTGCAGGCCTGGGGCGAGCGGGTCGGCGGGCGGCCTGGGGTGCAGAAGGGCATGAAGCTCGAAAACTAATCGCCGCGCCGCCACGCTCATCAAATGTTTACATTGCAGGGTGATAAATCTGCCGCGTGGCGCCGAATGGAAGCTAATATGTGGCCCAACGATCGCGCAGCGGCGGCCGGGAATTCCGCGGCGAGCGAAATCAATTCGGGGGCAGGAGGCGCGCCGCAATTGCCGATCACCGACCAGCGACTCGAAGATGTCCTCGACTACTGGCGGCGCAAGGGGTCGGGCGGGTCGCTGCCGTCCCGCGGCGATATCGATCCGATCGAGATTCCGAAGCTGCTCCCGGAATTGATGCTGGTCGACGTATTGCCGTCGGGGCGCTACCGCTACCGCCTGATCGGCACCGGCAACACGCAGGAGCATGGCATTAACGCCACCGGCCGCTTTCTCGACGAGGTGTTGCCCGGTCCGGAATATAAGGCGCATGTGCTGGCGCTTTACGACGAGTGCGTCCGGGCTCGCCGTCCGCTTTATTCCGAATGCCTGTTCCTGTCGTCGCGCCGGCGCAGTCCCGAGCGCCACACCAAGGTGCTGTTCCTGCCGCTGGCGGAAGACGGCGAAACCGTGAACATGGTGCTGGTCGTGCAGGTGTTTATCCACCTCGACCAGGCGACGCGCGAGCGCCATTTCATCGAAGAGCGCCCGTACCAGGAAATCGTCCACGCCCTGTTGTAGCAGCCGGGCGACCCGCTATTGCGCCGCCGGTTCGAGGGCGCGGCTCGGCGCGGCGGCCGGTTCGAGTGCCGCGCCGATCACATCCTCGACCCGCTCGGCCCAGACAAAGCGCAGCAGGTTGCGCGCCGCCTCGGGGATCTCCTCGTAATCTTTGCGATTGCGCGCCGGCAGAATGACGGTGCCGAGCCCGGCGCGGGCGGCGGCGATGACCTTTTCCTTGATGCCGCCGACCGGCAGCACGAGGCCGCGCAGGCTGATCTCGCCGGTCATCGCGGTGTCGCTTTTGACGGTGCGGCCGGTCAGGAGCGAGACCAGCGCGGTGAACATCGCGACGCCGGCCGATGGGCCATCCTTCGGGATGGCGCCGGCCGGGACGTGGATGTGTATGTCGCTGCTGTCGAACAGCTTGGGATCGATGCCGAGCGCCGCCGCCTTGCCCTTGACGAGGGACAGCGCCGCCTGGACACTCTCGCGCATCACCTCGCCGAGCTGCCCCGTAAGGATGAGGCCGCCCTTGCCGGGGATGCGGGCCGCCTCGATAAACAATATGTCGCCGCCGACCGGGGTCCAGGCGAGCCCGGTCGCGACGCCTGGGATGCTGGTGCGCATCGCGACCTCGCCCTCGAAACGGCGGGGCCCCAAGATCTCATGGAGATCGCCGGCGGCGATGCGGACGTGGGTCGAGCTGCCCTCGGCGACTTTCATCGCGGCGCTGCGCAGCGCCGTCCCGATCTCGCGTTCGAGCTGCCGCACCCCGGCTTCGCGCGTGTAGTCGCGAATGATCGCATGGATGGCGTCGTCACTGATTTCGGCCCGCTCGGCGGTGAGGCCGTTGGCGATGAGCTGGCGGGCGACCAGGTAGCGGCGCGCGATCTCGAATTTCTCGTCCTCGGTGTAGCCGGGGAGGTCGATCACCTCCATCCGGTCCCTTAGCGGGCCAGGGATATTGTCGAGCACGTTTGCGGTCGTGATGAACATGACCCGCGACAGGTCGAACGGCACGCCGAGGTAGTTGTCGCGAAAGGTCGAGTTCTGCTCGGGGTCGAGCACTTCGAGGAGCGCCGAGGCGGGGTCGCCCTGGTTGCTGCGGCCAAGCTTGTCGATCTCGTCGAGCATCATCACGCATTGCCGGCTGCCGGCGCGGCGGATGCCTTGCAGGATGTTGCCGGGGAGCGCCCCGATATAGGTGCGGCGGTGGCCGCGGATTTCCGCTTCGTCGTGGGTGCCGCCGAGGCTGACCCGGACGAATTTGCGCCCCGTGGCGCGCGCGATGCTCTGGCCGAGCGAGGTCTTGCCGACCCCGGGCGGCCCGACAAAGCACAGGATCGGGCTGCGGCCCTCGGGGTTGAGCTTGTGGATCGCGAGGTATTCGAGGATTCGGCGCTTGATTTTTGGCAGGCCGTAATGGTCTTCGTCGAGGATGCGCCGCGCCTCGGCGATTTCGATCGGCGGCTCGTCCCCGGCCGCCCACGGCAATTCGATCAGCCATTCGAGGTAGGTGCGGGCCATCGAATATTCGCCGGCCGCTTCCGGCATGCGTTCGAGGCGGCCGACCTCCTTCTTGGCGTGCTCCTCGACCTCGGGCGGCATCCCCGCCGCGTCGATCTTGCGCCGCAGCTCGGCGATTTCCTGGCTTTTGGCGTCGTCGCCCTCGCCCAGTTCCTTCTGGATCGTCTTCATCTGCTCGCGCAGCAGGAACTCGCGCTGGCGGTCGTCGATCGTCTCCTTGGTGCGGTCGCTGATCTGACGCGACAGCCGCAGTACCTCAAGCCGATGGCCCAAAAGCTCCGAGACGCGCTCGAGGCGGCGCTCGATCGGGAAAATTTCGAGGATCTCCTGCTTCTCGACGGGCGTGATGTCCATGAAGCTGGCGATCAGATCGGCCAAAGCCGGGGCCGAGGTGACGCCCTGAACGGCGTTGACCAATTCGGCCGGCGTCTGCGGCAGCAGCTGCAGCACCTCGAGCGCCTGGTTGCGCAGGTTGAGCAGCCGCGCCTCGATCTGCGTGCTCTGCTCGTCGACTTCCGGCACCCGCTCGACGCGCGCCACGAAAAACGGGTAGCCGTCGAGCAGTTCGAGGATGCGGACTCGGCGCGCGCCCTGGCAGATCACGTGATGGCTGCCGTCGGGGCTGGTCAGGTAGCGCAACACGTTCGCCTCGGTCGCGACGCGATTGAGGTCGGCCGGTAGCGGCTCGTCCAGCGCCGGATCGCGCTGCAGCACGAGACCGACCGTGCGGTTGAGCCGGATCGCGGTCTGCGCGGCGCCGACCGAGCGCTGCCGGCCGAGCGTCATCGGCAGCACCGTGCCGGGAAACAGCACGAGGTTGCGCGTCGGGATCAGGATCAGCGCATCGGCCGGGATGTTCGGCACGGCTTCGGGCGCGGCCGGCGCCGCGGCCGGCACCTCGGGCGGCGCATTGGGTTGCTCCGCCAGCGTCTGCTGCTCGTCCGGCGCCATTACCGCGCTCCCTTCTCCAGCTGCAGCATCAAGCAGCCATTGGCGAGATGCCGGGCGGAGATCTGCAGCGGTACCGGCGGCAGCGCGATGCGCCGCTCGAACTTGCCGTAGGGGATCTCCATGCGCAGGATGCGCGCACTCTGCAATTCGCGCGGCAGCGGACGCTCGCCTTTGACCGCCAGCATGCCGGAATGCAGGCTCACCGTGATGCTGTCGAGCTCGACACCAGGCAACGCAATCAGGATGGTCAACGCGTCGTCGGTCTCGAAGACGTCGATCGGCGCCTCCCAATAGGGCGTCGCGTGGTGGAAGAACTGGCGGTGCAGGCGCTCGGCCCGCGCCATGGCGGCGCAGGCATCGGCCCACATCCGGGCTTCGAGCTGGCGTTGCGACATCATCGGCTCCGCGCCATCGACCTGCCGGATTTTCGGCTTTCGTTCATATGATAATCAAATCGCGCAGCGATAAGGAGTCGCGCGCGAATAGCGGCCCTGCCTCAGATCGCATGGTGGCGGACGCGGAAGGCGGCGCTCAGCAGCAGAATACCGAACAGCAGCGCGTAGACCCCCAGCCACCACGACAGCGCGATGACCCCGACCGCGGGTTGCGCGAACAGCACGACGCCAAACAGGATCGAGACCAGGCCGGCAATTACCAGCAGCCATTCGCCGCTGACCCTGATCAGCGCGATGCCGGCCGCCACCAGCATGATGCCGCTGATCACCGCCCAGATCGCGATCAGATATATCAGCGCGACAAGAGCCGCGCCGGGCATCAGAAACACGATGACGCCGATCAGGATGTTGAGGATGCCCTCAAGCAACAGCGCTGCCGAGCGGCCATGCTGGCGGGCCGCGCGCAGCCCGGCAATCAGCGCGAAGACACCGTCAACCAGCGCGTAGGCCCCAAAAAACAAGACGATCACCTGCCCGGTGATGCCCGGTCTGAGGAAGGCGATGATCGCGAAGAGGATCGCGAAGAGCCCGCGCAGGGCCAGCGCCCACCAATTGCCGATCATGATTGTCGCCATCTTGCGGTCCTCCGGCGCGATCCAGGATGAACCGAGAGCATGGTCGCATAACAGCAACGCTGTCGAGCCGCTCCCGGAGGCGCCATTCTGCTAGGCCGGCGCGGCGAAACCGGCTATCAGCGTCGGTGCGGCAATTGGCGAGGTGAGCAGTGGCGGTGATCGGCGAAAAGACGGTGGCGCTGGTTGCGGGGATCGCGGCGGAGGCGCAGCGGATCGAGACGCCGTGCGGCGATGGCGCGATGGTCTGGCGCGCCTGGGGCGAGGGGCCGCCGCTGGTGCTGCTGCATGGCGGCTATGGCTCGTGGATGCACTGGATCCGCAACGTGCTGCCGCTGGCCCGGCAGTTCCGGGTCATCGCGCCCGATCTCCCGGGGCTCGGCGAATCGGCGACGCCGCCCGAGCCGTGGACCGCCGAGGGGCTGGCGGCGATCATCGCCGAGGGGCTGGCGAGCATCGTCGACGGCGAGCGGCTGCATCTCGCCGGGTTCTCGTTTGGCGGGGTGATCGGCGGCAATGTCGCGGCGCAGCTCGGCGATCAGGTGCGGGGCTTTACGGTCGTCGGCTCGAACGGGCTCGGCCTGACCCGTTCGCGGACCGATTTGCGGCGGGTTTCGCCGGATGCCGGCGAAGAGGAGGAATTCGCCACCCACCGCTACAATCTGAACCAGCTGATGATCGCCGACCCGGACAAGATCGACGAGCTGGCGCTCTATCTGCAAAAGACCAACCACGCCCGCGCCCGCATGCGCAGCCGGCGGTTTTCGCGCTCCGGTGCGCTCGTCGCGGCGCTGCCGCGCATCACCGCCCGGCTTGACGGGATCTGGGGCGAGCGCGACGCGACCGCCTGGCCGCATCTCGACGAGCGCGCCCGCATTCTGCGCGAGGCCCAGCCGGGCGCGCGCTTCGCGGTGGTGCCGGGCGCCGGCCACTGGGTCCAGTACGAGGCGGCCGACCGGTTCAACCCCCTGCTCGCCGAATTCGCCGCCGGCGGGGCTTGAGGAGGGCGCCGGCGGCGTCTGGCTCAGATCTCCGGCAACGGGATGAGGATCAGGTAGCCGTTGAGGGTCAGCAGCGCCGCCAACACCGCGAGCACGCCGCTGACCCCGAGCAATGCGGGCGATGCGGCGACGATTGCGACCGAGCCGAGCACGATCGCGATCTGAAACAACGCCTCGCCATATTCGAAATTGGGGATTTGTGCGGCGGCGTGGTCGCGCCGCTCTTCCCAGTTGTGCGCCAGGGCGAGAAGCTCCTTCTTGCCGTCGTGCTTGGCCGGCTCGCTCTCATAGCGCTGCGCGGTCTCGCGGTATTGCTTGACCAGCCGCTCGATCTTGGCGGTCCGCTCCGGTGGCAGCCCCGGTGTGGCCGCCGCCAGCAATTCCAGCTGTTCGGCCGCGGTTTGGTAATTCAGCTGGCGGATGTATTTGGCCTGGTAGAAGGCGTAGGTGTCCGAGGCATGGATGTTGGCGTTGAGCATTTCCTTTGTCGCCCCGGCGCCGCCAAGCGAGGCAATCGCCAGCAGCATGGCGATGACGCCGACATAGATCGCGGTCAGCCGGCGAAACCGGTCGTGGCTCGGGGCGAGGTGTTCCTCGGGTTCGCCCTGTTCATGGATCTGCTCGGCGATTTCGTGCGCTTCCACGTCGCTCTCTCCGAATTGTCTCGGGGGCCGGGCTCGCGGGCGGGCTCCGGCCGTGCCGCCGGGAAATGCGCTCGACCGGTATCACCTGACAATCTAGCATGCCCGCGTCGGCGGCGGCGAGAGCAGTGCACCGTCTCGCTCAGGCATCCCCGAACGGGGAAACGGGGTCAGAAATAATCGCCGATGGACATCAATCGACTGATTGCCGAACACGGCGGCTCATTCTACCTCATCGTCTTGGTCTGGACCTTCCTCGAAGGCGAGACCGTGGTGATCTTCGCCGGGTTTGCGGCGGCCCAGGGTCTGATCGATCCGTTGTTGCTGTTGATCGCGGCGTGCCTCGGCAGCTTTGCCGGCGATCAGCTGTATTTCTGGCTTGGCCGCCACTTCGGCGGACCGCTGCTCGACCGCTACCCGCGCTGGCGCCATGGCGTCGATTCGGCGCTGGCCTGGCTTGAGCGCTACGACGCCGGGTTCATCCTGTCGTTCCGCTTCATATACGGCGTCCGCAACATCTCCTCGTTTGCCCTGGGGTTGAGCGCGGTTCGCTGGGACCGGTTCCTGCGGCTCAATTTCGCCGCCGCCCTCTTATGGTCGGCGAGTTTTGTCGTGGTCGGCTATTTCCTCGGTCACGCCTTCCGCGCCGTGCTCGGCGATCTCGCCCGCTCGTTCAGCCTGGTGATGCTCGGCGTCTTCGTCGCGATCAGCATCACTGTGTGGCTGCTGCACCGGCGGCAGCGCCGGCGGCAAGTGCCCAGCTGCCTCGCCGGTGAAGCGGATGCCGTCCCCCTGGCCGCTAAGCGAGGGTTGCGACCGGGGTCCCTACCTCCAGACCGAGCACCCGGTCTGCCCGGCCGCGATTGACCGCGACTTCAACGAGGCCGTTTGAATTGACGTACCAGAACGCGGCCCCCGGCGGGACTGCCGAAAAAGTTGCGGCATGCGCGATCGGGCGGCCGGTGGCGGCGAGCTGTGCGCTCGCGGGCAGGCATTCGCCGCGCAGGCCGGTCAGCGCGTTGCCGTAATGGTCGATATAGATGATCTCGGGCAAATCGTCGGGCCAATCGGCCTGACGCGCCGGCTGGCCTGGGCGGGCCATCGCCGCGGCCGGCTCGCCCCGCGCCAGCCGCGCCGCGACCGGTGCGAAGAGGTCGCGGCCGTGAAAGCTCGCCGACAAGCGCGGCGGCCGCCAGGCGATCTCCCAGGTGCGCGGCCCCTTCGCGCGGCGCAGCACGAGCTCGAACAACCCGTTGTCCGGCCCGACATAGAGGCGGCCGTCCGCCTCGATGATCAGGGCTTGCCGCTCGCCGCCGACCCCGGGATCGACGACGCACAAGAAGACGCTCGCGGCCGGAAACCATGCGGCGTAGGCGGCCAGCAGATAGGCGCTCGGCCGCGGCTGCGCCATCGGGGCATCGGCAAAAAGCCGGATCGCCGGCACGCCCGGCGCGGCCTGGTGCAGGACCGCCTCGACCTGGCCGAGATAGGGACCCGCGGGGCCGAAATCGGTAAACAGCACGATCATCCGCGCGACTATGGCGCGGCGATGCGCGGTGCGGCAAGGCCGCCCTCCCGATCCGCCGGATGGCCCTGTCTGTTGTGGCAAGTTCAAAGGAAGACAAGACGCTATGGTCAGCAGACTCTGCGCTCTAAACATTGCCGCCTGGAACGAAATGCGTTACATCGATGGCTTGCTTTACGACTCAAGGTAGTATCGTTGCGTCGAGGTTGCCGCTTATTGCAAATACTGCTGGATTGCGTATCGTCTTGGGTGTGGGGAGTTCAGCTTTGGGGGAGAACATGAAGAGGGTAATTTTGGTCGCGGCGTTGCTCGCGGCGACGGCTTTGGCGACGCCGCCCGGCTGGGCGGCGCGCAAGTCGCCAGCCGCCGCTGGCCAATGCGGCGCTCAGCGCAGTGTCGAGGCCGAGCAGGCGATCCGCTACATGACCGATCTGATGGTCGCCAGTTCGGCCTGCCGCAACACAACCTATGCCGAGTTCGCGCTGCGCAATCGGCTGGTCATCATCGATTATCAAAAAGCGATGATTGGGCGCCTGCACGGCAAGGCGGCGTTCGACCGCTGGAACACGTCGCTCGCCAATCAGGCGGCGATGAAGGAGGCCGTGGTGCCGATCGCCCAGTTCTGCCAGCAGGCGGAACCGTTGATGAAGCAGGCGAGCGCCCTCGACACCAAGGGTTTCCGCGCCTTTGCCGCGGCGCAGGCGGCCGGCGCCAGCGGGCAAGCCGCCAAGTGCGGAAAATAGCCTCGCGGAAAATGGCTCGCGCTGGCGCCGCCTGAGCCCGGCGGAGCGGCGCCGGCGACAGAAGTGCATCCACCGCACCCTCGATCTGCGCTACAGTAGGCGGCGCAGCAATGGAGGAGCGCGATGGCTCGCATCGTCCTTGGCATGGGTACTTCGCATACGCCGATGCTGAACGCGCCGCCAACCGATTGGCCGCGCTTCATCGAGCGCGATTCGCGCCGCGACAACCTGCTCGACACCGAGGGTCGGCTGACCACGTACGACGAGCAGCTGAAGCATGCGCCGGCCGACATCGCGGCTGATATCGGCCCCGAACGCATGGCGGCGCGCCATGACGCGGTGCAGGGCGCGATCGCGCGGCTCGGCGAGTACCTGCGCGACGCGCGGCTCGACGCCCTGATCGTCGTCGGCGACGACCAGGAGGAGCTTTACTTCTCGGGCAATATGCCGGGGATCCTCGTCTATTACGGCGAGACGATACGCAACGTCCCGCTGGCGCCGGTGGCGGAGCCCAATTGGGGCTGGCGGGCGAGCGCGCGCTGGCATGAAGAGAAGGTGCCGCGCGACTATCCGGTCGACGCGCGGCTGGCGCGCCATCTGATCGATGAATTGATCGACCGCGAGTTCGACGTCGCCGCTTCAGACGGGGTGCCCGAGGGGGTCGGCGAGGGCCACGCGCTGGGCTTTGTCCACAAGCGGATCATGCAACAAATCGTGCCGGTCGTGCCGGTGTGCATCAACACCTATTATCCGCCGAACCAGCCGACGCCGCGGCGCTGCTACCGGCTCGGGCAGGCGATCCGGGCCGCCGTCGAAGCCTATCCGGGAGACGCCCGGGTCGGCATCATCGGCTCGGGCGGGTTGTCGCATTTCGTGGTCGATGAGGCGCTCGACCGCGGCCTGCTCGATTTATTCCGCCGCAAGGACGCCGCCGCGATCGAGGCATTGCCGCGTGAAAAGCTGAACTCGGGCAGTTCGGAGATCCGCAACTGGATCTGCGTCGCCGGCGCGGTCGAGCATCTCTCGCTCGAGTGGTCGCTCTACGAGCCGGGCTACCGCACCCCGGCCGGCACCGGCACCGGCCTCGGCTTCGCATTCTGGTCGTGAGGGATTAAGCCATGCGCAGGAAGGACAGCGAGGATCTGGTCCGCGTCGGGCCCGGCACGGTGATGGGCGGGCTGATGCGCGAATACTGGCTGCCGGCGGCGATGTCGTCTGAGCTGGAGGCGGATGGCGCGCCAGTTCGCCTGCTTTTGCTCGGCGAGCAGCTGATCGCGTTCCGCGACAGTTCGGGCCGGGTCGGGGTCATGGACCACCGCTGCCCGCATCGCTGCGCCTCGCTGTTTTTGGGGCGCAACGAGGAAAACGGCATCCGCTGCGTCTATCACGGCTGGAAATACGACGTCGACGGCAACTGCGTCGACACCCCGAACCTTGCCGGCCAGCCCGATTTCAAGAACCGCATCAAGGCCAAGGCCTACCAGACCGTCGAGCGCAACGGGCTCGTCTGGGTCTATATGGGCGCCCGCAAGAAGGCGCCGCCATTGCCGCAGATCGAGGCGACGCTGCTGCCCGACAGCGAGGTCACGATCAACTTCGTGCAGCGCGAGTGCAATTGGCTGCAGGCCCTGGAAGGCGACATCGACACCTCGCATTTCGGGTTCCTGCACGCCGGCGGGATCGACCCGGATGATGTCCCGGAGGACAGCCTCTTCCGCTTCACCGTCACCAACCGCGCGCCCGACTACCACGTCGCCGACACCGAGTGCGGCACGATGTACGCCGCCTACCGCGAGGCGGCGCCGGGCAAGACATACTGGCGCTTCGCCAATTTCATGCTGCCGTTCTGGACCCAGACGCCGCAGGGCAAGTTTACCGAGCACCTGCACAACCGCGCCTGGGTGCCGATGGACGACACCCACACGATGTTCGTCAGCCTGATGTGGCGGCAGCACCCGCCCTCGATCGGCCCCGACAAGCAGGGCCGCATGATGCCCGGCTTCAAGCGCCAATTCGACTACCTGCCGAACACCACCGACTGGTACGGCCGCTGGCGGCTCAACGGCCGGCCGGACAACGACTGGCTGGTCAGCCGCGAGGCGCAGCAGAACGGCAACTACACCGGCATCGACGGCATCCACGCGCAGGACCAGGCGGTGACCGAGAGCATGGGGCCGGTGACCGACCATTCGTTCGAGCATTTGGCGCCCAGCGACCGGATGATCATGGCGACCCGTCGGCGTCTGCTGAAAGCGGCGCGGGCGCTGGCCAAGGACAAGATCGTCCCGCCCGGTGTCGACAATCCCGAGATCATGTATCCGGTCAGGAGCGGAGATTTCATCACCGACGCCAAGCTCGGCTGGCGCCAGGCCTACGACGCGCAAATGCGCGCCTCGGTGCGCCCACTGAAGCTGGCCGCCGAATAGTCGTTAGGCGCCGGCGACGAATTCGAGAAAGGCGCGCAGGAAGGCGTCTTTCTGCTCGTCGAACGGGGCGTGGCCGGCATCCGGTAGGGTGACCAGACGCGCGCCCGGAATGAGGGCACGGTAGGCCTCGCCGAAGGCGGGCGGCACGAGCCCGTCTTGCGCGCCCCACAACAATAGCGTCCGCACGTCGATGCGGTGCAGCCATTTGGGCAAGCCCGGGTTGTGGAAGCGCGGCCGGTAGGCGAGCCGCGCGACAGTGGCGCGGTTTTTCGCGACGACGCGCATGTCGGCCTTCGCCAGATCGCCGAGGCGGCGCGCCGCGCGCTGCGGGTCGGCGTAATAGCGCCGCAAATTTTCCTCGTCGGGCATGCGGAAGACGTCGGGGATCGCTTCGCCGTTCGCCAGGATGCCGACCGCGCCGACCAAGGTCAGGCTCGCCAGGCGTGCGGTCGAGCGCACCGCCATCTCGGCCGCCACCCAGCCGCCGAGCGAGGTGCCGATCAGGTGCACTCGCTCCAGGCCCAGCGCCTCAAGCAGGTCGAGGTGGAAATAAGCAAGATCGGCGACCTCGTCGAGCCAGGGCGGGTCGTCGGACTGGCCGAAGCCCGGGTGCTCCGGGGCAAACACCTGAAAACGCCCGGACAATTCTTCGAGGAAGGGCATCCAGCCGGTATGCCCGCCGGCGCCATGCAGGAAAACGAGCGGCTCGCCCGCGCCGCCGCGGAAGAGGCGCACGGCAGCCCCGGCGACGGTCACCCTTTCGACGCTGTGCGGCATGCTTGCCCTCCTGGGGGCAGCCGAAGCTCAACACCCTTCGCAATTGCCCCAGGCCAGCCATCATGCGAGGCTCGCGCAGCGGCAACCAGCAGGATTACGGGCGATGCTCAAGATTTACGGAATTCCGCGCTCGCGCGCCTTTCGCACGCTGTGGATGGCGAAGGAACTGGGGCTCGAATACGAGAACGTTGCGATCGACATGGGCAAGGGCGAGACCCGCACGCACGACTACCTCGCGATCAACCCCAACGGCCATGTCCCGGCGATCGACGATGACGGCTTCATTCTCTGGGAATCGATGGCGATCAACCTCTACCTCGCCAAGAAATATTCGCGCGGCAGCCTCTACCCGATCCGCTTCGAGGACGAGGCGCGCACCTGGCAATGGAGCTTCTGGGGCATGACCGAGGTTGAGCGCCCGGTGCTGACCGCGATGTTCCACCGCGCGCTCCTGCCCGAGGCCGAGCGCGACGCCGCTCTCGCCGACAAGTGCGAGAAGGAACTCGGGCGGCCGCCGATGGTGCTCGACAGCGTCGTCGTCGCCTCACCCTATCTGCTGGGCGAACATTTCACCGTCGCCGACCTCAACCTCGCCAGCATCCTGGCGTGGGCGCGGCCGGCCCGCATCGATCTGTCGCACGTGCCGAAAATGGCCGATTGGCTGAAGCGCTGCGCCGAGCGCCCGGCGGCGCGGGCGGCGCGCGATCTGCAACGGTAGCGTACATGGGCGGGCGTACCGCGCTCAACGCGCTACTGGTGGCGCTGGCGGCCATTCCGCTGGTCCTCACGATCGTCGATTTCGTCGTGGCGCAGGGCAACCAGGCGCTGCGCGCCGAGGTCGGCCGCCGCCAGCATGTGATCGTCGAGGGCGCCCAGCTGGCGCGCATCAACCAGGTGTTGATACGCGAGATCGCGGTGGCGGCGGTCAAGAACAAGGACGTCAAATTGCACGATCTGCTGACCCGCAACGGGATCGCCATCAAGATCGCTTCGCCCCCTGCCGGCGATGGCAAGCCCGGTTGAGCGCCCCATGGACCTATCCATGGACGTGCCCATAAACCTGCCCGTGGACCGCGCATGACAACGCGACAGGCGGGCGGGATCGCCCTCGTGCTGCTGGTGGTCTCGATGTTTCTCGACGTCGCCTTCCGCAGCATCGAACTGACCGAGGAGCGCCGCAGCCTGCACGAACAGCATGATTTGCAAGACACCCCGGTCGCCGCCGCGGCCAAGCTGCATCGCCAGGTTGACCTGCTGGCGGCGGGGGTCGCTGAGCTGGCTGCCGCCGGCGACGACAATGCCAAGGCCATCGTCGAGGAAATGCGGCGACAGGGCGTCAACCTGGCGGCGCCAAAGCGGTGACGGTGGAATGACGCAAACGCGGTTGTCGCGGCGACGCGTACTCGGCCTGGCGCTGGCCAGGGCCGCGACGGCGCTGACCACTGCCGGAGGATCCAAAGCAATGGCACAGAGCACCGCCGGCACGATCGTCTATGTCTCGAACGCCGGCGATCCCAGTATCGGCGTCCTGGCGATGAACCGGTCGACGGGCGACCTCGAGCTGATCGACAAGGCGGCGATCCCCGGCGCCGATAAGCCGTCGCCGACCAGCATGCCGCTGGCATTGAGCCCCGACCGCCGCTTTCTCTATGCCGCGCTGCGCAGCGAGCCCTTCACTGCCGCCAGCTTCGCGATCGACCCGGCGAGCGGCCGGCTCAAGCATCTCGGGAACGCGCCGCTCGACGCCAGCATGGCCTACGCGACGGTCGACAAGACCGGCAAATGGCTGCTCTGCGCGTCCTACCCCCAGGGCAAGCTGACGGTCAATCCGATCGAGGGTGATGGCCGCGTCCAGGCGCCGCCCAGCCAGATCGTGGCCGACCGGCCGAAGGCGCATTGCGTGCTGCTCGACGCGTCGAACAAATACGCCTACTGCGCCGTGCTGGCGCAGGACATCATCCTGCAGCTGAAGTTCGACGCCGCCACCGGCCGGGTGACGCCGAATGCCCCGCCGGAGATCAGGACCAAGGCCGGCGCCGGCCCGCGCCATATGGCGCTGCATCCAAGCGGCCGGTTCCTCTATCTGATCACCGAGACGACCGCGACAATCGGCGCCTACGCCGTCGATAAGGCGAACGGCACGCTGAAGCAGCTCGGCTTCGTCGACATGATGGTCCAGGGCTACAAGGGCGAGATCGCCGCCGCCGATCTGCACGTGACCCCCGACGGGCATTTCCTCTACGGCAGCGAACGCCGGACAAGCACGCTGGTCGGGTTTCGCATCGATCCCGAGAAAGGGACGCTGTCGCATGTCGGAAGCTGGCCGACCGAAACCACGCCGCGCGGCTTCAACATCGACCCGCACGGCCGCTTTCTGCTGTCCGCCGGCCTCGATTCGAACCACCTGACGGTTTATGCGATCCGGCCGGACGGCATCCTCGACCCGATCAAGCAGCACGCGGTCGGCAAGCAGCCGAACTGGGTCGAGTTCGTCGACCTGCGCTGAGGTGCCGCTACCCCTTCGCCACCGCGTGGCCGGCGAGGTGCTCGAGGACGCGCACGAGGCCCGAATGGTCCCACCCCTTGCCGCCGAGGGCGGCGGCGGCGTTGAAGAGTTCCTGCGTCGTCGCCGTATTGGGCAATGACAGGTTGAGCGCCCGCGCGCCCGATAAGGCGAGGCTCAAATCCTTCTGGTGCAATTCGATACGGAAGCCGGGGTCGAACGTGCGCTTGATCATCCGCTCGCCGTGCACTTCGAGGATGCGCGAGGAAGCGAAGCCGCCCATCAGCGCCTCGCGCACCTTGGCCGGATCGGCGCCGGCCTTGGAGGCGAACAAGAGCGCCTCGCCGACCGCCTCGATGGTCAGCGCGACGATGATCTGGTTGGCGACCTTGGTGGTCTGCCCGGCGCCGACCTCGCCGACCAGCGTGATGTTCTTGCCCATCAGCTCGAATAGCGGCTTGACCCGGTTGAACGCCGCCTCGGAGCCGCCGACCATGATCGTCAGCGAGGCTGCCTTGGCGCCGACTTCACCACCCGACACCGGCGCGTCGACATAGTCGCAGCCCTGTTGCGCGACCCGGGCGGCGAAGACCTTGGTCTCGATCGGCGAGACCGAGCTCATGTCGATGACGGTCTTGCCCGGCTTGAGGCCGGCGGCCACGCCATCCGGGCTGAACAGCACGTCCGCAACGTCGGGCGTGTCGGGCACCATGACGATGATCACCTCGGCATGCTCGGCGACTGATTTCAGGGTGTCGCAGACCGTCGCGCCGGTGCGGATCTCGGGCGGCACGGTGCGCTTGCCGTAGACGAACAGCTGATGTCCGCCCTTGATCAAATTGTGCGCCATGGGCCGGCCCATGATGCCGAGGCCGACGAATCCGATCTGCATGCGAGGTCTCCGACTGAGTGGCTGGTTGGCGAACCGCAGCGCTGCTGTGCTACTTCGGAGTCAATAGCCGGTCCGGGTGCGGGATGCTAGCGTCGCTCCGATCAGCCAGGGGGCACCGATGCTGCGCGCGCTTTGGGTATTGGCTCTCGTCCTTATCACGGTCCCGGCCGCAGCTCAGCAGTACCAATCGAAGGAACTGGCCGAGGCGGCCGCCGCCTACCGCCAGGAGCTGACCGACAGCGTTCCCGCCGCCAAGCGTCAGCCGGCGCTGATCCAGCGGCTGCGCCGCGACGCCGACGAGGAATACCGCGCCAAACGCTATCCGCAGGCGATCGACGATCTCGGCCGGGCGATCGCTTACGGCGCCGATGATGGGCTCGTGTGGCTGCGTCTCGCGCAGGCGCTGGCCGGCGCCAAGGACGATCACGTCCAGGCGGCGGCCTACAACGCCTACCTCAAATCGAGCGATCCGGTCGAGCGCGGCAATGCGCTGTTTCTGGTTGCCGGCGACTATGACCGCCACGACAAGCAGAAGGAGGCGCTGGCGGCGTTCCAGGCCGGGCTTGGCTTCGCTCCATCCGCGGCGGTCGCGGAGCGGATCCAGCAGTTGCGGCGCCTCGTCGCGTTCCGCGTCACCAAGGTCGACATCGAGGCTGAGGCCGATGCGCCGCGCGCCTGCCTGCGCTTCAATGAGAAGATCGCGACCCGGGCCGATCTTTCCTACAACGAATTCGTGCGCGCGACGCCCGATCCTAAAGGCATCGTCACCGCGCGCGGCGACACGCTGTGCCTCGACGGGCTGAAGCACGGCGAAAGCTACGATGTCGAGGTGCTCGCGGGCCTGCCGGCGGCGACTGGCGACAAGACGCCGGAGAATTGGACGACGCGGGTCGTGGTGCCCGACCGCAAGCCGGCGGTCAGCTTTTCGGGCGCCGGCTATGTTCTGCCGCGCGAGGGCAGCTCCGGGTTGCCGCTGACCACGATCAACCTCGACAAGGTCAAGCTGCGGCTGGTGCGGATCAACGAGCGCAACCTTGTTCCCAGCATCGGAGCCGACAAGCTGACGATGAGTTTCCGCGGCTATGACGTCGATGACCTGATCAGCCAGGACGGCAGCCTCGTCTGGCACGGCGAGATGACGATCAAGGGCGAGCGCAACAAGCCTGTCGTCACCGCGATCCCGCTCGACGACATCCTGCGCGCCAAGGGGCCGGGGGTCTATCTCGCCGCCGCCGAGGCCCCCGACGCAAAGGGCGACGAGCGCGGTCGGCCGGCGACAAATTGGGTGCTCGTCTCCAACCTCGGGCTCACCGCCTATACCGGCAGCGACGGCATGTCGGTGGCGGTGCGTTCGCTCGCCGACGCGAAGCCGCTCGCCGGGGTGACGCTCAAGCTCTACGCGCGCAATAACGGCGAGCTGGCCTCGGTGACGACCGATGCCGAGGGGCTTGCCAAGATCCCCGGCGGGCTGCTGCGCGGCGGGGGCGGTGACGAACCCTACGCCCTCTTCGCCTATGGCCCCGACCACGATTTCAACTTTCTCGAAGTGGGCCGCGCCGCCTTCGATCTGTCCGACCGCGGGGTCAGCGGCCGGCCGCCGCCCGGCCCGGTCGACGCCTACCTCTACACCGACCGCGGCATCTATCGGCCGGGCGAAAGCGTGCATCTGACGGCGCTGGTGCGCGACGAGAAGGCCGCGGCAGCGACAAGCCTGCCGCTGACGCTGCGGCTGCTGCGCCCGGACGGCATCGAGGTCGAGCGCCGCCAAATCTCGCAAGGCAAGCTCGGGGGCTTCGCCGAGGAGTATCGGCTGCCGCGTGACGCGCGGTTCGGCACCTGGCGGGTGGAGATGAAGCTCGATCCGAAGGCGGCGCCGATCGGCAGCGCCGAGTTCCGGGTCGAGGACTTCGTGCCTCCGCAACTCAAGGTCGCGCTGTCGGCCGCCGACCAGGCGGTGCGGCCGGGCGAGCCGTTCCCGGTCGCGGTGGCGGCGAGCTATTACTACGGGGCGCCGGGGGCGGGGCTGCCAGTGCAAGCGCAGGCGACGATCGCGCTCGACGACGATCCCTACCCGGACCAGCCGGGGTTTCAGTTCGGCCTCACCGACGAGGAATTTGCCGGCGACCGCAAGGACCTCGACGCCGCGGCGACCGACGAGGCCGGCAAATCCGCGGTGACGCTCGATCTCGCCAAGCTGCCCGACCTGACGAAGCCGCTCGCCGCGACGGTCGAGGTCAGCGTCTTCGAGCCGAGCGGCCGGGCGGTCAGCGAAAGCCTCAGCCGGCCGATCCGGCAGCGGAAGCTGGCTATCGGGCTGCGTTCGGCCGCCGGCGACGAGGCGGTGCCGGAGGGCCAGCCGGCAAGTCTCGACATCATCGCCCTCGACCAGGCCGGCAAGCGGGTGGTCGCCAAAGGGTTGCGCTGGGAACTCTTGCGCGAGCGCTGGGAATATTCCTGGTACTCGGTCAACGGGCTGTGGCGCCACCGGGTGCAGGTGCGCGACCAACCGGTCGAGGCCGGGTCGATCGAGATCACCGCCGATCAGCCGGCGTCGCTGTCGCGGACACTGCCGGCCGGGCGCTACCGCTGGGAGGTGAGGGACGGCGCGAGCGGCGCGCAATCGAGCCTGCGCTTTCATGTTGGCTGGTGGGTCGAAGCTTCGCTCCCCGATGTGCCCGACAAGCTCGGCGTGAGCCTCGACAAGGTGAGCTACCGTCCGGGCGAGACGGCAAGATTGTTTATCAAGGCGCCCTTCGCCGGCGCGGCGCAGGTGGCGATCGCCGGCGACCGCGTGCTGGCGATGCGCTCGCTCACCTTGCCGGTGGAGGGCGCGATGCTTGAGATTCCGGTCGATGCCGGCTGGGGCAGTGGCGTCTACGCGCTGGTCAGCGCCTACCGGCCGCAAAGCACCGCGCGGCCCGGGCCGGGCGCGGCGGCGCCGATCGGGCCTGGTCGGTCGGTCGGGGTTGCCTGGCTTGGCATCGACGCAAGCCCGCGGACGCTCTCCGTCGCACTCGCCGCCCCCGCTGTGGTGCGGCCGCGCGGCCCGGTCGACATCCCGGTCAAGGTGGCGGGGCTCGCGGCCGGCGAGGAAGCCTACCTCACGCTGGCGGCGGTCGACGAGGCGGTGCTGAAGCTGACCGATTTCACGAGCCCGGCGCCCGAGAAATATTATTTCGGAAAGCGCCGGCTCGGCGTCGAATTGCGCGACCTCTACGGCAGGCTGATCGACCCGCGCGCCGATGGAGTGGGCCAGTTGCGCAGCGGTGGCGATCAATTCGCCAAGCGCTCGGTCGCGGGGCTCCCCGACAAGAGCAGCCGCGTCGTCGCGCTCTATTCGGGGATCGTGAAGCTCGACGCCAATGGCGCTGCGACGGTGCATTTCGACGTGCCCGACTTCCAGGGTCAGCTGCGGCTGATGGCGGTCGCCTATGCGGCCGACAAACTGGGCTCGGCCGCGGGCGCGTTGACGGTGCGCGACCCGGTGGTGACGCTGGTCTCGCTGCCGCGCTTTCTGGCGCCGGGCGATAGCGCCCAGATCGGCCTTGTCATCAACAATCTCGAAGGCGCGGCCGGCGACTATCACCTCAAATTAGCCGCCAGCGGCGCCGGCGCCTTCGCCCAAGCGGTCGAGCGTACAATCCCGCTCAAGACCGGCGAAAATTTCAGCGATGGGTTCCCGCTGACGGCCAGCACGGCCGGCAATGTCGCCCTGCATCTCGACCTCGCCGGCCCCAACAATCTGCACATCGCACGGGATTTCACGGTCGGGGTGCGCCCGGCTCAGGCCTATCAGCTGCGCCGCTTGGTTGCCCGGCTCGAACCCGGACAGAGCATCACGCTCGACGACGGCGCCGCCGACGAGTTCCTGCCCGGCACCGCGGAAGCCTTCCTGACCGTCAGCCCGCGCCCGGACTGGGACCTGCCGGGCCTCTTGCGATCGCTCGACCGCTATCCCTATGGCTGCATCGAGCAGACCACCAGCCGCGCGATGCCGCTCCTCTATGTCGATGCGGTGGCACGGCTGTGGCATGCCGACCCCGGCTTCTCGGCGGCCGCGGCGCTCGACCGCGCGATCGGCCATGTCGTCGAGCTGCAGCGCGCCGACGGCAGTTTTGGGGTGTGGAACGACAGCGACGACACGGTGCCGTGGCTTGACGCCTACGCCACCGATTTCCTGCTGCGCGCCAAGGCTCACGGCAAAACCGTGCCGGATTACGCGCTGAAGGCGGCGGTGGGATGGCTGCACGATTATGTGCGGCAGCAGCACACCGACGAGAAGAACCTGCCGGCGACGGCCTATGCCCATTATGTGCTGGCGCAGGCGCGGGCCGACGATCTGCCGGCATTGCGCTATTTCAACGATACCCAGCTGGCGCGGCTGCCGACCCAGCTGGCGCGCGCCCAGCTCGGCGCGGCGCTAGCCGCCTATGGCGACATGCCGCGCGCCACTGTGGCATTCGATGCGGCCTTCGGCCCACCGCCAAAGCGGCCCGCCGGTCTGCGCTACGTCGATTACGGCAGCGAGTTGCGCGACAGCGCCGGCTTGCTGTCCTTTGCAGGCGGCATCCCGGGCACCAAGCCGCGGCTGACGGCGGTGATGGACCGCATCACCGAGCTCTTCGCCCACGCCGAGCGCACCAGCACGCAGGAACAGGCATGGCTGTTGATGGCGGCCGAGGCGGCGGTGCGCACGAGCGGCGGCGAGATGACCGTGGCGGTTGGTGACGGGCCCTCGCAGCAACGCGGCGAGCCGCTTTATTTTCACCGCGCGCTGGGAGCGGGCGGGGCGGCGACCACGGTGACCAATCGCGGCACCGCGCCGGCCTGGCGCACGGTGTCGATCACCGGCGTGCCAAAAGCCGACCTGCCGGCCGAGAGCAGCGGTTACAGCGTGAGCCGAACGGTCTACAAGCCCGACGGCTCTGCGGCCGACCTGACCAAGGTGAAGCAGACCGACCTCTTCGTCGTCGTCATCAACGGCAAGCGCAGCGACCCGTCGCGCGCCGCGCGCACCCTGGTCGTCGACCTGCTGCCGGCCGGCTTTGAGATCCAGGCCACCGCGGCGGCAGGCGGCGACGCGCCGGCCAGTTACGCCTGGCTCAAGAAGCCGACCGAAACCGCCTATGCCGAAGGCCGCGACGACCGCTACGTCGCGGCGCTCGACCTCGGCGACGGCACCGCCGATTTTACGCTGGCCTATGTCGTGCGCGCCGTGACGCCGGGCATTTTCAAATATCCGGCCCTCTCGGTCGAAGACATGTACGACCCCGAGACAAGGGGCCGCACCGCGATCGGCACGCTGAGCGTACAACCGCGATAGCGGCTGGGTCATGGGCCCGAACGTAGCCCCCACCGCGCCCCACCCCCGCGAGCGGGGGAGGGAGGGACCCGCCGCGAAGGAACGCCGCCGGCGGTTCGCATGGATTGCCGCGTTGGTCACCCTCGCAGCCAGCATTGCAGGATACTTCGCCTTGCCGCTGCCTTCGCGTGAGCGCGGCCGCGATCTCTCGACGCTGGCGGTGGCGCGCGACGGTTCGATCCTGCGCGGCTTTCTGTCGGGCGACGGCAAGTGGCGGCTGCCGGCGACGCCCGAGGCCGTTGATCCGCTCTATCGGCGCATGCTGATCGCTGCCGAGGACAGGCGCTTCGCGCTGCATCCCGGGGTCGACCCGCTGGCCGCGCTGCGCGCCCTCGCGCAGCTCGCGCGGCGCGGGCACGTCGTCTCGGGCGCCTCGACTCTGACGATGCAGGCCGTGCGACTGCTCGAACGCCGGCCGCGCACGCTTCTGGCCAAGCTGATCGAGATGGGCGAGGCGCTGGCGTTGCAGCGGCAAGTGGGCCGCGACGGCGTTCTCGGGCTCTACCTGACGCTGGCGCCGTTCGGCGGCAATCTCGAAGGCGTGCGGGCTGCGAGCCTGGCCTATTTCGGCAGGGAACCGGGCCATCTGTCAGCCGCCGAGGCGGCGCTGCTCGTTGGCTTGCCGCGCTCGCCCGAGCGGCTGCGCCCCGACCGCCATCCCGAAGCGGCGCGGCGCGCCCGCGACGCCGTGCTCGCCGCGATGCAGGCGAACGGCGTCATCTCGCAACGCACGCTGATCGAAGCGCAGGCCGAAACGGTGCCGCGCGCGCGGTTGCCGCTGCCATTCCATGCTCCGCACCTGGCGCAGGAATTGCGCGCCGCTCATCCCGGCTCGCTGGTGCAGCGCACGACGATCGATCCGCTGCTGCAGCGCCAGGTCGAGGCGCTGCTGCGCCGCGAAGCGGGTACGCTCGATCCGCAGGCGACGCTGGCGGCACTGGTCGTCGATAATTCTTCGCACGAGGTCAGGGCCTATGTCGGCAACGCCGATTTCGGATCGGTCGCGCGGCGCGGCACGCTCGACATGGCGCGGGCGCTGCGCTCGCCGGGCTCGGCGCTGAAGCCGCTGATCTATGCGCTGGCGTTCGACCGGTTGATCATCCATCCGCAGACGCTGATCGACGATCGGCCACGCCATTTCGGCGACTATTCGCCGGGCGATTTCGACGGCCGCTTCCAGGGCGAGGTCAGCGCCGCGGAGGCATTGCGCTATTCGCTCAACGTGCCGGCGGTGGCGGTGCTCGACAGGCTCGGGCCGGGGCGCTTCACTGGCGCGCTCGCCGCCGCGGGGATCAGGCTGCGGCTGCCCCTCGCGGAGGCGGAGCCGGGGCTCGCGGTGGCGCTCGGCGGCGTCGGGCTCTCGCTTTACGATCTGGCCACGGCGTACGGCGCGCTGTCGCATCGCGGCGTCGTGACCGCGTTGCGCACCCGGCTCGACGACCCAGCGGCCAGCAGCACCGCGATCTTCGGCCCCGCTGCCGCCTGGTACGTCAACGACATCCTTGGGCAGGCGCCGCCGCCGCCCGGGATGCTGCCGGCGGAAGTCGGGCGCGGCCGCCATCTCGCGTTCAAGACCGGCACGTCCTACGGGTTCCGCGATGCCTGGGCGCTCGGCTACGATGCGCAGGTGACGGTCGCGGTGTGGGCGGGGCGGGCGGACGGAACGCCGATGCCTGGGCGCAGCGGACTGGTCACGGCCGCGCCGGTGTTGTTCAAGCTCGCCGACCTGCTGGGGCCGGCGCCGGCCGAGGCGGCGGCGACGCCGCCCTCTGGCGTGATCCGGGTCGGCCGCGGCGACCTGCCGCCGGCGCTGCAACGTCTCGATCCGACACCGCGCGAGGCGGGCGTGGAACGCGGTGTCGAGGGACCAAAAATCCTCTACCCGCCGAACGGCTCCGTGGTCGCCTGGGACGGCGCGCCACTGCCTCTCGAAGCGAGCGGCGGCAGCGGAAATCTGCAGTGGCTGGTCGACGGCAGGCCGCTGCCGCCCGCCGCGCCGCACCGCCCGCTTTATTGGCAGCCCGCCGGCATCGGCTTCGCGCGGCTGAGCGTCATCGACGCGCGCGGCCGTAGCGCCCGGGCCACGGTGCGGCTGGCGCGCTAGGCACGCTGTCTCATGCTAGCGGTGCTCCGCGCCCTGGCCGAGATCGTAGGGCGGGCGGTGCAGGCCCAGGGGTGAGATCGTGAAGATCTCATAGCCGGTCGCGGTCACCCCGACCGTGTGCTCGAACTGAGCCGACAGCGAGCGGTCCTTCGTCACCGCGGTCCAGCCGTCGCTCAGCACCTTCACCTCGTAGCGGCCGGCGTTGATCATCGGCTCGACGGTGAAGAACATGCCTTCTCGCATCACCGGGCCATCCTCGGGGCGGCCGTAATGCAGGATCGAGGGCGCGTCGTGGAACACGCGCCCGACGCCATGCCCACAGAAATCGCGGACGACCGAGTAGCGCTGAGCCTCGGCGAAGCGCTGGATCGCGTCGCCGATCGCGCCGATATGGACGCCCGGCTTGACCACGGCGATGCCGCGCATCATCGCCTCGTAGGTGACATCGACCAGCTTTTTCGCCTTGATCGCGATGCGATCGCCGACAAAGAACATGCGGCTGGTGTCGCCGTGCCAGCCGTCGAGGATCACGGTGACGTCGATGTTGAGGATGTCGCCGTCCATCAGGTGGCGATCGCCCGGGATGCCGTGGCAGACGACGTGGTTGACCGAGGTGCAGATCGATTTCGGAAAGCCGCGATAGTTGAGCGGGGCCGGGGTCGCGTCGTGATCGACGATGAAGCCGTGGCACAGCCGGTCGAGGTCGCCGGTCGTCACCCCGGGCCGCACATAGGGGGCGATGAAGTCGAGCGTCGCCGCGCCGAGTTCGCCCGCCCGGCGCATGCCCTCGAACCCGTCGGCGTCGTGGATCTTGATCAGCCCGCCGCGCGGCACACCGCGTGCCGGGTTTAGGCCCGCCGTCAGATCCTGCTGCATCGTCTCGTGCTCTTAATCATCCCGCCGCCGCGGCATTTCATCGTGCCCCAAGGTGATAACCCCATCGCCGCGTTCCGGCAACGCCCGGCGCGGTGCACCAAGCGGAAGGTGGGAATGCGGCGCCTTGCTGACAATCCCGGGCGAGCGCCGGTTGTGCGGGCGCGCGGCTTTGCCTATGAAGAACCGCTGTGGTTATCAGCCCCGTGCGACAAGAGGACAATGCGATGGACGAAGCCGCCCCGGCGGACCGGACGGTCACTGCCTGTGTCTTGATCATCGGCAACGAGATCCTGTCCGGGCGCACCCAGGACGCCAATCTGGCGTTTCTCGCGCAGGGGCTCAACGAGGTTGGCATCCGGCTGCGCGAGGCGCGCGTCATCGCCGACGATTCTGCGGCGATTGTCGAGGCGGTCAACGCGACGCGCGCGAAATTTGACTACGTCTTCACGACCGGCGGCATCGGCCCGACCCATGACGACATTACCTCCGCCTGCGTCGCCCAGGCGTTCGGCGTCAAGCTGATCGTTCACCCCGAAGCGAAGCTGATCCTCGAAAGCCACTATCCGCCGGGCGGGCTCAACGAAGCGCGGCTGCGCATGGCACAGGTGCCGGAAGGCGCCGTGCTGCTACTCAACCCGATCTCGCGCGCGCCCGGGTTCCGTATCGGAAATGTCTTTGTGCTGCCCGGCGTGCCGCAGATCATGCAGGCGATCTTCAACGAGCTGCGGCACCGCCTGCAGGGCGGCGCGCGGATCTTGAGCCGCAGCATTAGCTGCACCCTCGGCGAGGGTACGATCGCCAGGGATCTGGCGGCGCTGCAACAGCGCTACGGCGACCTCGAAATCGGCTCCTATCCGTATTTCCGGCGCAGCGATTTCGGCGTCACACTGGTCGTGCGCGGCACAGAGAGGGCGCGCATCGCGGCCGCCATCGAGGAATTGAAGGGTCTGATCCGCGCCCTCGGCGGCGACCCGCAAGAGGGCGCGGCCGAGGACTGATCCCGATAGCAAGCCGGCACCGGAAGCTGACCGCGTGTCAGCCCGGTGCGCCTGGAAAGTCCGCCAGCCTCACGACTTGTTATCAGAGGCGGGACTGTCGGATGCCGATTCGCGCTCCAAATCCGTGGCCCAGGCGTCGAATTCATCGGCCCAGACCGTGAGCTGACGCCGTGCCGCTTCGGTCCGGGTGCGCAGACTGAGTTCGCGACACCGCTGGGCGAATCTGCGCAAGGTTTCCGGCGTCATCGGCGGGCAAACACGGCGGGATCATGACCGTTCCACGGCAATTTACCGAAGCGCCACGGAGATTGCACCGCTTCCCGCCGCCATCTCGGGCAAACCAGCTTCCGGCAATGGGTGGCAAAACCTGCCCGGCGCTTCTATTGTCGCCGCAAGCATGAGCTTGCACGACAGGGCGGACGTGGCGAAACGGCAGACGCACCGGACTTAAAAGCAGATAAGTATAAAAATATGGGAATATCAAAATCCAATAAAATCAGTTGATTACACGCCAAAACATGCTAGATTGATCTCGTGGATTGACCTTCACAGTCCTTACACAAAACGACGGCTTTTTTGAGAGGTAACCAGATGGCGCACCACGAATTGATGGGAGGCAAGCTTCACGTCTACAAACGTGAGAACAGCGCCTACTGGCAGTGCTCCACGTACCTTGGGGGCAGGAACCAGCGCGTGAGCACGAAGGAAGAGAGCATCGCCCAGGCCAAGGACTTCGCTGAGGACTGGTATCTGGAGCTAAAGGGCAAACACAAGCGCGGCGAGCTGAGGACCGGAAAAACCTTCCGCGAAGTGTCCGAGCAGTTCGTCCGCGAATACGAAATCATCACGGAGGGCCACCGTAATCCGGACTATGTCGAGGGACATCACGCGCGATTGCGCGTTCACCTGCTCCCGTTTTTCGGCGATATGGTTCTCTCCGAAATAAATGCCGGTCAGCTCCAAGAATACCGAATCCATCGACGGGAAAAATCCGTTGCGAAGCGCGGCAAGCCGCCCGCTCGCAACACAATGCACCAAGAAATCGTTACCCTGCGGCAGGTCCTCAAGACCGCCCTACGCCACGGCTGGCTGCACTATCTTCCCGATCTCTCCGAACCTTACAAAACTACGGGGAAACTCTCGCACCGTGGGTGGTTTTCCCCGGAGGAATACAAGAAGCTTTACGAAGCCACGCGCCGCCGGGTCGCCAACCCGCCTAAGAGGCGGTGGAAGTGGTCATGCGAACAGTTGCATGACTACGTTCTCTTCATGGCGAACACGGGGCTGCGTCCCGACGAGGCCGCCCGCCTCGAAATCCGGGACGTGACCGTCGTTGAAGACGAATCGACCAACCAAACCATCCTCGAAATCGAAGTACGCGGGAAGCGCGGCGTCGGCTACTGTAAGAGCACGAGCGGCGCCGTGATGCCGTTCGAACGACTGAGGGATAGAGTCAGGCTCAAGCCGACCGGAGAGAAGGGCAAACCCGGGCCGACTGAGCGGCTCTTTCCGAAAACGCATCGCGACCTCCTCAATCTCATCCTCGCCGAAGAGGGGCTTAAATTTGATCGGGAGGGAAGTCGGCGCACCGCCTACAGCTTGCGCCACACCTATATCTGTCTGCGCCTCATGGAGGGCGCGGACATTTATCAAATCGCAAAAAACTGTCGCACCAGCGTCGAGATGATCGAGAATTACTACGCCTCTCACATCAAAACGAGCCTCAACGCTGCCGCCATCAACGTTATGCGGCCCAAGCCAAAGAAGAAGAAGGCCGACACCGGGAAAGGGGCCAGCCGAGAGACCGATGATACGGAAAACCCCTGATTTTCCTTGGTGATCAAGGGCATTCCCTCTATAGATAGACGGCCATGCGGGCGTGGCGAAACTGGTAGACGCAACGGACTTAAGCCAAAAATTGAGTGCTCGCGGGGAAACCCGCGATGCAGAACTGCTCAAAGTCGGGGAAACCTTTCAAATGGCAATCCCGAGCCAAGCCCGGTGACGGGAAGGTGTAGAGACTAGACGGGCAGCACCTAAAGCGAACGCCACGGTGAAGGTATAGTCCAGACCACAAAGCGCCTCGCGCCGAACGGCGCGGCGGCGAGCGCGGCGAAAGCCGTAGTGGTATGAAAATCCGTAGGGCCGAAAGGCCTGTGCCGGTTCGAGTCCGGCCGCCCGCACCACTTCCCGCCCTGCGATTGCAGACCTTCGATCTTGTTGAGAGCGCCGAGCGGCGCTCCTGAGCCTAGCCGAACGGCCCTTGAGGCGAAGGGCACGCCTGCACAGCGGAACCGATGTCCCGTGCCTCTTCGAACACCGGATCGCACGATCACAGGGTTCGACATCCATCATCATGTCCGCCCGCTACCCGCGGACCAGCAGCGCCACCTTTTCCTCATGCGTTCCGACAGCACCTGACGCTTGGCCGAATTTTCCCGCCTCTTGCCCGTCCCGAAGGACGCGGGCCGTGAATCTGTTTCGTTGCCCGTTGCCCGTTTTCCGGCGTTGTCGGCGGTCTCCTTCCTTCAGCGGTTTGCATCAACCCTTCGTGCAGCCTTGTGCCCCCTGCCACAAGCGGTCGCTTCTTGCGTCAACAAAAGCCCTCGGTTCCCCCGCAAGAACGGTCCCCCCAATTTTTTTGTGTGACGCCGCGCCCGCCTTTGGCTGATCGGAGGCATCGCCCGAAGGGGTAATTCAAACGAAGGAGAAACGACCATGACAACCACAACCGAAAACCAGACCGTGAAGGCAAAACAGATCCCCGACTTCTACATCTTCGAGAACGGGGCGATCGGCGAAGGAGGCAGCAAGCCCGCAGGGGCCGCCTTCCGCCACAAGAAAGGCAAGGGCTACACGCTTCTGATCGCGGGCAAGCGCTACGCGGCCTTCCCGCCGAAAGCGAAACCGGCGCAAGCCGAGAGCACCGAAGGCAAGGGCGCGTAACCGCTCTTCCTCCAAGCCGAAGCCCCGACCGGCGGTTGCCGGTCGGGGTTTTCGTTTGCCTCACCGGCGCTAAAATTTAGGACCGCTCATCCGGTGCGCCGCGATGGCGCGCGCGATGATCCGGAGCGAAGCGATCATGTTCTCCCGCTCGGGGCTCCAGGGCTCGGTCTGCGCCAGCTCCTCTGCGATCATCCTGTAAAGGACGTTCAGTTGGGCCAGGGTCATGTTGGCAAGTTCCAATGCGGTGATGAGTTTCATGGCGTCTCTCCTTTTCTTCTGCCCGCGCCGATCGCGGACTTCACGCAGCCGTGGAGAGCGACGGCGCGCCTGCGCTGCACCCGCTTGGGCCGCAACGGAGAGAAGGAGCCTGATAAGGCTTGGCAGCGCTGAAAGGCGCGCCGGTGCTAACGCTGCACCATCGAAGTCAAGGATCGGGGCTTCTTGAAAAGGGGAGCGAACATGACTCCCAAGCACTCAGCCGCACTTGCCCCAATGACCCAATAAGGACCCACCAGATCGGAATTTTGAGGATCGCTTTCGGCTGGCGTAGGCCGCAGGCCGCAGGACCGAGGACGCTGTGTCGTCATGCGGGAATCGCCGCTACACACGCGGAGCGCGACAAACGGACGAGTCTCGCCTATAAATTGTAGCGCCGGGGAGACGACAACCACTCAGCTATCCCGTTTTCCGACGCCCACTTGACGGGAGCCTGCGGCACCGAAACGGAGGCCGCCATGCTCACCATGCGCACGTGGTTGCTCGCGATTACTCTCGGAATCATCCTCCTCAGCGCGCCACCCGCGCAGGCCGAAGTCCCGCAACAGATAATCGAACAGGTCGCGAACCTCCGGGTGCAGGAGGAAGAGCTCAAGCACCTGGCGATTATCGGCAAGCTTGCCGGCCCCGACGCCGCCACGAAGAAGCAGGCGATGGACGCGCAGATCAGGACCATTTGGCAGCCTTACCACGCCTTGCCGCCCGCCGAGGACAGGAGCGCGCGAGCGGCGATCGACGGGCTTGTGGCGGAGAAGATCTCGCTCCTGGCCCCGCAATGGGCTCAGGAGGTGGCCGCGCTCAAGGCCGCCCGCGACCAGCACAACAAGCAGCTTTACGCCGAAGCCGAGGACGATGCGCGAGGCGCGGCGGAATTGCAGCGCCAGCGCGTCGGGCTGCAAAAGGACCTCGCCGCCGGCACGCTCGCGCGCGACGCCTTCGATGCCAAAGACAAACAGGCGTCCGACGCCATCGCCGCGTTTCGCAAGAAATACGCCGCTGCCGGCGAGGAATGGCCGGCCTGGTTCGAGCAGCGCTACCGCGTCATGCTGGAAGCTGCGCTCAAGGCCCCCGACGCGCCGACGGTTTCAGCTCCGGTTGTCCAGCAGAGCAACCCGCCGGTGGCAGCGCCGGTTGCGCCGACGGCGTCGGCTCCCGCCGCCCAGCAGAATAGCGCGCCGGCGACCGTGGCAGTCGCGCCGACGGTTCCAACTCCCGTCGCCCGGCAGAGCAACGCACCGCCCGCGCTGGCCGAAATCCCTCAAGAGGCAATCGGCCAGGTCGCGGATCTCAGGGTGCAGGAGAATGAACTCAGGCACCTGGCAGCCGTCGGCAAGCTCACCGACCGGGACGCTGCCGTAAAGCAGCAGGCGATCGAAGCGCAGATTAGGACCCTCTGGCAGCCCTACCACGCGGTGCCGCCCGCCGAGGACACGCGCGCGCGGACGATGATCAATAGGCTCGTGGCGGACAAGCTCTCGCTTGTGCAGCCGCAGTGGACGCAGGAGGAACAGGCTCTCAAGGCGGCCCGCGACCAGCGCAACCAGCAGCTTCAAACCGAAGCCGAGGACGATGCGCGGCGCGCGGCTGAATTGCAGCGCCAGCGCGTCGCGCTGCAAAAGGACCTCGCCGCCGGCACGCTCGCGCATGACGCCTTCGACGCCAAAGACAAAGAGGCGTCCGACGCCATCGCCGCGTTTCGCAAGAAATACGACGACGCCGGCGAGCTATGGCCGGCCGAGTTCGACCAGCGCTACCGCGTCATGCTGGAAGCGGCGCTCAAGAACGCCGACACGCCGCTGCCGCAGCCAACCGTCGCGGCTACGCCGACGGGCGCGGCAACCGCGCCACCCGACTTCGCGGCCGATGTGAAGACCGCCGCCGACCTCGCCGTGAAGGGCGAGGAGAACAGCTACAAATTCGAGAAGAAGCAGATCAACCAGACCCTCATGGCCAATACCGACGCCGCGATCGATACCGATCTCGCGCGGTTGAAGGCACGCTACGACGCGCTTGTGCCGAAGCGTGGCGCGGAGTTTGTAACGGCCTATCGGCAAGCGGCAGCACCCCGCATTCAGGCTCTCAAGGCGCAGTACTACCCGGAGCGGTACCGCCCGGCGACGGTTTCAGTTCCTGCCGCTCAGCAGCGTAGCCCGCCGGTGGCGGCTCGTTATGCCCCCGACCAGCAGACCCCCTCATTGGCATCCATGCTTAGCTGGCTACCGCAAATTGGCATCGGTATTGGCTTACTGGGCTTTGGAATATGGTCGCGGCGGGGCGGCTTTGCCAAAGCCACAAAAACCCTTTCTCCCGAAATGCGTCAAAACGCGTATGGCCTCGCCGCCCTGGCTGCCCTGGCATTGGTGTATTACGCCTTCGGTACTGTCGCAGCGGTCGTTGGCGCGCTTGTCCTGGGAATATGGGGATTCCGCCGTTGGCGTGTTACAAAGTTCGCTCGGGGGACTCGTGTCAACAACCAGAACGAAATGAGTAAATTCGGTGATACGCAGGACGAGAGAAGCAAAGTTATCGATGTCGTCTTTGACAGAAGGACGAATAATCTGGCTTTTGATCTTCACGAGCGAGGCATAAGGTGCCAATTCTTCAGGTCATTGTCGGCAATGAGTCCGCGCGAAAGAGAAGTACTGAGAACAGCATATCACTTATACAATTTAGGACTTTTTGGAGGTGAGAGAAATTTCTACCTGGTGCGGTTCGGCTTGATTTATGCCGACGGCAAAGCGGTTGTTACCGGGAATCCAAAATATCCGTCTCAACACGATCAAATTCCGATTCACTCTATCTCTGACGCACTTAAATGGTACCAGGGCGAAGACGGCCCAGAAGCCATGATCAATCTCACGTTGAACTGGCTTCAAGGCGCTATCAGGGGGAAAAACGACGCCCCGGTACTCAGGAAGCTGTCGTCGCGTTTGCGCGGCGACGGCGGCGGCCTCGTGCCCGGTGGGCCGCTCAAATCCGGTGCGAAGGGCGAGCCGGTTGAAGGCGCTCTTATTCTCGGCCTCGACGAGAAGGCGTCCGACACCTGGTGGTGCTACGACGGCGAGGGCTCGCTTATCACGATCGCGCCGCCGGGTTCCGGCAAGACCCAAAGCCAGGTCTTCCCGAACCTGCTGATGTGGAAAGGCGCCGCCGTCGTCCTCGACGTGAAGGGCGAAATCTACGAGCAGACGAGCAGGTGGCGCCGGGAAAACGTCGGCCCCGTATTCAAGTTCAGCCCCTTGGACCCGCCGACCAGCCACGGCTACAACCCGCTGGCGGAGGTGCGCGCCGATCCCGACTATCTCTGGGAAGACGCCCGCTTCCTCGCCGACATGATGATCGTGCCGAGCGGCGCGAAGGACCCGTTCTGGGAACACCGCGCCCGCGACGTGCTGACAGCGGCGATCGCCCGCGTCTGCCTTGAGGAGGATGCAGCAAGACGATCCATGGGGGATGTTCTCGACATCCTCCACGGTGTCGGGTGGGAGAAATTCGTCACCTACCTGGAAGCGCGGATCGACTTTCCGTCGATGAGCCGCGCAGGACATTCCCTCGGCAGCATGGAGCCGAAGACGCGGGATGGTGTCCTGCAATCGGCGCTCTCCAGCATGAGCGCCTGGGACGGCGAGCGCATCGCCCGCGCCACGCGGAAGTCGGACTGGAGCCCCCTCGATCTGCGCGGCGGCACGAACCCCACGATATACATCTGTCTCAAGCCGAACGAGGTGGACAGCTACATCTCCCTCTTGCGCGTATTCATCGCGCAGCACATTCGCGCCCTGACCTCGACCGCGGTTCCCGCGCACGGCGTCCAACCGATCCTCTTCATCCTGGATGAGCTGCCGCGCCTCCGGCATATGCCGCCCGTCGAGGAGGCGCTGGAGATCGGCCGCCAGTACGGCATCAAGCTGTGGCTGTTCGCCCAGAGCCTCGGGCAGCTCAAAAACGCCTATCCGAATGCCGAGGGCATGATCGGCGGTTGTGCCATCCGCATGTTCATGAATCCAAGCCTGCACGACGAGACCGCGCAGAAGGTTTCCGACGATATCGGCTTCATGGACAGCGTCATCGACGGCACCCACGTCAAGATCGTCGAACCCCCCGTGCTTGCCGGTCCCGACTACAAGGACGTGGTGATCGTCATGGCCGCAAACGCGCGGGCGGCGCGGCTCCGGAAATACTTTGCCTACGAGGATGAGGCATTGACGGCGCGGATGGGATCAGCGGCCAGGGAGCCAGCTCTATCCGTGCCTTCATAGGGAGGAAGTGGGATGGCCGAATCGACGGGAGAGGGGCCTGCGCGGGCGGACGAATTCGAACGCCAGCTAAGAGAGCTTGCGCAGAGAGAAGAATTTCAGAGAGCCGACGCCACCGAGAAGGAACGTCTGACGAAGGAGCTTTTCACGAAACTGGAATTTGAGAAGCAGGAACGAGACCTGAAGGAGCTCTCCCAGAAGCAAGAACAACAACTGAAGGAACTTACGCAGAAGGAAGAATTCCAGAGGGCGGACGCCGCCGAAAGGGACCGTCAGGCGAAGGAGCTTTTCATCCGGCAGGAGCTTGAAACGCGGGAGCTTTTTCGCCAGCAGGAAGCGCGGGATCGTGAGGCTTTCAGCGACATGGAGCGGCAACGCGACGAGTTCCAGCGCCAGCAGGAGCAACACCGGGAGCAGCTACGACAGGAGATTGAGGCGCAAAGAGAACGAGAGCGCCAGGAGCAGGCGCGCGAGCAAGAGCGCCACGTAGAAGAGCGCGATGGCCAAAAGCCCGATTATGCGGACGTGGTAAAAGCCGAGGCTTTACGAAACGCGCACGAGCGGGAGGCAATGCATCAGGTGCAGGAAAAGGCCATGGAGGACGCGCTGGCGCGCACCGACAAGATGGGTCCCGAAGAGGCAGCAGCGGCCAGGGAGGAAATGGGCAAGGCGCTGGAGAAAAAATTCAAGGAACAGCGGGAGCGGCTGGCGCGCGAGCAGCAGGAACGCGGCGACCGTCATGCGCTTTTGTACCTAGGGCCGCCCTCAGAGCGGGAACGCTGAACAAGCTTCAGGAGGAACCGATCGTGGCAGACTGGGAAGATTATCTTTACCCGGGCACAAACGTACTCCGCAACAAGCTTGGCATTCAGGATAATCGCGCGCTAGCTCGCGCCGAACTCCTGGCTCTTCGGCTTCGGGCTGATGAAGGCTGCCCTGCTGGCAGTTTCGATTTAGAGCATCTTCAGGCGATTCACCGTCATCTGTTTCAGGATGTGTACGAATGGGCGGGCCAGTTGCGCCAGGTCGATCTGTTCAAGAACGAGCGGGACGAATACGTGCCCCATGACCGCATCGAAATCGCTATGCATGACGTTCACCGTCGCGTGGCCGAGACGAATGTCCTTGGCACCCCCGATCCCTCGGAATTTTCGGCCAAGGCCGCCGAAATCATCGGTGACACCAGCCATGTGCACCCGTTCCGGGAAGGGAATACCCGGACGGAGCTTCAGTTTTTGCAGCAGCTTGGGGAACAGGCAGGCCACACCATTGATTTGACAAGAATCGACCGAGACGCCTGGCACGAAGCGAAAATTCAGTCCGGTCGCGGAAACTACGGCAACATGGACGACCAAATCCTCGCAGCGATCGTTCTCACTTTGGAGAAACCGCTGCCCTTGGCACAACGGACCTTTGAACAGGCTGTCCAAGACGACGAACTACGCCGCGCCAGGGAAATCCAGGATCAGTGCGATACGCAGCAGGAAGCGCTCAAGGCCGTGATGGCTGCCGCCGATCGGTCAGGCAAAGAGCCGCCCGAGAGAGAAGCGATCCGCCGCGCCTTCGAGGAAAAATGCGAGGAGCAACAGGTGGCACTCGCGCGCCAGCAGCAAGAACGCTTCGACCGGCTTAAGCTTCTGTACAAGGGGCCACCCTCCGGGCCGGAACGCGAATAGCTCTCAGGAGTCATGCCGCCATTTGCATGACCATGGGCTCGGGAAAAGCAGCGGATTTGAGCGGCTTGGTTTCGTGCACGCAACGGTCGCGGACGCGAACATGGCCGCTCACTGAAGGCGATTCACCTTCCACGAGTCGAAGTCCTTTCCCACGCGCACATGCAGCGCGGGAGCATTGCCCTCGGTGATATCAAGGCACGTCACGTTGTAGACGTACTGGCCATCCTCGACACCATGCAGGCCTACAACCCAGGCAGTTGCAAAAAGCAGCGGGTCGAGCAGCTGCCGCGCGACTTTGTTCGGGAACCATATCCCAGCACCTGCTTCTAAAAACACGATCAGCGTTTTGCCGGCGGCGTAGGCCGCGCCACCCTTGCTGCGCTTTTGCTCTATCGCCCTCAGGATGAGCGACCCGGAATCCCCCGTTTGACCGGGACGAAGCCTTGGCACCATGACGTGCTCGGTCGGCCACGTCTCGCCCGTTGCACTGTCACAGATGATTCCGTCGCCGCCGATCGGATCGCTGCTGAACGTCAGCGCGCGATCATCGGTCGAGTTGATGGCGACGCACAGCAACCAGTTGGCCAATATCTCGCGGGACCGCATGCCGCCGAACTTCTCGAACGGTTTCCCGGTTTGAAGGTGCTCGCCATTTGCGGATAAACGGTTCGAGCTCCTTCAGCGCGACAGCCAAGCTTTTAAAGCGAGCAACCGGGTATCTCATGAGTCAGGGCCGCCCGCCTTCGTGAGCCCGATCAGCTCGGCGTCGACGCCGTCCAGATAGCGGTTGCGTTCATCGCTGAGCTGGTGCCAGAGCTTATACGCAGCCGCCTCGCCACCCACTTGCATGATGGGTCTGTCCAACTTTTCGAACGGATTGAACTGTGCGACCGGCATCAAAGCGTTCGTTCGACCACCCGCACACAGAAGCCATGCCGATATGGCTTCGGTCACGCGCGCAAGGGCCTTTATCGCATCGGTGATCTTGTTCGCCGTCACCATTAGGTCGGCAATTCGTTTCCTCGATTCCGGCCCGCCCGCGTGGGCAAGATAGGCGTGGCTCCACTTCGCCAGGTCGTCCGCGTCACTCTCGTCGAGCCATTTTTCAATGGTCGTCAGGAGAGAGGCGCGAAGGTGATCTTCGCGCCTTCGCTGCGCCGGATCGATGCCGGCGAGCTTGTCGAATTGCCTGTGTGCCAGCTCTGACGTGCCGTCACCCTGGGGGCCTGAGTTTGGCACCCAAATGCCCCCCTTTCCCCAGTTTCCCGCGTTGGCCATGAACCGCGCATGCCGGACGGCTTCGTAATCGTAGGGCAGGCCGTCAAAGCACACGTAATTTTCGCGCGTGAACAGGGGGAAGTTGCGCCGCACATCTTTTATCAGCCTGCGCAGCGAGATGATGTCGCTGTTGCCGTCGTCCACCAGCCTGCGGATCGCAAGCACTTGCGTTGCCACATGTCCGTCGAGCAACGCCTCGACCATCAAATGATTGTTCAGGGCGTTCGCCTCGTCGCCCACGGCAAAATTTGTCAGGGTCTTAAACGCAACGTCCGTCCACACCATGGAGGACAGGACCGTCCAGATCGCATGATGCTCGTCCGTGCTGATCCACGAGAGCCACAAACGCCTTTTGTCCCGATACGACTGGAGCGCCGCGCGTTTTTCTATTGATACGTCGCATTGGGCGATCGGGTAGGCGTAATCGTCAGGCATTTAGTCCTCAATGGCGCGCGGCCGGACAAGTAGATTACGAAAGTGGGATAGCGAGAGCGCGGATTCCAGGTGTTCTGCACTAGCGGAACCACATGCACCAGCCGCCTACCAACTGTACCAGGAATCGAGCAGCCGCCGGTAACAGCCGTTTTGTTTGACGACTATCGGCGAACCCGTGATTTATCACGGGCCGGGCTCTACTCGGCTTCGAGAAGCCTCGCCGAGCCAGCGCTATGGCGCTGTCTCGGCCCGGAGCCTGCCCCTCCGGAGGCAGGGGGTGACGATCCCTTTCGCGTGCGGCGCATAACGTCGCTGATCGAGAGCGGTCGCTGGCGGCCGGACGGCCGCCGGGTCTAAGGGGACCTCCCCTCGCGGCGGGCAAGGGTGAAGCTGCGCCGTCAAACCGGGTTTCCCCAACCTTCCTCCCCCCAAGAAAGAACGGGGGTCGTGCAGGCCGGGTGATCCCCCTCCCGGTCCGCCGCCCTTGCCCTTTGCTACCCCCGATCTCGCCGATGGGCAGAGGTGCATGTGCATTGCACAGCGCCTTGAAGGGAGATCAGAACATGACGACCGCCGCCCGTACCGATGTCTATCAGCGGATCACAGACCGCATTGTCGCCGACCTTGAAGCTGGAGTCCGCCCGTGGCTCAGGCCGTGGAATGCCGAGCACGCCGCCGGTAGGATCACCCGCCCCTTGCGCGCGAACGGAGTCGCCTACCGGGGAATCAACGTCATTGCGCTTTGGATGGAAGCGGCAGCGAAGGGATTCGCCGCGCCGATATGGATGACCTACCGGCAGGCCGTGGAGCGCGGAGGGCAGGTGCGCAAGGGCGAGCATGGTAGCTTTGTCGTTTATGCGAACACCGTCACCCGTACCGAAACCGACGCCGACACCGGGGAGGAAACGGAGAGCGAAATCCCCTTCCTCAAGGGTTACACGGTTTTCTGCGTGGACCAGATCGACGGTCTGCCCGCGCAGTATTACGCCAGTGCGGCCCCCGTTCTCGATCCCGTGCAGCGCAATGACGGAGCCGAAGCTTTCTTCGCCGCAACCGGCGCGGTCATCCGCCACGGCGGCAACCAGGCTTTCTACAGCGTGACGCACGATCACGTGCAGATGCCGCCCTTCGAGACGTTCCGCGACGCGGAAAGCTATTACGCCACGCTGGCGCATGAATGCACGCACATGACTCGGCACCCCTCCCGCCTCGACCGTGACTTCGGACGCAAGCGGTTTGGTGACGAAGGGTACGCGATGGAAGAGCTTGTCGGGGAGCTTGGGGCCGCCTTTCTCTGCGCCGACCTTGGCCTCACCCCCGAACCCCGCCAGGATCACGCCGCCTATATCGCGTCATGGCTCAAGGTGCTGAAAGACGACAGGCGGGCGATATTCACAGCCGCCGGGCACGCGCAACGCGCCGCAGACTACCTCAACCGGCTTCAGCCTTATCAGGCGGAGGCCGCGTAAGCGGCCACTCTCCGAAAGCGCCGGAGCATCACGTCATGCCCCGCCCCGCCACCATCGAAATCGACGGCCGCCGCTACCAGTGGCGCGACATCGTAGAGCGCCGCCGCCAGCAGATCGCGGCGCATGATGCCGCTCAGGCCCGGCAGCTCACGTTGTTTGATCTCAAGGACGACAGGCGTCCCGCCACGCAGCGCACGGCCGCCGGACGTTACGCCGAGCCGACCCTGTTCGCCGCCCTCGACCGGCCACCGGCCTGATCCGTCGGCATCGGTCACCCCACGACTCGACCGCCCTCCGGGCGCCCAGCGCCGGTCTTCGCCAAGACCCGTTGTCGCCCTCACGTCAGACGGCAACCGTGCGGGTTTGCCTGGTTGCTCACCGAAAATCCTTTCCCTGAATTGGCCGCATCAATCCGGGAGCGAACCCTGCATCCCGCAGGCGCTTTCTGGCGTCAACCGGCGGCCCGCTCCATTCGCCCGGCTGACGCCGGGCTCCCGTGTTGCCAGTTTCCCCTTCGGGTGACGCCGCGCCCTGGCGGTCTGCGGTCGGGTTTTCGCGATTGACGCTACCAACCCAGTGAAAGGAGAAAAACCATGAGCAACAACAATCAACCCGCATTCCGTGCCTTCAGCGTTCACGAACGGGCGGGCAAGGACATCTTCGTCGAGATCGGTGCAGCCTGGTCCCACTGTAACGGCGGTTACACGCTCCGCCTCAATGCTCTTCCGCTCGGAGATACCGTTATTCTCCGTCCCGTGCAGGAGGACCACCAGCCGGTCCCGGAATAACCGCCTGCAACGGCGCCCCAGGCGAATGACCGCTTGGGGCGTCTGTTGCAGAGTCTGGAAAATAACAAAACGATGGAGGTTCTACCCATGTATCGATACAATCAAGCGATGAGCGACGACGACAAAAAGACGCCGGAATTTGACCGTCTTCTCACCGACGAGGAGTTGGTGCTTGCGATTAAGCGTCGGAAGAAAGGGATGCATCTTCATGAGATCGAAGGAAATCCCCTCGACGCCGATGACATCGCTATGTTCGAGATGTTTGAGCGCGAACGTTGGTCGCATGAGAAGCGACTCGCCTACATCAAAGACGACATAAAGCGCCGCCAAGAAGCCAAAAAATAGAGGCCGGATCGTGGCCAGCTGGGAAGACTACTTTTACCCAGGCACAGACGTGCTTCGAAATAAGCTTGGCATTGAGGACAAAGAAGAGCTTCAACGCACTGAACGTCGCCTTGTTGAACAACGCCTGACACAGGGGTGCCCCGAAGGAAACTTCGACCTTGCCCATCTCCAAGCGATCCACCGTCATCTGTTTCAGGACGTGTATGAATGGGCGGGCGAGTTGCGAACCGTCGCTATGTACAAAACTTCCGGTTTCTTGCCTCCCGATCGCATCGAAATGAAGGTGCACGAGGTTCATGGGCGCGCAGTGCAAGCAGATTTTGGTCGCAACATGAATGTTTGGGAATTCTCAGATATGGCTTCCCAGATTATCGGCGACATCAACGACACTCATCCATTTCGCGAAGGGAATGGCCGCACGCAGTTTGAATTCCTAGAGCAGCTCGGTGAACGTGCGGGTCATAACGTTGACACGACGCGGATCGACCGTGCGGCTTGGATCGAAGCCTCGATCGAGACGGGTAGGGGTTACTACGGCGCTATGAACGACCAAATCCGCGCAGCGATCGTTCCAACGCTGGAGAGGACGCCGCCTGTCGAAAAGCAGACGGGTGAACAGGTTGTCAAAGACGACGAATTGCTCCGCGCCCAGGAATTACGGGCTCAGCGCGACGTGCAGCAGCAAGTGCTCAAAGACATGATGGCGTCCGCGGAGCGGTCAGGCAAAGATGCGGCCGAAAAGGAAGCAATCCGCCGCGACTTCGCAGAAGAATGCAGGGTGCAAGACGCGGTACTGGCGCGTGCACAGCAACAACGCGCGGAGCGTCTTGAGCTTCAGCAGAGAGGGCCGCCCGACGGGCGGGATCGCTGAGCGTTGTTATGCGCCGCCGTCGGGCGGTCCGGCCCGGCAACTCTGTGAGCAAGCTCCGCCGTCCGACCGCGCGATCCTAAGCTCCCTTGCTTTTAGTCGTGCATGCCGGGTGGTTCCCACCCCGGTTTGGCGTGGCGATTTTCGCTCAGGCGCGAAACGGCATTAAAGGATGCCCGGAGCGAATCACGCTCGTCCGTGCCAGCGGACACGGCCGGGGCGGGATTTGGATTGCCGAGAAGTTGGCTGGCTACGATGGCGCGGGCGCTCTCGTCACTCCACGCGAGGCGCTGCGGATTGCCCCTGACAATCGTCGGCAGCCTCCGCTTCGTCTCTTTTCCCGTCGCTGGCAGCAGAACGTCTGAGAGGCTCCAGCCGGTGCGCGCGGACACCACTTCGGTGCCCCGCACCAGCAGATAGACCCACCCGTCCTTGTCAGGCGCGCGCAACACTTCCGCGGCCACCAGCCGCTCGCCGACACGCGTCGGCTGCCCGCGTCGCCGGTTCTTGAACACCGGCTCCTTCCACCGGATCACATCCGCCTCGATAAACCCGTCCCCCACGGGAATCCAACCCGCCATAGGCCCCCCTATTCTTGCTTTTCGGCCTCATACCCGATTATCCCATAAGCGGGTGGCTTTTCCGTTAATCTGGCGCGGGGGTCGGGCTCCAGCCAGGCGCGCGGCTCCGCAGGAACCGCCGCCTCTCCGGGCCAGCGCAACGTCGCTGGCCCGGCCGTCTCTGGTTCTCGCTCTTGTTTCTGTCATCCCTGAACGGCCGGAACGGCCGTGCCGACAACCCGATGGGTTGCCGGCGCAAATCTTTCCTACAGCGTTTCTCTGTTATATGGTACAATTACATATCGAATCGGGAAACGCCTCTCGGGCGGTTCCCAATTTCCCTCTGGGAAATTTCCTTAATCCAACCTTAAGTACAATCGTGATATCCTGAATATAGGCGCTTGCAAGCCATGTGCGGTATGACCGCACAAGCTTGGCAAGGGGATCGTTCCATCCCCGTTGCATCCCCTGGGACCAGGGCGTTCCGCCCGTGGACCCTGACGAAGGGAGCCTTCGTGCTCCCTGTGGAACCCATGACCAAGGGGGCTTTAGCGCCGCCCTTGGAGCCCACGACCAGGGGAGTTCCGTCCCTGGACCTGACCGCTGATCGGCAGCGGCTTCGACCAGAGGGCAATCACGCCCCTTGGAACCGCGACCGGGGTTTCGGCCCCGGCGACGACCAGGGGGCACTCGCCCTTGGCTGCGCGGCGAAACGAAGAGCCGCGCAGGAGCCAGCACCGTGCTGGACTCGCCAAGTGGATACCCCCTGGAACCCGCGTGCCTAAGCACGCAAGCGAGGGGGTATGGCGAGCGGCAGCGACAAGCGTCAGCGGGGCGAAGCCGTCACCGTCCGTCTCACCAAAGACGAACGCGCCACCCTCGACGCCCTCGCCTCCCGCAGTGGCATGGCAGCCGGCGCTTTCATGCGCGCCGCCGCCTTCGGCGACGCCGGCCCCCGCGCCCAGCGCCGCCCGCCGGTCGATCACGTAGCCCTGCGCCAGTTGCTCGGCGAATGCGGCCGCGTCGGCAACAACCTCAACCAGATCGCACGGGCTCTCAACGCCGGCGGATCGATCGACGTCCCCGAACTCAGGGCAGCGCTTGCCGCCTATCTCGACATCCGGGCGGCCATATTGCACGCCTTGGCAATGGACCCGATCGCGGAGGAGCCATCCCTCCCCGGGACGGCTCCCCGAAGGGCGGTCCCCTGATGATCATCAAGGGAACCAGCCGCGGCGGTCCTGTCCAGCTCGCGAGGCACCTGCTCCGCGCGGACACGAACGAGACCGTCAGCATCGTTCAGCTCGACTCACCCACCGGCAGCCTCCGGGAGGCCATGCGGGACTGGCAACTGATCTCCGCCGGCACGCGGGGCAGCAAGGGCCTCTACCACGCCAATATCTCTCCGGACGCCCGCTATGCGATGACGCCGGAGCAATGGCAGCGCGCCGTCGATGTCCTCGAACAAGAGCTCGGCTTCGACGGTCAGCCCCGCGCCGTGGTGGTTCACGACAAACATGGCCGCCAGCATATTCACGTCGTCTGGCAGCGCACTGACATCGACTCCATGACGCTGGTCTCCGACAGCTTCAATTATGTCGCCCACGAGAGGGCGAGCCTGGCCCTCGAAACCGAGTTCGGGCACGAACACGTCCCCGGCAAGCACGCCAAGCGGGACCGCGCGAAGCAGCCGGAATTTCCCCAGGAAAAGATCAACCACGCCGAATGGCAGCAGGCCGAACGCGCCGAGCGCGATCCGCACGCGTTCAAGGACGCGATCACCGCCCTCTATACACACAGCGACAGCGGTCAGGCCTTCCAGACGGCTCTCGAAGAGCACGGCCTCGTGCTCGCCAAAGGCGACCGGCGCGACTACGTCCTCGTCGACACCGACGGCCAGATCTACAGCCTGGCGCGGCAGATCAAGGGCGTCTCCGCCAAAGACCTGCGCGCCTTCATGGCCGACGTTGACCGGGATTCCGTCCCAAGCGTCGAGGAGGCCAAGGAGCTTCAGGAGCAGCGCGGACACGCACTCGAGGAAGCCCCGGCGGAGGATGTTGAGCCCGACCGGCCGGCCGACCGCACCATGGAAGAGACCGCCGCCCTTGAGAGGGCATTGCGCGAGCGCCATGCCGAAGAAGCCAGCCAGATGCGCCTCAGGCAGGAAGCCGAATACCAGCAGACGGCCCGCGTCCTTGAAGAAGAGTCCAGGGAGAAGCTCGGCCACTTCGACGCCCTGCAACAGGCCGCCAGGGAGCGCTTTCTCCGCGAAGCCGATCAACGCAAGACCGGCTTCATCGAAGCGATCAGAGCAAAACTCAATCCGCAGCAAGCGGAGGAGGACGCGCGCGGACGCAAAGATGCGGAGGATGCCTTTCTGCGCGAGCAGCAAATGGCACGCGAAGAACGGGTTACGGGTCTCAAGGCCGGGGTGACAGCCGACCTCACCGACCTGACCGAACGCCACCAGCAGCAACAACGGGAGCACAGCGCCCGCTACGACGCGGAACGCGCCCGTTACCTGCGCGAGCTTGATGCCGCCGCAAAACGTCTCGCCGCCGAGATCGAGCAGCGCCGCCGGCGGGAAGAAGCTCGCGCAGAACGTAAACGCAGCAGGGACGGTCCCGAACCGCCCGATCGCGCACGCTGAGCGGCTCTCGCTTCCTGCAACCAAAGCCGAGCCGCTTCCTCCCGGAAAAGGTTGCCGCGCCTCTGTATCGGGGTTCCCGGTTCTTGTCCGGATTCGCGGTTCGCATGCTGGAACTGGCGCAAGCGCGCATCGCCATGTCCATCGCCGCGCTCAAGCGCATTCTGGCGAAGCCGCCGCCACCACCGGCGCCCTCGGCGGCTCCCCACATCACACCGACGTTTCACAGACAGGCGCAACCGCGACGAAAGCTGCGGAAGCACTTTAACCCGTTCTAAGACCCGTTCCGTTGACAGCCTCTGACACAAGAGACCATAACATTGTCATCTAATAAGATTTGAACAAGTACTTCCAATTTGTTAATAATATAATTGTATAATTAAAGTTGGCGTGGATAAACAATAAGAAATGTAAAGGCCCGTCGGGTTGACGGTTGAAAAATACGGTATGGCATACAGTATAAATAACATTTATTCATTGAATCCCCGCGCAGCGGAATCACCCCCCCCCCCCCCC
>Ga0209579_10000295_pt1 | contig 60011 bp, 43 predicted proteins | sample Coa_R1_2_FD_187152 | JGI IMG/M metagenome (GOLD analysis project Ga0209579, IMG submission 187152) | Surface soil microbial communities from Centralia Pennsylvania, which are recovering from an underground coalmine fire - Coalmine... | ecosystem: Environmental > Terrestrial > Soil >...
CCAGACCGTGGAAGTGCAGGTCCCGCCGCAGCAGGTGAAAAACGGCGTGGTCTATTTGCAGGTGATCGAAGGCAGGGTGGGACGGTTGCGCGTCCGGGGGTCGCGCTACTTCTCGGCAGCGGAGATCAAAAGGGAAGCGCGTTCCCTGGCCGAGGGGAAGGTGGCGAATTTCAACGACGTTTCACGGGACATCATCGCGTTGAATCAACTGCCCGACCGCCGCGTGACACCCGCGCTCAAGGCGGGAGTCGAACCCGGGACGGTCGATATCGATCTGAACGTGAAGGATACGCTTCCGCTGCACGGGAGCCTGGAGTTGAACAATCGCAACAGCGTCGGAACCACCCCGCTGCGCGTGAACGGCTCCGCAAGCTACAATAACCTCTGGCAGTTGGGGCATTCCGCCGGCTTCAGCTTCCAGCTTGCGCCGGAGCGCCTGGATGACGCGGAGATATTCTCGGGCTATTACATCGCCCGTTTTGCGAACCCCGGCTGGCTCAGCCTCATGGTCCAGGGGACGAAACAGGACAGCAATGTCTCGACCCTGGGCGGAGCGGATGTCGCAGGGCGCGGCGAAGTGCTCGGCGCGCGGATGATCATCACGCTGCCGGCGGGGAAAAATTATTTCGAGTCCGCCAGCATTGGCGCCGACTTCAAGCACTTTGACCAAAACGTCCTGCTGGGCGGCGCCCAGACCGCGACGCCGATCACCTATTTTCCGGTGAGCGCCGCCTATAGCGCGACCTGGATCGGCGCGCACAGCCTCACCGAAGTGAACGCGAGCGTCACTTTTCATTTTCGCGGAATGGGGAGCAGCGCCTCCGCCTTCGACGCCAGCCGGTTCAACGCGGACGGCGGCTTCATTTATTTACGTGGCGATCTCTCGCACTCGCAGGATCTGCCGGCGGGCTTCCAGGTGTACGCCAAGGCGCAGGGACAGGCCGCGGATTCGCCGCTCGTCAACAGCGAGCAATTCGCCGGCGGCGGGCTGCAAACGGTGCGCGGGTACCTCGAGTCGGAAGAACTGGGCGACAACGCGCTCTTCGGCTCGCTCGAATTGCGCACGCCTTCTCTCGCCCCCCTGTTCGGAAAAAAGTTGAATGAATGGCGGTTCTACGTTTTCGGCGAAGGAGGCGTATTGACGCTGAAGGATCCCTTGCCGGAGCAGGAGTCCCGCTTCGACATGGCAAGCGTGGGCGGAGGCGGCCGTTTTCAGCTCGAAGACCACTTTAACGGCTCGCTCGATATCGGCGTGCCGCTAATTTCCCAATCCCACACCAAGGCGCATAACGCATTGTTGACGTTCCGCCTGTGGGCCGATTTTTGAGGATGCTTCGCATGACTCAAAACGACCGCCGCGGAGCCTTGCATTTCCTGAAATGCCTGTTGTTCGCCATTCTGGCGGCAGTGGCGTCGCCCGGCGCCGCCCAGGCCTGGTGGAAAAGCGAATGGCCGTTGCGCAAGAAGCTGACCGTGGACACGACGCCGGCCGGCGCCGGCATCACCGCTCCCATCGGCACGACGGCGGTGCTGCTCCGCCTGTACGACGGCAACTTCCAGTTCACCCAGGCGAAGGAGGACGGAAGCGACCTCCGTTTCGTGGCCGCGGACGACAAGACTCCGTTGGCGTACCACATCGAGAAATATGACTCGCTCCTGAACGAGGCGTTCGTCTGGGTGAAAATTCCCGACATCTCCGACGGAACCAAAGTCAGCTTCTGGCTTTACTACGGCAATGCCGGCGGCGGCGCGGCGAGGGCCGACGACCCCAAGGGCAGCTACGACGCGGACATGGTCCTCGTTTACCATTTCTCGGAGCGCGGCTCGCCGCCCGCGGATTCGACGGGCAACGGCAACAACGCCCAAAACGCCGGAACCCCGTCGGAAGGTTCGATGATTGGCGGCGGCCTGCGGCTCGACGGCCATGGCGCGGTGACGATCCCCGCGTCGCCGTCGCTCGTCTGGGCGGAGGGCGGGGCGATGACGTGGTCCGCCTGGATCAAGGCGGGGGCGTTGAAGCCGAACCAGGTGATCTACAGCCGGAAGGAGGGCGGGAAGTCTTTCGTCATCGGCGTGGACAACGGCGCGCCGTTCGTCGAGGTGACGGACGCGAACGGCTCCAGGCGCAGCAAGGCGGAGGCGCCGATTGCCGCGAACAAGTGGCGGCATCTCGCGGTGGCGGCCGCCAGCCCCTCGATAACGCTTTATCTCGACGGCGAGCCTTACGCCACGTTGAACGCGGCCCTGCCCGGGCTGGATGCGGAAGCGACTCTCGGCGGCCGGGCCGAGGAAAATGGGTTCAGCGGGGAAATGGATGAACTGGAAATCTCCAGGACCGCGCGGCCCGCGGGTTTCATCAAGCTGGCGGCGATGAACCAGGAAGGCGGAGACCAGGCGGCGAAGCTGCTTGGGATCGGCGAGGATGAACAGCCGTCGAACTGGCTGAGCTGGCTGAGCAACGGCTACGTCGGAATAATCATCAAGTCGCTCACGCTGGACGGCTGGATAGTGATCGGCATCCTCATGGTAATGGGGGTGGTGAGCTGGTGCGTCATGATTGCAAAGGCCTCGTATTTGGGCGTCATGGGCCGGGCCAATTCCGCGTTCATGGACCAATGGCGCCATGTCGTCGCGGACCTGACGGTGCTCGACAAGGCCGGTCCCGACAAGGTCAAGAGCCTGGGAGGGCGCGTCGATCCCGCGACGGAGAAGGCGATCCGCAAGGCGAGCATTTACCGGATCTACCACATCGGCGCGCAGGAGATTCAGAACCGGCTCGGCGCCGAACCGTGGGGCGGGAACGCGCGGATTCTCTCCGCGCGCGCGATTCAGGCGGTCCGCGCGAGCCTGGACGGCGGCCTCGTGCGAGAGACGCAGAAGCTTAACAGCAAGATGGTCTTCCTAACCCTGTCAATCTCCGGCGGCCCCTTCCTGGGCCTGCTCGGCACGGTGGTCGGCGTCATGATCACGTTCGCCGCGATCGCCGCCGCGGGCGACGTCAACGTCAACGCCATCGCCCCCGGCATCGCCGCCGCGCTCGTCGCGACGGTCGCCGGCCTTGGCGTCGCGATTCCGGCTTTGTTTGGCTACAACTACCTCACCAGCCGCATCAAGGACGCAACGAGCGACATGCACGTCTTTGTCGATGAGTTCGTGACCAGGATGGCTGAGTTCTACGACGGCTCGGTCTTCGATTCGCAAACCAACGAAAGCGCCGATATCCATGCAAGTTCAATCTGAGAGCAAGCCCTACGACGACATCAACATCACGCCGATGCTCGATCTGGCCTACGTGCTGCTCGTCATCTTCATCCTCATGTGCACCGCTTCGGTCCAGGGGGTCAAGGTCAACCTGCCGAAGGCGAGCGCCGCGCCCAGCCTGGCCAAACCGAAGGTCAAGGTCATCACGGTCAACAATGAGTCGCACTTTTTTTTGGACACCGTGCCCAAGAGCCTGCCGGAGCTCGAGCAGGCCCTCTCGCAACTGAAAGCGCAGACGCCCGATCTGCCGGTGGTCATCAAGGGCGACAGCCTGACCCAATACCAGGGCATCATGGACGTTCTCGACATACTCGGGCGCCTGGGCATCTCGCAAGTGGGCCTCGCAACCAAGCCGCACGCGAAATAGCCGCGCCGCGCATCCAGGACCAGCCATGGACGAGAATGACGAGCCAGGGTTTTTTCGGAAATACCGCACCGCGATCATCGCGGCCGTCGTCCTCGCCGCCGGCGGTATTGCGATGGCGTTCCAGCTATCCTCCCGCCAGACGTCGTCCTCGCCCCGAAGGGCGCCGGATATCGTGATGATCAAGCTTCCTCCGCCGCCCCCTCCGCCCCCGCCGCCGCCGCCCCCGCGGCAGCAGGAAAATCCGCCCGAACAGAAGATGATCGAGCAGGAACCGGTGGAGAGCAAGGAACCGAAACCGGCCGAGAAACCGAAGGACGAGCCGCCGGCGGCGGTTGGCACGAACATCAAGGGCGACGGGCAGTCCGACGGCTTTGGCCTCAGCGGCTCGGGCGACGGTTCCCTGGGCGGATCCGGCGGGAACGGCGGCGGCGGCGGCGGCCGCTGGGGCTGGTATGCCGGCGAGGTGCAGACCGCCATCCAGGAAGCCCTGCGCAAAAACTCGCGCACTCGCGACGCTGCCCTCCGGGTCGAGGTCCGCATCTGGCCCGATGTCACCGGCCGCGTCACCCGCGCGCAACTGGTCGGCTCGACGGGCGACGCCGCGGTGGACGACGCGATCAAGAACCAGGTTTTGACCGGTCTCCAATTGCAGGAACCGCCGCCGCGCGACATGCCCGCGCCGATCGTCCTGCGCCTCATCGCCCGGCGGCCAAACTAGGCGGACCCTTTTCCGGCAAAATGGAACCCATCTCCTTTCGCAACCAGCGTTATTTCGCACGGCTCGCGCCGCTCATCGCGGTTATGTTGTGCCACGCCGGCGCGGTTGCCCTTGCGGCGCCGGATGCGGCTCCCGCGGAGTTGCCCGACTCACCCGGCGGCGTCGTTTCAACCTCAGCCCCGCCGTCCGCTTCCCTTTTTCCATCCGATTCCGCTTCTCCGGCCGCTCCGGCCGCTCCGTCGCGGAACGTGACGATAAATCTCATCAACCGTTTGGTTAAACGCGGCGTCCTCACCAAGGAGGATTCGGTCGAGTTGATAAAGCAAGCCGAGCAGGATGCGGAGGAAGCGAATTCCGCGGCGCAGCCGCCCGCCGCGCCGCCGGACGATGAAGTGCGCGTCGCTTACGTTCCCGAGGTTGTAAAGGCCAAGATGCGGGATGAAATCAAGGACGAGGTTCTCGCCCAGGCCCGCGCGGAGAATTGGGCCGCGCCGCGCCTTCTCCCCTCGTGGGCGCCGCGTTTTCGTGTCCTGGGGGATATTCGCGTCCGATACGAGGGAGATTTCTTTCCGGGCGGCAACGACAACACGGGCGCCTTCCCCAACTTTAACGCCATCAACACCGGTTCGCCCTTCGACACGAGCGGCGCGCAGTTTTCCCCGCAGTCCAATGTCGACCAGACTCGAAACCGCTTTCGCCTGCGGATCCGTATCGGCGCGGAGATCGACCTCGGCGAGGGCTTCACCGCCGGCGTTCGCGTCGCCACCGGCGAGAATGATTCGCCGGTCACGGAAAACCAGAGCCTCGGCCTCGCCAACCAGGGGCAGGGGGGCGATTTCAGCAAATACGCGATCTGGCTCGACCGTGGCTTCTTGAAATACGAAGTGGGCGGGCAGCCGGACAAGGACTTGGCTGCGAGCATCGGCCGTTTCGACAATCCGTTCTTCGCTCCCTCGACGATCATTTGGGCCGACTCCATCGGGTTCGACGGCGCGGCCATCCAGGCAAAGTACCCGCTGCGATTTTATTTCCCGGTCACGCCGTTTTTGAACGCGGGCGCATTTCCGGTTTTCAACACCGATTTCAATTTCGCCTCGAACCAGCCCGCGAAGTTCAAGAGCGAAGACAAATGGCTGTACGCCGCCCAGATCGGCGCCAGTTTGAAGCCCGGCAAGGACATCAGCGCGAAGGTCGGCGCGGCCTTCTACTACTACCAGAATATCGAGGGCAAGCTCTCAACCCCGTTCACGCCGCTGACGAGTTCCGACGCCGGAAACACGGACGACACCCGGCCATCGTTCGCCCAGAACGGCAACACGTACCGGCCCTTGCGCGACATCGTGGCGAACGCAAACAACAACTTCGGCACGATCGACCAGTTCCAGTATTACGGCCTTGCGACCCCCTTCCATGAACTGGCCGTAAGCTGGCGGGCGGACTACCACCGCTTCGAGCCGTTCGATATCGGCCTCTCCGGCGAATTCGTTGAAAACCTCGCCTTCAACCGCGGCTTCATCAACGGCATCGCCGTGAATAACCGCGGCTCCGTCGCCTTGACGGGAGGAGTCGGCGCGTTCGCGGGAGGCAACACGGCGTGGACGCTCAATCTCAACGTGGGCAAAGTCGCGCTTGAAAAGCTGTGGGATTGGAACGCGAGCGTCGGCTACAGGTATGTGGAATCCGACTCGGTCGTTGACGGTTTCACGGACGCGGATTTCGGCGGCCCGTTGACTGGAACCAACCTCAAGGGCTTCACGGTCACCGGCAGCCTTGCGCTCTCCTCGAGGGTCTGGCTTTTTCTGCGCTGGATGAGCGCCGAAAACATCGCCGGCGCCCCTTACAAGAACGACGTCGTCCAATTCGACGTAAACGCCAAATTCTGATCCATGCCCCGAAAACTTCTCATCTTCATTGCAGCCGCCTTCCTCTCCGGGGCGCTCCAGGCCGCGGACCCGGTGAACACCGGGGAGGCGCGCCTGCGGGAAGCCTTGCGCAACACCATGCTCCAGTTGCGCGACGCGGAGGCGCAGACCGCCGCGCTCCAGGCCGCGCAGACCGAAAGCGACCAGCAGAAAAAAGCGCTCGCCGCGCAGGTCGAGGCGTTGATCAAACAAGCGGCGGCGGACAGGCAAGCCTCCGAGAAAACAATCGGCGGGCTCGACGCGCGCGTTGCCGACAACGGCCAGGAGATCGCCCGGCTCAAGGAATCGCTCGAAAAATGGAAGGCGTCGTGCAACCTGGCGACGGATGCCGCGCGCGGGAAAGAGGCTGAGCGCGCCAAATTGGCCGCCGAGAACATCGTGTTGCAAAGGCGGGTCGCCGACCAGCAAACCAGGAACGCGGCGCTCTTCAAGCTCGGCGGGGAGATTCTCACGCGGTACGAGAAATTCGGCCTGGGCGAGGCGCTCCTGGCCCGCGAACCGTTTACCGGCATCACCCGCGTAAAGCTCGAAACCCTCGTCCAGGACTACCAGGACAAACTCACCGACCAAAAAATCAAACCATGAAGACCCTCTCCTTTCCCTGCTTCCTTGTTGCGTGCGGCCTGCTCGCCTTGCGCGGCCTTGCGGCCGAACCCGCCGGCATGGTGGCGCGCGTGGGCGACGCCGCGGTGACGGTTGACGACATCCGCGCTTCGCTTGACGGCCTCGCACCCGCCGAGGAGGCGGCGCTGGCCCGCGACCCCGCCTTGCTGAGCCAGGCTGTCCGCGTGCTGCTCATGCAGCGGGTCGTGTTGAAGGAGGCCGCGGCGAAACATTGGGATCAACAGCCCGCGGTTGTCGCGCTGATCGAAAGGAACCGCAAGAGCGCAGTCGCCGAGAGTTATCTTCAAGCGGTGTCGAACCCGCCCGCCAATTTTCCCGGCGAGGCGGAATTGCAGAGCGCCTACGAGGCGAACAAAGCGGCGCTCGTCATCCCGCGGCAGTTCCGGCTCGCGCAGATATTCATCGCGCTTCCCAAGGACGCCGACGCCATCGCGGCTGCGAACGCCCAGGCCAGGCTCGACGCCGCGCGGAAAAGCCTGCGGCTGCGGGACGCGGACTTCGGCGCGATCGCGCGCACCCTCGGCGACGGGCGGGAAAACGCCGGGCGCGACGGCGAGATCGGCTGGATAACCGAAAGCCGCGTAATGCCCGGCATTCGTTCGCAAGTCGCCGCGCTTGGAAAAAACGCCGTCTCGGAACCGGTGCGGCTTGACGACGGCTGGCACATCCTCAAATGCCTCGAGGTCAAGGAAGCGCATACCGCCGCGCTGGAAGAGGTTCGCGGCCAGCTCGCCCAGCGGCTTCGCGCCGAGCGCGCGCGGGCGAACCGCGAGGCCTATCTCGCGAAACTGCAACAGCAAAACCCGGTGGCGGTCAACGAACTCGCCCTCTCCAAAGTTTTGGACAAGGCGGAAAGGTGACGCCGCGGCGCCGGGAACGTCATGCCTTCGCCGCAACCTCACCGCGTGACCGGAAAGCTCCGCGCGGCGCTTCTGGCGGCCGCGCTCGTGTTGGCGCGGGATGCGGGCGTGAAGGCCGGCGACATCCTTCGCGGCGGGTTTACAGCCGCTCCCGCGCAGAGGACCGCGTTCGGCGGCGGAGCCGGTGCGGACGTGACGCAGGCGCGCGCGAATGCGGCGGACGCGCTCGCCCGGACGACCCAGGCGCTGCAAGCCGTCCAGGCGATGCAGGCCGCCGCGCGCAAGGTGGCGCTCGGCGGGCCGAATAATCTGGGCGCGGATCCGAACCATCTTGGGAAACAGTTGCCCAATGTTCCAAACGGGCTGGCCCCCGGCGGCCTCCAGGTCGCCCCGGGCGCCGGTTCCGCCCTGTGGCGGGGGGCGAACCTCCCGGCGCAATCCTCGGACGGCGGGCGGACGACGGTGACGATACGGCAAACCGCGCAACAGGCGTTCCTGACGTGGAAGACGTTCAACGTCGGCAGGAACACCACGCTCGATTTCGACCAGAGCGCGGGGGGAGCCCAGGCGAGCGAATGGATCGCCTTCAACAAGATCAACGACCCATCCGGCGTGCCGTCGCAGATCCTCGGGTCGATCCAGGCGCAGGGGCAGGTTTACGTGATAAACCAGAACGGGATCATCTTTGGCGGCGGCAGCCAGGTGAACGTGCATACCCTTGTCGCGTCGTCCCTGCCGATCAACGATAACCTCGTCAACCGCGGCTTGCTCAACAACCCGGACTTGCAATTCCTCTTTTCCTCCCTGCCGATACCGCAACTCGCCGGGGGCGTCATGGCGGCTTTCACTCCGCCCGCGGCCCTCACTCCGGACGGCGAAGAGGGGGACGTCGTTGTGCAGCCGGGCGCGATCCTCTCCAGCCCGACAACCCCCGCGCACGTTGGCGGGCGGATCGCCCTGGTCGGGCCCAACGTCACAAACGAAGGCTCCATCTCGACCCCGGACGGCCAGACGATCCTCGCCGCCGGCTTGCAGGTGGGCTTCGCGGCGCACCCGTCCGCCGACCCGAGTTTGCGGGGTCTCGACGCCTTTATCGGCGCGGTCAGCGATCCGTCCTCGTCAAAGCTCCCGGCCGGCGCGGCAACCAACGACGCGTTGATCCAAGCGCCTCGCGCGGATGTCACCATGGCCGGGAAGACGGTCAACCAGCTGGGCGTCATCGACAGCACCACCTCGGTGACCCTGAACGGGCGGATCGACCTCACCGCGAACTATGACACGCTCAGAATCCAGGAGCCGGGAGGCAATTACATTCAAACCCCGTCCGCGAACGGAGTCGTGACCCTGGGACCCGGAAGCGTGTCGGAGATTCTTCCCGAACTCTCGAGCGCAAGCACCGTGGTCGGGACGCATCTGGCGTTGCCGTCCCAGGTGAACGTCCAGGGAGGGGCCGTCCATCTGGCGGCGAACGCCGGCATTCTGGCTCCGAACGCAAGCGTCACCATGGCGGCCGGGACGCTGGAGCCCGGCATCGACGGTTACGTTCTGACATACAGCAGCGGGCAGATTTACCTCGACGCGGGGGCCGCGATCAATGTCGCCGGCTCGACGGATGTCCTGGCGCCGGTCTCGGAGAATATCGTTTCCCTCCAGTTGCGGGGGGCGGAACTCGCCGACTCTCCCTTGCAACGAAGCGGCCTGCTCCGTAGCCAGACGATAAACGTCGATCTGCGGAAAACCGGAATCTACAACGGACAACCGTGGGTGGGAACGCCGCTCGCCGACGCTTCGGGTTATGTCGGGCTCATCCAGCGTTCCGCGGGGGAACTCACGACCGCGGGCGGCTCGGTCAAGCTCACCGCGGGCGGTTCGGTGGTCATGCAGCCCGGCTCGGCGATCAATGTGTCGGGTGGATGGATCGACTACCAGGGCGGCACGGTCCAAACCACCAGGGTCATTTCCGGGGGGCAGATATTCGACATCTCGAACGCCACCCCGGACATGGTTTACAGCGGCATCTACACCGGCATGTTCGCGGTCAGCCATCCGAAGTGGGGCGTCACGGCGGACTTCATGAGCGCGCTGGCGCCTTCCGGCTCCCATTATGAGCCGGGCTATATGCAAGGCGCGAGCGGGGGAACCATCGCCGTGACGGCGCCGGCGATGGCATTGGACGGCGGCTTCATCGGCAACACGTTCGCGGGGCCGCGGCAACGGCAGCTCCTGCAAGACGTGTTCAATTCCCAGCAACTCCAGGATTTGAACCCGGCGGTGACGGCGGCATTGAGCCGGCCGGGTTTCAGCACGCTCTCGTTCGCGTTCGAGGGCCAGAATGACGTCGCTCCCACCTTCACTGAATTCTCGGCCTCCCCGCCGAAGGTCCTGTTCCAGCCGGATGGCGGCCTGGCGCCCGCCGCCCCGTTCGGGCTGGATGGCGCGGGGAACGCCCTGCCTTTGAGCGCCGGCCGCCGGGAGGAGGCCGCGCTTTCCCCGGCCCTGCTCGGCGCGGACGGCTTCGGCGTTCTCAACGTGGACAACAGCGACGGCGGCGTCATGATCCCGCGGAACACAATCCTGGCCGCGCCGGCGGGCGGTTCCATCGCGATCAAAGGCGCGAATATTGATGTCGAGGGCAGGCTCTCGGCTCCGGGAGGGAGCGTCAGCCTTACCGCTTATGATTTTTCACCCAACTCGATCGCCAGCCTCGACGACGAACTGACGCCGCGGACTCCGCCGGCCGACCCGGCGCGCGGCATCTTCACCCTTGGCCCCGCGGCGTCCCTGGATGTCGCCGGCCTTGTGGTCAACGACCGCCCGGGCGCGCCCGGCGCGAACACCCTGCCGATGGTGACAAACGGCGGTTCCGTCGCCATCAGGAGCTACACCGCGAACCTGGCGGCGGGCAGCGCCATCGACGCGTCCGGCGGGGTCGCGATCAGCGCCGCCGGCAAACTGGCTTACGGCAACGCCGGAAGCATCGACATCGAGGCGGGGCAAAACCCGAGCCTCGCTTCGGATCCGACCCTCAAATCGATAGTGGGCGGGAAACTCGCGCTGCACGCGAGCCTCCGGGCCTACGCCGGCCCCAATGCCAGGGCGGGATCGCTGACGATCCTCGCGCCGCTCATCCAGGTCGGCGGAGCGCCGGCCAACCCAGGCGTCCTGTCGCTTTCGCCGGATTTCTTCAGCCAGGGCGGCTTCGGCGGCTTTGCCATCGAGGGACTCGGGCAGGCGGGCGCGACGCCGGACTCGTATCTGCCCGCAATCGTCATCGCTCCGAATACCGCCATCGCTCCCGTCGCGCAAAGCTGGCTTGCCGCGGGGGATGACAACAACCCGGTTCTTTCGCCCGCGCTTCTGCCGGCGGGAATCCGGACGCCCGTGAGCCTCGCGTTCCAGGCAACGGGCGTGACGGATCCCTTCAAACCAAGCCCGTCGAATCTGATCGCGCGCGGCGATTTCATCATGGGAAAGGGAGCGTCCATCCGAACCGACCCCCTCGGCTCCGTGTCGATCAGCGGAAATACGGCTGCCGTGTTGGGAACGATCATCGTTCCCGGCGGAAACATCTCCATCGGCGGGAAAGCGGATTCGACGGCGGTGTTTCCGAACAACCAGGGGGAAGCTTTGCCGACGGTTGATCTCGGGCCGGGCGCTCTATTGTCCACGGCGGGCGTTACATTGCTGACGCCCGATCCGCGCGGCTTCCGCACCGGGTCCGTCCTGCCCGGCGGCAACATCGCGATCTCCGGGAATATTGTCGCCGAGGCGGGATCGATGCTCGATGTCTCCGGAGCGGCTGGCACCCTCGAAATGCGGCCGGCCTACGGGGGAACGCCGCTCGCGGGATCTTTTAAAGGATACCCGGTGGCGCCCACCCCCGTGGACAGCAATGCGGGTTCCATCACCCTTGCCGGCGGGCAGGAATTGTTCACGGACGCCGTGCTGGCCGGCCATGCGGGCGGCCCGGGCGCCTCGGGCGGCAGCCTCACCGTTTCCTCGGGGATATTTACGCCGCCGGGAGTGAACGTAACGCTCACCCCGCTTGACGCCGGCATGGTGGTCACGCAGAACAGCCCGGCAATCCCCGCGTCGTTCTACGCGCCGGGCGGGACGGCTATCGGGAACCCGGTGGTCGATGCCGCGAAAAAACCGCTCGCGGGCCTCGGTTATTTCGCGGCGGACAGTTTTGCGGGGGGCGGCTTCGATGCGCTCACGATCAAGGGTTCCGTGAGGTTTTCGGGACCGGTGGCGCTTGCGGCCAATCGCAGCCTGACTGTCGCCGACGGCGGAGTCGTTTATGGAGATGCGCCGATAAAACTCGTCGCGCCGTACGTGGCGATTGGAACCCCCTTCCGCACGCCGCTCCAGCCCCTGCAACAGATAAGCCCGTTCCTGGTGGGCAATCATCCCTTCGATTTTGCGCCGTCGTACGGGCCGGGCAGCCTCACGGTCGACGCCGGTCTCATCGATATAGGGTTTCTCTCCCTTCAAGACATAGGGAAGGCCGCTTTCGTCGCCGACGACGGGGAGATACGGGGAAACGGCACGCTGGACGTCGCCGGGGCGGTTTCGCTGCGCGCGGGACAGATTTATCCGCCCACGGAGGTCAGCTTCACCATCGCGGCTTACGATTATGAATCGGGCGGCAAAACCCATCCGGGATCCGTGTCGATTGCCGCGTCGGGGGAGCGCCGGTTGCCCCTCTCGGCGGGCGGGCAGTTGAACGTTTATGGCTCGATCATCAACCAGGGAGGCGTGCTCCGCGCCCCGCTCGGTTCCATCAACCTCGGTTGGGACAATGTCGGAACGGCCCCGACCGACATGATCACCGGGCAGGCCGTCAACCCCGCCCGGCAGTTGACGCTGGCGCCCGGAAGCGTCACATCCGTTTCCGCGGTCGATCCCGCCACGGGGAAGGCGATGCTCGTTCCTTATGGCATCAATCTCAATGGCGTTTCGTGGATCGACCCAGCGGGCACGGACATTACGGCGGGCGGCCCGCCTGGCAAGGCGATCAGCATCTCGGCGGCGAACGTCGCTTTCCAGCCCGGCGCCACGGTGGACCTGCGGGGCGGGGGAGACCTCTACGCGTACCGATTTGTGGACGGCATCGGGGGCACGGTCGATACGCTCGCCTCGTCCGCGAGCTTCGCGGTTATACCCGGCTACCAGGCCGATTTCGCCCCGTATGCGCCGTATAATCCCAGCCCGCTCACACCGGGCCTCGGTTCCGACCCCGGCTACGTCAACGGCAACCTCTCGGTCGGCGACAAAGTCTATCTTGGGGCCGGCGCAGGCCTTCCCGCTGGAGCCTACACCCTGCTGCCCGCGCGTTACGCCCTGCTGCCGGGCGCGTTTCTCGTGACGCCGCAACCGCGCACGGTTATCCCCAACGGAACGGTGTCGCGGCCCGACGGGTCGAGCCTCGTGTCGGGTTACCGGTTCAACGCCGGCGACGCGGGCCGGCCGTTGAACGCCGCGTTCGAGGTTGATCCGCAGGCCGTCGTGCGATCCCGCGCGGAATATGCGGACTCCTTCGCCACTGCGTATCTGGGGCAAGCCGCGGCCGCGAATAAAGCGGCGACGCCCCGGCTCCCGGTTGACGCGGGCCATCTCGTGTTCGAAGCCACCCAGTCCATGAGCATCGAGGGCGCCGTGGCGGCGCAGGCGCCGGACGGCGGTCTCGGCGGGTTGGTTGATATCAGCTTTCCCGGCGATTTTCTGATCGCCGCCCCGGGTGCGGCCGCCAAGCCGGGCGCGGTGGTTCTCAATTCGTCCGAGTTGAGTTCATTCGGGGCGGCAAGCTTGTTGATCGGCGGACTCCGCCAATCCGGCGCCGGGGCGGCGGAGATAACTGTCGCGGCCCGGAACATTACGGTCGATAACGCCGGGGCCCCGCTGACCGCGCCGGATATCATCCTGGCGGCCAACGATGCCTTGACGGTCGATCCCGATGCGCAAATCCTCTCGGGCGGAGCCGCCAGCCCGGCCCAACAACTCCTGTTCGGCGCCGCATCCACGCCTGGCAGCGGCGATGGCGTCCTGTTGCGCGTGAGCAACGACTCCTCGGCGCAAATCATTCGTTCCGGCGTCGATTCGTCGACCGCGGCGTCGATGGTCATCGATGCGGGCGCGCGCCTTTCGGGGAAGAGCGTCATTCTCGATTCGACCTACGCGACGAAGCTTGATCCGAACGCGATCCTGCAAGGCGAGGCCATCACGCTCGACAGCGGGCAGATCAGCATTCGCCTCGCCAACCCGGGCAGCCTCAAGCCGACTGCCGGCCTTGTGCTTTCGGGTCTCGCGCTGCAATCCTTGGAGTCGTCGGCGAGCGTCCTGTCGCTGCTGAGTTATTCCTCCATCGACATTTACGGCGCGGGAACGATCGGCTCCGCCGGTTTCGCGAGCCTGGCGCTTCACGCGCCGGAGATCCGGGGTTTCAGCCAGCCAAATGGGAACGTCACCATCGCGGCCAGGCACATCCTCCTCGACAATGCCTCCGGCCGGCCCGCGGTGGGGCCGGCTGGGGCCGCGGGCGCGCTCCAGTTCGACGCGGGGAGCATCTCATTCGGAGCCGATCAACTCGATATCGACCAGTACGCCGCCGTCGTCTTGAAGGCGGCGGACGGCTTTTTCGCGGAATCTTCCGGAGGTCTCGCCGTGCAGGGTTCCCTTGCGCTGACGGGTCCGCTTGTAACGGGAGCGACTGGCGCCAAAGAGGATTTTTCCGCCGGCGGGGCGTTGACGATTCAACCGGGGAGCGGCAAACCGGGCGCTTTGGCCGCCGGCGGGCTCGGCGGAAGCCTTACCTTCGAAGGGGCGAGCGTCACGGCCTCCAGCGACATTCTCCTGCCCGGCGGAACGGTCGTCCTCCACGCGACCGCGGGCGATGTGACGGTGGGCGGGCGGATCGACGCCGGCGGCGTCGCCGAGAGGTTTTTCGATCTCATAAAATACACCGGCGGCGGCCAGATCACATTGATCTCGGACGCCGGGAGCGTGAATGTGACCGCGGGCGGCGTGCTGCGGGTTGCCGCGGATGCGGGCGGCGGAGACGCGGGCGGCTTGTCGGTCAGCGCGCCGGCGGGCGTCCTCGCGGTGGATGGAGTTCTTCTCGGCCAGGGCGGCGCGGGCGGGCAGAACGGCTCGTTCTCGCTCGACGTCGGGAGCCAGCCCAGCCTGGCCGGCCTCGAAGCCACACTGGATAAAGCCGCCTTCACCGCTTCGCAATCCATCCGCGTGCGGACGGGCGATGTCACGGTCGACGGCGTCGCGGCAGCCCATTCCTTCAATCTCTCGGCGGACGAAGGCTCCATAGACGTGGTGGGAAAAATCGATGCGTCCGGGGTCCATGGCGGCGCGATCGACCTTGAGGCCGGCGGCAACGTCGTCCTGTCGCCGGGCGCTCTCCTGACGGCGGCGGGGCTTGAGTTCAACAGCGCGGGGGAAGGCGGCTCGGTTTCGCTGGAAACGACCGGCGGCGCCGTGACGATCGCGGCCAAGTCGACGATCGATCTCTCCGTCGCCGCGAACACCGCGGCCAGCGCCTCCATTGGCGACTTTACCGGGACGCTCCATCTCCGGGCCCCGCAAAACCCGGGTTCGACGGACCTGGCGGTCGATGCGCTGGCCGGCAATATCCTGAACGCGAGCAGCATCGTGGCCGAGGGCGGTTTCGCGCAGGACGCCGCCACGGCCGGCGCCGCGTCGATAGACGGTTTCGAAGCGGGCGCGCTTGCAAACGCGACGGCCTTCATGGCGAACGACGCGTCGATCCGGACGCGCCTTCTCGCCCCCAACGCCGGCCTCGCCAATGCGCTCCACGTCCAGCCAGGCGAGGAGATCGACAACTCGCTCGGCGATCTGGTTCTTAACAACGATTGGGACCTTTCAACGTGGCGCTTCGGCCCGGTGAAGGCGGTCGTCGATCAATCGGGGAATCCTCTGTTCAACCGGATGAACAAGCAGATTTATGCCGGGATCGAGCCGGGCGACCTGACGCTTCGCGCCATGGGTTCCATCTTCTTCAACGGAAGCCTTACGGACGGCTTCGGCGACAGCGGGGGCGATATTCCCAGGACTTCTTCCAACCAGCCCGCGCCTTACCAGGAGACGCTCCTGCCGCGCTTTGCGGACGGCTCCGGCCAGATGTCCTGGTCGTATGCCATCACGGCGGGCGCGGATTTCAGCGCCGCGGACCGCCGCGCGGCGGCGCCCCTCTCCAGCCTTGGCGCGGGCGGCGGCTCGGTCGAACTCGGGCGGAATGGGGGCATCAATATAGCGAATCCCTTCGGACCGGACGGGGTGACTTCTTCCGCGCTCGCGGGTTTGTACCAGGTCATCCGCACCGGCGCGGGGTCGATCGATATTTCAGCCGGGCGCGACGTCCAGTTGCTCAACCAGTTCGCGACGATCTACACCGCGGGCGTCCAGGTCGCCAACCCGGCCATGAGCGGCGCGTTCGACCTGCCGTCGCTTAACCCGACCGGCGGACAGGGGAACCTCGGTGCGATCCAGGAAAAACCGGCCTATCCGGCGCAATACAGTCTTGGAGGCGGCGACGTCACGATTGTCGCGCAGGGGAATATCGAGCATTTGACGCAGGATGGAAACGGCAACCTCGTTCCGGATTCCGAGCGCGAACTGCCGATGAACTGGCTGTACCGCCGCGGATACGTCGATCCCGCGACCGGCCAATTCGGCGCGGCCAGGTTCGGCGACGTCGCATCGACCACGTGGTGGATCGATTTCAGCAATTTCTTCGAGGGAGTCGGCGCTCTCGGCGGAGGAGACGTCACTCTCATCGCGGGCCGCGACATCAGCAACGTGGACGCCCTCGTGCCGACCAACGCGCGGATGCCAAAAACGCAAAGCCCCTCCGCGGGCGGCCTGGTGGAACTCGGCGGCGGCGATCTGCTTGTCCGTGCGGGCGGCAATATCGACGGCGGCGTTTATTATGTCGAGCGCGGCCAGGGCGTGCTGGACGCCGGCGACAGCATCGTCACCAACAGCACGCGGTCGCCTTCGCTTACGGACATCACGGGCGACAGCCCGGACGCCGTGCAAACATGGCTCCCCACGACCCTCTTTCTGGGCAAGGGAAGCTTCGACGTGAACGCGGGGGGCAGCGTTCTGCTCGGCCCCGTGGCGAATCCTTTCCTGCTCCCCGAGGGATACAGCAACTCCTTCTGGTACAAGTCCTATTTTTCGACTTATGCGGCAACCGACGCGGTGAACGTCTCGTCGCTGACCGGCGCGATAACCTTCCGGGAAAGCGCCGTCCTGCCAGCCTCCTCCGCGCCGACGGCTCTCCTCCAGGCGTGGATCGAGAACGAACTGCTCCTGACATCGAACGGCGACACCGCCGCGTACTATCAACCCTGGCTCAGGCTTGATGAAACGGATGACACCGCGTTCACCACCGTCGCGACGGTGATGCCGCCCGCCTTGCGCGCGACCGCGTTTTCCGGCGGCGTCAACATCGCGGGCAATATCACGCTGTCGCCGTCGCCGGTCGGGACTTTCGAGATCGCCGCCGCGGGATCGCTCAACGGGTTGCAGCCAAGCGGGCGGGACACCGTCACCAACGACGTGGTGTGGGGTTCCGCCGTTATCAACGTGTCGGACGCGGATCCAAATCGCATCCCCGGCGTCGCGTCACCCTTTGCTTACCAGGCCCTGGTTGGCAACAGCGCCTCCCTCGCCAGCGAGAGCCAGACGGATTTTCTGACCTCTATCGACGTGTTGTTCGCCGAGTCCGGCGCGACCCTGGCCTCCCAGGACACTTTGGATGTCAAGCAAGCCCTGCACGCGCCCGGCGTTCTCCATGCCGGCGATTCGGATCCCGTCCACGTCTATGCGCGCGGCGGAGACATCTCCGGGTTCACCTTGTTTTCGCCCAAAGCCGCGCGGGTCGTGGCGGGCGGGGACGTCAAAGACATCGGATTTTACATTCAGAATGACAATTCCGCCGATGTCAGCGTCGTTGCGGCGGGCGGCGACATCGTCGCGTACGACAGCAATTCGCCGTTGCGCGCGGCGTCGCAGGCCGCGGGGAATGAGGTCTTTGGCGACCCCATGTCCGGCGACATCCAGATCAGCGGGCCGGGGACGCTCGAAGTGCTGGCGGGGCGCAACCTCGACCTTGGGGTGGGGCCAAACAACGGGGATGGCACGGCCGTCGGCGTCAGCAGCATTGGCGACGCTCGAAACCCCTACCTGCCGTTTGCCGGAGCAGCCGTCATCGCCGGAGCCGGGATCGGCCCGTCCTCCTCGCTGGCGGACAGCGATCTCGATTTCCCGAAATTCGTCGCGGCTTTCCTCGGTTCGAGCGGCGGCGGGGAGGCGGCGCGTTACCTTCCGGACCTTGCGGTGTTGATGGGCATGGGAGGCGCCAGCCAGGGAGAGACGCTCCAGGCGTTCAAGAAGCTGGCGCCGGAGAAGCGGGACGCTCTCGTCCTTGACATATTCTATCTCGTCCTCCGCGACGCCGGGCGCGACCACAATGTGCCGGGGAGCGCCGGGTTCAACAACTTCAACGGCGGTTACGCGGCCATCAAGGCGCTCTTCCCGAACGACGCCGGGCCGGGCGACATTTCGCTCACATCGCGCGAGATCAAGACGGAAAGCGGCGGGGACATCAGCCTGTTCGCGCCCGGGGGGCGACTCACGGTCGGCTTCGATCTCGCGGGCAGCCAGCCGGTCGACCAAGGCGTCTTCACCGAGGACGGCGGCAACATCTCCATCTTTACCCGCAATGACGTCACCGTCGGCACCTCGCGCATCTTCACGTTGCGCGGCGGCAATGAAATCATCTGGTCGTCCTTCGGCAACATCGCCGCCGGCGCCTCGTCCAAGACTGTCAAGTCCGCGCCTCCCACCCGCGTGTTGATCGATCCGCAGAGCGCCGATGTGAAGACCGATCTCGCCGGGCTGGCCACCGGCGGCGGCATCGGCGTTCTCGAGACCGTTACCGGCGTCCCGGCGGGCGATGTCGACCTCGTCGCGCCGGTCGGCACAGTGGACGCGGGCGACGCGGGCATCCGCGTTTCCGGCAATCTCAATATCGCGGCGCTTCATATCTTGAACGCGGGCAACATCGTCGTGGGCGGCGCCAGCGCCGGCGTGCCGGCGACGACGGCGGCCGCGCCAAACATCGCGGGCCTGACTGCCGCCTCGAATACGGCGGGCGCGGCGACGAGCGCCGCCGAGACCGCGACGAAGCAAGGCAATCAAACGACGGAACCGCAGGAACTCCCTTCCATCATCACCGTCGAAGTCCTCGGCTACGGCGGGGGGGAGGAGCCGCCATCCGCGCCGCTGCCGTAACGTGATTGTAACTTGAGCGGAGCGGATTTTCTCGAGTACGTTTTTGCGAAATGAATGCGAGTCTCCTCCGGTGGTTCCTCCTGGCGCTCGCGTTCGGGCCGTTGGCGGCGGCCGGCGACTTCGAGCAGGTAAAAGCCTTGGCGGAAAAGGGCGACGCGGACGCGCAAAACGCCGTCGGCAAGGCCTACTTCAACGGAGAGGGCGCGCCGCGAGACTATTTGAAGGCCGCCGAGTTTTTTCGCAAGGCGGCCAGTCAGGGAAACGGAAAGGCGCAGAACAATCTCGGCCTCCTTTACGCCAACGGGCTTGGAGTCGCGAAGGATGAAGCCGAAGCCGTGAAATGGTATCGCGAGGCGGCAGGGCAGGGAGACGCCGGCGCCGAACGCGCGCTGGGCGAACTCTATTACTTTGGCGATGAAGGCGTCGGCAGGGACTATGCGGAAGCCTTCAAATGGCTCAGCAAGGCCGGCGCGCACGGGAACGCCTGGTCCGAAAATGCGCTGGGAGTGATGTTCCAGCACGGTCTCGGAGTGAAACAGGATGAAAAGGAGGCGGTGGAATGGTTCCGCAAAGCCGCGGAGCAGGGGGAGGTCAAGGCGCAGAGCAACCTCGGGCAGATGTACGCCCAAGGGTCGGGCGTGGAACGCGACAAAATGCAGGCCTATGCGTGGTTGAGCATGGCCGCCGGCAAAGGGGAAATAACCGCCCAAAAGTATCTTGCCGATTTACGGCGCTTCCTGACCGACGCCGAAATAGCCCAGGGCAGGCGCATGGCCGCGGAGTACCGCGGGCGCATCCAACGTTCGGGTGAAACCCGCTGATCCGCCGCGCGGCGTGACGGCCGCATGCGGGAAAGCCCTTTTGTTGCTGTTCGCGGCGATTGTCATCTACCTGCCCGCGTTGCGGGGCGATTTCGTGTGGGATGACGGCGTGATGTTGACCCGGAACAAACTCATCGCGGCCGCGGACGGACTTCCGCGAATTTGGTTTGGCACGGAGAGTCCCGACTACTTTCCCGCCACCAGCACTTCGTTTTGGATCGAGTGGCGCCTGTGGAAAACCGATCCGCTCGGTTACCATGCGGTCAACGTCCTGCTGCATGCGGCCAGCGCCGTCCTGCTGTGGAGAATCCTGTCGCGGTTGAACGTGCCCGGCGCCTGGCTGGCGTCCCTCTTCTTCACGCTCCACCCCGTCAACGTCGAGTCCGTCGCGTGGATCGCCGAGCGGAAGAACACCTTGTCCATGTTTTTTTACCTGGCGGCGATCATTCTCTTCTTTCGGCATGAGGCGGACAAGACCGCCCGCGCCTACTGCCTGGCCCTGGGGTTGTTCCTTCTGGCCCTGCTCAGCAAAACCTCCGTGGTGATGCTTCCGGCGGTATTGCTTCTTTGCGCCTGGTGGAAGCGCGGCAAGCTCGAAAGGGGCGACTGGGTGCGGACGGCGCCATTCTTCGCACTCTCGCTTGCGGCGGGCTTGGCGACGATCTGGTTTCAAAACCGCAACGCGATTGCCGGCGCCAGTATCCCGATAGGCGGCTTTTTCCAACGGCTTGCGGTCGCGGGCGCCGCCGTTTGGTTTTATCTGTTCAACGCGCTCGCGCCCTTCAAGCTGAGCTTCGTTTATCCGCGCTGGCGCGTGGACGGAGCCTCGCTGGTATGGCATCTGCCGGGCCTCTCGCTGCTGGGCTTGATTTTGTTCGCCGCGCGCTTTCGCAAAACCTGGGGGCGGGCCGTCCTGTTCGGCCTTGGCTATTTTATTCTCTCCCTCTTTCCCGTGCTCGGGTTTTTCAAGATGTACTATATGCGGTTTTCCCAGGCGGCGGATCAATGGGCGTATATTCCCATGGCGGGCGTCATCGCCCTGGCTGCCGCGGGTTCGGCCGTCCTGGCGCGGCGCGCGAAGCTCTCTGGAAAGCCGCCCGCCGTGTTCGCCGCGGCGGTGCTTGGAATTTTGGCGTGGAACCGCGCGGGACTTTTCAAAAATGACGGAACATTTTGGGGCGATGTCTTGAAAAGGGATCCCGCTTCCTGGGTCGCGCAGGACAATTTCGCCGTATTCCTGATGCGGCAAGGGAAGATCGACGAGGCGTTGCCCCACGCGCAAAAGTCCGTTGAGATAAAACCGGACTACGCCCAGGGACGGGTGAACCTGGGCATCGCGCTGGAAAAGAAGGCGCGCGTGGAGGAAGCGATCCTCGAATTTGAGAAGGCCGTGGAGTTGCAACCCAACTACCCGGACGCGCACTTCAACCTAGGCGTGGCGCTGGATGCGAAAGGGCGCCCGCTCGAAGCCATAGCGCAGTATCGCGAAGCGCTGCGCCGGCGGTCCGAAGACGCGGATACGCACAACGACCTTGCCGTCGCGTTGGAAAAGGTCGGTCGAATCGACGAGGCGATCGCCCACTATAGCAAAGCGGTCGTCCTCAACCCCGGTCTTACCGGAGCGCGCCTGAATCTCGGGTCCGCGCTTTATCGGGAAAACCGCGTGGATGAAGCAATCACCCAGTTTCAGGAGATCCTTAAGCTAAGTCCTGATTCACCCCAGGCGCACAATAACCTGGGCGGCGCGCTTTATGAAAAAGGCCGCCTCGACGAGGCGATAACCCAGTATCGAAGAGCTCTCCGGTTGAAGCCCGATTTCGCCGAGGCCAGGGCCAACCTCGCCGCCTTGCTGGATATAAAAAACCGCGACAGACATTGAAGCATGCGCGGATTCGCCGGGTTATCGACCCGGCTCCTGGTGGTTGGCGCGAATTTGAAGTTCCGAGTAGATTTCGTCGCCCAACGTCGCATGCACCTGGGCGTCCAGATCGGGCTGGGCTTGCTTCCAGCGCGCCAGATACTGCGGATCGCTCGGGTTCTGGTTGGGACCCCCTATCGAGTCGATAAAGCTTCGCCTTATATTTTGCAGCGCGTTCCTCTGGTCGTCCGTCAACTGGACGTCGGGGCCGGGTTCCATGAAGGCCAGCGGCATCGTGGGCGGTTTCTCCGGCGGCACGCTCGCGGCTTGCCCTGCTTCCGCCGGGTTTGCGCTTGAAACAGCCTGCCTGGCGGGCGCGGCATTCTCCTGCGCCGGCGGGAAGAGCGCTGCCAGAAGTTCCGTCTGTTCGCGCCGGAGATTTGGAACCGTCGCGGGGTCGGTTTCAAGTTCGCCGGCCTTCTCGTCGTAGAAATCCGCGATGGCGCCGGTGATGATCGCGCGAATGGTTCTCTCGGGACAGCCGATCGCTCGCAAGTTTCGGATATAGGTCGCATAATCCGCCGACTCAATCTCGTTCCAGCGCAAGGACACGGGCGCATCGACAACCTCCCGAATCGTCGCGGGCGCGGGAGGAACGGCGTCCCGCGGCTGCTTGACCCGGCTCAACCCAGGCCGCGTGACGAAATAGCCAAAGGCCGCTCCGAAGAGAATCGGCCCGGCGAGAATCAAGGATGCGCGGAATTTTGTCATTGCCATTTATCGCCCCCCCCAAACGGAAAACCAGCGCGGGCGTCGCGCCCGCGCTGGTTGTAGTCCGAGTCAGACCGGCTGTTTCCTTATTCGAGCTTGCTGGAGACGATGTTGCCGGATTTATTGCCGCTGCCCCGCGAGACCTGCATGTTAGAGGTGAAGACCTGCGCCGTTCCGCCCGCGCCGCCGATCTTACCGGCGATAGTGTTGCACACGCTTTTTACAGCCGCCGAGGTTTGGGCGCCGGACCGGAAATACATATGTTCGTAGTTCCAGAACGTGTACTGGCCGCTGATGAGGCTCGAAACCGTATTGTAGTTCGTGGCGCTGTTGCCTCCGAGCAGCACGCCGTTGTAGCTAAGCTCGATGGCGCCGCCGGGGAGGGCGGTGTTGTTCGCGTCGCTCAAGCCCAGGTAGCCCACCAGGCATTGCAAGGCGGGGTCCCCGCTGGGAACCGACACGCTTGTGTCGTCACTGCCCAGGGCGCCGGCCAACTGGCCGCCGCTGGGGTATCCGCCGTTGGGCGAAGTGGCGATGAGAACCGGGCTTGCCGTGGTGTTATAGGTGTCATCCGGCCAGGGCTGGACGGAGCTGATCACGCTGCCGGTTCCGGTAATGACAACCGGGCCCGCGGTTCCAGTCATCAAAGGACGGAACTGGCTGACCGACGCCTGCGAGCCGAGACCGGTTTCGGCCAGCGCTGTCAGGCGCGTGCCGGAATCCGGATCGCGGCCCGTCGCGTAAACCGAAGTCGCCGTATCCGTTGAGCTTCCCGAAAACATCGACAATGGGACGAACCCCTCGCCTCCGAAGAGGGCCCTGACCAATTGAGAGGTGATATTGGTGAAGTGACCGCTCGCGCCTTTGGTGGCCACCCACTTGAAGGGCACGATGCCGACAGGAGAGCCCGTGGCCTCCGAAAGGGAGGGGTAAAGCGTGCCCTGGTAATTTCCGTTGAAATACGACGAGCCTTGCTCCGTATCCGACATGCAGGCGTCCGGAATCTCCAGGTCGCTGGGATTTCCCGCCTTGGTGGGGTCCGCAGCGCCGCTCGTCCCGGAGCCGTTGCTCACCGCGGTGGAAGTCGGCAGGAACGAGATGGTCTGTTTGGCCGAAACCGTTCCAATACCGCCTTCGGAGCCCGTCCACGTCGTCTGGATGACGACGGATGTTCCGCTGATGGTCCCGAAGAAGATCGCGGAGCCCGCGCTCGAGAACGTGCTTCCCGTGAACCCGAACGACCCGGAAGTCAAGGTCGCGCCATCGGTGCTGCCAAGAGCCTTCAGGATCGCCGCATGAGTCGGGCCGCGGTAAGCCGTGGAACCGACGATGCGAACGGTTGTTTGTGCATTGGCCACGCCTGCCAGGATTGCGAGGGCGAACAAGCCCGCCGCGAATTTTTTGAATGTATTCATGATATTATTATAGTTGAACTAGGATGTTTGTTTTTTGAATTTAGGCATTAGCCAAACCGGAGCGGCGCCGGGCGAGGAACACAACGGTTCCACCAGCCAGGATCAGCGACATCCATGTCGAAGGTTCCGGAACAGCGGCGGCCGCGGTTGTGAAGGTTAGCGTGCCGTTGGAATTGAGCGTAAAGTCACCGAGCGCCTGCCCGGAGCCGACGCCAGTGGCCAGCCTGTCGAATTCCAGGGTGTCATTGGTCTGGGCTTCGTCGCCCAGGAGGTTCGGCTGCAACTTCGTTGCATAGCTGTTTGAGTTGCCGCTTGCCTGAACAAACCCGAGGCTGCTATTCGCCGTGGAGGCGCTGCCCTGGTAATCGTTTTGCGCCATGGCCTTGATGTCGTTGATGTAAGGGCTCTGCGATCCGCCGCTGCCCCTTTGCAACGTCGTCCCCCCCGAATTGAGGGTAAGGGCGCTGTTATTATTGGTTATGTTGGCCCCGGCATACGCGGTATTGGCGGGATCGGAACCGTTCGTGGCAAGATTGCCGGCGGCTACGGTCCATAGGACGGCGGTGCCGCCGTTGCCCGTGCTGTCAAGGGCGGTGTACCAGTCTGATCCGTACGTGTTGATGAGGTCCTGTCCGACGTTGCCATACTTGCCGCCGAGCGAGGTGGAGCTCAGCGTGAAGCTGGTGTTGAAGTTAAAATTCAAAACATTTCCGAGGTCCAGGATGTAGTCGCTGGCGGTGTTTGCTCCGCCCGATGTCTGGCGGAATGTCAGGAAGAGATCGCCGTTGCCGTACGTCGGCGTCGTCGCGGCCTTCGCCTGTCCTATCGCTCCAATCCCGGCAATCGCCAGGATGGTATGGGTGACTAGTTTAGTGAGTTTCATGCTCTTGATTTGTGCTGTGAATTGTCTTTTGCGGGTTGGTTGGAGAAGCTAAGGAGATCGGTTCTGCCAATCCCCTCTCAACTCGCGAACACTTTAGAAGTTCAACTCGAATAGCGGCAAAAGCTTTATTGTTACATTCCTGTGTCATCCCCGGAGCCCATGATACCTGTTTCGTTGTAGAGGCGGCTGTGCCAGCCGCCTGGAACGGAGGCGACGCCAAAGCGCCAGGCTAGGCGGTTGTGCCAGCCGCCTCTACAACCTTTCCACCCAGATGCTTTACTCCCATTACCGGGAGGTAATCAAAAACCAATCCGGTGGACGCTTATTGGCAACTCTCCCCCAAAACCGAGCGGTAAAGTCGCTTGAAAAAAAGCGTCTGGCAGCGTAGCTTCGCAGCATGAATGCCCTGGAAATTATCGATGAAATCAAACACCTGCCGCCCGGCGAACAGGCGCGGGTGCTGCGTTTCGTCCGTGCGCTGGATGATGGGCGGCAATGGACCGGGCAGGAGTTGCACGAGGCCGCCTGGATGCTGGCCGCCGAGAATGATCCGGGCAAGGCGCAGGATTTGAAAGAACGGATCGTGGCGGGTTTGTTCTCCAGAACGTTCCGCTGCGGTCAAGGAAGAATCCGGCATAACTCGCTGCGCTCGGCCTTCGGCACTTATTCCGGTTCTTCCTTGACCTCCGCTGCACGTTCCGGCAGAGGCGCTTATCACTTTTCCGAGGGAAAGTGCTTTTTTACGAAAGCCTTCAAAAAGGCGACCTCGTCTGCGGGACGAGTCCAGTTCGCTTCCTGTCCAAGTGCCTCCAAATTGATCTTGACCGGGGCATAATGTGGTCTCTGGCGGAGGTTTCACGGGCCAGAAGTGTTGTTGGCTGAAGAAGACAGTTCCAGGAGTGCTTTTTTAACAGCTATAAAGTCAGTATCCACCTTTCCTTTTAGCTTATCCGAGACTAAATCAATCCCCTCAAGCGTCAATTTAATAATAAGCGTCCTCAACTGTTCGTCCGGACAATCCAGCGTCGCTCTAGTCATCGGAATCTTAACACTAATCGACTTCTCCTTTTTAGAGTAGCGACCGATCCTCATCTTTTGGTCCAATCTCAATGAAAGATCGCTCTCTACTATAAGGTGGATAAGTATCAAATCTAAATCGCGTCCCAAACTTTTCCCTTTAAGCCCTTCTTTAAAAAGAGTTGCAAGTCCGCGATCACTCCATAATACAGGACACACTTTATCTCCGCCTGCACGATCTGCTTTTAAGAAATATCCGACCACCGTAAATTAAGCGGCCCCTGGCCATTGAGAAATTAACTGCGTCTCTTGTTGTCGCATCTCATATCGAGAACCAGTTGCTTCCTATAACACGAACCGGCGGCTTCTCGTCAGTCTTTCGTTCCTAGTATTGCCTGACCCTTCGCGCCTAGACCGTTGCGAAATATCGGCCTGTAATAGATGCCTCTAAACCCCTCTCCAATCATTGAATGGCATGTCGAAGGTCCTACAATAAGTAGAGGATGCTTTTCATTCCCACTGCCAAACAGTATGTCAGTAGCGTAGAATGCCTTTTCAAGAAATTTGGGATCGTCCATTAAAAACACCGGCTCTGCACCCGCAACTGAATAATACCGGTTACATACGTTACAATAACCATCGAACCTTGTTTTTCGCTTTTCTGCGTCGAACGCAACCACCCGAGTGACCGAAAAAGCGTAAAAATGAGGCTCGCTCGGCAATTCATAGAAACAAAGCGAATCGTATTCTGAACGCTCGCAGAATATTTTGAACTTATCCGATACGATGCAGCGTCCATCATTAGGTATATGAGAAATCAAATATTTGTTTATTCACTCTGAATTGCGGATTTACCGCATCAAAATCAAATAGGCAACCGCATTCTTCGCAAGCGGAGCCTTCGGGTGGAGAACGAAACATATAACTATCGTTGTCTTCTCCGGATAGTTTATAACCGATGATGTCAGAATTCACATTCACAAGGCTTAATAATTCGGCGGAGATGGCTTGTGTACGCATACGTACGACTATCGAAGGTACGGATGCTGAGCAAAAAAATCCAAGGCAGCATTAGGATATTGTGCTCCGGGTCCATTGTAAAAGGTCTGCAAAGCATCCAAGCGTTCATCACGGGAGAAATTATCGCGAATATCCGCGCCAGTATTTGCGCTAGTAGCGCCTCATATTATTACCAAAGTCATCCTTAATCTGAGAAAGAAATTCATTCAAATCAAGGTGCAACTGAATATGCTCGCATTTAGGCATTGTTGTTGTGGGTTGATTCGGGTTTCCACCAAGGAATTTAGGGTCGGAATGGTGCTCTTGAGTTGCCTCCTCCTCCGGAGTCTTCATTATCTCGTTAGCATCGACTGGAAACTCCATGCCGTTAGACGCAGGTGAAAGTCCGAGCGCATTCATTATTAGGTCGATCTCCTCCTCAGCACCAGACTCTGTGATATCTTCACCCTCTAGGCCAAAACGGTCGACCCTAGCGATGGGAGAATTTCTTACATACGCATAGAGATTAATCCCATCGACCTCGCCAATCGGATCGCGGCTCAGCCACCGACCTTCGCTAGGATCATAGACAGCCGAGGCGTGCCGCAAGCTCGTAAGCATCAGGACTGTGACGAATAGAAGAATTCCGAGTTTATATCGCATACTATCTCCCACTAAGTTGATTGATACGGTTAAGCAGTTCAATTTCCTCTCTTGGATCCATACGGCGCGGATCGTGTAAAAAGGCAGGGTCCGTTTCGACCGGTGTCAATCCGATTTCCTCCGGTGCTATTTGGCGTGCGGCGTACGCAAGGTATGGGTGGTAGTTGGGGCCTTGCGGCCAAAGGCGAATCGCATCGGCAAAAGCTACCAAAGCGTCCGTCAACTTGTGATGATAAAGCAGCGCGCCCCCTCGGGTTGCCAGGAATGCCGATAATTCTTGCGCAGGCGTCAGCGAGGCCAGGTACCGCCCCGATTTGATCTCCTGATCGGTGACCGCATCAGGCCATTTTTTAAAATCAGCGTCTGTTCGGATAGTGAAGCCGTGTGTGCCTTCAATATCCACATACCCTGCTCCGTGGCCGCGATCCCACCGCACGAATAAGTGGTCCTTGGCGTTCGAGAGCTTTACGGGGTAGCCCAGCCTCCTCCCAATGGCTGTATAGAGAACGGGCATTGACGCGCACGTTCCGGTGCGGTGAAGCAAGATCTCAGTAAGGAACATGTTGCCGGGATTCGTTAGAAAGGCGCGATCCACTTCTGGGCCATGCTGGTCGGGTTGAGAAAGAGGAATAAGATCGGGATTGTAACGCACCCCGTAATCCTGTTGCAGCACGGTTATCATCATGCCCATGCGAAACTCCACCTCGGAGTTATGGCATTCCTAGGGATTATCTTTGAAGCGATGCCAATTGCGGCGTGTTTCCATCTCCACATGATCCGCCCGTTGATCCAACGTTTCCAGAGCAGCGCGAATATCCAGGTTTTCCGCGCCGGGCAAATCCTGAGCGCACAGAAGATTCGTTTCGGCAACATCGACGCCCGCGAGTTCATCCGGCGTCATTTCCATCAACCGCCCGAGCGTGAGTCCTTGATGCACCACGGAAACCCGTTGTGCTGACGGAGAAACTTGGTTCTTCCCAAGCGAAAAGCCAATCGCAAACGTGATTCCAGAGCAATGATTCCAAGGAAAAGCAATGGCAAGCGACGGAAGGGTTTTGCCGATTCCTTCGCACTTTCCCGCCCGGCTCTTGCCCGTGCCCTACGTTCCTGTCGAGTCTCGCTCACACCACATGAAACAGTACCCGACTGACGGAAAACCGGAAGACAATTCTTCGCCGCTCCATTTGGAACAAGGGCGCTCGCCGCCGCGCCCTTATAAATCCCAGGCTCGGGAGGAACTTGCTCTCGCGCTTCGCTTGTCTGGTCGCGCTCGCTGGCGCGAGCATCAAACGGGCTTCGCGGATTCACCAAACACCGAGGTGAGAATCCAGATATGCAGATACGCGAAGGCAGATTTGGGCGGACAAATGGCGGACACTTTTTGGCCGTTTCCAGCCGGAACCAGACCGTGCCAGACTGTGCGCGCGGATTTTTTCGAAATGCTCTGAAACCCTGTATTTATGCGGCTTCCAGAGGATTTATTGGAGGTGGCTAGGGAGGGAATCGAACCCCCGACACGAGGATTTTCAGTCCTCTGCTCTACCAACTGAGCTACCTAGCCTTTTCACGCGCTCCCACGGGATCGAGCGGGGCGGGCATTTATTATGCCCCGTTTCATGAGGCGGGCAAGGAGATTACGCCGGTTCCTTTCGGCTGGCGGTACCAGCCGGGGTCTTCGTACCCGGTGATGTCAGCCCGGACCTTTAAAATCGTGAACATGCCGCCCATCTCTACTGAGCCGAATGGGCCGGCGCCGCTCATCATCGGGAGGGTGTTCTTCGGCAGGCCCATGTTCATTTCGGCCATCTCGCCCATGCCCGCGGAGCCCATCGCCATGTAGCCGGGAAGGAGGGCGTCGATCCTGGCGCCTTTCTGGTCGACCCCGAGCATGTTGGGGAGGTTGTGGTTCATGGCGTTCATGGTGTGATGGCTTTTGTGGCAATGGAGCGCCCAGTCGCCGGGGTTGTCGGCGATGAATTCCACGGTGCGGGTGCTGCCGGGCGGGACGTTGACGGTTACTTCGGGCCATCGGGCGGAGGGCGGTATTTGTCCGCCGTCGGTCTGGGTGACCCAGAAGCGGTGCCCGTGCAGGTGGATGGGGTGGCTGTCCATGCTCAGGTTCGCGATGCGGAGGCGCACGCGCTGGTTCAGCTTCACGACCAGGGAGGAGGTTCCGGGATAGGCGCGGCTGTTGAAGGTGAACAGATTGAAGTCGGTCATGACGTTGGGGTTCGGCGTGCCTGTGCCCGGTTCCACGAACCATTCGGCGAGGAAGAGGGCGAAGTCGCGATCCACGGGCGGTTCTTCGGCCTGACGGGGGTGGATGATGAAGAAGCCCATCATGCCAAGCGCCATTTGCACCATTTCGTCGCCATGGGGGTGATACATCTGCGTGCCGTGCTGGCGCAGGGTGAATTCGTAGGCCATCGTCTCCCCGGGCTGGATTGCTTTCTGTGTCAGGCCGGCGACGCCGTCCATGCCGTTTTCCAGCAGGACGCCGTGCCAGTGGACGGTGGTGGCCTCGGGCAGTTTGTTGGTTACGAGGAAGCGGACGCGGTCGCCTTCCACCGCTTCGATGGTGGGGCCGGGCGTCTGGCCGTTGTAGCCCCAGCAGTTTACGATCATCCCCGGCGCGAATTCGCGTTTCACCGGCTCGGCGGTCAGGTGGAATTCCTTGGCCCCGTCTTTCATCGTCCAGGGGAGGGTGGAGCCGTCGGGGGTGACGACCGGCGCCGTTTGCGCGGGAGGGCCGGCGGCTTCCGCGAACCGGTTGAAAAATGCGGAGCCGCCCGCCAGCGCGGCTGCTCCGGTGAAGAATTGACGGCGTGTTATCATGGGGTTCCTTTTCAGCGTCCGATGGCGCGTTCGAGATCGGCGCGGGCTATCCAGTAGTCCCGCCGGGCTTCGATGGAGGCGCGTTCGGCGCCGAGTTGATTCTGTTTGGCTTGCAAGAGGTCGTAGGCGCCAAGGAGCATGGCGTTGTACTGGACTTGGGAGAGGCGCGTTATGCGGGCGCGCTCCGGCAGGAGTTCGTCGCGGTAAAAGAGGGCGGCGTCCCGTTTGGCGAGGAGGCGGTCCCGCGCGGCGCGGACTTCGGCGCGCGCGGCTATCGCCCGTTCCTCCAGGTTGCGTTCGGCTTGGCGGAGTTGCGCTTCGAGCTTCGCGATCCTGCCCTGGCCGTGGTTGAAGACCGGCAGTTCCAGGCTGAAGGTGGGGCCGGTTATCCGTTGCCCGCTCGTTTCGCGCTCGGTATCGACGCCGAACTGGAGGTTTCCGATATAACGGAACGATTTGCTCATTCCCAAGGCTTGGGCCAGCGCGAGGATTTCCGCTTTGCTTTCCGCGATGTCGGGCCGGCGGGTGATCGCCAGGGATTCCAGGCGCGTCAAAGGGGGATCCTGCGCCGGGATGGCGGGCAGCGCCGCCGTCTTCCAGCCCGTGGCGTCTCCCCAAAGCCCGAGCAGGCTGTTCAGCCGCTCCCGCTTTTCCCGGATGTCGGCGGCGGCGTTGGCTTGCTCCAGCCTGTCCTGGCTGTAGGCCGTCTGCTGGCCGGCGAGCGCCAGGTCGCCGGCGGTTCCGGCCCGGTGCTGGCGTTGCAGGAGGTCGAGCGCGGCGGCTTCGGCGGCGGTGATCGCCTGGATGCGTTCCACCAGGCTTTGGGCCGCCTGCAAGGTGTAGAAGGCGGTTTTGACTTCCGCCGCGAGCTTGAGAACTGCGTCGCTCGCGCGCAGGCGGGTTTGTTCCACCCGCATGGCGGCGACGCGTTTCCGCGGGGACCGGAGGAGGAGATCGAGAAAGTCGCCGGCGGCGGAAAGCTCCACGTCGGCGGAGAGAGGGGGCGTATCTGGAAACCGGGGGCTGGCCGCGAAGGTGGGATTGGGATACAAGCCCGCTTCCAGGAGATCGGCCTTCGTAATGCCGATTTCCTCGAATTGGGCCTGCAACCCCCGGTTGTTTCGCAAGGCGATGCGCACCGCGCCCTCGGCGGTCATTTCTCCTGGCGCGGGTCGCGCGGCGCGGGAAGTCTCCGGCGTTCCTCCTTGCAGTTCCTTGTTCGTCTCCCGCGTCAAGGTATCGGCATCGGCATCCAGCGCGGGCTTCGCGGGCTGGAAGCGAGACTCCCGAGCCTCGGGGCTGGCGGGATTCTCCGGGCCGATGCGCGGCGGCTGGTAGCCGGCGCATCCTCCCGATAAGAGGGCGAGCAAAAGCAGGCAATCTGGTTTTCTCATGGAAATGGCGGGATGAAAGAATGAAGGCGCGATTTCTGGCCGCGCGCGAAAACGAGGCGGGGGGATTCCGGGGACGTGCTACGCCAGAGCTGGCGGCGCGTGGAAAAGAAGACTGCGAAGCATTCTTGCGAGAAGAACCTTTGGCGGCCCCGTATCCAGCTCCGGCCTGTCCGCCGATTGTGCGATCCGGACGCGGATGGCGAAAGTCTCCGGCGTGAAATGGAAAAGCGCCGGAGTAAAAGCGGTTTGGCCGGGCGAGACCGCGTGCAGCGCCTTGCAGCAATCGGGCATGTCGTGGCGTGCGGCGGAATGGCAGGCGGCGCAGTGCGCCTCCTTCGCCGCGAAGGCGCCCAGCAGGAGGCAGTGGTTGGAAGCGGCCAGCCATGCGAGCATCGCCAGGCACACCGGGAGCCGAAAGGCAGCCTTCACAATTCGTAATAGGGGGCGGTCGGAAGGAAATGTCAACACGGGCTCGTCAAAAAAACGCGCCTCCACCCCGCCAAATGACCGCCCTGAAACGAATTGATAGGAAAGAAGTATCCAAATTATGAAACTACTAACGAAAATCCTCCTGACGACCACGGCTTTTGCCGGTCTCTCCAGTACATTGGCTTTTGCCGACGACCAGCGCATCATGCTGTTTAACGGCCATGGCTCCTACAACCTCATTGCCACATGCCCCTCCGACACGCAGATGGTCGGCTTGTCGGTGGCCGACCGCTCGACGACGTGTTCGGAGTCGTGCGCCGGCTCGCCCGGGAATTACATGGTGACGTTGAGGGATAACGGGCATGGCCAGCAGGTCGTGCGCTAGTTGGTAAAAGTTCGCCAGTTCTTGGTGGCGGGTTTTGCGCAAAACGCGTGAAATCCGCCACTGAAGTTTTAGGCCCGGCCCCGTCTTTTCCAGAGTATCCTTCATTGAGCGGGCAGCGTGGCCTGTATTGTGCTGGAGTGGGGCGGCGTGAATTTCCGCCCTCTCTGGATGCTGCTTGTCTTCCTCCTTCTCGGCGAAGGCGCCCGGGCGGATATTCCCTTTGAATTTCACGACGGCCTCGTCTGGGTGAAGGTGGAAACGCCGGGCCGCAGCTTTCACTTCGTCCTGGATTCCGGCGCCGGGTCGAGTCTGCTCAATCTCCAGACCGCGGCGGCTCTCGGATTGAAAATGGGCCGCGCTGTTTCGGTTTTGGGCGTCGGGTCGCGCGATGGCGCGCGGTACGTGGAAGGTTTTGAGGGGAAGCTGTGCGACGTGCCGCTGGGAAGTTCGATGCTTGTCATGGACTTGAGCGTTCCCAGCCGCGCCTGCGGCCGCACGATTGACGGGCTGATAGGGGCGGATTTTTTTCGCGGACGCATCGTGGAAATCGACTTCAAAAAACGGCTTATCCGCCTGGTGGAACATTCCGAGGCGGACGCCCCCGGGTCGCTGCGAATCATCGACAGGAACGGCGCTTTCTGCGTGCCGATAGAAGTGAACGGCGGCAAACCGGCGTGGGTCCGGCTGGATACCGGCTGCAATACCGCCCTGCAATTCGTCATCGATCGCCACGGCGCCGCCGGCTGTGCCGGGGCCGGCGAAGTGCGATTGGGCGCCGAGCGGCTGGACGGGGTCAAGATCGGCCTGCACCAGCGCGAGATTTTCCCGGGAGAATCGGGATTGCTCGGCACCGGCATCCTGTCGAAATTCAAAGTCACCATCGATCTCAAGGCCAACCGGCTTCTTCTCGCATCCGCGTCGTAAATATGGTAGGGTCTGTGAGACCCCGATGGATCTCAGCAAATTCTCCTCCCGGGATTTCGACCGCGGCGTTTCCCTTCCCAAGGAGATTCTCTGGTTCATCGTCCGCCGGATATTTTTCCAGACGCCGACGCCGCTGCCTTCGGCGTGGCGCGCGGGATTGCTGCGGTTCTTTGGCGCGAAGATCGGGGCGGGCGCGGTCATCCGCTCGAATGTGAACATCAATTTCCCCTGGCGCCTCTCGATGGGCGATCACGTATGGATCGGGGAGGAAGTGTGCATCTTGAGCTTCGCGTCCGTCACCATAGAATCGAACGTATGCGTCTCGCAGCGGTCGTTTCTTTGCACGGGCACGCATAATTTTCACGTGCCGACGTTCGATTTGCAGACCAAGCCGATAACCCTGCGCACGGGTTGCTGGGTGGCGGCGAAGTCCTTCATCGGACCCGGAGTCGAGGTGGGGGCGGGCAGCGTTCTCAGCGCGGGGAGCGTCGTCATGGAAAACGTGCCGCCGGGCGTGCTCGTCCGGGGAAACCCAGCCGTCATCATCCGCGAATTGAAGCCGGCGTAGCGTGCGCTTCCTGTTTCTCAATCAATACTTCCCGCCCGATGCGGCGCCGACGGGCATCCAGCTCGACGAACTGGCGGGCTATCTGCGGGAGCGGGGGCACGAGACGCTCTTTGTTTCATCCGGACAGGAATATCGCGGCGCGAAAACGCGCTTCCGGCTTTGGCGCGAATTCAAGGCGCTCGGAACCATCTTTGCGAATGGCATGCTCGGGCCGCGCCCCGACGTCGTCTTCTCCGCGAGTTCGCCGCCCTGCCTGCTCGTGGCGTCAACCGCCATTGCGCGGTGGCGCGGGGCGCGCTCCGTCCATTGGCTCATGGACATGTATCCCGAGCTTGCCGTGGCGCTGGGCGAGGTGAAGCCCGGTCCGGCCGCGCGGCTCATCCAATCGCTGATGGGGTGGGGATACCGCGGCGCCGCGCTGCTGGCGGGTCTCGATGACGACATGGCCGCGCGGCTGAAAACCGCTTACGGCGTGGCGTCGGAAACCATCCACCCCTGGGTTAGCGAGCCGATGCTCGCCGCGTCCGAAAGCGCGCGACGGCAACCGGAAGAACCGTGGACGTGGATATACTCTGGCAACCTCGGGCGGGCGCACGAGTGGGAAACGCTTCTGCGCGCACAAGAGCTGGCGGAGCAGGCCGGCGCGCCGGTCCGGCTATTGTTCCAGGGGGGCGGCCCGTCGTGGGTTCCGGCGCAGGCGCGCGCGCGGGAGTTGAACCTGAGCCGCTGTGAATGGCGCGGATACGTCGAAGAAGCGGAATTGCCGCATTCGCTGCTGCGCTGCCACGCGGTCGTCGTGACGCAGAAGCCCGAGACGCAGGGCTATCTCTGGCCGAGCAAGCTCGCGCTGGCGATGAATCTCCCGCGCCCAATCCTCTGGGTCGGCCCGGTGGATGGAGCCATCGCGCGCAAGCTTCGAAGCGTGCCGGGGGCGGGCGTCTTCGCGCCCGGCCAGGCCGGGGAAATCGCCGCCTGGCTTCAAACCGCCGCCGCTTCCGCGCCCGCGATGGACGGCCGCGCCTACAGGAACGATGCGCTCCGCGCCTGGGCCGGGTTGTTGGAACGGTTGTAAGCGTGTAGATTTCCAGCCGGGATGGCTCTTTCCTCGGAGGCGGTTCACAGGCGGCTGCGCGCGGCGGCTTTGAAGTGCCGTTGGTCTCGCGGGGCGCGTTTCGCCCTGTCGGGCGCGACGGTTTCGCTCTTCTTCCTCATCGTCCTGGGATTGGGCGACGCGCGGTTCCATTTCGGCCCGGCGGGGCGGTGGATCGGTTTTTTCCTGACGTCTTCCAGCTTCGCGGCGGGGCTCGCTTTTGCCGTGCCCGCGTGGCTTTCGCCCATGTCGGAGGCGAGCGTGGCGCGTCGGATCGAAGCCGCTTCCGCGGGGTCGCGCAACGTCCTCATCCAGGCCGTGCAGTTTGACCGCGAGTTCTCCGGGGAGTCGCCCTTGCGGGCCGCGCTCTTCAACGAGATGCGCGATCCCTTTCCCGACGTGCGGTGGCGGGATGTGTTCGATCTCGCGCTGTTGAAAAAGCTGGCGGCGGCGCTCGGCGCGGTCGTGTTTGCGCTGCTGCTCTGGGCGGTTTTGAAGCCCGCGTATTTCAGCAACTCGGTCGCCCGCATTTTTCTTCCCGCCCGGAATATCGCGCCGCTGACCCGCACGCGCATCGCCGCTTTGTCGCCGGGTGACGCGAAAATCGTCCACGGCGGGGAATTGGACATCGCGGCGACGCTTGGCGGCGCGCTGCCGGAAGCCGCGTGGGTGCATTTTGAAGACGGCGGGAAGAGATTGATGGATCACGAAGCGGGCGGCGCGGAATTCACCTTCCGCCGGAAGGAGGTGATCGCCCCGCTGAGTTATTATATCGAGGCCGGCGATGCGCGTTCCGAGACGCACCGCGTGGAAGTCGCCTCGCGCACCGCGGTGCGGAGGCGCGGCGCCGAAATCACGCTCCCCGCCTACGCGGGAGGCGCGAAGAGCGAGTTGAAGGATTTTACCCGCGTTTCAAACGTGCCGCCGGGTTCGCGGCTCACATTGACGCTGGAGTTCAACAACCCGCTTGCGGAGTTTCACGCGGAGGAAGGCGCGGTTGAAAAAATCGATCCCACGCGGTGGCGCATCCGTATGACGGTCATCGGTGACAGGACGATAAAAGCGGCGTATCGCGACGCGGCGGGGGTGACGGATACGGAGAGCATCCCCGTGACCGTGGAGGCGGACCCGCCGCCGAAGATTATCGTGACCGAGCCGGTCGAAGGCCGCGAATTGTTCGCGACGCGCGAGGCGCTCTTTGGCGTCAAGTTTACGTGCGCGGCCCGCTTCGGCCTCGGCTCCGTGGCGCTGTACCGGAGCACGGATGAAAAGCAGGACGCGCAACTTGTCCAGGAATGGAAAGAAGCCGCCGGAGCGAAGTCCTTTGCCGGACAGGCCGAGATTCCGCTGCGGAAATTCGCGGACGGAAATCGCGTGACGTTTTGCATCGTCGCGAAGGATCGAAATGACGTGACCGGGCCGGGGATCACGATCTCAAGGCCGCTCGTGGTCGCCTTGCGCACGGGAGATGATTTAAAGAAGGAGGCGGAGAAGAAATCGGGAGAGCTGCAAGGCAGGCTGGAGGCGCTGCTGAAGTTGCAGGAGATGAATCTCACCGAAACTCAATCCTCGGCGGCTTTGGAACGGCAGACGCGGATTGGCGAGATCGGCGATGAACTCGCCGTTTCCTCGGAAACGCTCTCGCCGGGGTTGCATCCGATATTGCAGGAACTCGCGGAGAACGAGATGCCCGCCGCCGTCGCCGCTTTGCGCACGGCGCGCGCGGAGGAGGCGCTTGGGCTGGAAAAAGTCATCCTGACGCGGTTGCGGGGCTTTTCATCGACGGTCCAGGCGGACGGCCTGAAGGCGGAAATCGAGGAGAGCATCGCCGGCGTCGAGAATCTGGCCCGGCGGCAGCGCGACATCCTTCGCGATACGGGAAAGGACCCGTCGCTCGCGGATCGCCAGGACGCCCTTGCCGACGCTTCCATCAATGTCAAAGCCAACCTCCAGCGCGACGCGCAAAACGCCTCCCTCGGCGACCAGGATTTTCGCGACCGCTTGAAGAAAGTCGTCGCTCTGTTCGGCGAATTCCGCATCTACGAACAGATGCTGGCCGCCGCGGAGAAGCTGCAAGGCAAGGCCTTCGCGGAGGCGGAGAACGCGGAGAAGGACGTGCTGGCGAATCTTGGGAAGATGATCGACCTGCTGAACCGCTGGCAAGTCGCGCAAGCGGGGGAGAAAATCGATGAATTGAAAAAGCAGCTTCAGGGCTTGAAAGAGAAACTTGGGAAACTCGAGCAGACCCAGCGCGAGGTCGTGGAAAAGAGCAAGGAACTCGCGCACAAGGATCAGTTCCGCCCCGAAGACCAAGCGACGGCGAAGGAGATAAAGGAGACCAAGGATGAGATGGCGAAGGTTGTCGAAAAAATGCTGACCGACGCGCACGTCCTGCCGGAGTTGAACCTGGCAAACCAGTTGCAGACCGAACTGACCAGCATCTACGAGGATGTCCTCCAGACCGACAAGGAAGCCGCCGCGGAGGGAAAGCTGAAGCCGTCGGAAATCGCCGTCCAGAAGGAAAACGGGATATTGGAGGCGATAGGAAAGGCGAAGCAGATCGCGGCGGACATGGAGATGTGGCTTCCCAACGCCAACGACACGAACAAATGGCTGCTCGAAAATTTCGACAAGAGCGAGATAAGCCAAATCCCCAATCTGCCGCTGCCCGACCAGTACGAAGATCTCGTCGGCAAACTGCTGGACGAGCAAAAAGGGCTGGATGAACAAGTGCGGGACGCCGCGTCCAATCAAGTGGTTCCCATGAACGGCGCGAACGGCTGGAACGTGGCGGACGGGCCGATGCCGGGATACAGCGCGCAAGGAAAATCGGGCGACACCCGGCCCAAGAAGAACGAGCAGACGGGCCGTTCCAGCGGCGGCAGGGAAGGGGAGAGCGACGGCGAAATGTCCGGAGACACGGCGGATCGCCTGGAAGGAACGAAGCCGGACGTGCGCCGCACCAACGACCCGATGCAGCAAGGGCGGGTGGCCGACGACGGCGCGCCGAGCGACGCCCGCGGGACCGGCGGCGGCAAGGCGAGCGGCGTCAGCCAGCGGGAAGGCATGGACGGCAACGCCCCGCTCCGGGCCTCGAACGCGCCGCGAATGGCCGCCAGGGACGCGCTTGCCGCGCAACAGGCCCTCCTTGCTCAAAAGACCTCGAGGATGGCGGCGGCGGCATCGCTCCTTTACCTGCGCGCGGATGCGTTGCCGGACACCGCCCGGCTCATGGAACAATCCGAAGCCGCGCTCAGGGAAGGGCGCATGGCGGATTTCGCGGGCTTGCATCGGCGGATCATCGCCCGTCTGACGCAGGCGGAGGGCGAGGTCGCTTCGGGGCAGGTGGTGAGCCTTCCCCCCGCCGATTCCGCGCGCGCGGCGGAGAAGCGACTCCTCGGCGGGGAGGAAGGAGAAGCCCCCGCGGCTTACAAAGAAAAGGTGGCCGGCTACTACCGCTCGCTGCTCGACGGAAAATGATCCGGCGCGCGGCGCTCATCCTCTGCCTCGCCCTGGCCGTCGCGCGCGCGGAACCCGCGGCGTGGGCGGTGAAGGACGCGCGCTTCCGCGTTTCCATCCGCCTGAAGGAGGCGGCTCTCTTTCCCGATGCCGGCGTCGCCATCGAAGTTCCCGAGTTCGGCCAGACACGGCCGGACCTGGGAGACGTGGCGCTGGTTGGCGCGGATGGCAGGCTTGTCCCGATCGCTTTTCTCTGGCGCGGAGCGGGAGACCGCATCCTGCTGCTCGCCAAGGCGCTCGCGGCGGGCGAGGAGTATTTTCTCTATTTCGGCGGGAACCGGCAGGCCAGCCCGGCCTGGCAGCCGACGGTAAGCCTGCTCCTGGAAACGCGACGCCTCCCGCCGGGCGTCGGGTTCGACTCCTGGCCCATGCTGGAAGAAGGGTGGCGCCATGGGCGGGATGCGGACGGCGTCGGTTTCACCCAGGCGATCAAGCACGGCTCGAATCCCTTCGGCGAGAGCCTCGGCTTCATGAGCCATTACAGCGGCTATCTCCATACGGCGGGGCTGAAGCGTCTCTTTCTCTACACGCTTTCCTCGGATGCGTCCTTTGTGCTGGTGGATGAAACTTTTGCATTCGGTTGGCCCGGCAGGCATTCGCCCGACGCGAACGCGGAAACCGTGAGGGGAAAGGATGTTCCTTGTCCCAACGACTGGACGAAGATCGACTACTACCAGGCCAAGGACGGCGACGGGAATCCGCCCGCGATGGTGCTCGGCTGGCGCCGGGACGGAAAGCTGGAAGCCATACCGTCGCGGGAGTGGATGCATCCCGGCACGACCTCCGCGGGCACGATCGAGGAAGCGCGCGGGCTGCCCGTCCCGCTTGTCTCGGTGAAAGTCCATTCGTACATCGGATACGGCGGCCACTGGTATTTCGACACGGAATGCTCGCTCCCGCCGGGCCAGACGGGGCAATGGGCTTTCGATGACGGCGCGACTTTTTCAGGCGCATCCTGCCGCCGGGTCATTCCCGGGCCGGAGCGCCGGATGGTAACCGTGACGCTTTCGCGCGGAAACGACGGGGTGCGCCGCATCACTTTCCCCAACGATGTCCGCATGGCGAATGTCAACGACCCCGCCGACCCGGCATGGTACGTCGGTTTGTTGAGGAATGAAACGCCTTCTCCGGTCAGCCCCTGCCTCGAGCGCGATTTTCTTTTCCTGCGCGATTTCGGCGACGCGGAAACCGCCGGACGGTTCGCGGGCGCGTGGCTGCGGGAGAATATCAGCCCGAAAAAGCCGCTGTGGATCGACGCCGAAACGGCATGGCTCCGCTACGTGGCTGAAAGCGACCCGCGGCGCGCGCTGGCTGAGTTGCACGGCCTCAGCCCCGAGACGCAGCGCGATTGCGCGGCGTGGCTCGACCCGCTGGAGATGGAGGCGCTCGTGTTTAACGGCGGCTCTCCCGAGCGCATCAGGCAGATCTCGCTGAAAAATATCGGCACGCCCCTGGAGCGCATCGCGGACATCCGGCTGGGCGACCTGGAGCGTCTGGCGGGCGACTATGACAAGGCCGCCGCCCACTATCTCGCGCTCCAGATGAAAGAGGAAATCCGAAAACTGCCCGCCGAGGACCGCGCGTATTCGATGACCATCTCCGGCATGCTGGAAAGCGGCGACCGGGGCGCCGCCGAGCGGAAGCTGGGGGAATGGGAGTTCCGGCATCCGTCTGCCAAGCTGGACACCGACTTCCTGCTCTTGCGCGCGCGGACGCTGATCCTCTTCGGCCGCTGGAAGGAAGCGCTCCAGGAACTCGATTCGTTCGAGAAGATGCAAGCCGACAGCCCTTACGAGATCGACGCGGAATTCTATCGCGCGCGCGTTCTGTTTGAAACGGGCCGCAAACCCGAGGCGCGCAAAATTTGGACGGATTTAGCGAAGAACTATCCCAGGAACGGGCTTGCGGGCGCGAGCAGGGAATGGGCGGCGAAGCCGTGACCCGTCACTCCAGCTTGTATTTGCGTTCCGCGAGGCCGTAGAGCGGGCGCCAGAGCATGCGGTTGATCCCGACCACGAACAACGACATGACCGCGATGGAAAAATAGATTGCGGGCTTGTCCCCCTTTTCCGTGACATCCGCGATGTAGGCGCCGAGTCCGCTTGCGACCAGCTTGGTGTTTCCCCATGTCGCCACTTCGGCCACGATGCTGGCGTTCCAGGCGCCGCCTGCCGCGGTCACCGCGCCCGTGACCCAGAAGGGGAAGATCGCGGGGATGATGAGGGTTTTCCACAAGCGCCAGCCGCGCAGGCCGAACATCCGCGCGGCTTCTTTCAAATCGGTGGGGATCGCCATCGAGCCGGCTATGACGTTGAAGAGGATGTACCATTGCGTGCCGAGCGCGATGAGGAAAATGCTGCCCCAATTGATTGAAATCCGCGTGGCTATGAAGAAGGCGACGATCCATGGAAAAGTCATGTTGACGGGGAAGGAGGCGGCGATCTGCGCGAGCGGCTGGGCGATGCGCGCGACCTTGGGGGTTGAGCCGATCCAAAAACCGATGGGCGTCCAAAACAGCGTGGCCGCCACCGTCACCGCCGCGACGCGCAACAGGGTCAGGACGCCCAGCCACAGTATCCGCAGCATGGTGGAAACCGGGATCGCCTTTTTGATTTCCCCGCCGATTCCAAACGTGAGGTGCAGCAGCCACAGAACCGCGGCCGCGGCCGCGACGACGGAGAGCGCGCGCAGGGTTGATTTGACGAAGTCGGGCGTGCGCCCGGAGACGGCTTCGGAAGCCTCGGTCGTGACGGAAAAGAAGCGTTGAATGGCGCGGCCCGCGGGTTCGGAGACGTTTTCGGAGAACCAGATCATGAGCGTCGAGCCGCGCAGGAGATCGAGCACCCAGGAGGATTGGGAAGAGGCGGACTCCGTCTGCTCGATCTTGAATTTCTCGGCCCACGCGACGAGGGGCCGCCACAGAAGCTGGTCGATGACGACGATGGTGACGATCATCGCCAGGATGGCGTAAACCCCGGCCCGCGTGTCGCCCGCTTCGTTGGCCGCGGCCATGTACGAGCCTAGGCCCGGCAGCTTTATGTTCTTGTTCAGCACGGAGATGGCCTCGCTCTGCGCCACGAAAAACCAGCCGCCGCCGAAGCTCATCATGGAGTTCCACATGAGGCCGATGGCGGACGCGGGCAGTTCCAGCTTCGTGAAGCGCAGCCAGCGGTTCAGTCGATAGACGCTGGCCGCCTCGTGCAACTCGGGCGGGATGGTGACCATGGAATGGTAGAAGCCGAAGGTCATATTCCACACCTGGGAGGTGAAGATGGCGAAGATGCTGGCGCACTCGACCCCCATGAGGCTGCCCGGAAAGAGCGCGAGGAATCCGGTTACCGTGATCGAGAGAAAGCCCAGCACCGGCACGGATTGCAGGATGTCGATGACGGGGAGCATGACCCGGCGCGCGACGGGATTTTTCGCCGCGACGTATCCGTAGCCCAGGGTGAAGAGGAGCGAGGCGAAGTACGCGATGAACATCCGCAGGACGGTGCGGCCCGCGTAGTAGGGGATGAAGCGCGGGTTCAGCGAGAGCGCGGGGGGATGGAGCTCATCGAACCGGACGCGCATGTCGCCGCCCAGCGACACGACGAGCCAGATGAGGGCGAACACCGCTATGAGGACGATCAGGTCGATCCAGCCAAGGCGCCGGCCCTTTATCCGCAGATTCGTCGTCCCTGGGTAGGACCGTTCCACAAGCTTAATGGGAGAAAAGGGACAACTCGCTCCAGAGGCACGCGAAATACATGACGCCGATGACGGCGAGCATGAACCCGCAGAACGGGAGCACCACCGCCCACATCTGCCGGATGTGGCCCGCGCCGTTCATTTCTCCCGCGTCGAAAAGCTCATGGGGTATGCGGTTTACAGCGCCGCGCAGAAGATGGATGGCGAGCGCCTGCCCGCCGATGGCGCAGACGTCCAGCGCCTCCACGGTTTTCCAGTTCGCCCCCGCAAAAAGATAAGCCGCCGCGGGCGCGAGCATCAGCAACAGCGACACATTCCACAGAGCCCGCGAACGAAAACGGGCGAGCAGATACGCCCCGCAAATACCGAGCAGCAACGTCCCCGCGGTAGCCGCGAAAGAGGCTTCCAGGATTGTCTCGGGTTTCATGGTCAGTCTTTCCAGCCTTCAACCATCGCGATCTCCGCACGTTCGAGGTGATTGACGGGCCGGCCTTTTTCCTCGGGGACGACTATAAAGCGTGCGGCGTGCCGGTGAAGGAAATAGTTGGTCTGCATGGCCCATACTTGCATGTACCAGGCATTGTCCCAGCCGTGGACGGGGTCGGGAGCGGGGCCGATCTTCGGCGGCTGCCTGCCGGGAGGAGGGCCCGGCATCCTGCCGACGATCCAGACCCGGCCGCCGCTTCTCAGCGTCCGCTCGATTTTCGCGAACGCCGGCGCCAGCGGGTCGGGCTTCTCCATCAACGGTTTTATCGCCGCGTATTCGAGATCGATCCGGTCATCCGGCACGAGCGGCAGGATCGACCACGGGGCGGCCCCCTTGTAGTAATACTTGAACGAATAGCAGAACCAGAACGGGCTGACGAAAACGAAGTCCCGCGGCGCCGCCACGCTTGCGACATCGTCGGCGGCCAAGTCGATATTCGTCCGGCGCAGATGGGCGAGATTCCAAAGCGGATAGACGGAAACGGCCATGGCCGCCGCGGCGACAACCATCCTGGCCATACGGGGCGCGCCGTCCGCCGCGAAGTCGAGCGCGAGAGCCGCCAGGCCGATGAACGGGACGAAATGCCACGGGAATGTGGGCAGCCCCGATGCGAGCACGAACCGGTAGAGAGCGGCGGCGCTGATCGCCACGGTGAGCAGCCCGTACAACGCGCCCCGCCCCCGCCGCGCGAGGAGGACGAGGAGAAGGAAGAGCGGCAGGAGCGCCCAGCGCGCGGGATCGAACGCCTCGCAGAACTGTTCCCACACCGCGCCCACGCCCGGGGAAGCCTGCCGGATCGATCCTCCCACGGCATAGGCGCGGATGATCCCGACATACGGCAGCAACGAAAGCGCGCCCGCCAGCCCGATGCCGAGGATGAGCGCGCCGCGTCCCCACAGCCTTTGCGCGAGGCAGACGACCGCCCCGGCGGTGCAGACGGCGAAGATGAGATAGCTGTCCTGGTAATTGGCGTTCGCGCACAGGATCGACAGGAGAACGGCGGCCACGATCCGAAACGGGCGCGGCCGGTCGATGACGCGCCATACCGCGCCGAAGAGCAGGATGACGAGGAGAAGCGCCAGGCCGTAAGCCCGCAACGAACTGCCGTAGTAGAACACGGCGGGATTGAAGGCCGCGAAGGCCAGCGCGAGAACGGGGGGAGACGTCCGCCGGGCGTTGAGCCAGAGCGCGATAACAACCGCGACGGAGAGGACGAAGCCGAGGAAGCGCATCCAGGCGTCGGTGGCGCCGATGCCGATCCAGAGTCGCAGGACGGCGGCCCACAGGCCGGGAAAGGAGTCGATGGCAAGCGAGCCATACATCGCCCGCCAGCCCGGCATCCGGGCGACGACGACGCTGTGGATTTCATCGCGCCACAGCGCGCCGGAGTGGCGATAGAGAACGACGTGAAGCGCGGTGAGGAGGAGGGCGCCGAGCAGGAAGAGAGTCCACTCCGCGCGCCGGTTCATCGCGCGGCCGCCTCGATCTTGTCGACGACATGGGCGGCGAAGGGGATGGAGCACGTCCAGCCGGGGGAGACGGCGTTCAATACGTGCATCGATTTTTCGTCGCCTTCGAGGATGAAATCCATCTCCAGCTTCCGGCTCTTGATATCCAGCAACTGCGCGCGAATGCCGGGCGCGCCCCAGCGCTTGTAACTTTCGGGGCGGACGTCTTTCGCCAGCCGCCCGGCCAGCGCGACGAGACGGGGCCTGGAATATTTTTGCAATTCTTCGAGCGCGAGTTGTTTGAAGCCAAAGTTCGAGGAGAGCATCAAGCCGGCCTCGCGGAAGAGAACCTCAATGAATTCGCCGAACCGGAAGTTGTCGAACGCGCGGTACTGTTCCCGCCAGAACGCCGGGATGGCCGTCGGCCCGATCTTCGCGCGGCCATCGACGGTGACGGTGAAATGCACGCCGAGGAAGGGGTTCCGCAAATCGGGCACGGGATAGATGTTGGTGCGGAAGGAGCCTTGCGGCTCGTCCGAGTAAAGATAAACGCCCTTGAACGGAAGGATGCGGTAACGCTCCGAGAAGCCGAAGTCGCGCGCGATCCTGTCCGCGTAAAGGCCGGCGGCGTTCACGACGTAGCCCGCGTCGAATTCCCCGCGCCGGTATGCGGCGCCGCGCCGGATTTGGATTCCTTCGTCCGCCGCGTCGGCTTCCATGTTTTGGATGACGAGCCTGGGGTCGGCGGTCGAAGTGTCGGGCGAAAAGAGGGCGCGTTCATGCGTTTTGACGCGCGGCTCGATGGCGCGGGCTTCCTCCTCGCTCACCGGTTGGAGACGAACGCCGTTGGCCGCGCCGCGCCGCGCGAGTTCGTCCAGCATCGGCAACTCGGACGCATTTTGCGCCACGACGAGCTTGCCGCAGCGGTTGACCGGGATTTTTTTCGTGTCGCAATACGCGGTGAGGAGGCGGTTGCCGTCGCGCGTGAACTTCGCCTTTAGGGAATCCGCCGTGTAGTAAAACCCGGCGTGGATGACGCCGCTGTTGCGCCCGCTGGCGTGCAAGCCGCACGCCGGTTCTTTTTCAAGGAGCAGGACGGAGGCGTCGCTGAACCGGGCTTTCAAGGCGCGCGCGATGCTCACCCCGACGACGCCTCCGCCGACGACGAGGAAATCCGGCTTGTTCAAGCGCGCAGCTTTTCCAGCAGCCTGTCCACCTCGATGTATTTCTCGACCAGGTTCTGGATTTTGTCGATTTTCTCGGAGTCTTCGGGAAGGGTCTTCACCGTCATCGAGTAGATGCTGTTGGCGACCGTGTAGCTGTCGAGCGGCGAGCCGATGGTCGGGACGGTCGAGGTCTTGATGAGGTCGATGACGCTCTGGTGCGGAAAGAGATCGCCCGAGAGCACCAGCCCGGCGATGGCCGTCCCTTCGGCCTCCCAGAGCGAGCAGGCCGAGAGCGCCGCGAGGATGATGTCCTCGCGATCCCCGGGGGCGATGACGAGCGTGCCGGGCGAAAAATACTCCATGACGTGGCTGGAGTTCATCGCGCCGATGATGATCTTCTTGACCCGGCGGCTCGCCTCCACCTTGCTGGCGTTGATGAACGTCCCCTTGATCTCCTTGCAGATCTGGCCCAGCGTCGCGTTCGCTAGCATCGGCTCGTCCGGTATCGCGCCGAGCAGGTCGATCCCGAGCCGGTCCAGGCCGCGCCGGGTGAAGCCGAGGACTTTTTCATACTTGTCCGGCAGCACTTTGTTGACGATGACGCCGACCATCTCGACGCCTTCCTTGTCGAAGAGCGCTTTGTTCAGCGCGACTTCGTCGATGGGTTTGCCGATGCCCCCCTTGGTGACGAGGATGACCTTGCTCCCGAGCAGGCTCGCCACCCGCGCGTTCGAGAGATCGAAGACCGAGCCGACGCCGGCGTGGCCCGTCCCTTCGATGATGACGAATTGCTTTTCCCAAGCGGTCCGGTCGAAGGAATTCTGGATGCGCCGCACCAGGAAGTCGCTGTTCGCGGACTCGATGTATTTGCGGGTGAAGTCGGGTTCGACGGCGATGGGGCTCATCGCTTCCAGGGGAGTGTGGACGTCGAATGTCCGGTTGATCAAGACCGAGTCTTCGTCGATGCGCATCCCCTCCACTTCGACGAAACGCTGCCCCACGGGTTTGATGAATCCGATGGCGCCCAGCCGTTTGCGGAGCGCGGAGAACAGGCCGAGCGCGGTGGTCGTCTTGCCGTCGTTCTGCTGCGTCGCGGCGACGAAGACGCGGGGGGTGTCGGTGTTCATTCCGCTCCGTCCGTCTTGTAAATCTTGCGGTATTCGATGGCTTGCAAACCGATGATGGCCGCCACGCCCAGGATGTCGTCCACCGACGCGGCGCGCGAGACGTGCGCGCACGGTTTCGACAGGCCAATGAGGCACTGGCCGTACGTTCTCGCCTTGGCCAGGTGCTTGACCATCTTCACGGCGATGTTGCCGCTGTTTAAGTCCGGAAAGATGAGGACGTTGGCGCGCCCGGCCACGAGGCCCGCGTCGACGGCCTTGCGCTCCGCCGGGTCGCTCAACAGCGCCGTGTCGGCCTGGAGCTCGCCGTCGATCTCCAGGTCGAGCTTCTCCGTGTCGGCCTTCTGCTTCGCCAGCGCCGTCGCCGCCGCGATCCGCTCCGTGGCGGGCATCTTCGCGCTTCCTTTCGACGAAAAACTCAGCAGGGCGATGCGCGGCCTTATGCCCGTCAGTTGCCGGCAGATGAGGCCGGTCTGCACCGCGATGAATGCGAGTTGATCCACCGTCGGCTCGGGGATGACCGCGCAATCCGCGAAGACCATCACGCCCTTTTCGCCGAAGCTTTCGTCGGGAACCTCCACGATGATGCAGCTCGAAACGCTGGTGGAACCCGGCAGCGGCTTGACGATCTGGATGAGCGGGCGCAGCAACGTGCCGGGATAGACGCTCGCGCCGCCCACCAGCCCGTCGGCCTGGCCGTGCTGGATCATCATGGCCGCGAAATAGGTCGGTTTCATCAGGATGTCCAGCGTCTGCGCCTTGCCGAGGTCGCGGTAGTGGCGCAGCTTCTCCAGCCGCTCGGCGAAGACCGGCAGATCCGACGCGTGGGCGGGGTCGATCAGCCCGATGTGGGAGAGATCCACTTTCACCTCGGCGGCGGCCTTATGGACGTCCTCGGCCTTGCCAAGCAGGATCGCCGTCCCGAGGCCCCGTTTGACAAATTGGGCGGCTGCTTGCAGGATGCGTGGCTCCGTTCCTTCGGGAAAGACGATCCGTTTCGGGTGCCGTTTTAGTTTTTCAAAGACGGACTCGATGAAATTCATAAAGAGGACTATTACGTTGGCGGCATTCCCTTCGCGACTCAAGCCAAACATCGCATGAATGCGGACTATCATCTCCACACCCCGTTATGCAGGCATGCGACGGGGACGCCCTCCGACTACGCCGCCGCCGCGCTCGCACGCGGGTTTACCGAGATCGGCTTCGCCGACCACAACCCCATGCCCGAGCCGTTTGACGACTGGCGCATGACCATCGACGAACTGCCCCGGTACGTCCAATCCGTGGAAGAGGCGCGCCGGGCGCATCCCGAGTGCGTCATCCGCCTCGGCCTGGAGTGCGATTTCATCCCGGGTTACGAATGGTGGATCGAAAAGCTCGCCGCCATGGCGGAGTGGGATTACCTCATCGGCAGCGTCCACTACATCGCCCCCGGCTGGGACGTGGATAACCCGCGCTGGATCGGGAAGTTCCGGGAGCATCCCGTGGCGGAAATCTGGGCGCTCTATTGGAAGGCGTACGAAGCGTGCATCCGCAGCGGGCTTTTCGACTTCGTCGCGCACCCCGACCTGGTCAAGAAGTTCGGCCATCGGCCCGCCGGGGATTTGCGTCCGTATTATGAAGGGAGCGTCGCCGCGCTGGCGGCGAAGGGCGTCCCGTTCGAGATCAACACGGCGGGCCTGAGGAAGGATGTCCGCGAAATGTATCCGGCGAAGGAATTCCTGGCGATGGCCTTCGAGGCGGGCGCGCCGCTCCTGATCAATTCGGACGCGCATTCGCCCGAGGAAGTGGGCCGGGACTTCGACAAAGCCGTCGCGCTCGCCAGGGAAGCCGGTTACCGGCGGACCTTGCGCTTCCAAGGCCGCAGGTCCTCGCCGGTTCCGATTTAAAAGATTGAATACCGGCCCTTTTCGCGCGTCATTAATGGCGATGAAAATACTCCCTCCCTTGGTTGTCGCCGCCGCGCTCCTACTCGCCGGCTGCGTCGAGCACGAAACAGTGGTCGAGCGCAGGGGCCCGCCGCCGCCGCCGCCTCCCGGCCCCTATGGATATGGATACGGATACGGATACGGGGCGCCTCCGCCGGTCATCGTCGAGTCGCGGGGTTATGCCCCTTATCCCGGCGCCTTCTGGGTTCGCGGGCATTGGGTCTGGGCGCGCGGCCACTGGCGCTGGCATCGCGGTTACTGGCGGTAGGGCGGGATCTCGTTTACAGGTCCAGGTCGTCCGGTCTGTAGACGATACAGCCTTGCACCGCCTCGAATCCGGCATCGGCGGTCGCGATTCCTCTTATCCCGCGCCGCTGGGCGATGGCGAGATTGATCGAATCCACGGTGAGCAGTCCATGATTGCGCTGCAGTTCGAGCGCCACGGCGAAATCAATCTCGTCCGGCGTTTCGACCTTGAGGCTGCTCGCGAGCAATAAACGGACTTCGCCGGCGTAGCGCGACAGCCGCCGGATACGTTCCGGCCGGCGCGAGAGTTGACGCGCGGGGTTGCTCCCTGCGAGTCCCGACGATTGCGCTTCCTGCACCATGCGGCGGTGGCAATATTCCGCCAGGATAAAGCTTGTGATCACACCGGAGACCGCGCCGTCGTCGAGGCGCTCGAGCAGGCGCGAGCATTGCACGGAGCGCCGGGTGCGGCCATAGATCAAGACGTTGGTGTCGACAAGCACGGCGTCCCCGTCGGGAATATCTCCCGGCGTTACCGCGCCCAGAAATCTTCCTCCATGCTGGCGCGAAACCGTTTGTCGGCGAGCGGGAAGTCCGGGGTGTCCATGAGGCGGCGCAGTCCGCCGTCGAAGGGCTTCAAATGCTGGCGACGCCGGAGATATTCGTCCGCGGCGGCCTGGATCACGTCGCCCAACGCGCGCCGGTCTTCGGCGGCGGCCATTTTGAGACGGTGAAGCGTTTCTCTTTCAAGCTGGGTGCCGACCTTTATTTTCATGAGGCTTCCGGAAAAAACTTGCATGTGTTTCTTGATGCATCAAGAAAAAAAGAGACATCGAGAAATCCGCTGATCGCTTGAATCTTCCGGCTTCAGCCACTACGGTGCGCTCCATGTCTTCCGCCGACTCCGTCCCCGCCGCGGATAATGACGTGGCTGCCATCGATGCGCTCGGCGGCATTTGTCGCCGGATGCGCGCCGAGCTTGCGCGCGTCATCATAGGGCAGGATGAGACGATCGAGCGGCTCTTGATCTGCATCTTCGCGCGCGGGCACGGCTTGCTCGTCGGCGTGCCGGGGCTGGCGAAGACGCTCCTCGTGCATTCGCTCGCGGACGCCATGTCGCTCCAGTTCAGCCGCGTCCAGTTTACGCCGGACCTCATGCCCTCGGACATCACGGGCACGGACATCCTCCAGGAGACCGACCAGCCCGGGCGCCGGAGGTTCGAATACGTCAAGGGGCCCATCTTCGCCAACATCGTGCTCGCGGATGAGATCAACCGCGCGCCGCCCAAGACGCAATCCGCGTTGCTCGAAGCGATGCAGGAACACCGCGTCACCGCGGGCGGGCATGTCTATGCGCTCCCGTCGCCGTTCTTTGTCCTGGCGACGCAGAACCCGGTCGAGCAGGAGGGGACCTACCCGCTGCCCGAAGCGCAACTGGATCGCTTCATGTTTCTTATCCAGGTCGAATACCCCACGCTGGCGGAAGAGCGCCGGATCGCCCGCGAGACGACGGGCGGCGCGCCCGGCGCCGTCGGGAAGACGATTTCCGGCGAGCAGCTCGCCTATTTCCAGGACCTCGTGCGCCGCGTTCCCGTGCCCGACCACATCTACGATTTTGTCGTGGAACTGGTTCGCCGCTCGCGCCCGGGCTCCGAGAGCGCGCCGGAGTGGCTCAAGAGTCTCGTGACGTGGGGCGCGGGGCCGCGCGCGGTGCAGTATCTCATCCTCGGGGCCAAGGCGCGCGCGGCGCTGCAAGGGAGCTACCTCGCGCGGATGGAGGACGTGGAAGCCTTGGCGGAGCCGGTTCTCGTCCACCGCATCCTCACGAGTTTCCACGCCGAGTCCGAAGGCATAACCAGCCGCGGCATCATCAAGCGCCTGCTCGAGGAGATGCGCGACGAGGGGTAGCATCCTTTGGGCGCGAACCTCATCGACCCGGCGGTCATCGCGCGGCTCATGCGCGCGCAGTTGCAGGCGCGCCTGCCGATGTCCGGCAACATGTCGGGCCGCCACAAGAGCCCGCATCGCGGCTCGAGCGTGGAATTCGCACAATACCGCAAATACGTCGCGGGCGATGACATCCGGCTGCTCGACTGGCGGGTTTACGCGCGGACGGACCGCTTCTATCTCAAGGAATTCGAGGCCGACACCAACCTGCGCGCCTATTTCGTCCTGGATTGCAGCGCGTCGATGGGGTTCGGAGGCAAGCTCGATTTTTGCCGCAGGATGATCGCGACGCTCGCCTACCTGCTCGTGCAGCAGGGCGACGCCGTGGGCCTCTCCTGTTTCGCGGAGGGCGTCGTTTCCGAGACGCCGGCGCGGCGCAACGCGGCCCACCTGGGAAATCTCTTCGACGGGCTGAAAGCGGTTTCGCCGAAGGGAAAGACGGGTCTCGTTTCCGCGCTGCACAGCCTTGCGGAGAAGGCGCCGCAACGCTCCCTGGTGCTTGTGTTTTCCGATTGTTTTACATCCGTCGAGTCGCTTCTTCCGTGCTTCCAGCATCTCCGTTTCCGCAAGCACGATCTCGCCGTCTTTCATGTGCTGGATCGCGCGGAGCTGGAATTCCAGTTCTCGCGCCCCACGCGTTTTATCGACATGGAAAGCCCCTTCGCGCTCCTCGCCGAGCCGGAGACGATCCGGCGGCGGTACTTCGAGGAGTTGAACCGCTTTCTGGCGCGGCTGAAGACGGGGTGCCGCGAATTCAAGACCGAATACCGGCAGGTCGTCACCGACGAAAGCTACGAGAAAATCCTCGCGGATTTCCTCATCCGGCGGGCGATGAAGAACTAGTGAAAGGCGCCCGGCATCTCGCGCTGATCCCCGTGGCCGCGGTTTTCTGCGCGATGGCCGCCTGGAGCTGGCGGAAATGGCCGGACATCACCGTCGATTTCGGCGAGCAGCTTTACGCCGCATGGCGGATTTGCCAGGGGAAGGTGCTCTACCGCGACATCGGTTACATCATCGGCCCGTTGTCGCAATATTACAATGCGCTGCTTTTCAGGCTGTTTGGCGTTTCGCTTACCACGCTTATCGTCTCGAACCTTTGCATCCTCGGGGTTCTCATTATCGTCATTTATCGCCTGTTCCTGCGGGTTTCCGACGCGGTCACGGCGGCGGCCATCTGCATCGTCATCCTCACGGTCTTCTCGTTTTCGCAATACGTCGGCATCGGCAATTACAACTACATCTGCCCCTATTGCCACGAAGCCTTCCACGGTCTGGCGCTCGCGATCTTCCACGTGGGGATGCTTTCAACCTGGGTGCGAACGCGCAAAACCGGGTGGGCCGCCGCGGCTGGTTTTTGTTGCGGCCTCGTCTTTCTTACGAAGCCGGAGCTATTCATTGCGGCCCTGGCGTGCGCCGCCGCGGCGTTCCTGCTCGCCGGGTCCGCCGCGAGAGCGAAGGGCGTTCCCTGTTTTTGTCTGCTCGCGGTGATTCCCGCCGCGGTTTTCTTTTTGTATTTCCAAAGGGTCATGCCCGGCAGGGATGCGTTGCGCGCCGTGCTCGGCTCGTGGAGCGCGCTCGCGACGACGCCCGCCGCGAAGGGTGATTTCTACAAATGGGAACTCGGGTTGGATGAACCGTTCCGCAACGCCCTTCTCATGGCGGGGCATTTCGCGGGCGCGGCGGCGGTTGTCGCCGTCTGCGCGTTTATCTCCAGGGAGCGGCGTTTCCTGGCGGGGGCTTTTTTTGCCGCCCTGGCGGGCGCCGCCTGGTATTTCGACTGGGGCGAATGCGGGCGCTCCCTGCCGCCGGTGCTCGCCGCCATCTGTCTCGCGCTTGCGTATCGGCGCCGGGCGTCCGGGCGCGAAGACCTTACCCTGCCGCTGCTGTGGTCCGTGTTCGCGCTGTTCCTCATGGCGAAGATGGGCCTCCACGCGCGCGTCTGGCACTACGGCTTTTGCCTGGCCATGCCCGCCGCCGTGTCGGCGCTCTATTTTGCAGGCTGGTTCCTCCCGCGGGAGCTTCGGAGTTATGGAGTCGATGCGCCGGCCTTCCGGGTCGCGATGTTCCTTCTCGTCGCCGTCGGCGTCGCGCGCCTCTTGCGGATGTCGAACGAGTTCTACCGCGTGAAAACGTATGCGGTGGGCTCCGGGGGCGACCGGATCATGAGCTTCACTCCGCGCGTGGATGGAAAAGGCCTCGCGATGAACAGGACTCTCGACTGGTTGAACCGGAACACGCCCGCGGGCGCCACGCTTTGCGTCCTCCCGGAAGGGATAATGCTGAACTATCTTTCGCGCCGCCCCAACCCGACCCGCTACACGACGCTCGTCATGCTTGCGACCCAGAACTACCCGGAAAGCGAGGCGCTCGACGCCTTCGAGAAGGGGAATCCCGATTACATCATCCTTTTCCACAAGGACACGTCGGAATGGGGAATCCGGTTTTTCGGGCAGGCGAAGAATTTCGGTTTGCTGACGATGCCATGGATCAACCGGAACTACCGCCCCGTGTGGCTCCTGGGCCACGAACCGCTCCAGACGGCCCGCTTCGGGGTTAAGATACTGAAGAGGATGTAGGCGCTCAGGCCGCCAGCGCCGCGCGAACCTTGTCCGCCACGCCCGCCACCGTGTACGGTTTTTGCAGAAAGAAGACGCCGGATTCCTTCCCGCCGAACGCGGCGTCGTCGGCGTCACCGGAACAGAAGATGACTTTGGTTTGGGGGGAGACCAGACGCAGGCGCTGGACGAGTTCATGGCCCCCCATCTCCGGCATGATGATGTCGGTCATGAGGAGATCGATCCGGGGATTCTCCTCCACGATCCGCAGGGCTTCGTTGCCGTTCTCGGCGACGAGGACGTTGTAGCCCAGTCCTTTCAAAACGGCGCTGCCCAGGAACCGGAGCATCGGCTCGTCTTCGGCCAGCAGGACGGTTTCATGGCTTCCGGCATCTTTCTGGACAGAGTTAAACGACATCGCCCCTTCAAGAGAGCAAAATGCGTTCTTGAAAAGGCGAAATCGGCGAAGATTTATCGAGGATGTGTTTCCATGCGCGCGATGACTTCTATCCCGGCTGTCTGCGGGAACATGTCGAGCGGCGTCACGGAATCGACCCGGTAACGTGCGGAGAGCGCCGCCACGTCGCGCGCCAGGGTGGCGGGGTCGCAGGAAACGTAGAGGATTTCCGCGGGCGGCAAAGCGGCAAGCAGGCCGAGGACGGATTTCGCCACGCCGGCGGCGGGCGGGTCGAGGATGAGCGTCGTGCTCGCGAGGTCATTTTCCTCCAGGATGCGCCCAAGAAGCAGGGCGACGTCTCCACAGCGGTAGGTCTCGCCGGGCAAGGCGCCGTTCCGGGCGCGCTCGACCGCGGCGGGGTTGGCCTCGATGCCGATGACATTCGCGAAACGGCCCCGGAGGCGTTTGGCAAAAAAGCCCGCTCCGCAGTAGGCGTCGATCAGCAGCCGCCCCCCGCGCAGGACCAGGCTCTCGATGACGCTCAGCATTTCCGCGGCGACGTGATCGTTGGTTTGCTCGAAGTATTCCGCCCGGCCTTCCTCCCGCAATGTGTAGTCGCCGTCGGGAAGCGAGCCGCGCCGGCGCAACGCGCGCAGGGCGGCATTCACGGGTTCAGAGGCGATGGGGCAGCGGGCGATATCCACGATTTCCCGCGAGCCGAAGGCATGGAAACCGACCGCGCCATCCCTGGCATGGACGCGGATGCGGCTCCTGTAATGGTAAGGCGGGGAGGGGACGATGGGGCGCATGGGAACGACGGTGAGGCGCCCGATGCGGCGCAAGGTTTGCTCCACCTGGGCGGCTTTAATCGCGAGCTGGCGCTCGTAGGCGATGTGCTGGTAGCTGCACCCGCCGCATGCGGTGAAATAAGGGCACTCCGGCGTTACCCGATGGGGGGAAGATTTCTCAACGGAAAGGAGGACGGCTTCCGCGAAATGCCGTTTCGTTTTTTCCAGACGGGCCGTTACTTCCTCGCCCGCGATGGTGAAGGGAACAAACACCACGCGCCCTTCGGCGCGTGCGACGCCGCTGCCGCCAAAAGCGACGTCGTCGATCCTTAAATGAAGCGGCTCCCTCAGTAAGGAGTGGACTCGCGGTTATACTGGTATTTGCTCTCCAGCCCGAGCTCGGGCGGGAATTCCGAGTAACCGCTGTGAATCCACGGGATATCGCTCTTGTAGAAAGGCCGGTACGAATCCTTGTAGACCGGGAACGGCCCGGTGACCAGTTCGTAGATGCCCGCGCCAAAGCGGAAGAACACCCTGCCCAGGCCGCGAATGACACCGTAACTGGCCGCCGCATCGTTCCCCTCGCGGTCATTAATCTCGCAGACGGTCTTCGGCAGTTCCGTGATTCCGAAAAACGTGTTCGCGAAGCCGCGCCCGAGCTTCCGGGTGAAGCCATAGTCGTTCATCGGCGGATCCTGGATATCCGCATAGGTCACCGCGGCCGTAAAGAGAAGGAGGAGGGAGCAGAGAAGGCTTTTCATAGGACGCCCTTCATTTTAACGGGTATCGCGGGAAAGGGCAAACCCCAAATTCCGGAATTTCTTTACATCCCGCCCAAGGGCTTCGCGTAGCCGGTCAGTTCCATGTAGCCATGCCCGGTCCGCTTGCCGCGGACTTCGATGAGGCCCTCCCAATACGTGATGGAGCCGAGCGCCAGCTCCTGCTCCTTGACGGGGGTGCTGGTCTCCAATTCCAGCCCCAGGCTCGGGACGCTTACCTTCCACGCGATGGGGTAGGTCGCCCCCGTCCTGCCGCTCTTCCAGAATGCGGTCGGCGTCAGGCTATAGGCGTCCCGCGCCAGGTATTCGCCCGAGCCGTTTTTCAAAACGAAGGTCCCGCTGGAATTCGGGTCGATGCCGCCGTTTCTCGTTCTCATCTGGTACAGCATGAGTTCCGTGCCGTCATCGAGCTGGATGCTGAACCAGTTCCAGCCGATCTGCGCCGGGGTGAGGCTGTTGGTCGCCCATTCGTGGTCGAACCAGCTTTCGCCGGCGACGGCCTCCGATTTTCCATTGATGGAAAGCCTGCCGGTCGTCCCGAGCCGGGTGGAGGAGTAGTAACAGGAGGCATGCCCCGCCCCTTCCGCCTTTTGGCTGACGCCGTTCGCGCCGTGGATGACGAATCCCTTTTCCGGCTTCAACAGCAGATCCACGGCTTTTCCTTCCCCGTCCGCCTTCAACGCGAAACCGCCGTCCCGCGTTTCCGCGAGGCTCCAGCCTTCGATCCATGCCAGCCGTCCGCTGTCGCCAAAGCCCGCCTCCCCGAATGCGCCCCGGCTCGTCTTCTGAAGAAAGAAGAACCGTCCGGCGTCCACGTCGGTGACGGCGAAATGCGCGAACTTGATGTCATCCGCGAGGAAGCGCGAAGTCCCGGGCGACCCCGGCGGGCGCACGCCCTCCCGGAAGAAGGTCGCCTGGTAGCCGTAGGTCTTTCCGCTCCCGGCGCGGAGCCGCCCCGTGAAGTACCACCACTCCGTCTTGAACGCGCGGTGAACGCCATGGTCTTCGGGAAAACGGTAATGCCAGCCGGGAAGCGCCAGCCTCCAGGACGCCAGGAGCAGGACGAACAAGCTGGCGGCGCGGCTCATCATTCCGCGCGCACCGCCGCGGCGATGGGGATGCGGGATGCGCGCAACGCCGGAACCCAGGCGGCGAGCAGCGAAGCGGGCACGATCCAGAACGGAGTGGCGGCGAGAAGCGGCCAGGGAAATTGCAGGGAGATCGTCCAGCCGAAGAACGCCTTGTTCACCACGAAGGTCAATACCAGCGCGAGCGAGCACCCCGCCGCCAGCCCGAGCACGCTCGCCGCAACCCCGATGAAACCCGCCTCCGCGAAAATCATCCCGCCCACCTGTCTTCGCGAACCCCCCACCGCGCGGAAGACGCCGATCTCCCGTTCGCGTTCCGTGATGACCGTGGTGAGCGAAAGAAAGATGCCGAGCGCCGCCACGATGACGGCGATGGCCCGCAACACATACGTCACCGCGAAGGTCTGGTCGAACACCTGGAAAGCCCGCTGTTTCAAGGCGCGGTTCGAGTAAACGGCAAACTCCCCTTGCGCGCTGAACCGGCGCCGGAACCTCTCCGCGAGGCCCTCCGCCATGCCGCGATCCCGCAGATAAAGCGCCAGCGATTGCACCCGCGCATCCTTCCAGTAACGCTCAAACGCCTTCCGGTCGATCATGATGAGACCCTCGTCCCTCGTATAATCGTAATACACGCCCGCGATCTCGAATTCCTTCGGCCCGCCCGGCGTCGCCAGGGAAAGCCTGTCGCCTTCCCCCTTGCGCCACCTGCGGGCAAAGCTCTCGGTCACGACAACGTAATCGCCGCCGAAAAACTTCGCCATCTTCGCTTTGCGCCCGCCCCCCACGAACGGGAGGTTCCTCCGGTCGGCCCCCTTGACCACGCCCAGCGGCGCCGTTTCCCCGCCAAGCGGAACGCGCAATTCGCGGAACGTGTCGACCGCCAGCGTCTCCGGCTGTTTTTCAAGGAAGGAGATTGCCTCCGGCGGCACGAACGCCTCCAGACCTATGGTCTCATTGGAAGCGGGCGTGACAAAGAGATCGGCGGCGAAACCGCGGTTCATCCAGACATCGACCGTATTTCGGAAGGAAAAGATCATGATCGATACGCCGATAACGAGCGCGATGGCCGCCGAGAGCGCCGCGACGGTCGGGCTGTTGCGATGGATGGAGCGCCGGAAATTTTCCGCCGCCAGCCGGAGCACGACTTCCTTTGGCGCCGCTCCGCCCAGCATTCGGATCAGCAACGGCGAGAAACAGACGAACCCGAAGAGAACCAGGAACGCCGCCACGAAGCCCAGCAACGGCGGCCCGGTCTTCAGCGCCAGCCACGACGCCGCGCAGGCCAGCGCGAGCGACAGAAAGCCAGCCACGACCCACAGGTTTACCCTGGCGGCCTTTTCCTCCATGCGGATTCCCATCGAAAGCGCCCTCACGGGATCGGTCGCCGCCGCTTCGTTGGCGGGATGCCAGGCCGCCGCGAGCGAAGCCGCCAGCCCGAAACCCGCCGCGGCCAGCAAATGCGCCGGACTGACGAAAAAGCGGTCGATGCTCACCAGCACGTAAAGCGAGGAAATCGTCTTCGCCACAGAGCCGACCAGGAGATTCGACAGGAGAACGCCGCCCGCGATTCCCACGATGCTCCCTCCCGCGCCAAAAAGGAACGCCTCCCCCAAAAAGAGCAGCCGCACTTCGTTCCGGCTGGCGCCGAGCGAACGCAGGATGCCGATCTCGACCCGCCTCCGGGCCACCGAAGCCGAGACCGTATTGTGTATAAGGAACATCCCCACGAACAACGACACCAGGCTCAACGCCGTAAGGTTCAGCTCGAAGGCCGAGAGCATCTTCTGGACCTGGAAACTCCTCTGCGCGGGCGGCGCGGCGGTCAAGCCCGGCGGCAGCGGCAGTTTGGCCTCCTGGGGGTTCGAAACGATCATCTGCACGGAAGAGAGCTTCCCTTGCACGCCGAACAATTCCTGCGCCCAGCCGATATCCATCGCAGCCACATGGTCCATCGTTACGGCTGCCTCGGGATCAAGGAGGAAATTTATCTCCAGGTCCTTCCGCCGGCTGTTCACCAGCGCGCGCAGACGGTCGCCCGCCTTCAGCCCGTGTTTGCGGGCGAATTCAACCGAAACCGCGACCCCTCCCGGTTGCGCGAGCCATCGTTCCAGTTCGAAGGGACGCTCCCCGCTCCCGATGTCAAAGGTCCGGAACGGCTCGTTCGTGAACATATCCACCCCGAGTATCCGCAGGTATTCGCCTGGGTAATCCGGAAGCGTCACCACCCCTTCCACCACCGGCGTGCAGCCCGACACCCCCGGCAGGCCCGCGAGGCTCGGGAAAAGCGCCTCCGGTATATCGCCGCGGACTTCCAGGTTCGCCTTTCCCGCCACGACATCCACCCCCGCCGCCAGCGCCCGGTTCGCGCTGTGGTTCGCGATCTGGATCGCGAGATACAACCCCACGCCCAGGCCGACGCTGAGGATATTGAGCGCCGCCAACACCTTGTGCCGCATGGCGTCTCGCAACACCTGGCGGCGGAACAGGACGAATAGCTGCGAAGTCACCCCGGACTATAGCGCGTAACCTTCTTCCCCGTGCTCGCTGACGTCAAGGCCGCGGGTCTCGACCTCCGGGTCCACGCGAAGCCCCACGGCCATCTGGACGATGATCCCAATGACAAACGTCCCCACGACAGCCACGAGAAACGTCGCCCCGGCGGCCTTCAGTTGCTCGATCCAGAGCGTCATTCCCACCACTCCGCCCAGGTGGGCCAGCAGCCTCGGGTTCACCTCGCTCGACGCCAGAAACCCGGTGAGAAGCGTCCCGAGCGTCCCGTTCACCGCGTGGACGCCGAAAGCGTCCAGCGCGTCATCGTAGCGGCGCCAGAGCTTCACCCGCGCTATGAACGCATAAGGGACAAGCCCCGCGATCACCGCGCCCGTAGCCGTCATATAGCCGCAACCGGGCGCTATCCGCGACGCCCCCTCCGTTCCCCGCCCCGTATTATTGACGTAAGCCTCCAGGTCCGCCACGCGCTGCTCCAGCGCGGCGGGGGTCTGGGTCTGGGCGCCGGCCCGGCAGGCTCCGAGAAAAAGAAGACCCATCCACAGCACCGGCAAAAATCGTCGGAATGGCGCGTTCACCAAAAAACGCGATGTTGAACGGCCCGGCGCATCGCGTCCAGCGAAACCTGTAGGGCGATTCCCGACTGCGGGGCCCCCTGAGCGGCGTCGTTGTCGTTGTAGAGGCGGCTGTGCCAGCCGCCTGGAAACGGGGAGCAACGCCAAGAGCTGCCGCAACTGCGTTTGGAGTTGATTCCAGGCCTCCACGCCTCGGCGAACGTCGTTCTGGGCAGCCTTCGGCACATAATAGCCGGTGGTTTTCCCACTCTCCCCACGGTAACTGATATATAAGTGTGGCCCGTGCTTGGGGCCTTCGCCATGACAACGGCAGCGCGCGTTACCGCAAGTGCGGTAGCTCTCCGAGAGCGTCCCGTGAATAGCGCGGCGCGCCAACAGCTCGATCTCCTCCAGCAATCGCTGCCGAGTGGGTGAAGCGTCTTTGTTCATTCAACCTGGGCCGGCCCGGCTCATCGCTACGAGGTTATGCGCCAGCACACAAAACGCCACGTATCTTTCAAATCTCGCTTCTCCTTTGTAGAACGCCCGCTTCATCCCAAAACGGTGTTTGAGCGTGGCGATCCGCGGCTCGATCCCCGCCCGCCATGCTTGTCCGCGCTTGAACCACCGCTTCTTTTCACGGGCTGCGCGC